>Ga0302187_10005405_pt1 | contig 10093 bp, 10 predicted proteins | sample II_Bog_E1_3_FD_202120 | JGI IMG/M metagenome (GOLD analysis project Ga0302187, IMG submission 202120) | Peat permafrost microbial communities from Stordalen Mire near Abisko, Sweden - II_Bog_E1_3 | ecosystem: Environmental > Terrestrial > Soil > Wetlands > Peat | place: Sweden: Abisko...
TACGCCGGCTGAGGAAGCGACAAACTTGAGCAGATCAAGCGCGATATCTTCATTGCGACGGGCACCAAGGCCCGCACTGGTAAGAGCGTCCATGCGGAAAAGTCTCCAATGGGGATGCTACCAGAAAGGGGCCAGCGTCCGGTTGGCTTTGGCTGCCTTGAGTGTTGCGTTGATGCTGAACCGCTTTAGTCCCACTCCGTGAGAGTCATTCGAGTGAGAGCGCGTTTCCCCATTTCACGATCCCCAGTGACGAGGTAGGCCAGAATTGCTCCCTGAAAGAGCTGCAGCAATTCCTCAACAGCGGCCGGATCGGGGAGAAAACTCGCCAGCAGCTTAGCCCATAGCCTCTGCTGTTCCGCATAGAAAGCTTTGGCGCGTTCTGTGCCGCTCCAGGCCCGCCGCGTTGCGTCCATCACGACAAGCAGGGTTCCGCGGGAAACAGGTGCGGTGGTCTGGTCCCAAAGCGCGGTCACCACCGTCTGGAGGGAGCTTCCGGGGGAAAAGATTTCGGCGCGGAAGGTGGCGCGCAATCGCTCTTCCAGGAGGGCGAAGGCGGCTTCTTCGAGATTTTCGCGACTGCCGAAGTAGTGGATCAGCATGCGCTTGCTGACTCCAACCTTCGCGGCGAGGTGGTCGAGACTGAGGTCGAGCGAACCGGCTTCTACGAAGGCGGCGAGGCAGCGTCCGGAGATCTCGTCGATTTCGGACTTCGATTTTTTCTGCAAGTTGTCTCCATTTGTACCATGTGGTACAAAGTAACTTGTACCGTATGGTACGCATATTAATTGCTTCGGAGGGTTCCGTGAAGGCACAGGATATCGCGCTGCTTCTGGTGTTTGGCATTGTCTTTTGGATTGCTGGAACGATCTGGTACGAGATGCGGGGACCGCTGGTGTTTGAGACAACCAGCGCGCGTTACTGGATCAACTTTGTGCTGACTCCCCTGGTGACTGCGGGGGTGTGCATCCTGATACTGCGCTGGCGGCATATTCCCAGTGCAAACTGGGCATCCGCGGCTCTGCTGATTGCATTACCCGGAATGATTGGAGAGGCGGTGCTGCTGTCGCGCTTCAGTGAGCTGATGCCGAAGATGCAGGCGGCTTCCGCGGGAAAGTATAGCGGGTTCCTGTTTGCCACTTATGCGCTGGTGCTGGGTATCGCGGAGGTGGTTTCATTGAGGGCATAGGGACCCTCCACACAGGCTCCATGGAGCACAAAGAAACATCCCTCAGGGGCTAAAGCCCTCGGTTTTGTTGGCCTTCTCTGGCACGAGTGAACTCGTGCCCTTTCAAAGCCCGCCTTGCGAAAGGCTTCCCCAAGTTGCTCTTAATCCTCATCCATCGGGCTGGCATGGCCCACCACGGAACCTTGTAGGCTTGAGAGATGAGGGTTGCTTACATTGGGATGGGCGGAAACCTGACTAGTTGGGCGGGGATGCCGGAGGCTACGCTTGCGGCGGCGACGGTTCGGCTGGAGCAGTTGGGATGGGTTGTGCGGCGGTCGTCGCTCTACTCGACTGAGCCGGTGGGGTTGGCCGAGCAGCCGCGCTTTGTGAATGCGGTGGTGGCGCTTGAGACAGAACTGGAACCGCGCGCGCTGCTGGAGGGACTACTGGCGATTGAGCAGGAGTTCGGGCGGGACCGGACGGCGGGCATCGCAAACGGACCGCGGACGCTGGATTTGGACCTTCTGCTGCTGGGTGACCTGAGGATTTGCGAAGCGGGGTTGGAGATTCCGCATCCCCGATTAAACCAACGGGCGTTTGTGCTCGTCCCTCTAAATGAGATTGCACCTACGGATCTTGATGCCGGTTCCGGAAAGACCGTGTCACAATTGCTTGATACTTTGCATCCAAACCTTGGGGGCACGACGGATGCGGTGGTTCGACTTGAAAGTGATTGTTGGCGCACTGGCGCTGACCGGGGGGATGTTTGCCCCGGCGATAGCCAGCGCCCAGACTCCGGTGACGTTGACGGTTGAGGATGGCAGCGGAGGCGCGTTGCAGGGGGCGGCGGTAAGCGACCGGACGGGAGCTTTGCTGGGGCGCACGGAAGCGAATGGCACGGTCACGGTACAGTGCGCGACGCCTTGCGAGCTGCGTGTTTCCGCGGCGGGGTTTTCTGACAAGACGCTGCAAGTTGCTGGCACACCAACAACGGTTCGGCTGGAGCCCGCTGCGGTGGCAGAACAGCTGACTGTAACGGCATATCGCACGCCGCTGGGTTCGCTGGAGAGTCCGGCAAGCACGCGGGAACTTTCGCAAACCGCGCTGAATAGCACGGCGGCTATAACGCTGGATGGAAAGATGCGGCAACTGCCGGGAGTGGAACTCTATCGGCGGTCAAGTTCGCTGGTGGCAAATCCGTCGTCACAGGGGCTGAGCCTGCGCGCCCTGGGATCGACGGCGGCAAGCCGCACGCTGATTACCGAAGACGACGTTCCGCTGAACGATCCGTTTGCCGGATGGATCCATTGGCAGGAGCAGCCGGAGTTGTCGATTGAGCGGATCGAGCTGGTGCGAGGGGGCGCGAGCGACCTGTATGGATCGAGCGCGATTGGCGGCGTGGTGAATATTGTTCCCGTGCGGCCGAAGAGCGACTTTGCCGAGGTGAAGAGCAGCTACGGTGGCGAAGGCACGTATGACGAGAGTGCGCTGCTGGAAACAAAGCGCGGGCCGTGGGGATTGCTGGCTGGCGGTGGCGCATTGGGGACCGACGGATACATTCAGGAAGCGGCGTACCAGCGCGGGCCGGTTGATTTGCCGAGCGATGTGCACAGCCAGAACGGGCTGGTGCTGGCGGAACACGATAGCGGGCCGTTGCGGCTTTTTGTGCGCGCCAATGGGATGAACGACGCGCGCAACAATGGAACTCCAGACCAGACCAACGCGACGCGGATTTGGCGTTACGCGACTGGCGGCGATTGGCGGAGCGACCATGACGGAACATTGGGCGTGAGGGTTTACGGGTCGACTGAGCACTACAGGCAGGTCTTCTCGAGCATTTCCAGTTCACCAACGGCGGCGTATCCGGATTGCAGCTATCGCTGCGGCGAGTCGCCGACACGCTTTTCGCATACGCCGGAGAACGAACTGGGCGCGGTGGCTCACTGGACTCAGACGCTGAGTGCCGGACTGGTGGTTGTGGCGGGCGCGGACACGCACGATGTACGCGTATGGGACGGGGAACAGACGTACGGAGCGACGGCGGCGCTGACCAATCTGCATGACCACCAGCGGGACTCGGCCGGCTACGCGGAAGCCATGTGGGTGCGTGGGGGATGGACGGCAACCGCGTCCGGACGGCTGGATTGGTTCCAGAACTACGACGGACAACAACTGAAGATCAGTGGAGGCAGTTGGGTACCTACTGCGGCACAACCTACCGAACTGGACCAGCATGTCTTCGACCCCCGCATGGGACTGTCGCGCAAATTCGCTGAACATTGGGCGGTTTCGGCATCGGGCTTCCGCGCTTTTCGCGCGCCTTCGCCTAATGAACTTTACCGAACAACAACAGTGGGAGCGCAGGTAACCTCTCCAAATTTCAACCTGAAGAGTGAACGCGCGACTGGCTGGGAAACGGGGCTGACCACGGAGTGGCATTGGGGCAGTATTCGCGCGAGCTATTTTCTTACCCAGGTAAATCGACCGATTGTTGCGGTGACGCAGAAACCGAATCAACTGACGCGCGAGAATCTTGGACAGATTGAGAGCAAGGGGCTGTCACTGGATTATGAGCTGGCGCCTCGCCGGTGGCTGGCGGTGGATGGGGGCTACCAGTTTGCGCACGCGACCTTTACCAAGGGAGGGGCGGACGTGGGGAACTGGATTCCCGAGGTGGCGCGCAGTTTGGCGACGATGAATGTGCGTGCGTTTCGGCCGCGATTCGGGACGGTGAACCTGCAGGGGCGGCTGAGCGGGCGGCAGTACGATGACGACGCCAATACGAATCTGCTGCATGGACTCTTCCGGATGGATGTTTATGCTTCGCATGAATTCGGAAAGCGGTTTGAAGTGTTCGGCGCGGGAGAGAATCTGTTGAATCGCCAGATTGAAGTGGGCAAGACACCGACCTCTACGCTGGGAATGCCGCGTGAGGGACGAGCAGGCGTGTTGATTCGGTTCGGCAGAACGGGCGGGTAAGGTTGTTTCCGCGGCTGTAAGCCAAGACCGCCGCGATTCAAAGCCGGCTGTCCCGATAGAATCGTTAAGTGGCTCTCGAATTCAACTTAAGCAATCAGACAGAAGCCGGCGGCAGGCGGGCGCAGCTTGTGCTTCCCCATCAGACGGTAGAGACGCCGGTGTTTATGCCGGTGGGGACGGCGGGGACGGTGAAAGCTGTTCCGCAAGACGTGCTGGAGACACTGGGCGCGCAGATCATTCTTGGCAATACTTATCACCTTTACCTGCGGCCTGGTCATGAAGCTATCCGTCGCATGGGCGGACTGCACCGGTTCATCAGTTGGCCTCGAGCAATGCTGACCGACTCGGGCGGCTTTCAGGTTTTCAGCCTGAGCGCGCTGCGCAAGGTGAGCGACGAGGGCGTGCGGTTCCGGTCGCACCTGGATGGGAGCAGCCACTTCTTCACGCCAGAGCACTCGATGGACGTGCAGATTGCTCTGGGCGCGGATATCGCGATGGCTTTCGATGAGTGCACAGAGTATCCGGCGGAGCGGAGCCGCGCTGAAGAGAGCCTGCGATTGACGATGGCCTGGGCGCGGAGGTCGCTGGATCATTTTCGTGCGCATCAGGACGATGTTGTGTGGCATGAGGAACTCGGCGGGAAAACGCAGTCGCTGTTCGGGATTGTGCAGGGCGGGATGTATGCCGACCTGCGGCGAGAGAGCGCGGAGCGGTTGGTGGAGATGGATTTTGACGGCTACGCGATTGGCGGCCTGAGCGTCGGCGAACCACGCGACGCAACGCTCGAAATGATTTCAGAAGTGTTGCCGTTGCTTCCGAAAGACAAGCCGCGGTATGTGATGGGCGTGGGGTATCCCGACGAGATTGAGCTGTACGCGCGCATGGGCGTGGACATGATGGATTGCGTGCTGCCGACAAGGGCGGCGCGCCACGGACTGCTGTTTACGAGCGAGGGACGGCTGAACATCAAAGGCAGGAAATTTGCCGAGGACCAGGGGCCGCCCGATCCTGCCTGCGATTGCATGGTATGTCGCCGCTATACACGGGCTTATTTGAGGCATTTGATGCATTCGGGTGAAGCGCTGTCGGGGACGCTGAACTCGATTCATAACCTGGCGTTCTATCTGGGCATCATGCAGAGCGTCCGCAACTCGCTCGAAGTCGCTCCCACGCTCTCTCAAAGTTGAAACGTGCGCTGAATCGCTGGTTCCGCCACCTGCATTGGGCGCGTCAGCTCTCGCTCTTCCCAGATATTTTATCCAGATTCTCGCTAAGGATCACGACCGCGGTGATCCATAGGGCCAGCCCCGTTCCCCCTGCGGATATCACGGAGCGGAGAGGACCGGGAGCAACCAGGAGCGAACCAAACGCAGCCAATGAAATGGCCGCTCCCGTTCCGTAGTAAAGAGGAATTTTGAATAGTTTTCCGAGAGGGAAAAAGTGAAGTCCTACGACCGCACCAATCCATTGCCCGTATAGGTCGGGCCGATGGAAATGACCCAGGATGGGCCCGCCAACTGAAATCGCGGCACCTTCTATGGCGACGATTAGCCCATACCCGATTCTGTAAAATCTCGCCAGTCGCTTATTCAAAATGACTCTTGGCGCGTGGCGGAGGGAGGTCAGGGTCGCAATCGCCCAAACGACAAGAATTGCTGTCACCGCCGCGATTGCTCCAAACCAAGGTCTTCGATCGCCTTCGATCGCGGCTTGGGTCCACCAATAGAGTGAATAAGCGCCGAACCCGGCACAGACGATTGCGCCAACCGCTCTCCCTCGCGCGCGAACCAGCGAATCCGGTCCACCGGGACCGAGAATCCCGCCTTTCCCGTTCAATTCATGCTCCAATCCGATCCCCGCGGGTAAGGGACCTGTATTGATCCGCGCGAGCGCAATGAAGAGCCAGCCGGTCGCGAAGTCCGCGATCGAGATCGATCCGTTGGCACCGGCTCTGAGATCATTCGAATTAGGGAAGCTTTTCAATTTGTGCCTCGATGTGGTCTATGCGCCGATCGCCGCGCCAAGCAGTTGTTTGAGCGCCTGTACATATGCGGTGAGGGCCTCGCGGCCGGCATCGGTCATGCGGTACATCGTCTGCGGCTTGCGCTGCACGAATTTCTTTTCGACCCCGACATAGCCGGCTTCTTCAAGCTTGAGGAGTTGTGCACCGAGGTTGCCATCGGTGGATCCGGTCTTGAAGCGAAGCCAGGTGAACTCGGCTTCTTCGACCCCGGAGAGCAGCGAGAGCAGAGCCAGGCGCAGCTTCCCGTGGATCACAGGATTGAGCTCCGGCAGTTCAGGCATGGGTTGCCCCTTGTCCGGCGCTGCGGCCTTTCCGCTTGCGGGACTCAGCGAACATGCAATAGATCCCGAAGACGATCTGACAAAACAAGATGGCAACCAGGAAAACGATGCCCGCCTGGGTTTCCGATAGGAAGCAGGAAACCGCTCCGGTGGTCCACCACAGCAATGCGCAGGCGAACTGCATCTTCCACCTGAGGATGATGCTGGATGTGGCGTTGGCCGCGCCGAGCATGGCCCCGACGATGGCCACGCCGACGTGGAGTTCAAACCTTCCGCTGATGCCGATGGCCATCATGACGATGAACATCGAGATGCCCATACCCATCCAAATTGCCATCATGGCGCGGCCGATGGTGGTCTCAGGGTGCCTGGCCGCAGTGCGCGATGCGATGACGCTCGAGAGCACGCCGGCGGCGATCATAGTTACTGGCCAGGCGGTGTAGTGATGGGGGTCAAAAGCGGACCACGCGATGGCAATGTAGTAGGCTACGCCCCACAGGACGAAGGTCCAGCCCCAGCTCTCCGTTGTGCGGCGGCCCTCGGCGATCATGGACTCGATGAGGCTGAGCCTGTCTTTCAGTTCCTGCTCTTCAACGTTCGACATGATACGGATACTCCTTTTAGAACGATTGCAATGCGTTTTATGCGTACTCCCAGCGGCGGGCGATTCTGCGGGCTAGGGCGAAGAGCACGATGCCGATCGCAAGAAGCACGGAGACTTGCGGCCACAGCGCGGTCACGGGCAGGTCGCGCCAGAAAACTTTGGTGAAGCCGTCGATGGCCCATGCGTTGATGGTGCACAGGCCGGCTTTTTGCATTGTCTCCGACATGAGATAGCGGGGAAACATGCTGCCACCGATGGCGGACATGGTGAGAACGAGGAGGGTGGAGAGCGCGCCAAGTTGTGCGCGCGTGCGGCAGATGCTGGCCAGCAGGATTCCAAATGAGGCCACTGCAAAAGCAGTGCAGAGACCCATGACGATGAAGCCGGGGATGTGGGTGAAGAAGTCGAGTTTGAAGACAGCCCATGCCCAAAGAAACATGACAGTGAGTTGGGTGAAAGCAAGCAGGATGTTGAAGACCAGCTTGCCTGCCAACAGCCCGGTCATGGTGATGCGGGAGCTGAGTACGCGGTCCAGTGCGCCGCTCTCTGCTTCATCGAGCAGTGCGCCCGCCGAGCCGGTGGCGGTGAAGAGCAAAAACATGACTCCGATGGCCGCGGCGTAGAAGGAAATCATTGGGCTCTTCTTGTTTTCTCCCACGACGGAGCGTGTTTTGACCGCGATGATGCCGCCGCTGGAGGTGCTGGTTGAGGAGGAGCCTTTGGCGCCATTGCTCTGCTCGCTCTGCATGCTGCGAAGCCGGTCGAGCGTGTCTTCCATTTTCTTGCGTTGTTCGGGCGTATAGGCGCCGAGATACTGCTCGGTATACTTCATTGACTGCTCCGCCATGGTGAGAGGCATTGAGGTCATGGCCGCTTTTTGCAGCAGGCCGCCGACCATCTGCGGCGCAATGGTATCGCTCTGGTCGCTGAGCAACTGAATGGCGGGCGCGCCTGAGTCGCCACGGAACGAGATGGGATTTGCGCCCCACCCCTGCGGGACGATGAGCGCAACGGAGACATCGCCAGCCTTCACCGAATCTTCCGCAGTGGAAGCGGTGTATGGGGTTGGCTGCGGCTGCTCTTTTGTAGGCTCCGGTTCGGTAATTACGAGCAAGGAGCCATCGTTTTTAAGTCCATTGACAAGCTGTCGTGAAGCCTGACTTTGATCCTCATCGACGACAATGACTTTGATCTTCGGCACCGTGCTATGCTGGCCGCCGAAGATGATGGCGAAGAGGCTGAAGAAAGCGATGGGCACAACAAAGCTCAGCACCATGGAACCGCGGTCGCGGCGCAGGGCAAGGATGGCGGTACGAACGATGGGGATAATCAATCGCGTAACTCCCTTCCGGTAAGGTGCAGGAACACTGATTCAAGATTTGGACGGCGCAAGGAGAGGTCGACAAGCTCAAGGCCGGCCTCCGATGCTGCATCGAGCAAAGCGGCGATTTCATTGGGGCCCTCGATGGTGAACTCCGCCGTGGTTTCTACAAGACGGCCTCCGCGCGATTCGACCCACGCGCTGACTTTTCCGGGAGGTCCTTCGAGACGGGCCAGCACCTGACTCCGCGAAGCGAATGAGTTGTGCACCAATGCTTCCCTGGTGTCGAGAGCGATAATGCGCCCGTGATCGACTATGGCGATGCGATCGCAGAGGCGCTCCGCTTCTTCCATGTAATGCGTGGTGTAAATGATCGTCATGCCTTCCTTGCGAAGCGCTTCGATCATCTCGAAGATGCGGTTGCGCGACTGGGGATCGACGCCGACGGTGGGCTCGTCCATGAGTACGAGACGCGGTTGGTGAATAAGGCCTGCGGCCATGTTGAGGCGGCGCTTCATTCCCCCGGAGAGCGTGCTCACAAGGTCGCCTGCGCGGTCCTGAAGCGCGGCCCAGTCAAGACACCAGGAGACAGCTTGCTCAAGCTTGTTGCCAGTCAATCCGTAGTACCTGCCGAAGGAGCGGAGATTCTCTCTTGCGCTGAGACGCGGGTAGAGCGCCAGATCCTGCGGCACCCAACCGAGCGCGGCGCGGGCTTGCGGTGAACCGGCGGCGTCGCCAAAGATCGCAACCGTACCTGCATCGGGAATGGCTCGGCCAGCGATGGCGCGGATGAGCGTGCTTTTGCCTGCGCCGTTGGGGCCGAGCAAGCCGAGGCATTCACCGGCGCGCATTTCCAGGGAGATTCCGTCGACTGCGACGACCTGGCCAAAACGCTTGATAAGCGCATTGACCTCGAGCGGCGCAGGCGAAGGTACGGGGGAAAGATTGGAGGGGTGCGGGTTGGTGCTCATGGGTTCCGCCTTGGGTCTTCGAAATCAATTCCGATGATCAGTTTTCTTCTACTGTTAGAGTACTCTACTTTATAGAGTATTGAGTGTCAAGGATTATTTTGGGACTTTGAGCAGGCTTTTTGACGAACTTTTCGGGGGCGGCGACGCTTGGGAGTTGCCGTGGCGGGATCTGATCCTAGAGCTTGTTTGCAAGGCGACAACGAACGCCCTCGTCTTTCCAAGGAAGGCTTCGGCGTGTGTTCTGGATCACAGCCTATCGATGAAATTCTCTTCTACGGTCGTGATGCAAGCGATGTGACGACGAATCCGTTTGGTATCACTCAGAGCAGCAGGTTTTTCTCCGCTTTGTCTTCCGCCCTTCCGGCGGAACTCTGGCAGATTCAATGCGAGTTTGAGAAAAGTGTCGACGCTTGTTGGATAACTTTTATGCGCGCTTCACTTTTCATTGCCTGCTATAACGACACGCTGTTTCCGGAGACGGGGCGAGCGGTAACGCGACTGCTTGAACGGTTGGGGGTTGAACTGGATTTTCACCCCGGACAGACCTGTTGCGGACAAATGCACGCCAACTCGGGATTTCGCGCGGAGGCCTTTTCGCAGGCCAAGCGGCTTGTCCGGCTGTATGAGAAGAATGAGACCGTGGTGATTCCCGGCTCCTCTTGCGTTGCGATGATGCGGGAGCAGTACCCGGGCATCTTTGAGGAACTGGGCAACGAATCGCAGCGGCGGGAGCTGGCCGCGTTTTTGCC
>Ga0302187_10005411_pt1 | contig 10083 bp, 7 predicted proteins | sample II_Bog_E1_3_FD_202120 | JGI IMG/M metagenome (GOLD analysis project Ga0302187, IMG submission 202120) | Peat permafrost microbial communities from Stordalen Mire near Abisko, Sweden - II_Bog_E1_3 | ecosystem: Environmental > Terrestrial > Soil > Wetlands > Peat | place: Sweden: Abisko, Stordalen...
CACAGCACCGGCAGCCTGGAGGTCGGCAAATCGGCGGACCTGATCGTTATCGACCGCGACCTGTTCGCCGAACCCGCGCGCAACTACATCCATCGCACCCACGTGCTGCTGACCTTTGTCCAGGGCCAGTTGGTCTACGACCGCCACTCCACCCTGGCGGCGGCGGGACTCAAAGCCGTCTGGCAAGGCGAACCACCGGTACTGGAGGGCAAAGCGTAATGGACAGCTCACGAATCGCCGTCACCGTCGTTTCAGGCTTCCTGGGAGCGGGGAAAACCACCTTGCTCAATCGCATGGTGCTCCGGGCGCAAGGCGTCCGGCTGGCGGCAATCGTCAATGATTTCGGGGAACTGAACATCGATGCCGCCATCGTTTCCGAAGTCACCGACACGGTGGTCAGCCTGCAGAACGGCTGCATCTGCTGCACCGTACAGGAAGACCTGCTGGCGCAACTGACGAGCCTGGCGCACATGCAGCCCAGGCTTGAACGCATCGTCATCGAGTGCAGTGGCGTGTCCGATCCGCAGCGCATCGTGCAAACCCTGGCCTACCCGCAACTGCGCAGCCAGATGCAACTGGACATGGTGATCACCGTGGTCGACGCCACCCGTCACCTGCAACTGGAGGGTGAGTACGCGCGGCTGGCCAGGGCCCAGATCGCCGCAGCCGACTTGCTGCTGCTGAACAAGACCGACCTGGTCGATGAACAGCAATTGCAGGCGCTGCACGGCACCCTGGGGGCCAGGACCCGGGTGCATGCCAGTGTGCACGCGCAGTTGCCCGATGCGCTGTGGCTGGATTCGCAACCGGACCTGTCATCACGGGCGTTGAAACCGCTGACGCCGGTCTCGACGGATGATCACAGCGAGATGTTCAGCAGTTGGTTATGGCAAAGCACGGCGGCACTGGATATCGAACGTCTGCGGAGTTGGTTGCGGGCACTACCCCGCGAAATTTTCCGGGTAAAGGGGCTGGTGGTACTGGAGGGAATACGCAAGTCGCACTGGTTGCAGCATGTCGGTACCCGCAGTCAATTGATGCCCTCCACGGAGGAGGCTGAAACCGCTGCCACACGATTGGTGCTGATCGCGGGCCGTGGTTTCGACGGCTGGGATGAACTGGGGAAAGGCTTGCAAGCCTGCACAGTGAAAGAGGAAGCCTGAGATGAATGCAACGGAACACGCCTTGCGCGAAGAACTGGCGGCCTGTTATCGCCTGGTTGCGCACTTTCGCATGACCGATCTGATCTTTACCCATATTTCGGTGCGCCTGCCCGGACCGGAGCATCACTTCCTGATCAACCCCTATGGGCTGATGTTCGAGGAAATAACCGCGTCCAATCTGCTCAAGATCGACCTCGATGGCCGCGCCGTGGAGCCGTCGCCGTATCCGGTCAATCCCGCCGGCTTCGTGATTCACAGCGCCATTCACGGCGCCCGTGAAGACGCCCGCTGCGTGCTGCACACCCACACCCGATCCGGTTGCGCGGTCGCGGCGTTGAAGTGTGGCTTGTTGCCGGTGAATCAGATTTCCATGGAGTTCTACGGACGGGTCGCCTACCACGATTATGAAGGCGTGGCCCTGGACCTGAGCGAACAGCAACGCCTGGTCCAGGACCTGGGCGACAAGCCGGTGCTGATGCTGCGCAACCATGGTTTGCTGACGGTCGGCGAGACCGTGAGCCAGGCGTTCCTGCGCATGTACTACCTGGAAAAAGCCTGCGAAATCCAATTGGCCGCGCAGGCCGCCGGTGAGCTGGTATTACCGCCGGCTGCGGTCTGTGAACACACCGAGCGCCAGTTCAACGACCCCGAACGAGCGCTGGATGAAGGCCAACTGAACGATCCGGACGCCCTGCAATTGGCTTGGGCCGCGCTGTTGCGGATGCTTGAACGTGTGGCACCGGGTTATCGGGATTGATGCACGGACTTTATTGCGCACCAGGCACTATCCGCAGGGTTCGATCCTCCAGATCGAACAGGTTCCAGCGCGCGCCTTCATCCGATTCGACCAGCAGACGGTTCAATGGCCCGAGAAATTTCATGAACTCTTCATCGGTGCAAGTGGGCAGGAAGACCGACAAAACCCGTGGATCGTAATACCGAAACATCAGCAGTTTTTTATCTTCGGTTCGCACGCGAAGGAATTTCTTCAGATGTAAACGTATGGCGAGCATCGGCAATGCCGCCGGGGCAAAGATGAATATCCCCCAAGCACGGCCCCACCCTCGCGCCAGCAATTCCCGGGTTGAAGGCGACGTGGGCGTCAGTTGGACAAGGTAAGGAGCCGCCGCCTCAAGACTCGCTGTCAGCGGGCCCGAATACAGGCACGAGAACTGGAGCCCGCTGAGTCGAAGCCATTTCAATATCTCGGGATCACGTGCCCCGTCGAGTACGCAATAGACAGCATCACCTGGCGAGTCTTCTGCGTTTGGCCATAGCAGCGTCATCAGCGAGTCGAGCGCGGTTGAATTCATTCTGTCCCCCCCGCGGCCAGACGCGCAGTTTTATTGCGTTCACATATTTCACAGAAAGGCGTTGCACTCTTGGCGGCTGCCACCAGTGTCGCCGCCTGGTCATTTTGCACAGCCTGGGTGTTTTTTTGTTGTTCGGATTGAGCGGGAGGTGGCGAGACAGGTACCGGGGTATCCGTTTCTACACTGGGCTTTTTCGCTGGACGACGAACCGCGGGGCTTGCGGCTGGAGTAGCCATCCGCGCCACCGCTTCCGACTCCGGTACCCGGGTACGCGCCATGGGGACGTAGGGATAAACGTAGGCGCACAAATGCCCGCTCTGGAGGTTGCGGGAAAACTGTCTCAGAACTTCCGCGTCGGGTAAGCGGTGGTTATGCGCCAGCTGGCCGGAAAGCAGGGAGCGCACACGATGCATCTCTCCAGCCCCCTGGAAATATCGACGAACAAAACGTTCCACCTGCCACGCCTCACCCAGGTCCATTTTCACCGCGCGCTGGTCGTAGGTCCGGTTGCCCGTCCTCGAATCGAACGGGTCAGGAGCAAACCCGGCCCTGTCGCCAATCTCGACGCGGTCCAGCCCATCGAAAAAACATAACCGCATAGGCTGCTGACCCTTAAACGGGATAAAGCGTCATTTGTAGCATAAGTGGCCAGGTGTGCGACCCGGTAAACCATTTGTCTGCGCCGACGCCTGGGCAGCCTGCTGGACATCCAGGAAGCCGAACGTCAGCACAAAACCCACCGTAAGAACAGTCCTTGTTTTGTGTAGGAGATTTTTACATTCCTCCCAATGAGCGGGTTCGAGATGCCACCAAAAAACCCTTCAGCGCCTTAAAATACAAGGGCTAGAGCGGTTTCAAGACCTCCTGGAAATGGCCGTATTTCCTGGGCAATGTAAATTCAAGGATACAAATAGCAATGATTATCATTGGTTTTAGTGTTTTAACTCGTTATCCTCCGCGTGCTTTCAATCAAGGCCAAGTACAAGGAGTCAGACTTGAAAAATGGATACAGCAAGAAACCGCAGGCCCTGCTGAGTCGCTGGAGCGAAGCGCTCGGCACCCCTCTTTTCCAAGCCAACCACATCACTCTCGACGCTCTGGTCAACACCCTCGCACCCGCCGCCGAACGCAGTTTCCAGCGTTTGATCCAGGCGTTGTTCCGCGAAGGTCTGCTGGATGCCGGCGCGCTCGAATACGACGAGCACCCTCGATGCTGGCTGACACTGGCCGACCAAACCCGCCTGTGCTTCGACCATCTGCTGCCCGGGCGCATGAGCAGTTGGGACCTGCGGGGCGATATCACCGCCTACGGCGATGATCATCCACCGCACAAGATCCAGTTCCCCTCGGAACTGCTGGCCCTGCTCAACCATGGCCTCGAGTCGCCTGCCGACGCCGAGGTGCTGCGCCGCCTCAACGAAGAACTCGACGACAGTTTCGCCAACGACACCCTGTGCCTGGCCTTCCACGAGCGCTGGACACTCCAGTTGCATGAGTCCATGGACCCGGTGCATGACGACAATCTGCTGGGTTGGCTCAAGGATGAGCCGAGCGTTGCCAACCCCACTTCCCTGCTTGAACAGTGGGGCACGCTGGGCCATCCATGGCACCCCAACTACAAGACCAAACTGGGCCTGAGCACGGATCAGGTCATCGATTTCTCACCGGAGTTCGAAGCCCGTTTCCCGGTGATGCTCTGCGCCTTGCACCACCAGTTTGCCCATGTCGAATCATTGGCCGGCACAGTGGATTACTGGCAGTGGTGGCAAGCCCACTTCCCCCAGGCCGCACAGCAGTTGACCGCTGAATTGACCCGTCAGGGCCTTGAAGCCAGCGACTACCTGCCGCTGCCCGCCCATCCCTGGCAGGCACGCCAGGAGTTGCCGCAGACCTTCGCCAACGAAATCGGCGACCGCCTGCTGGTCCTGACCGATATCGTCGCCTTCACCGCCCTCCCGACCATGTCGTTCCGCACAGTATTGCCCGAAGGCCGCCGTGACGCGCCGATGGTCAAGCTGCCGGTGTCACTGCGACTGACCAGCGTGCAGCGCACCGTCTCGCCACGTTCGGCGCGCATGGGCCCGCGCATCAGCCATTTGATGCAAACCATCCTGGCCCGCGAACCCGGGATCCGGAACATTCTTGGCATCGTTCCCGAACGTCTCGGCGTGCATTTCAAGCCGCAACCGGCAGACGACGAACGTTCCCGCCACCTGGCCGTGCTGTACCGGGACAACCCGCTGAGCCAGTTGCAGCCGGGCGAAATGGCCATTCCGGTCGGCAGTCTGTTTGCCATCGACCAGCACGGCCAACCGCTGTTGAGGCAGTGGGTACGCCTGGCCAAGGGCACGGACGATAGCGCCGCCATGCAATCGTTCTTCCACGACTACGCGTCGATTGCGGTCCCTGCCCTGCTTGGCATGTACCTGCGCTACGGCGTCGCGTTCGAGGCTCACCAGCAGAACAGCTTCATGATCATGGCCGCGGACGGACAGTTGAGCCGCCTGTTGCTGCGTGACTTCGGCGATATCCGCATCGACCGCAAGACCTTGCACGCACAGGGCCTGGACATCGAACTGCATGATCCGAAGATGACCCTGTATGACGACGCCGGCTTCGTGCGCGACAAGCTGCTGCATACGGTCTTCATGTGTCATCTGGGCGAACTGGTGTTGCTCAGCGCCCGCCACTTCGACATTCCCCAGGCCCTGCTCTGGAATGACCTGGCCACCCAGGTCAGCCAGTGCTTCGACGACTTGCGCGAGCAGGTCGAACCGCAGCGCTGGGCGACCGAGCGCCAGGCCCTGCTGGAACAGGACTGGCCCGCCAAGTCGTTCATGCGCATGCGCCTGCTTGAAAGTCACGCCGATATCGTCGGACGTCTGCGCAACCCGCTGAGCGTCAACGCCGATGGCAGCTAACGACACGGCACTGCGGTTGCTGGTCGGGATTCAGCTGGTGTCCATGGGGGCCATGGAAATGAGCGGTCCCTTCTGGCCCTTGCAGATCCAGAAACTGCTCGGCACCGCCAATGCCCAGTACACCGGCCTGCTCTCTTCGCTGGTGTACGCCGGGCCGATGATGGCGGCGATGATCCTGACGCCCCTGTGGGGGCGGCTGGGCGACCGGACCGGGCACAAGCCGATGATCATTCGCGCGTTGCTGGCGCTGGCGGTCTGCCAGGCGCTGGCCGCGATCACCTTCGATCCCTGGTTACTGGTGGGCATCCGGGTGGTGCAAGGTGCGCTGGCCGGGTTTATCGCCGCGGCCCAGGCCTATGCGCTGGCCTGCTGCGGCGACGGCGGACGCGGGCAGATTCTCGCCCGCCTGCAATCGGCCACGGCGGTCGGCTCGCTGGCCGGGCCGGTGCTGGGCGGCTGGCTGATGGATGTCTCGGGGTTTGCATTGCTGTGCTACAGCGCCACCGCGATTTGCCTGTTGTGTGCCGCGATCAGTCTGTTTTTGCCCAGCGACACCCAACGTGTACCGACCAAGCAAAAACCGGCGCACGCGGCGCTGCCCAAGGGTTGGCTGGGGGCCATGCTCGGGGTCATCGTGCTGATCCAGGCCGCCAAGATGATGCCACAACCTTTTTATGCCTTGTACGTGGCAGACGTCCTGCATGCGCCCGGATGGCTGATCGGCGCCAGTTATGCCGCCAGCGCCGCCACTCTTGCCTTGTCCGCACCGCTGTGGGGTCGACTGTTCGACCGCCATCAGCCCGCGCACACCTTGCGTGTCATCGAATGGGTCGCCTGGGCCTGTGCCTTGACCCTGGCCTTTACCGCCGTGGCCAGCGAATGGATGGGTTTCCTGGCCAGCCGACTGCTGTGGGGCGTGTGGCAAGGCGCGCTGCTGCCCGTCGCCTACACCTTGATCGCCAACACCGTTGCTCCCAGCCAGCAAGGCTTTGCCCTGGGCCTGGGCAACAGCGCCGCCAAAGCCGGCGCGTTGTGCGGAGTTTTGATGGGGGGCATCGGCATGGGGATCGTCGGGGTGGCCCACAGCTTCTGGCTGGTCGCCCTCACCTACGCCGTTGCCGCGCTGGGTATCCGCGCCATCCGATCATTTTCACGAACGCCGGAAACCAGCGTTTTATCGACCCACACTTCTGCGAATCAAACAAAGAAAGAGCCATGAAAAAAATACAACTTTCCATCCTGCTGCCCCTTATCGGCTCGCTGAGCGCGCCGGCCTGGGCCGATCAGAGCGAGTCCGCCCAGGCAGCGCCCGGCACCCTGCAACTGCAGGAAATGGTGGTGTCCGCCACCCGTAGCGAAACCAGCATCGCCTCGATTCCAGGTTCCGTGCAGGTGATCAACGAAGAGCAGATCCGCCAGCAGACCGGCGCCGGACGGCGGGTCGCGGATATCCTCGGCCAACTGGTGCCGGGCATTTCTCCTTCCACCGGCGGCATGAGCAACTTTGGCCAGACCCTGCGTGGGCGCAACACGCTGATCCTGATCGATGGAGTGTCCCAGAACGCAACGCGGGACAACTTTCGCCAGCTCAACAGCATCGCCCCGGAAAGCATCGAGCGCATCGAAGTGGTCTCCGGCGCCAGCAGCGTCTACGGCGCCGGCGCATCGGGCGGCATCATCAACATCATCACCAAGCGCAACAAGGGTGAGGAGCTGGCGTTCAGCAGCAAGATCGGCATGACCACCGGCAACAACCTCAATAACAAGGGCTTCTCCTACGACGCCTTCCAGAGCGCAACCGGGCGCAAGGACGCGCTGGACTGGTACGTGTCGGCCAACACCGTGCAGCGCAACGACCAGTTCGACGGCAACGGCAACCGCATTCCCCAGGACACGTCCCAGGGCAGCAACATGGACACCAGCACCTACGACCTGCAAGGTCGTTTCGGCTACGCGCTGGATGCCGACAAGAAGGTCAGCCTGTCGCTGCAGGACTACAAGGACCAGCAGGACACCGACTACACCAAGGACCCGCGCATCACCAGCCAAGCCGTCGCGGTAAAAGGCCTGAGGCTCGATGACCAGCCGTACACCCATAACCAGGCGGTCAACCTCAACTACACCGACAAGGATTTCTACGGTCAGGGTCTGCAGGTCGAAAGCTACTGGCGGCGCGCCGATGCACTGTTTTTCCCGGACTTGTCACGGGGCCTGGCCGGAATTTCCGACAACAACAGCATCCAGGATGTCTACGGCCTGCGGGCAGCGATCGAAAGCAAGATGCCGGATATCGGCCCGGCCACCGGCACACTGGTCTGGGGCGCCGACTACGATCACGAAACCTCGCGCCAGCGCGGCGATCAGTACACCGTCAATGGGCTGACCTACACCAAGACCGGCACCACCTTTGAAATGGGCCCGGACACCGTGACCGCCACCAAGGCCATTTTCGGCCAGCTGTCCTACGACGTCGGCGACTGGACCCTGCGTGGCGGCGTGCGTCGCGAATGGATCGAAAGCGAGATCGCCGACAGCATCGCCTATGGCGAAATCGTCCAGACCGGCAATCGTGCGACGCTGCCCGGCGGCACCCTGAATTACAACGACACCCTGTACAACCTCGGCGCGGTCTATCACCTGAACGAAAACCAGGACGTGTTCGTCAACTTCAGCCAGGGCTTTTCCCTGCCGGATATCCAGCGTTTCCTGCGTGACGTCAGCAGTACCTACAACATCCATGACCTCAACGCCCAGGCCATCAAGGTCAACAGCTATGAACTGGGCTGGCGTGGCAACTGGGACAAATGGCAGGCCAGCGTCACGGCGTACGAAAACACCTCGGATGTCACCCAGTTCTATGGTCGGTGGGCGGCACCTATGCTTACGCCAAGGGCGAGACCGATCAGAACGGCAAATGGATCGACCTGCCGGCCACACGTATTTCCCCGGCCAAGACCACCGCCTTCGTCGGTTATGAGCACGGCGACTACAACCTGCGTCTGCAAGGCATGCGCCTGTCGGACTATGACGCGGCCTTCAACGACAACAACGGTCGCGACATCAAGGGCTACACGCTGTTCGACCTGCTGGGCTCGGTGGCGTTGCCGGTGGGTCGCCTGGAGGGCGGCGTCTACAACCTGGCCAACCGCAACTACCAGAACATGTTCGCCCAGGCCAACGCCCGTGCGCCTTATCCGAATGCCGAAGGCCGGACCTTGAGCGTGAGTTACGCGGTCGATTGGTAAAACCCGCCCGTGAAGGCGTCAGTCCCTGGCCTTCGCTGGGACTGACGCAGCGCCTTCCCATAAGTAATTCTTCATATTCAGGGGGGAGCATTCCCCGCCATGGAACTGTCCTCTAGTGATCGGCAACTTTTTACCCTCACTGACGACTGGAGTTCTTCATGGCGAAAATCACCCTGGCCCAGCAATTGGCGACCACCCTTGAGCAGGCGGGCATCAAGCGCATCTGGGGCCTGACCGGCGACAGTCTCAACGGCCTGACCGACGCCCTGCGCACCATGGACAGTATCGAGTGGATGCATGTGCGCCACGAAGAGGTCGCGGCCTTCGCCGCCGGCGCCGAAGCCGCGGCCACCGGCGAGCTGACGGTGTGTGCCGGCAGTTGCGGACCGGGCAACCTGCACTTGATCAATGGCCTGTTCGATTGCCATCGCAACCATGTGCCGGTCCTGGCCATCGCCGCCCAGATCCCCTCCTCCGAGATTGGCCTGAACTACTTCCAGGAAACCCATCCCCAGGAACTGTTCAAGGAATGCAGCCACTTTATCGAGCTGGTGACCAATCCCGCGCAGATGCCCCAGGTGCTGCACCGCGCCATGCGTTCGGCGATCCTCAACCGTGGCGTGGCAGTGGTGGTGATTCCGGGGGATGTGTCACTGCTGGAAGTGGAAGACAGCTTCAAGCCATGGCCAGCACTGCTGGCGCCGCGCACCTTGCCGGCGGAACAGGACCTGCAACGCCTGACCGATATCCTCGAACACAGTAAATCCGTGACCCTGCTGTGCGGCAGCGGCTGTGCCGGCGCCCACGACGACGTCCTGGCCCTGGCCGACGCCCTCGGTGCGCCCGTGGTCCACGCCCTGCGGGGCAAGGAGCATGTGGAGTGGGACAACCCCTTCGATGTCGGCATGACCGGCCTGATCGGCTTCAGTTCCGGTTACCACGCAATGCTCAACTGCGACACGCTGATCATGCTCGGCACCGACTTCCCCTATCGGCAGTTCTACCCCACCGACGCGAAGATCATCCAGGTCGACCGTAATCCGCAGGCGCTGGGCCGGCGTGTCACACTGGACCTGGGGATCGCCGCTGACGTCAGCGAAACCATCCAGGCCCTGTTGCCGCGCCTGACCCGCAAGACCGACCGCAGCTTTCTCGAAACCTCCCTCAAGCACTACGAGAAAGCACGCCAGGGCCTCGACGACCTGGCACAACCCTCGAAGGCTGGCCGGCCGATTCACCCGCAATACGTCACCCGCCTGCTCAGTGAACTGGCCGACGACGATGCGATCTTCACCGCCGACGTCGGCTCGCCCACCGTCTGGGCCGCGCGCTACCTGAAGATGAATGGCAAACGCCGGCTGATCGGCTCGTTCAATCACGGCTCCATGGCCAACGCCATGCCCCAGGCCATCGGCGCGCAAGCGGCCTTTCCCGGGCGCCA
>Ga0302187_10005416_pt1 | contig 10077 bp, 8 predicted proteins | sample II_Bog_E1_3_FD_202120 | JGI IMG/M metagenome (GOLD analysis project Ga0302187, IMG submission 202120) | Peat permafrost microbial communities from Stordalen Mire near Abisko, Sweden - II_Bog_E1_3 | ecosystem: Environmental > Terrestrial > Soil > Wetlands > Peat | place: Sweden: Abisko, Stordalen...
CGACTTACACCGTTGCGACGGCTGGCCAGTTTCGATCCACGCCCCCGCGCGGGGGGCGACAGGGTTCGTGTTACACAATGAGAAGGAACAGAAAAGTCGCCATAATCCGCGAACCACGACGCTCGCATTTGGCTGGAGGCCCATCCAACATTAAAATCAAAAAATTATCTATAAATTATAGAGAATTACATCGTCGCGAACCTCCCGGGATATTCCGACAGCTTGGGGTTCGCGCAATCCTTGCGCTGACGGCGCGCCTTCAATTTAGACGGCGATCAAACGTCAAAACAGGAGGGGGCCGTCCAGATCGAGAGCGGGCTTTGCGCCCACGTGTTCCACCCGCTGCTTGCCCTTTGCGCCAAGCATATAAAAGCGCAAACTGTCTTTCTCAGGGAGGATTTCCCGGATAACGGTGGCCTTCAACATCGCCCATTGCGCGGGATCCACCTCGCACTCGAACACCGAATTCTGGACCCGCTGCCCGAAATCCTGACACGCCTTCGCCACCCGTCGCAAGCGCCGGCGTCCTGGGAGATCTTGCGTGTTCACATCATAGGTGATCAGGACAAGCATGCCTATTTCCAGATAAACGTCGGGTAGCCATCCAGATCGCCGCGCAAATGCCGTGCCAGCAATTGCGCTTGCACATGCACATGCACGATTAATCCGATGGACAGCGCCTCGCCTAGAAAGGGATGCCTCAGTTCCTCCTTCTTGCGCTCTTGCCATGCGACCAACACTGCCTTGCGGGCATCGTCGGTCATCCGCACCGCGCCGCTGTCCTCGACGATGAAATCTTTGACGGCGATTTGGCGGCGGTTGATCAGGCTTAAAACCAGCCGATCGGCCAGCACCGGACGGATTTCCTCCATCAAATCCAGCGCCAGACTGGCGCGACCGGGGCGGTCGGCGTGCAGCAGGCCCACCTGAGGATCGAGGCCCACGCCTTCCAGCGCAGAGCGGCAATCATGCCCGAGCATGGCGTAGAGAAACGACAGCAGTGCATTCACCCGATCGAGTGGCGGTCGGCGCGAGCGGCCGTTGAAGGCAAAGGCCGGGTCATCGTGGCGGATCAGGTGCGGCATGGCGGCGAAATAGATCCGGGCGCAATCCCCCTCCACACCGCGTAACTCCGCCACATCCGCAGCTGCCAACGTGCGCCGCGCCGCGTGGGACAATTGCAGAGCTGCCGCCTGAAGCGCCTCCTTGGCAGGGCCGGCCAGCGCTGCCCCGTGATCGCGCAGGGCACGCATGATGACGGTACGCTGGTTGGCCGCCTTGCCCGCAACGATGCCGCGCACCACCGGCACCGCCCGCACCGGATCGTCGGCCACGCGATATTGCGTGCGTCGCAGCAGGACATTGCCACTGCGCTGCCCTTCCACGCGGGCTAGAAAGCGCCCGTTCGGCTGAAGAAACGACAGCGCGATGCCTTTTTCGGCGCAGGCCGCCATCACAGCCGGCGAAACGCCGGCGCGGTTGAAGCACACCAGCCCTTCCAGCATGTGCAGCGGCACCCGACCCCGCTCCACGCCCTCGACCTCGATGACGATGTTCTCGCGGTCCTTGCGCAGCCAGGCATCTTCGCTGGTGACATAGATCGTGTTGAGCAGGCGGCGCATGGATCAGGCCTGCCCCAGACTGGCGTTGATCTGCGCGGCTAGCCACGACGATACCTTGCGGGGCTTTTCGAATACGGCGGGCGCACAAAGATCCTGCAACGAACACTTGCGACAGCCGGGCTGCTGGTGCGGCGCGGGTGTCATGCCTGCGGAAATCATGGCACCCGCCTGCCGCGCCACGTCGGCGGTTAGGGCGCGCAATTCAGGGTCGAACGCCACCAGCAAACGCCGCCGCGTCTCGCCATAAAACAGCGCGCCCTCGGGCACGGTGCGGCCCAGCATCTCTTCCAGGCAGATGGCCTGCGCGCATAGCTGGACTTCGTCGGCGCGGTGGGATTTGGGCCGCCCTCTCTTGTATTCCACTGGATAGACCGCCGCGTCCGGTCCGGTTCCGTGAAATTCCACGGCATCGGCCTTGCCCGCGACACCGAGCTCAAACGAGCGGATCGCCATGCCGCGCACCGTGCGAACGCTCGCGCGCCGATCCGGCCCGGCGGTATCGACCCGCTCGTGCATCAGCCGCCCCTCGGCGGTGGCGCCATCTTCTGCCCACGCCTGCTCCACATGGATCAAGGCGCATTGGCGCGGGCAAAAGAGATAGTGCTGCAACGCCGACAGCGGGATGAGGCGGTCTTCGGCGGCCGGGTCAAGGGGCGCGGCCGTCTGGCTCACCGCTCGATGATCTCCACACCCTGCGGCAGACTCTCGCGGTCGATCGAGACGCGATAGTCGCCCCACTGGCGCGCCGGGGGCAAGTTGCCGGTCCCGGCGCTGCCGATCTCATAGGGCTGGCCCTGATACATCCGTTCCACGCTGACGCGATCAAACAGGGTTTGCGCGCGGGCGTTGCCCAAGGCACTGGCATGGCGGAACAGGATCAGTTTGCGCGTGGCCATTTCCCCGCGCGCCGCCGAACGATCGTGATCGAACATCTGGTCCAGCGCCTGCCACAGCAGTTCGAGATCGTCCTCCGAGAAACCCGTGCCCTTGACCGGGTGCGAGGCCAGCGGGGCCGAGACATAGCCATGGGCGCGATAGAGGCCATAGGGCACGATATGCTTGCGCCCCATGGTGCGGCCGCCCTTGGCATCGGCATCCGCCTCGGTGGTGGCGGCCATGCGGGTGATCGAGATTTCCAGCGGCAAAATCGGCTCGACCGAGCGGGCGAACGAGAACTGCACCGGGCCGCGCACCTGCCCGGCATTGACGCCGGTGGACATCACCGCGCCAAAGGTGCGGATGTCCCAGAAATTTTTGCACATCCAAGCTGTGAGTTCGCGACCCTTATCGACGCCATCCTTGTCTTTGCCAGGAAGCTTCTTCATCTCCGCTTCCTTGGCGACCTCGGGCTGCAATGCCGCCCATGCCTTCTTGTGCTGGTTGTTGAGCGTGGCCCCTTCGCTCATGTAGATTTCGAGACCGGGTTTCTCCTGCCCCGCCAGCGCTACATAATTGCGCACCTTGCGCTTCAGCGCCACGTCGGACACCAGCCCTTGGTTGGTTTCCGGGTCCAGCCGGGGCATGTTGCCAGCATCGGGATCGCCATTGGGATTGCCGTTCGTCACCTCGAAGAACAGGACGAACTCATAGCGGTTGGAAACAGGCGTGCTCATGCTGCGTCCTCATTCTGGGTGGTGTCGTCCTCGCCCTCGGCTTCGGGGCGGCCTTTGAACTGTTGCTTGCGCTGGTGGTAATAACCCACCGCAAAGCGTCCCTGCTCGGCCAGCGGCAGGGCGCGCGGCAGATCCAGCGTCAGTTTGTCGAGAATGTCCTCGATCTCGCGCTCGATCCAGCCGCCCTTGCCGTCCTTGCGCAGGCGGCCCAAGTGGTTCTGTGCGCCGCGCAGCAGCAGCGGAAACACGCTGGCCGGGGTGGCCGATGCCGCGCCGAAATAGCGATCACGAATCGAGGCGTTGAGCTTGCCCAATGCCTGCCGCTGCGCGGCTTCCAGCACCGCAAACAGCCGCCCCAGTTGATAGGCCTTGTTCGGTTCATCAGGTGCCAGGCTCACGGGCACATCCTCCTGTTTGCGGTTTATGCGATTGTCGCGGTGCAGCACGGCGCGGATCACGGCGACATGCCAACCGGACAGCGGATCGTCCCCGGCGCGCAGGCGCATGATCGCGGCGGCCAGCAGGCTTTGCGGATAGCGCCCGCCGGTCAGCACCGCGCGCATCACCTCGCCGGCCAGCAGTGGCAGGATATTTTCGAACTTGGCCTGAAACGCGGTGGTTTGTGCCAGCAGGCGGTTGACGGCGGGCGCGCCGGTCCAGCCGATCGGCCGCGGTTCGATGTGCAAATCGGCAAAATGATCGGCCAGATTCTTGGCGAACACGGCAAAGTCATCCGTCAGCCAGAAGCGCACTGCCAACCGCGCGGCATTGGGTGACAAGCCAAGGACATGAAACGTCGTGCCTTTGGCCAGATCGGGCCGTAATTCAGCCAGCCCGCGTCCTTGGGCAATCGCCTCCATCAGCTTGCCGATCCTGAGCGCCTCCTCCGCGTCCTCGGGCGGGTCCAGCGCGCCGCCGAACAGCGCCTCGGCATCTTCTGCGGCTCGCGCGTTGCCGGCATCGGCCCAGAAGACCACGCTGGCGTCGCCAATCGGGCGCTTGACCCGGTTCGGCCCGTCGCGCGTCAGCAGATGGTTGAGCGCCGTGCCATAGCGGAAGGCCGCCGCTTCGCTGGTAGGAGCGTTCGCGCCCTGCGCCTTGCCCAGCGAGGTGAACGCATCGAGATTGAACGAGACCAGCGAGGCACCCGCCTGTTGCGCACCCTCCACGCCCTTGATCGTGGGGTGTAATCGCGCCAGCGCGCCGTGCTGGCCGGTGATCAGACACAGGATGTCGTCGGCCCCGCTGTCGGCCTTGGCCTCACCGCCGACCAGAGCGCGCGCGGCGGCGCGCGCGTGGATAAAGCTAAGTTCGCCCTTCAGGCGAAACAGCACGTTGGCATCGAGCATGTCGATCTTGAATGGCGGCTGGTCGAAACGCTCGGGCTGCCAGCTTTCCAGAAATCGCAGCAGAGCCAGCAAACCTTCATCATGCTGCCCCGCCAGTCGTTCGCGGTGCAGCGCGATAAAGGCCGCATGCTGCCGATCACTGCGATCCCATTGCCCAGTCTGTGAGGACTTCGTCACGCCAAGCGCGAAGGCCGTTTTATCCCAAAGGAAAAAGGCGCGGGGAGTGACACCCGGACGGGGGAACGATGCCGGCACCGGATAAAGCTTAGGCCGCGCCTTCTTGCCCAAAACGTCGTGCAGGTCGTAAACGTCCACCGGCTGGCCATCGGCGTCGATCTCGATGCACCAGCCGAATTTTTCCGGGCTCCACCCCGGCGCCGTCACCTCGCCACGGTCGGCCAGGCGATGGTAATAGCCATCCAGCGCCTGCAGAATGGTCATCGCGCGGTCCCTTCCGCCAGGCAGGCGTTCACGTCGATCACACCATCGCGCATGACCGCCCGGTAAAACCGCGAGGTATTGCCGTTGGCGAAATCAATGTCGTGCAGCATCCAGCCGAAATCGGCATCGCGCTTGCCCGCCGCCAGTTCGCAGGGCGGCAGCGCCGCCTCATCGGGTACCAGCGCAAAATCGGCGGCAAATTCCCGCGTACCCAGACACGGTCGGTGGAAGCATTGCCCCTGCTCGGCGCGGCGGTTGAACATCGAGATGTGCTTGGCGGCGCTGTCGCCCGGCCCGGCGCGATCGGTCAGGGTGAAGTGCGCCTCGATCACATAGGCAACATCGATAAGCGCGAGTGTGGCGCGCTGCTGGCGGTTTTCATCGACGAGCAGTCCCAGCCCCTCGGTGGTGCCGCGCTTCATGGCGCTGGCGGCGTTGCTGGCGCTGGCCTTGGCGCCGACCTCGTTGCGGCGGAACGATTGAAAGCGGATTGGCCGTAGCACGTGAATGCGATCAATATGCCACGCAATGGCCGGCTTCCAATGGATCGCCTCCAGAATGCCGCGCGCCGCCGAAGGGGTGATCACGTCATAGCTGACGCGCTCTACCTTGAGTTCCGGGCGCGTGAAACAGGCGCGCTCGCCCCAGACATGCAATCGGATGCCCATGCGATACCTTTGGTGGCGATAGCTTGATTTTGGACGTTACGCGGGGAGTATGGTCCAGCGCCACGCGCCAAGTAAATGGTTTTTTGTTGATATCGTGCAGAAATCGCGCTTGTCATTTACATCGGGAATGAATATTCAAAAGACATTCTGCTCTGCGGCACGCCATGTCGGATCATCCAGCCGCAAGCCTACCTGCCCATCATACAGCGCCCGATTCTCCAGAACGGCAAAGCGGTCGCCATAGTCTTTCGGCCGAATGCACTGCACGGCTCCCACCGCGATCATTTCAGCCCGCACCCGCGCCGGCACTGGCACCACATATTGCTGCAACCTGCGCGTGACCCCGGCTGGCGGCACCGGCGCATTGGCCAAGGCCTGCAAATCAGCTTCGGCATCGCGATCGAAGGGCACAATTACCGGGTCCATCGCCTCATCGATCATGCGGAACGCCTCAGCGATGTCCGCAAACGGCCACGACTGATCGCGCAGACCAAGCCGCAAGCCTTCAAGGATCGCATAGTTCGCGCCATTCAGCTTTGCCGCATCCAGCGCGGCATGCCCCTTGCGGAAATAAAGCTCTTGATAATAAGCGCGCACCGCCTCCAAACCCAGCGGATCGTCCCACCCCTGGCGCAGCACGGTCCGGGCCGGCTCATAGAATGCCTCGATCATCCGGGGTGTGGCGTGATCGGCGGGTTCGAACAGCACCACCCGGCCAAAAGCTTCCCCAAGTGCCCCCAACTCGCCGCTACGGTTGCATCGCCCCGCCGCCTGCGCCACGCTGAACAGCCCCGCCGCCGCGCGCCACACTTCGGGAAAACTGATATCCACCCCGGCCTCGATCAAGCTGGTGGAGACCAGTCGCACCGGCTTTCCCTGCCGCAAATTGTCGCGCAGCCCCGCCAGGACCGCCCGGCGATGACGCGCGCACATCAGAGTGGTCAGGTGGGCGGCGCCCGCCTGTTCTTCCGCCCGCAGGCGGGAGAACAACGACTGAGCATGGGCGCGGCTGTTGACCACGCACAGCATCTGCGGCGATTGGGCAAAGCGCGCGGCGATCTCGTCATCTGCCACCGGTTGGTCGCGCCAATCCACCGCAACCCGGCGCAAGCGACGATAGAGGTCGATCGGATCGGGTGCCAGTTCGCGCGCCTCGGGAATGTCGAGGCCGTCTTTCGATCCATTGGGGCGAAGCGGCAACGCGCCATCCTGCTGGCGCAAGGCCGGCTGGGTGGCGGTGCACAGGATCACGCTGGCGCCATAGTTGCGGGCCAGTTCCTCGATCGCGGCCATGCACGGGCGCAGCAGATGGACCGGGATGGACTGCGCCTCATCCAGCACGATCACACTCTGCGCCAGATTGTGCAGCTTGCGCGCCTTGCTGGTGCGGGCGGCAAACAGGCTTTCGAAGAACTGCACCGCTGTCGTCACCACCACCGGCGCATCCCAGTTTTCCGCATCCAGACGCAGCTTGGCCAAACCACTGGCACCTTCGTCCTCGCTGTCGGTGCTGGGCGGGCGGCGCTGGTCCCAGTCAAAGCTGGCGTGGTGTTCCAGAACGGCATCGCCCAGCCCCACGTCATCGCGAAAGATCGCCGCCGTCTGCTCGATGATCGAGGTGAACGGGATCACATAGACAACACGCCGCAAACCGTGCCGCGCCGCGTGCTCCATGGCAAAGCTCAGCGATGTCAGCGTTTTGCCACCGCCAGTCGGTACGGTCAGGGTGAACAGGCCCGGCTCAAACTCCGCCTTGGCGTTGGCATGGTCCAGAATGCGCGAGCGCAGGCGGTTGACCTCGCTGTCGTCCCGACGATGTCGGGCCAGAAAGGTGCGCAAACGTTCCAGATGCGCGGCCTGCAACTGCCCACCGCGCGGCGGCGGATGGCCGTTGGCATAAAAGGCTTCGGTTTCCAGGAAATCGGCGTCCACCAGGCTGGAAAAGAGCATCCGCGCCAGGAACGGCGCAGAAAATGTCTTGTCGATGCGGTTTTCGCGGGGCGGTTGGATCGCTGCTTTCAATTCTACGGGGGATGGCAAGCCAGCCACATGTGCTTGCCATCCGTCATAGGCTTCCACTGCCTTATCCAGGCGGCAGGACAGCGTGCTCCCTTCATAGCCGACACCATTCATCAGCCCACTGTGGTGGCCAGCAATGCCGAACCCCAACAACCGACCATAGACCTTGCCGTATAGGCTGCAGGCCTCCTTGGCACCCGCCGTGCTGTGGTCCGGGCCTTTGGGGCCACCGGCTATTGCCGGCCGCCGAATGTACGCCTGATATTGCGCCGAGCACTTCCCAATATCGTGCAGCAAGCCCATTGCTCGCGCCGGAACAGCGCCGCCGAAATACGAAGCATGCCGTTCTGCCCTTGCTCCTACCGCCGTCAGATGATCGGCAAGTGGCTCCCAAGACGCCTCTGGTTCAGCTTGTCTCGAATGGGCGAAGATTTTCAAGTTCTTGCTTCTCGCAATGCGCCAAAATGCAAATTTCCGATAGCATACACGCTACCGGCGACGTGGTGGCAGCGCCACGGCGTTGCGCGCAACCTCCGACGAGCAATTTTCAAGGTGTTCGGATCGTAGAGTCAAGCAATCACGACCTTGAACTGCTGACAGACGACATGTGATTGCTTTGGCAGCGTTTGAGGTCGACGAAGCTGCCCGTACTTTGCAGAGTGACGCCGTCGATCATGCCCATCGGCGCGGGTGGGGCCCGACCGCGCGGTATTGGAGTGACCAAATCGTCGATTCGATTCGTGCTCAAGATGGAAGATGTTCACCTCAACCGCAATGCCGTCAGCGGTGAATCGCTGCGAAAGTTCCGATTTAGCGATAGCTCGATCGCCTTCGCCTGTGGCGGCAGATCAGATTGGGTCAGCGTTGGCTGCCTCGCGGGCGATCAACTCCTCGACGTGGTCAGCCCACTGCTGGAGCATGCGACGGCGGGGCGTCAGATAGAGCGCACTGTTGTAAGCGCCCCTCACCTCATCCTGATCGGCATGGGCGAGCGCTGCCTCGATCCAGTCGGGCCGATAGCACTCCGCCTCGTTGGCCCAGGTGGAGGCGATGCCGCGGAACCCGTGAACTGTCTGGCGGCCGCGATACCCCATGCGGTAACAGCCGTAGATCATGGTGTTCTGCGAGATAGGCTGCTGGGGCTTGTCGCCACCGAACACATGATCACCACGGCTGTAGACCTTCACCGCCTCAAGCAGCGCCACCACTTGTCGCGACAGCGGCACGATATGCTCCCGCTCCATCTTCATGCGCGCGGCGGGCACCCGCCAGATCGGCTCAGCGGTACCCAGCCCCTCAAACTCCTTCCACGTGGCGAGCCGCGTCTCATTGGTCCGCGCCCAGGTCAGCAATGTGAACAGCAGCGCCGCACGGGTCACCGCCCGGCGCCGGGGATTTTCGTCGCCATCGTAAGTGTCGATGGCGCGCGCCAGCGCCGGTAATTCGTCTGCGCTCACCCGCGCCATATGCTGCACCCGCGGCTTGGGTTTGAGCAGTGTCGCCAACCCCGCGGCCGGATCATGGCCTGCCCAGTCCTGCGGAATGGCAAAGAGGAAGATCTGCGAGACATGTTGGCGCAGGCGCCGGGCAACATCGAGCGCACCGCGTGCTTCAACCGTCCGCAGCATGGCAAGCACATCGGCGCTGGTGATGGCGCGCAGGTCCTTGGCGCCGATGGCCGGGAATACGTCGCGCTCCAGGCGCGCCAGCACCCGTGCGGCATGACTGGGCTCCAATGCGGCAACGCGATTGCCGTACCATTCCCGCGCCGCCTTCTCGAACGTCATCTTCGCCTTGGCGGCCACCTTGGCCCCCGGATCCTCGCCCTTGGCGAGCTTCAGCTTGGCCTCAGCGCGGCGCAGCCGCGCATCCGCCAACCCCACCTCGGGGTAGCTGCCAAACGAGAGCAGCTTCTCCCTGCCGTCGAACCGGTACTTCATCCGCCAGAGCCGGGTCCCGTTGGGCCGAACCAGCAGGTGGAGCCCGCCGCCATCGGCGAGCTTGTAATCCTTGTCGCGCCTGGTGGCGTAGCGGACCTCGAGTTCCTTGAGAGCCATTGGGGGTATCCTCTGCGTGAGCAGAGCCATTACCCCCTAAAATACCCCCAAATGCAAATCGACGTCTTGGTGCAAAGCGGGGCATGATGGGACGTCGAGGAGGCCTGCGACTCGGATATAAGGTACCGATTTAGCGCATAAAAACAGCGCCACAGGACATCCTGAGGCGCTCTGGCGGTTGGTGGGATTGTGATTTGTGGTTGCGGGGGCAGGATTTGAACCTGCGACCTTCAGGTTATGAGCCTGACGAGCTACCGGGCTGCTCCACCCCGCGACACTTGAAGAGGGCGTTTGCCCATGTGAGCCCG
>Ga0302187_10005420_pt1 | contig 10075 bp, 5 predicted proteins | sample II_Bog_E1_3_FD_202120 | JGI IMG/M metagenome (GOLD analysis project Ga0302187, IMG submission 202120) | Peat permafrost microbial communities from Stordalen Mire near Abisko, Sweden - II_Bog_E1_3 | ecosystem: Environmental > Terrestrial > Soil > Wetlands > Peat | place: Sweden: Abisko, Stordalen...
GCGAAACAAAGATCAACACCGCTTTCGTTAAAGTGGCCGACACCCTTACGACAGACTTCGACGTCGTCGACTTGCTCCACACCCTCGTGGAGCAGTGCGTCGAGATCCTGGGAACCGACGCCGGGGGACTGATGCTCGCTGACTCGGATGGTCGTTTGCAACTCATGACGTCGTCGAGTGAATCGGCAGACCTGGTCGAGGTCATGCAGCTCGCTGCAGACGCTGGTCCGTGTATCGACTGTTTCGCGACGGGCACCGCGGTCAGCGTTCCCGACATCGAGCACAGCGACGACCGATGGCCTGCCTTTCAGAAGGCTGCGCTTGAGCAGGGTTTCCGTTCGATCCATGCGACGCCGATGAAATTGCGGGACCAGGTTATCGGGACCATGAACCTGTTTGGCAGGACGAGCACGCAGATGAGCGCTCGTGACGCTGCGGTGGCCCAGGCCCTCGCGGATGTGGCAACGATCGGCATCCTTCAGGAACGTCTTATCCGGGAAGGGCACATCGTCGCCGAACAACTGCACACCGCGCTCGATAGTCGAATCATCATCGAACAGGCAAAAGGGATGATCGCGCATTCGCTCTCCGTCGGAATGCCCGACGCGTTTACCGTGCTCCGGACCTACGCGCGAAACAACAACTTCACCATTCGCGCTGTCGCCGAGGAACTCAGTAACCGCACCCTCACGGTCAACGCCCTCATCTCCAACATCCAGCCGCAAGACCGGGCGACGACATCGAGAAACTTGGGTTGAGCTAGGCGACACTTCTGGCACCGGTGAACCAGTCGCGCGGGCTCCCACCGACGCGAACGATAACCCCGAGGACGGAAAATATGGGTCCGGATATCAATGATGATGAACCTGCCCTCCACACCGGAGCGTCCGCGTATGCCGCGGTCGTATTTGATATGGACGGTGTGGTCACTGAAACGGCGCTCATTCACGCACGGGCGTGGAAGAAACTCTTCGACGAGGTGCTCCCGAAACTGTCGCCAGACTCATGGAAGCCGTTTGACGAGGTAGCCGACTATCGCCGCTATGTCGATGGGCGATCACGTGAGGACGGAATCCGCACCTTTCTTGAGTCGCGCAACCTCACTCTCCCAAAAGGCTCAGCACGTGATGCCAAGGAAAAACTGACCATTCGTGCCCTGGCGGCGCGGAAGCAGCATTTCTTCGACCAAGTCATCGCGAAGGATGGCGTGACAGCCTTTCCCGACGCAGTGCGTTTACTTCGTCGTCTCCACACAAATCATGTACCCACCGCTGTGGTGACCTCGAGCCGCAATTGCGTCCAGGTGCTTGCGGCGGCGGGGGTGAGCGATCTGTTCGATGTGCGCGTCGATGGCAATGACGCAATCCGCCTGAAGCTCCCGGGAAAACCGGATCCTGCAGTCTTCCTGGAGGCCGCGCGCCAACTCGGTGTGAAACCCGAATCCGCGGTGATGGTGGAGGACGCAACCGCGGGCGTGCAGGCGGGAGCGGCGGGAGGCTTCGGACTAGTCGTGGGCATGGACCGGGATGGGGTGGGTGAGCGCCTGAGGGCTGCTGGGGCCGATGTGGTTCTTTCTGACTTGGGCGAGTTGGACCTCACTCAGAAGAGAGCGCTGGCGGAGGTGGCGCCTTCTTCTCCCGATCCCGTGGACCCCTGGGTGCTCAAATATGAGGGCTTCGACCCACTGACGGAAGGCGATCGCGAATCCCTGTGCACTCTCAATAACGGATATTGGGGAACTCGTGGCTCCGCGGCGGAAACCTCGGCCGACGACGTCCACTACCCCGGGACCTATTTCGCTGGTGTCTTCAACCGACTAACAACCGACTTCGGTAATCATTCGGATGACGACGAGCACCTTGTCAATGCACCCAACTGGTTGACCCTCCGGCTGAAAATAGCTGGCAGCACGTGGCTGCACCCGCATTCTTCCGAAATCCTCCACTACTCGCAGGAGCTCGACCTTCGCACCGCCGTCCTCACCCGAATCGTGCGATACCGCCACGACGACGACAAGACGACCTTAGTGACCTCACGGAGATTCGTCTCCATGGCCGCGCCTCACGTCGCCGTATCGCAGACGACGATCGAGGCAGAGAACTGGAGCGGGCCGCTCACAATCCAGAGTGCCCTCGACGGCGCCGTCTCAAACCAGAATGTCGAAGAGGACAAGCTTCTGTCGCACGTCCACCTGGTGCCGGTCCGTGCAGAAGAAACGGGCGCCGAGACCGTGCTGTTGGAAGTGACCACGACGCAATCTGACGTCAACGTCGCGATGGTGCAGCGCACCCGAGTTTTCACCGAAGGTCGTGAGAGTGGGATAAATCGTCGGCTCATCATCGAGGGCAACGACTGGATTGCGCACGAGTTCGAGGTTCAGCTGTCCCAGGGCCGGCCGGTTCGAGTGGACAAGACCGTGGTCTCGGCGACTGCACGCGATCGAGCGATTAGTGCGCCCGCCGACGCTGCCCAACGGTGGATGGCTCGGACTCCGAACCCCAGCGAGCTGGAGACTGAGCACCGCGCCAAATGGCAGGTGCTGTGGGACGATTTCGCGGTCGACATGGAAAGCGACAACTCCGCCCGCTCCCTCGATCTCAACGTCAACATTTTCCACGTCCTTCAGACGATCGCCTCGGTCAAGGCCGATGCGGATGTCGGGATACCAGCTCGCGGGCTGCATGGCGAGGGTTATCGCGGGCATATCTTTTGGGACGAAATGTTTGTCTATCCGATGATCACTCTTCGGCGACCCGACCTGAGCCGTTCTCTGACCGGCTACCGCTACCGGCGCCTCGACGAGGCTCGCGCGGCGGCACGAGCCGAGGACCAGGAGGGAGCGATGTTTCCCTGGCAGAGCGGAATGGACGGCCGGGAGCTTACGCCAACCGAGTTGTTCAATCCACGAAACCGAGCATGGATGGCGGACAATTCGCATCGCGAACGCCATGTTGGCCTCGCGGTCGCATACAGTGCCTGGCAGCTCTACGAAGCGACGGGCGACACTGATTTTCTCATGCGCGAGGGCGCTGAACTGATCATCGAAGTCGCACGTTTCTTCGTCAGCATCGCCACTTACGATCCGGCCGACGACCGTTACGACATCGATGGCGTGATGGGCCCGGATGAGTTCCATGACGGCAATCCTGGGTCTCCTGGGAGCGGCCTGCGCAACAACGCGTACACCAACGTCATGACGGCGTGGATTCTCAGCCGTGCACTGCAGACCATCACGATCCTGAAGGGTCGGGATTGCGGTCCTTTGTGGGATCGAGTCAATCTGACTAAAGGCGAGACGCAGCTGTGGAAAAAGATGAGCAAAAGGCTGAGGGTGATATTTCACGCCGATGGCGTGATCAGCCAATTCGAGGGTTACGAAGCACTCCCCGAATTCGACTGGGACAATTACCGGCAGCGATACGGCAACCTTGGTCGGCTCGACCTCATTCTGAACGCGGAGGGTGGCAGCACTAACGACTACCGGCTTTCCAAGCAAGCCGACGTCCTCATGTTGCTTTACCTGTTTTCCGCCGAAGAGTTGCGCGGCATCCTCGCTGACCTGGGGTACTCGTTCACTCCACACGCAGTGGTTCGAACAGTAGATTTCTACATCGCCCGCTCGGCGCGCGGTTCAACGCTCAGTAACGTGGTCGAGTCCTGGGTTGAGGCCCGTCGTGACCGTACGCGGTCGTGGGAGCTTCTCGGTCAAGCGTTGACCAGCGACCTCGTTGACAGCCAGGGAGGAACCACTCACGAAGGGGTGCACCTGGGAGCGATGGCAGGGTCCGTGGATATGGCAATCCGCTGCTATGCCGGGTTGGAGATCCGGGACAACACACTATGGCTACACCCGGCACTCCCAGCCGAACTCCACACCGTATCGTTTGTCCTCAACTATCGCGAGCAGCGCATCCGGATCGACCTGACCCAGGAACGCCTGCGCGTCCACATCGATGCAGGGCAGCGACGCCGAATCAGACTCAATGTCAATGGGGTGCGCAAAACGATGTCGTCAGGACAAAGCCTGGAGGTCGCGCTAGGTGTCAGGTCTCCCGACTGAGTGAAACCCGGAGCATGGCCAAAAGGGTTGCCGGATTCGACGCGGTGCCCCCCATCGCGAATCGCGGAACCTTCTTCCGCTCGGGAAGGAGCGAGCGCGCTAACGATCCGGGTCAGGCGCACCCGCTCGTTACCTGTCGATGTAGGACGCCGGCAGGAGTATCGGCGGTGACGCAGCCCAAGGGGATTTGGCGCACGATCCCAGGACTTTCGACCCTTACCAGAGCGTGATGCGGTAGTCAGGATGATTTCATGACGTTCAAAGACGGCGGTAGGAGCCGGATGAAAAGGTCTATTCCGTGGCGATAGGCGTTAGCCGGGCGCTGTTCAGGCGACAGCTCCGGCGGACCTCCGTCGTGTCAGGGATTCATAAGACTCCGCGTGCCACCAAATCAGTTTTCGCGGTGGCTTATCTCGGATATACGAGCTTTACTCTGGCGAAGCGGGTGGTGCGGTTCCACGCAGAATGTCGTGAGCATTTTCAGACCACGGAAAGCACGTTCGACACCCCGGTCACCGGCACTAAGACGCGCAGCCGGCCCTTGGCGGTGCCCGGCCATCCATCCATTGATGCCACCACGACACGCGTGTTCGAGGGGGGCCCATTGCCGCTCGCCGAACTGTTCGAGTTCCTTTCAGTCGCGCTTCTTGCGCGCGTCGAGTCATGATCCTGAAGGTCTGGGCAACGCTGCCCACCACGGTCGCTGTTCGCACGAGGGATGGCGATCGCCTCTTGCGCCGCGATGGCGACATCTGGTGGGATGACCGCGATCTCGCGTCGGGCACCGACTACGCGATCGTGATCGATGGTGGCGACGCAGTTCCCGACCCGCGGTCGCTATGGCAACCGGAGGGTGTAAACAAGGCGAGCCGAGTCTTTGATCCCGCTGCGTTCGAATGGACCGACAAAAGGTGGGCGGGGCGCGAGCTCGCGGGCGGCATCGTCTACGAACTGCACCTCGGCACCTTCACTCGCGAGGGTACGCTCGATTCGGCGATCTTTCGCCTCGACTATCTCGCCGAGCTCGGTGTCGACTTCGTTGAGCTGCTTCCGGTTAACGCCTTCGACGGCACGGACAACTGGGGCTACGACGGCGTGCTCTGGTACGCCGTGCACTAGGGTTATGGCGGCCCGCCCGCCTGCCAGCGCTTCGTAGATGCCTGCCACTCGCGGGGCCTTGCGGTGATTCAGGATGTCGTTTACAACCACCTCGGGCCGAGCGGCAGCTACCTGCCGCGCTTCGGCCCATACCTGAGCGACACCACCGCGAACATCTGGGGGGCATCGGTCAACCTTGTCGAGCCAGAGGTTCGCCGATACATCCTCGACAACGCCCAGCTGTGGATGCGGGATTACCACATCGACGGCCTGCGACTCGACGCGGTTCAGGCGTTGGTCGACCCGTCGAAGAAACATCTGCTTCAGGAACTCGCCGAGAAGACAGATCAGCTCAGCCTCTCCGTCGGTCGCCCGCTCACCCTGATCCCAGAGTCCGATCTCAACGACCCCAAGCTCATCACCCCACGCAGCGAGGGCGGCTTCGGACTCACCGCCCAGTGGAGCGACGACTTCCACCATGCCTTGCACGTGGCCCTGACCGGCGAGACAACTGGCTACTACGCCGACTTCGCATCGCTCGGCACCCTCGCAAAGGCGGCCACCAAGGGATTTTTCCACGACGGCACCTACTCATCGATCCGCGGCCGCAATGTTGGGTACCCGATCGACCCCGACATCCCGACCTGGCGGCTGGTCGTCTTCTCGGAGAACCACGACCAGATCGGTAACCGTCCCGCCGGGGACCGGATGGGCGCGTCCGTCGACCACGGCCAACAATCGATCGCGGCAGTACTTACGCTCGCCGGACCGTTCACGCCCATGCTGTTCATGGGTGAAGAGTGGGGCGCGTCGACTCCGTCGCAGTTCTTTACGTCATATCCAGACCCCGAGCTCGGTCGGGCGGTCACCGAGGGCAGGATCGGCAAGTTTGCGCGCATGGGCTGGCATCCTGATGCCGTGCCCGATCCGCAGGATCCGGCAACGTTCAGCCGGTCGAAGCTGGACTGGTCCGAATTGGATGGCATCGAGCACGCGGCGTTGCTGGCGTTGTATCGCGAACTCATCCGTTTGCGGCGCACCATGCCCGAGCTGACCGACTCTCGGTTTGGTGCGTTGAGCGCCGAATTCGATGACGAATCCGGCTGGTTCCGGTTGGCCCGCGGCGCCATGTCCATCGTCGCGAACTTCGGGGAATCACCACTCGGCCTACCAGCAGGCCAGGACGTTGTGCTCACCACCAGCGCTAACCCCTGCGTGTTGGGTGGCCACTCGGCGGCCATCCTCCGTCGTTCCGGGATTGCTTAACCCCCGCAAAACGTTTCTCGTACTCAGCGTGCGTTTTTTTCGGCTGATAGCTTTTGCCCGGACGGTGTCACGCTGATCTTCACATGGTCGAGGACCCAGTAGGTTGTCAGCTTCACCCGGTCGTTCGCGAGGGCCCATACCAGTGCATAGCCCCACACGAACGCGACCCATCCCCAGGGAAGGGCGGTCATGAAGATGCCGAAGCCGGCGAAGCAGGTGGCGACGATCTGGGTGCCGACGACGGCGATAACGAGAATCCTCGCCGGGCGCTGTGACCAGAACGGCCCACGGGTCCGGGTGAGGAAGATCGTGAGGTGCCCTGCGACTGACAGCTTCAGGTACATCATCGTCTGAAGCTCGAGGCGACTGAGGTGGAAAACATCCCGTCCGAGAAAGAACAGCCCGAACACGGCGATGGTGCCCATGATCCCTAAAATGCTGGCAATTCCAAGCACCGGGTGCATTTCCCACTTTTCGGGTTTGTTCCGGTACAGCACGTGGTCGTAGGCAATAGACAGGATGGCGCCGTCGTTCATCAAGGCGAGCAACACAATCATGATCGCGGTCACCGGGTAGAAGTTGAACACCAGAATGGCCAGGGTCATGAACAACAGCACACGCAGGGTTTCAGCGATGCGGTAGATCGCGTAGCTGTTCATCCGTTGGAAGATGCGACGGCTTTCCTTAATCGCCTCAATGATGACGGAAAGGCCGGGCGTCGTGAGCACGATCGCTGCCGCGGCGCGGGCGGCGTCGGTGGCTCCAGCGACCGCGATTCCGCAGTCGGCTTCCTCCAGTGCGGGCGCATCGTTCACGCCGTCGCCGGTCATTCCAACGATGTGACCGTTCTTCTGCAGGATGTCGACGATGTGAAACTTGTGCTCGGGAAACACTTGGGCGAACCCGTCGGAGGTCTCGATGGATGCAGTGACCTCAGGGCTTTCCTGGCGCTTCGAGTCACCGAGCCCCGAGGCATCCAGAATGTTGGTGCCCATGCCAAGTTTTTTGGCCGTCTCCTTCGCGATGGCGAGTTGGTCGCCGGTGACCATCTTGACGACGACTCCCATCTTGACGGCAGTGGCTATGGTCTTCGCGGCATCCTTTCTGGGTGGATCGAACAGGGGAAGCACACCAAGAAAATGCCACTGCCCCGTCTTACTGGCTCGCGCCACTCCGAGGGAGCGGAAGCCGCGGGAGGCGAAGTCGTGGACGGCTTTGTCGACATCGGCGCTGATTGTGGCAGAGTTCGCTGCCATCTTCAGGATGACCTGCGGGGCCCCTTTGGTGACGCGGAAGGTAGTCCCACCCTTGGCCTTGACTGTCGCTTCGGTCCGCTTGTGCACGGGGTCGAAGGGGGTGAATTTGGTGACCGAGTAGCCGGAGAGATGCTCCGACGTGGGTAGACCGTCGATGACCGCAAGGTCGATCGGGTCTTTGTCTTCGGCTCGTGAGGCAAGGGCGCCGCACAGCACAATCTCCTCCGCGGTCGTCTTGCCCGAGAGGTAGGGGTCGCCGAGGGTGAGCGAATTCTGGGTCAAAGTTCCGGTCTTGTCAGAGCACAGCACGTCTACGCCGGCGAGTTCCTCGATCGCGGAGAGCCGGGTGACGATGGCCTTCTTCTTCGACAGCTTGCGCGCCCCCACCGCCATCGTCACAGATAGGACGGTGGGCATCGCAACAGGGATTGCGGCGACCAGCAGAACGAGGGCGAACTGCAGGGTGGTGAGGATCGGGTCGCCACGGAAGATGGCGACGACGACGATAAGCGCGACCAGGGCCACAGCGAGGATGATGAGGAAGTTGCCGATTTTCAGCACGGCGCGCTGGAAGTGGCTGACACTGTGGGCTTGCTGGACGAGGCGTGCCGTGGCGCCGAAGTAGGTGTCGGAGCCCGTCGCATAGACGAGGGCGTCGGTCTCGCCCTGTCGGAGGATCGATCCCGAATACGCCGCGTCGCCGGTCTTGGCGGTCACAGGGAGCGACTCACCGGTCAGCGCGGACTGATCGATCTCTACCGGGTCGCCTTCGAGGAGGCGCGCGTCGGCCGGAACGATGTCTCCAAGGCGCAGGCGGATGACGTCGCCAGGCACCAGCTCCCGAGCGGGGCAACCAGCCCATTTCCCGTCGCGCAAGACCGTGGCTTTGATGGCCAGTTGCGCTTTGAGGGCCGCAACGGCGTTACCAGCCTGGCGTTCCTCAACATATCCGACCGTCGCGTTGGCGAGGAGGAGCACGAGGATGATGATGAAGTCCGGCCAGTGCTGAAGAACGCCGGAGAGAATCACTGCGACTTCGATCATCCACGGGATGGGTCCCCAAAAGTAGCCGAGGAATTTGAGGATCTGGTTGTCTTTCTTCTCGGCGATCTCATTCGGTCCATACGTGACCAGCCGCTGTTTCGCCTCCGCCGCGCTGATCCCCTTGGGGGATGAGGTCAGTTTCTTCTCGACTTCCGCCAGGGACATGTTTTTGAGCTCGGTGGCCGCCTTGCTGGCTGTGTGCTTTACCGTGTGGTGCGGGGGGCGAGAGCGTGTTTTGGTATTGGCAACTGGATGGGACGTTTTGTTCGTCATAGCGCCTTCTGCCTTCCGGGGAGCGAGCCTGCGCTGTTCCATAGCGAAATAATGGGGATGGTGGGATGAGCCGGGTCGAAGTCGAAAATGCTGACCGTTGCCGGGTCAAGGTGGAAGTGCTGCCCGTCCAGTACCGGGATTCCGATCCACCGTGTGGCGAGGGCTTCACCGAATTGTCCATGCGAGAACACCGCGACGTCGCCGGTGTAACTGCGCAGCCGAGAAATCACCCGATCGGCTCGTGCGCGCACATCCTCCGGCGACTCGCCTCCGGGGCAACCGTCTCGGAAGACATTCCAGCCCGGCCGATCCTTTCTGATCTCGTCTGACGTTTGACCTTCGTAGTCGCCGTAGTCCCACTCATTCAGATCGGGCTCAATTTCGGTTCGTTGCAGGCCGGACAATTCGCAGGTCTGGGACGCACGCTTCATGGGGCTGGTGAGAACGGCTGAAAAAGGGATGTCGTGAAGTCTGGGTTTGAGCTCGCGAGCCTGATTTTCACCGTGCGCGGTTAATGGGATGTCGGTGCGTCCGGTGTGTTGCCCGGTGAGGGACCAATCGGTTTCGCCGTGGCGAATGAAGTAGATCACACTAACGATGCCGCCCGTTCGAGAGGAGAGTTCGCGTCCGCACTAGCACCTGGCGACTGCTCCATGGTCGGTGAGTAGAGCCCTTGGCGCGCGGCCGCACTGCACCGTGCCCGGTGCAGGATTGCTCGGTGCGCCTGGTCGACTTGGGAGAGTTCTCCGCCCCAAATACCTAAGGCCGGCTGTTGGATGGCGCGCCCGAACGAGAAGCCAAGCTCCCATGGGTGGTGTCCCGGCCCCTGCGCGCGGCTCGCACTCATCGCGTTCAACCGAGTTGTCGCGATCTCACCGGATTGACCACCCGAAAGGAAGAGGACACCGGGCACAGCGGCGGGGACTACCCGTCGCAGACACCGTACCGTGGCTTGCGCGACCAGGTCGGCCGAGATGTGGTCAGTGCTGTCGACTCCGGGGACGACCATGTTCGGTTTGAGGATCATGCCCTCCAACTGGACGCCCTGTTCCTGTAGTGCGACGAAGACCGCGCGGAG
>Ga0302187_10005422_pt1 | contig 10069 bp, 6 predicted proteins | sample II_Bog_E1_3_FD_202120 | JGI IMG/M metagenome (GOLD analysis project Ga0302187, IMG submission 202120) | Peat permafrost microbial communities from Stordalen Mire near Abisko, Sweden - II_Bog_E1_3 | ecosystem: Environmental > Terrestrial > Soil > Wetlands > Peat | place: Sweden: Abisko, Stordalen...
GCTGTCTTCGCACAAGGTCGATCCCCTGCTGGTGGTACGCAGCCCGATCGCCGGACGGATCACCGCGCGCAACGCGCAGCCGGGCCTGCTGGTGCAGCCGGGAACCGTCCCGGCGCCGTTCACCGTGTCGGAAAACAGCCATTTGTGGATGGTCGCCACCGCTGCCGAAACCGACAGCGCCAAGTTCCATGTGGGCCAGGCCGTCGATGTGACAGTGCCCGCGCTGCCGGGGGTTACGCTGACCGGGCGGATCGAAACGATCGGCGCGCAAGTCGATCCGGCCACGCATACCGTACAATTGCGCTCGACCGTCAACGATCCGCAGCATCTGTTGCGCGCCAACATGCTGGCGACGTTTGCGGTGCACACCGGCGCGTCAGTGCGCGCGCTGGCGCTGCCCGCCGATGGCGTGGTGCGCGAAGGCGACGGATCGATGACCACCTGGGTCACCACCGATGGCAAGCATTTTACCCAGCGGGTGATCCATATCGGTCTGATGCGCGATGGCTATGACCAGATCATCGATGGCCTGCGCGCGGGTGAACGCACGGTGACCAAGGGGGCGGTGTTCATCGACAACATGCTGGCCGCCGATCCCGATGCGGACTGACATCGTGGCGATCAGCCCAGCCATTTCGTTTTCCTGCCGGCATTCAGTTCGCTGAGAAAGGCCCGCCGTGCTCAAGTCGATCCTCGCCTTTGTCCTCACGCGCCGTACGATGGTCCTGCTGGGGCTGTTCGTGTTCCTGGCCAGCGGCGTCGCTGCGTTCCGGTCGCTCAATATCGAAGCCTATCCCAACCCCGCACCGGTGATTCTGGAAATCACCGCGCAGCAGGGCGGCCTTTCGGCCGAGGAAATGGAGAAGTATTACACCACCCCGATGGAAGTCGCGCTTTATGCGACGCCGGGGATCGACAACATTCGCTCCACCTCGTTCTATGGCCTGACCTTCATCCGCGTCACGTTCAAATACGGGATCGAATACAACTGGGCCTTTGCGCAGACCTCGCTGGCGTTGCAGCAGGGCGTGTCGCTGCCCGGTGGACAGATTCCGTCGATCAACCAGTCGAGCGCCACCGGCGAAGTGATGCGTTATCAGGTGGTTGGCCCGCCGCATTTCGGGCTGACCAATCTGCGCACGGTGCAGGATTGGGTGATCCTGCGTCGCCTGTCGACGATCCAGGGCGTGGTGCAGGTCAACAGTTGGGGCGGCACCACCAAGCAGTTTGACGTGACCACCGATCTGCACAAGCTGCAGAGCTATGGCCTGACCATTCCGCAAGTGCTGAGCGCGCTGGGCAATGCCAATATCAACGTCGGCGGGCGCGAAGTCGCGATCGGCCAGCAATCGGTCAACATTCGCGGCGTCGGTCTGATCGACAGCGGCGGCAATGATGATCTGACCAAGGGCTATCACACACAAGACATCGAGAATGTCGTGCTGGCGCAAGTCAACGGGACGCCGGTGCGGATTAAGGACGTCGCCAAAGTCACCGTCGGCTATGTGCCACGGCTGGGCATTCTGGGTGTCGACAAGAGCGATGACGCGGTCGGCGCGATCATCGTGATCGGCCGCGATCATCACACCAATCTGATGCTGCCCAAAATCAAGGCGATGATCACGGCGATGAACACCGACGGCAGCCTGCCGCCCGGGGTGCAGATCAAGCCGTACTACGATCGCGGCGCGCTGGTGGCGATCACCACCCACACCGTGATCGAAAACCTGCTGGTCGGCTGTACGCTGGTTTTCATCATCCAGTTGATCTTTCTGGGCGATTTGCGCAGCGCGATCATCGTCTCGCTCAACATCCCGATCGCCTTGCTGTTCAGCATCATGATCCTGGTGATGATGGGGCAGGATGCCAACCTGTTGTCGATCGGGGCGGTCGATTTCGGCATCATCGTCGATTCGGCGGTGATCCTGGTCGAAAACATGTTCCGGATATTCGAGGCGCCGCGCGATCAGCAGGACATCTGGCTTGAACAATTGTCGGAAGGTCGCTGGGGCCGTGATCCGACCTCTGAACGGGGCGTTGGCACGGTGGGCGCAATGCAGCGCAAATGGAGCCGCCGTCTCCGCATGATTTTCATGAGCGCGATCCAGATCGACAATTCGATCATGTTTTCGACGCTGATCACGGTGGCGGCGTTCATTCCGCTGTTCACGATGACCGGGGTCGAAGGCCAGATTTTCGGACCGATGGCGCGCACATATGCCTTTGCGCTGGCCGGGGCGTTGCTGGCGACCTTTACCGTAACGCCGGTGATCGCCTCGTTCCTGCTGCCAAAGCATGTCGAGGAAGTTGAAACCTTCCTCGTGCGCTGGCTGCGCAGGACTTATACCCCGATGCTCGATTTCGCGCTCGAACGGCGCAAGCTGACGGTCGGCATCGGCGTGGTGTTCCTCTTGATTACCGGATTTCTGTTCACGCGGTTGGGGGGCGAATTCCTGCCCGCGCTGGAGGAAGGCAATTTCTGGATCCGCGCCTCGCTGCCGCCGACAATGACGCTGAAGGACGGCACCGAAGCCACGCGCAAGATCCGTGACATCCTGATGCGCTATCCCGAAGTGGTGACGGTGGTGTCGCAGCATGGTCGTCCCGACAACGGCACCGACGCCTCGCCGTTTTCCAACATCGAACTGTTCGTGCCGTTGAAACCGCATGACCAGTGGCCCGCCGGCGTGACCAAGGAAAGCCTGACCAGCGAAGTCAACAAGGCGTTCAAGCGCGAACTGCCGGGCGTCAACTTCAACTTCTCGCAATATATCCAGGACAATATCCAGGAAGCGATCTCGGGGGTGAAGGGCGCCAATTCGGTCAAGATCGTCGGGCCCAATCTGAATGTCGATGAAGACCTGGCGCAGCAGATCCAGACGCAGATGAGCAAAGTGCGCGGGGTTGCCGACCTTGGCATCTTTCACGTGGTCGGCCAGCCCAATCTGAACATCAGGATCGATCGTGAAAAGACCGCGCGCTATGGCCTCAACACCGGCGATGTGAACACGGTGATCCAGGCGGCGATGGGCGGCGCGGTGGCGACCACCGTGCTCGAAGCCGACCGTCAGTGGAACGTGACGGTGCGCGCGCAAGAGGACCAGCGCGACAGCATCGAAAAGATCGGCGATATCAAGGTCGGCTATCAGACCCCGGCCGGCACGACGGCCTATATCCCGTTGCGTGAACTCGCCACGATCTCGGTCGATACCGGCGCGTCGTATATCTATCACGAAACCACCAAACGGTACCTGCCGGTCAAGTTCAGCGTGCGTGGCCGCGATCTGGCCGGGGCGGTGGCCGAAGCGCAGGACCGGATTGCCAGGAATGTGCACTTGCCCAATGGCTATCGTCTGATCTGGGCGGGCGAATTCCAGGACATGAAGGAAGCGCAGGCGCGGCTTGCGGTGGTGGTGCCGGTCAGTCTGCTGCTGATTGTGATCCTGCTCTACAGCCTGTTCAATTCGGTCGGCGATGCCTTTCTGGCGCTGTCGGGTATTCCGTTTGCGGTGGGTGGCGGCATTCTGGCGCTCTATATCGCGGGCCTGCCGCTCAGCGTGTCGGGCGAGATCGGTTTTATCTCGCTGTTCGGGGTGTCGGTGATGAACGGCATCCTGCTGATCACGTATTACAACCAGACGCGGGCCGGTGGGCTGGACCCCTATGAAGCGATGAAGCACGCCGCCGAACAGCGCATGCGCCCGCTGATGATGACCGCACTGTCGGCTTGCATCGGGTTGTTGCCGGCCGCGCTGTCGAGCGGTATCGGCAGCCAGGTGCAGAAACCGCTGGCCGTGGTCGTGGTGGGGGGCATGTTGCTGTCACCCGTGCTGCTGCTGGTGGTGGTACCGGCGTTCCGCCTGCTGGTGGCTGGCGCGGAAGGCAAAAAGGAACCGTCGCTGGCCGATGTCGATGATGACGATCCGGCGCTGGAGATCTGATCGATGAACGCGCGCCTGATCCTGATCGCGGTGCTTGGTCCGGTGGTGTTCGGGGGGACAGCCCTGGCCAGGCCCGCGCATCGCGCAGTCAGTGGGCATCAGGACCCGCATCGGACGGTGATCCAGGCGGTGCACAGCCCCGCACACAGCGCGGGCACCGTCGGCGTGGTCCCGGTCCGGGCGGCGCAGCCGATGATCAGTCGCACCGGGGCCAACCGGACCAGCGCGACAGTGGCGCGCAGCAACGGGATCGCGGGTACCGATTTCATCCGGCCAGTCACGCGCAACGCGGCCGGTGGTGCCACCGCCCGCAGCGGAGTCATCGAGGGTGGGACGTTTTACCGCCGCCATTGACACCAGGCCGCGCCGCGCGCCGCCTGTGATGCGAAAAACCGGTTCACGGTTTGGGGCGCCATGCTCTACCGTTTTGCCGGTATGGCACAGCACGGTACGATCCGGAACCCAGGCATGACCGACCAGGCACATGTGTCGGTCCGTACGCGTTTCTACAGCGTGTTCCTGGTGGTGATTGCCGCGGTGATCGTGGTCGGCTCGTTCGGCATCTGGCGCCTGTCGGATTATCGCACGTATTCCGACGATTTGCGCGACGTGTTCTTTCGCAGCACCGAATATCTTGGCGATCTCAACAACTACACCAGCGATTTCCGCTCTGACGAAGGTGCCCTGTTGCTGGCCGACCGCCAGGGCGACACGCGGGCGATCGGGCGCGAAATGATCATGCTCGATGCGCAGATTGATCGTGCCTATCGCAACTACGGTGCGATCGTCCACGATCCGCGCGAAACGGCGGCGGTGGCGCTGTTCTGGCGACACTGGGCCGCCTATCGCGCCGGGGTCAATCGCGTGCTGACGGCAGTCAACGCCGGCCATCTGGCAGAAGCAAAGGCATTTTACCTGGGACCGTCACACCGGGCCTACGACACGGCCAGCGATACGCTGGGCCAGTTGACCGACCTCAATGTCGAAAGCGCCGCGATTACCGCGCGGCGCGCCGACACGGTGTTCTATCAGACACGCGCGCTGAATCTGGCGGCGATGATCTTTGCCGGATTGATGGTCATCGCCGCGCTGGTGATGATCCGTCGATCGATTGCCGATCCGCTGATAGACTTGGCGCAAGTCATGCGCGGGCTGGCCGACAAGGATATGGACGTCGAAATCAACGGGCGTGACCGGCGCGACGAAATCGGCGCGATGGCGCGCGCGGTTGATGTGTTTCGGCTCAACGCCATCGACCTGGCGCTCAGCCAGCGGGCGCTGGCTGATCATGCCTCGATGCTGACCGACGAATTGGCCAAGGAACAGCGGCTGACGCAGATGCAGCGCAATTTCCTGTCGATGGCGAGCCATGAATTTCGCACTCCGCTGGCCAAGATCGATGGTCAGGCGCAGCGTCTGCTGAGCAAGGCTAGCGAACAGAGCCCCGACGACGTGCGTGAGCGCGCACGCGCGATCCGGCTGGGGGTGCGCCAGATCACCAGCACGATCGACCACCTGATCGATCACGCCCGGCTGGCCGATGCCGGGCCGCACAATGTCTATGATCCCGCACCGCTCGATCTGGTCGCGGTGCTGCGCGCTGTCTGTGCGCTGCACCGCGAGCTGGTGCCCACTGCGTTCGTGCACGAACAGTTTGACCATGCTCCGTTGCGGATGACCGGCGATCGCAAGCTGTTGCACCATTTGTTCAGCAACCTGGTCGGCAATGCGATCAAATATTCACGTGAGCGCGTGCTGGTTTCGGTCGAGGTGCACCACAGTGACGATGACGTGACCGTGGTGGTGTCCGACCATGGCATCGGCATCCCCGCGGCGGAGCTGGACCAGGTGTTCGATCGCTATTTTCGCGGCGGCAATGTCGGTGGCACGGTTGGCACTGGCATCGGCCTGTTTCTGGTAAAGGCGGTGGTCGACCTGCACGGGGGGAGGATCACGCTGTCCAGTCGCGAAGGCGAGGGTGCACGGTTTACCGTGTGGCTGCCGCGCGATGCGGGGATCGCCGGTGCGATCTGATGCCTGATACCAGGTCGCGCAAAGCGCTGTTCATACCGGACACGCACCCGACACACGAAAAACCCGCCGGGCATTGCTGCGCGGCGGGTCTATCGAAATCCTGAGCTCGATCAGGACCGCGGCATTGCCCGGTCCCCGTCAATTGGTCAGGCGTTCACGGCGATTTCGAGGCATCGACGATCGCGGCAATGCTCAGCGCCAGCGCACCGAGGCCCACGATCCATGCGAGCGTGCCGAAGCCGGCCGCACCGATGAAGCCGCCGCCGTCACCTTCAAGCATCCCGGCATCCGGCGCGGGAGCGGCGAGCACGGGTGCGCTCAGGGTCAAACTCGAGGCAATCAACATGCCCGTAACGATTTTCCGAAGCTGCATTTTTCCGTACTCGCTTAGTATCCGATTTAAGCAATATTACATAGTTGTACTCACTTCGCAAGTGCGAATTGGTCCGCGACCCGGGCGCATCGTATTAGGGTGGAGGTGCGCCCATCACACCGAATGATGCCCTCATTTGTTTGAAAAATATCATAAATACAAGATGTTGCACGGTCCTGGTGGCATGTGCGCGATGTCTTTGCAACCGCTGCGTTACGGCACGTTGGGCACTGGCAGAGCCGTGGGCGGGACAAGGGCGGCCCGGGCCTGGCCTTGCATGGGGCTCGATCGACCCCGTGTCGCGCGGTGGCGGCGGATGGCGCCAGGCCGGGTGGCAACCGATTCGGTGGTTACCGCCAGCGATCGTCTGCCACGCCGCGTTCGGCAATCCCGAACACCCGTGCGGCCAGGGCCGCCGGTCAGGTCCCGAAATAGTCCCGGTACCAGGCGACAAACGCACGCACGCCATCGTCAAAATGTGTCGAAGGGGCATAGCCTGTCAATTCGTGCAACTGCGTGGCATCGGCCCAGGTCGCGGGCACATCGCCCTTTTGCATGTCGAGATAGCGACGGATTGCCTTGCGACCGCAGGCCTGTTCGATCGAATCGATGAAGTCGGTCAGTTTGACTTTGTCGGAATTGCCGATGTTGACCACCCGGAACGGCGCCACCGGGCTGAGCGTGTCCCACGCCGGGATGGTTGCCGGATCGTCCACGCGTTGCGGCACGGCATCGATCAACAGTCTGATTCCGCGGACGAGATCGGTCACATACGTGAAGTCGCGAAACATTTCGCCATGGTTGTAGACGTCGATCGGGGTCTGTTCGAGGATGCCCTTGACGAATTTGAACAGAGCCATGTCGGGCCGACCCCAGGGGCCATAGACCGTGAAGAACCGGAACATGGTGGTGGGCAACGACCACAAGTGGGCATAGCTGTGCGCCATGACTTCGGTCGATTTTTTCGTCGCGGCATAGAATGTCAGCGGGTGGTCGGTCTGATGCTTTTCGGCATAGGGCATTTCGGTGTTGGCGCCATAGACCGATGATGTCGATGCCATCAGCAAGTGCCCGACGGCAAATTCGCGCGCACATTCCAGCACGTTGAACGTGCCGATCAGATTGCTTTCCAGATAGGATCGCGGATTTTCCAGGCTGTAGCGCACACCGGCCTGCGCGGCGAGGTGCACCACCACATCGGGCCGTTCGCGCGCAAACAGTTCGGTCAGCGCGGCGTTGTCTTCCAGGCGCGCTTCAACCGCTTGAAACCGTTGCGATTGCAGCAGCATCGCATGCCGCCGCCGCTTCAGGTTGACGTCGTAGTAATCGGTCATCGCGTCAAAGCCGACGACGTCGAACCCTTCATCGAGCAACAGGCGGGCAAGATGAAAGCCGATGAACCCGGCCGATCCGGTAATAAGCACTTTGGGCAAGATGTGGTCTTTCGCGTTACCGTCGGTCTGGCCCGTTATCAGAAAGCCTTGTGATGCACCACGACCCGGATGGTGCCGAGAATGATCCGGAAATCGCGCATGATCGTCCACCCGTCGAGGTATTCCAGATCCGCCTGCAGGCGCTGGCGCAAGTCCGCCTCGGTATCGGTTGCCCCGCGCAGGCCGCGCATTTGCGCCAGTCCGGTCAGTCCCGGCTTGAGCGAATGGCGCAGCAGATAGCGCGGATCGACTTCCCAGAAGCGCTTGGTCCCGGCCAGCGAACCGATCGCGTGCGGACGCGGGCCGACGATGCTCATGTCGCCGCGCAACACGTTGAGCAACTGGGGCAGTTCATCGATGCTGGTGCGCCGGATGAAGCGTCCGATCGTGGTCGTGCGGTCGTCGTCGCGTGTGGCCGAACGCGCGCCGGTGGCATCGAGTTGCAGTGGGCGCATCGAACGGAATTTGTAGATCCAGAACAGCCGGTTGTTGCGGCCCTGGCGTTGCTGGCGAAAGAACACCTGGCCGCCGTCTTCAAGCCGGATCAGCAGTGCCACGGTCATCAACAGCGGGAACAGGAATACGACCGCCGATACGGCCACCGCCAGATCCATCGCACGCTTGATGGCACGGGCCTGCAGGCTGAGCGGCCCGACCGACACCACCAGTGTGCCAAACGCGCTGGCACGGCGGGCACCCACCACGCCCAGCGTCAACACATCGGGATCAACGATTTCGCCCGAAATGTTCGAACCCTTGAACACCATCGCCCAGGCCCTGCGCCGATCGGCCGGGCAGGTCACCAGCACGCGGTCCATATTGGTCATGAACAGGCCCAGTCGATCCAGCATGTGCGGGTCGCAGTAATCGGGCTTCAGATTGTGATCGCGCGTCTGGATCGTCCAGGCGCCCGGGATCTGGACCGTCCCGCCGCCGTCATCGATGATCAGCACGTTTTCCGCCGTCAGCCCACACCGGCGGATGATAAAGCCGCGCATGGCCGAGCGTACGCTGGCCAGCACCACCACCGATGCCATCACGTCGAGTTCGAGCGCCAGACGCCCGACCTGCACCGGGCTATGCGCCATGTAGAACATGAAGATCAGCGCGGTGACCGTCACCGCCAGCGCATAAGTCACACGCAACTGGGCGTGGCGCGTCGAAATCAACGATCGGACGGTGTAGACCCGCATGTTGAACGCAACCGTCCAGTACAGCGGAATAAACAGCGCCAGCAGATCGGCCATCGTGGTCATCGCATTGTGCCAGGTCAGCGCCAGGCCGACCGCCAGAAATGCCATCACGATACCCAGGGTATCGCACACGATCAGCGCGAGATAGACCTCGAGCCGGCGTCGTTCGAGCGATGGCGCCAGCGGCAGCACGAATTGCTGATGAAACTGAGCAGTCGGGTCGCGGTCGCGCGCAAGCACTGCGATAGGATCCGTGTGTGCGGTCATATCTGCCCCTGACCCATGCGATAAAACGCGACGATTACGCCAGCAGCACCCACCTGGAGCCGCGCGTTTCTGCAACATCGCGAAAAAACAACTACGTAATAATCCGATTCGGAGCAACCGCTTTGTTCGCAAGTGCCACACGGCTCACCGTGCCTGCTACTCAATTCATCATGCACGACCTTAACCCCATCATACTGCCCGCCACTTATCTTTTTCATTGTTGGACAGCATTCGCTCGCCCGCGTTCCCGACTAGCAGCCAAACCTGCGCACTTGTCCATCCCTCGCACCGCCCCGACTCGATAGTGTTCCGAAATATGGCACTTGTTTACGGCGTGACTTAACGCGCTGGATTGGCGAAATTCGGCACTTGCCATGCTTAACCTGGCCTTACCCGTTGGCCCGGGCGATGGCCAAAGCGTTCGGGACGGATCGGAAAGCCCCCCATGTGGGCAGTTTGGCGCGGGCTGACGCGGGCCTTTCAGCGCGCCGCGACGCGGGCAATTTCGACAATCGCCTGGCTCATCCGCAAGGCGGCGCCGGTGTTGTCGTGCATCAAGGCACGGTGCAGCGCGGCCAGCCGGCTGACCAGTCGTTCGATCCGCGCGCCACGCCATTTGTGCAATTGCAACATGAGATCGGGCTTGTCGCGGAAGAACACGCGCCGGGCCTGGATCTCGGAATCGAGAAAGCCATTGAGATTGCCGCCTGGTCCGGCCCTGGCGGCCAGCCCGGCCAGTTGCACCGCGCGCCGTTCGAACGCCAGCAGCAGGCCCACCGCGTTGATGTCGCCCGAGGTCAGCCGGGGCAATTCGTGCCCCAGCCGGTC
>Ga0302187_10005423_pt1 | contig 10069 bp, 8 predicted proteins | sample II_Bog_E1_3_FD_202120 | JGI IMG/M metagenome (GOLD analysis project Ga0302187, IMG submission 202120) | Peat permafrost microbial communities from Stordalen Mire near Abisko, Sweden - II_Bog_E1_3 | ecosystem: Environmental > Terrestrial > Soil > Wetlands > Peat | place: Sweden: Abisko, Stordalen...
AGTGCCCCCGGAACATCGGGGGCGCTATGCCTTTAAGGCAGCGGAACAGCGAGTAGCAGAACAGCAGAACAGAGACGTGCAGAGCTTTCTCTATTTGCCGAGAACGGGCATCGGCTGTGGGACGTACTGGTCGAGGAAGCGTGTGAGCGCAGCGTTCATCGCGGTGGCATCCGCAACGTTCAGCTCGACGGTGGTTTTGGGATCATGTGCGCCGGCGAAGGCTGCGGGGGCGTGGCTGCTGTTGGTCGTCAGCAGCAGCTTCGGTGTACTGAGGTTCGCGAGCGGCGTTGCCAGGGCGAAGTCCTGGTTGAAGAGCACGCCGACGGGTACGATGCGCACGCGGCCATCATGCTTCACGCGATCGCGCATATCGCCGTCGGCGTTCCTGAGGATGAGCCCGGGGAGTTCCGGATGGCTCTGGCACAGCTGGGTGGCGATGGCCGCACCCAGGCCTGTGCCGAACACGACGATCTGCTTTGGTGCGATGCCGCGGGTCGAGACGAGGTAGTTCAACGCGGACTCTGCATCGCCCTGCATGAGTTGTTCGGAGGGGTGACGTCCGCCGCTCTTGCCGAATCCGCGGTAGTCGAAGAGCAGCACGTTGAGCCCGGCGTCATGAAGCGTCTTCGCCGAGTCCACCGCATCGCTCATGGAGCCGTCGCCCGCATGCAAGAAAAGGATGGTGTTGGCGACGCTCGAAGTTGCGGGGATCCACCAGCCATCGAGCTGTGGTTCGCCCGTAGCGTCCACGCCGAAGCGGACTTCGTTGAAGGGCAAACCGAGCTGAGCTGGCGTGCTTGTAATCGCTCGCGAGGGCTTCAGCACATATTGCCACTGGGTCTTGTAGAAGACATAGCAAACCAGGGCCTGCGCACAGAGGAGCGCAAGTACGAGCATCCCGCCCACCATCCTGGCGATCCACAGGGGATGCACGATCTCAAACACGGGCTTCGGTGTCTGGGGTGCAGACGCCTCGCTGCGGGCGGGCTTCTGTCGACTGGAAGGGGTGCGTTGGGAGGTTCGGCTGGACATGCTCGTTACTTTTCTAGCATCTCACGCGACGCCCCATGGATGCAGGGAATCACGGTGCGGTTGCATCTGAATCCCTGGAGGAATCGAGCTGCCGACGCGTGGAATAAAGGTCGCGTTCCGGCAAACCCCATGAGCCGGTTTGGCTTCCTACCGATTAGCCAGAAGCACCAGAACTGGCAGTCAGGTTTTCGTTCCGGCGTTCCGTTCGCCGGTGGTTCCAAACGAATGTTGAACGTAGGGACGTAGAACTCGGGCAACGCCTTCAAGGCGGACGCCTATTCCAGGAGAAACAGACCATGAAGCGTGTATTGCTTTCGCTCGCAGCACTACTGATGTTCGCAGGCGCATTTTCATCGGCCCAGGCGCAGGATCACCATCGCCACAAGCACTGCTGGTACAGCCACCACCATCGTCATTGCAGCTGGTCCTAATTCCAGCTGGTCCCAGGGCGCGCAGGCCCGAGGATCGAAAGCCCGGCTTCGCGCCGGGCTTTCGTGCGTCCGGACGCCCTCCAGACTCATCCGAAGTCTGTACGGAAGCGATCTCCGGAGGAACAATCGAAACAATTTGGAGGAATCCGTCCTCGCCGCTGCATTCCTCCGGTTGGGCTGCTAAAATCGATTGAATCCGCCCGAAAGGGGAGAGCCCATGCAGGCTATCCTTGCCCTCGAAGACGGACGCCTTTTCCGCGGTAAGGCTCACGGTGCTGCCGTGGAGCGCGTCGGAGAGGTGGTCTTCAACACATCGCTGACTGGCTACCAGGAGATCTTTACCGATCCCTCGTATGCAGGTCAGATCGTCGTACTCACCAATCCCCACATAGGGAATTACGGCACATCCCCCTCTGACGCTGAATCCGCGCGCCCGTACATCGAAGGTCTGGTTGTTCGCGAGTTCTCGCCGGTCAGCTCGAACTGGCGATCCACCGAGGTGGCCGACGAATACCTCGAGCGCACCGGTGTTCCCGTCATCTCCGAGATCGACACCCGCGCGGTGGTGCGCCACCTGCGGGCCAATGGCTGTCTGCGCGGCTGCCTGTCGACCAACGTGTCCGATCCAGACGCGCTGGTAGCGAAGGCTCGTGCGCTGCACGTGATGAGCGGCACCGACCTCGCCAGCGTCGTCTCGACCAAGCAGGCGTACACCTGGGATTCGTCCGAGCCGAAGAACGAGACCGGCGACGCCCTTCTGCCGGTCAACGACGCTACGGCGAAGGAGAAGCTGCACGTCGTCGCGTATGACTTCGGCATCAAGCAGAACATCCTGCGCATGCTGGCGCGCGAGAACTGCAAGGTGACCGTGGTCCCGGCGAAGACAACCGCCGCGGATGTGCTCGCGATGAATCCCGACGGCGTCTTCTTCTCGAACGGCCCTGGCGATCCGGAGCCGCTCGACTACGCGATCAAGAACGTCCAGGAGCTGCAGGGCAAGACGCCGATCTTCGGTATCTGCCTTGGGCATCAGATCTTCGGGCTCGCGCTGGGCGGCAAGACCTACAAGCTGAAGTTCGGTCACCACGGCGGCAACCACCCGATCAAGAACCTCGAGACGGGCAAGGTGGAGATCACCGCGCAGAATCACAACTTCAACGTCGATCCTGCGACGCTGCCGGATGACGTCGAGCAGACCCATATCAACCTGAACGATCAGACGCTGGCCGGACTGAAGCACAAGACCGACCCGATGTTCAGCGTGCAGTATCACCCCGAAGCCTCACCCGGACCGCATGATTCGCATTACCTGTTCAAGCAGTTTCGGACGCTGATGGAGGATTGGAAGAAGTGAGTGGATTGAGCAGTGTCGACATACCGTAGCCGATAGGTCCGGTTTGCAAGAGCTGTTCGATTGTTCGCTTCACTGCCGAGTCGCACAGCATACTTCAAAGCAATTGATGTGTTGGAGGCGGTATGACCGTTCAACTTGAACCTTCCGTAGAAAAAGGCATTCGGCACGTTGCAGAGGAACTCCAGGTCACTGTGGACTTCGCGGTGAGCGAGATCGTTGCTCGTTTTCTCGAAGATCGCGCCGATTATGCGGCGGGGATACGCGCATTGTCGGAGATGAAGTACACGATCTCTCTGGATGAGCTGGAGCGCCGGTCCAATGTGGCGGATTGAAATCTCGGACAAGGCCGAGGCGCAGATTATGGCCCTGGACAAATCCATCCGCCAGAGGATCATCAAGTTTCTCCGTGAGCGTGTCATACAACATCCTGATCCTGGGGCGTTGGCTGAGCCACTTACGGGCCCCTTGCGCGGACTCTCTCGTTTTCGGGTTGGTGACTACCGCATCATTTGTGACATTCAGAAGGAAATTCTGTTCGTTCTCGTATTAGAGGTCGAACATCGCAGGGACGTGTATCGCTAATGCCACGCAGGAATGACATCGCAAAGATTCTGGTGATCGGCTCCGGGCCGATTGTGATTGGCCAGTCGGCCGAGTTCGACTACTCCGGTACGCAGGCGTGCAAGGCGCTCAAGGCCGAAGGCTATGAGGTCGTGCTGGTGAACTCCAACCCGGCGTCCATCATGACGGACCCGGATGTTGCCGACCGCACGTACATCGAGCCGCTGACGATCACCTACCTCACGGAGATCCTCCGCCGCGAGGTCGGGCTGCTCGATCCCAAGCTCGGCAAGTTCGCCGTGTTGCCGACCGTCGGTGGACAGACCGCGCTGAACCTCGCCGTTGACCTCGCCGATGCTGGCGTACTCGACGAGCTCGGCGTAGAACTCATTGGCGCCAAGCTTGAAGCCATCAAGAAGGCCGAAGACCGTCTGCTGTTCAAGGACGCGATGACGAAGATCGGCCTCGACATGCCCAAGTCGAAGCTCATCACCAATCTTCGCGATGGTCTTGAGTTCGCTGGCGTGCTGGGCTTTCCGGTGGTCATTCGTCCGAGTTTCACGCTGGGCGGCTCCGGCGGCGGCATTGCCTTCAACCGTGAAGAGCTGATCGAGATCCTGACCCGCGGCCTCGACCTCTCGCCTGTCCACGAGTGCCTGCTCGAAGAGAGCGTGCTCGGCTGGAAGGAGTACGAGATGGAGGTGGTGCGCGACCTGAAGGACAACGTCGTCATCATCTGCTCCATCGAGAACTTTGATCCGATGGGCGTGCATACGGGGGACTCGATCACCGTTGCTCCCGCGCAGACGCTCACCGACCGTGAGTTCCAGCGCATGCGCGATGCCTCGATCGCTGTCATTCGCGAGATCGGTGTTGAGACGGGCGGTTCTAACGTCCAGTTCGCGGTGAACCCGCAGAACGGCCGTATGACGGTCATCGAGATGAATCCGCGTGTGAGCCGTTCTTCGGCGTTGGCCTCGAAGGCCACTGGCTTTCCGATTGCGAAGATCGCGGCGCGTCTTGCTGTCGGCTATACGCTCGACGAGCTGCAGAACGACATCACCAAGGCCACGCCGGCGTGCTTCGAGCCCACCATCGACTACGTGGTGGTGAAGATTCCCAAGTGGCAGTTCGAGAAGTTCCCCGGCGCCGATGAGACGCTGGGCCCGCAGATGAAGTCTGTGGGAGAAGTAATGGCGATTGGCCGCACCTTCAAGGAAGCGATGATGAAGGCCGTGCGTTCGCTCGAGACAGGGAAGAAGGGTGTGATGGATGACATTGATCCTCGCCGCCTTCGCCAGCGTCTTGTGACACCGCACCCGGATCGCCTCTCGTACCTGCGCTATGCCTTCGATAACGGTATGAGCGTGCGTGAAGCAGTGAAGTTCACCGCGATGGACCCGTGGTTCCTGCACCAGATGAAGCAGATTGCGGATGAGCTGAAGGCCGTGGAAGCCATCGGCTATCGCAAGCTCGACGAGGACACGCTGCGCTCGGCGAAGCGCATGGGATTGTCTGACGCTCGCATTGCCGTGGCACTCAAGCTCGACGACAAGGACGGCGCTGCAAAGGTAGCCGCTTTGCGCAACGAGTTGGGCATCAAGCCTGTGTTCAAGCTCGTCGATACCTGTGCTGCAGAGTTCGAAAGCTTCACTCCTTACATGTACTCCTGCTACGACGAAGAGGACGAGTTCCAGGCGACCGCGAAGAAGAAGGTCATCATCCTGGGCTCGGGGCCGAACCGCATCGGGCAGGGCATTGAGTTCGACTACTGCTGCTGCCACGCTGCGTTCGCGCTGCGCGAAGACGGCTACGAGACGATCATGGTCAACTGCAATCCAGAGACCGTTTCGACCGACTACGACACCAGCGACCGCCTCTACTTCGAGCCTCTGACGCTTGAGGACGTGCTCGCGGTCTACGAGCATGAGGCCGCAGCGGGCGCGGACATCGGCATGATCGTGCAGTTCGGCGGACAGACGCCGCTGAATCTCTCCATGCCGCTGAAGAACGCGGGCGTGCCGACCATCGGCACCAGCCCGGAGTCGATCGATCTCGCGGAAGACCGCAAGCGCTTCGGCAAGCTCATCACCGAGCTGCAGATTCCCCAGCCGCAGGGCGCCATCGCGACGAACGTTGACGAAGCTCTTTCGGGTGCGCGTCGCGTCGAGTACCCGGTGCTGGTGCGTCCGAGCTACGTGCTTGGTGGCCGCGCCATGGTCATCGCCTATGACGATGCCGACATCGTGCGCTACATGACCAGTGCCATCGAGTACTCGCAGGACAAGCCGATCCTCATCGATCACTTCCTCGAGGACGCGATGGAGGTCGATGTTGACGCTCTTTGCGACGGCACCGACGTGGTCATCGCCGGCATCATGCAGCACATCGAAGAGGCGGGAATTCACTCCGGTGACTCGTCCTGCGTGCTGCCTTCGGTTGATCTTTCCGACGATGTCCTCGAGACGATTCGCGTGTACACCCGCAAGCTGGCTCTTGCACTCGACGTTGTGGGTCTCGTGAACCTGCAGTTCGCCGTGCAGCGAGGCAAGGTCTTCGTCATCGAGGTGAATCCGCGCGCTTCACGTACGGTGCCGTATGTCTCGAAGGCCACGGGCGTGCAGCTCGCGAAGATCGCTTCGCGCCTGATGACCGGCCGCAAGCTGATCGACCTGCTGCCCGATGCGGTTGCGAGTGGGGAAGACCTCTCGACGGGCAACCACTACTTCGTGAAGAGCCCTGTGTTTCCGTGGGGCAAGTTCCAGGGCGTCGATCCGATCCTCGGGCCGGAGATGCGCTCGACCGGTGAAGTGATGGGCGTTGCCAAGACCTTTGGCGAAGCCTTCGCCAAGGCACAGACGGCGGCCGGTCAGATCCTTCCCACCGGAGGCACGGTCTTCTTCAGCGTCAACGACCACGACAAGAGCAACGTCGCGGCGCTGGCCAAACGGTTCGTCGACATGGGCTTCCGGCTGGTCGCGACCTACGGCACCGCCGAGGTGCTGGAGGATGCAGGCCTGCAGGTGGAGAGCGTCTTCAAGGTGAAGGAAGGCCGCCCCAACGTGGTCGACCTCATCAAGGGCGATCGCATCCAGCTGATCATCAACACGCCGCGCGGCCAGGAAAAGGTCTTCGACGAGCAGGCCATCCGCCGCGCTGCGGTCAACGCCCGCATCCCGACGATCACTACGCTGGCTGCAGCTCACGCGGCGGCCGAAGGCATTGCGGCGCTGCAGCGCGGCAAGGTGACGGTCGAGTCCCTGCAGGAGCTGCACGCTGCGCGGAACGTCGAGCCTGTCGCTCAGTAAACGACGCAGCAGCTCAACGTGAAACGGCGCACCTCAACGGGTGCGCCGCTTTGCATTGAATCACAGATCTTCTGCTGATTAGGACTCAGCCTGCGGCGGCGCTCCGAGTGCCGCTCCAATGGCGTAGCCGACCATGGCCACGGGTATCCAGCACCCCACCAGTGGCCCGGCGCCATCCATGAGCCCACTGCCGTGGTAGAAGTCGAAGAAAGTACGCCAGATGCGCAGCAGGAGATGGCCAGGGCCGCACTCCGCGCACAGGCCCGGCCCGGTCTGCAGGTCGATCACCCAGACAGAGGCACCCAGAAGTACGAGGAACCCCGCGATCCACACATAGCGGCCAACACGGTTTCCTGTGATGCGGGCGACGATGGCACCCACGATGGCTGCGACTCCAAAGCTGAGCGCCGCGAGGGCAAGCTTTGGGCCTGGTGCTGCAGGATCGGGACGAGTCAGCCCCATCCCGATGACGAGTGCGAAAACCACGAAGGCCGCAATCAGACTGTGCCCCGCGAACCACGAAGCTTCGCGGCCCAGGTCGCCCATCGACTTATTCTGTTTGTCCGTCGTGTCGCCGGTCATCGAACACCTATCCTCAAGTGTAGGATGCAGCGGACTAAACTGAGAATGACACTTATGTTCATCGAAGGCATCCACATCCCGCTCACCGCGCCGTTCTACCTGGACCAGCGCAGCTACCTGCGAAAGCTGGAGCACAACGTTCACCGCTACTCCCTGACTCCGGCCTCGGCCCTGGTGGCGTTCGCTCCGGGCAGTGAAGGCGATGCGCTGTCTGACAGCGAGATTGCGGAGGCGCTCCTCTCCATCGTTGAGTCTGCCGCAAAGGAGAAGGTGCTGGTCGCCGGGCTTCCTCGCACCAGCGTGCGGTCCGCACTCTCCATTGCAACGCAGGCTGAGGCCGCTGGCTTTGACGCTGTGTTCGCGGCGGCTCCGCTCCATGTTGCATCGCTCAAGCCCGAGGAGCGACTGGTCTGGTTCCGTGCCATCGCGGACGAGTCGCCGCTTCCCGTGCTGCTGTACAGCGACGGCATGGGCATCGGAGCGACCTTGTCTGTGTCCGAGGCTGGCGCACTTGCGCAGCACCCGAACATCATCGGGATGTACGATGCAGCGCTGACTCCGGATCGCTTCACGGCCATCGCGGCAGCGACGAAGCAGATTCGCCGCGAGGTGACGGTGACCACGATCTTCGCCCCGGTCACGCGGCGGATGTTGACGGTTGAGCCGGTGACCACGAATCTTGTGACGATTGGCGAAGTTGGCGGAACCGCTGTTGCGATCGCTCCGGTTGCGCCCGCGATCAAGACGCGTACCAAGGTGGTGGGCTTCCAGGTCATCGCCGCTGGGCGCACCACGGGAGCAGTGGAGCTGCTTCTGGCCGGTGCGCCGGGACTGATGCCTGCGCTTGCAGCGTCCGCTCCGCAGGGATGCCATGAGGTCTTCGCTGCATTCAAGGATGGCGATCCAAAGCTCGCGGAGCTGAAGGCGGCACGCCTCGCCGCGGCGGACGATGTCGCTGCGGTATTGGGGATCGCAGCGGTGAAGTATGGCTGCGACCTGAATGGGTACTACGGCGGACCTCCTCGCCTGCCGCGCCTTCCACTCACTGCCCTCGACAAGGGACTGGTGGAACGGGCGCTGGGAAGCGTCAGGAACTGATCGTGGAACGCGAGGTAGAGGGAAGCGAACAAGGCCACGGCATCTGCCGTGGCCTTGGTGCGTATGGCTTCTGATCGAAGTTAGCGCGTCAGTTTGGCGCGAGCCTGAACAGCCTCAGGCGAGTTCGGATAGCGTTGGATGAGCGCGCGCAGCTCTCGCTGAGCGTTGTCCTGCTGCTTCATCGCGATCATGGCCTCAGCGCGATGCAACCGCGCAGCAGGCAGCTTGGAGTTGTCGGGATAGTTGTCGATCACCTGGCCGTAGGCCTTGATGGCAGAGCTGGGCTTGTTGCCGCGCAGGTTCATCTCGCCGAGGTAGAAGAAGGCATTGCCGGACAGGTTGTCGTTCGGGTACGCCTGGATCAGATTTTCGAACTCCGTCGTCGCGAGGCTGTACTTGGCAGTGACGTAGTCACCGTATGCGAGGTGATACATGTCTCCGGCTGACTGGCCGGGGCTTTGCGGCTGCATGGCGGGACTGTTTGCGGCCTGGGGACTTGTGGGGGCTGGCCCGCTGGAGGCCCCCTGCGGAGGGTTTGCCGGAGGGGGAGCGCCTCCCGTCGCGGGAGCCGGAACCGCCTGCGGAAGGCCCTGCAGGATGGAGTTTGCGGCTCCCTGCTGGCTCTGGATGTCGCCCAGCGTGCGCTCCATGCGTCCAAGGCGCGCCTTCAGCTCGTCGATGGAGTCGTTGAGCGACTGCACCTGCCCGGAGAGCTGGTCGTGCTTCGCGGACTCGGCATCCTGCACATTCTGCAGCTTGAGATTCAGGCCGTTGACCGTAACTGCCATCTTGTTCACGGAGTCGGCGGTCTGCTGCACGAGGTCCTTGAGGACACCCATGCGCTCATCGTTGGCCTGGGTCAGTCGCGCTACGGCATCCTGAAGTTCCTGGACCTGGGTCTGGAGCTGGACCATGTCCTTGTTGACGGCGTGGGCCGGCGTGGTACTGAGGCCCAGCGCCAGCAGGGCAACGGCTGCCGCGGAGCGGAAGGTCACACGGAGGGGACGGTCGGTGGTCTGGCGTTCCATGTTCATGGGGGAGTTCACTCCTGTAAGGCAAACGGCGCACGCCTCTGGGAAGAGAACGCGCGCCGCGTTGAATCTTTGCGGCATGAAGGCGCGGAGCGAGGCTGAACGTCAACCAGGCTCCGCGTCCCGTTAGCGATCGAGCGAGAACTGGTCGCGGCGATTCTGCTGCCAGCAGCTCTCGGACTCCTCGGTGCAGAACTGGCGTTCCTTGCCGTAGCTCACTACTCGGATGCGATTGGGAGCGACACCGGCGTTCACCAGGGCGGTCTTTGCGGAGTTGGCACGGTTCTCACCGAGCGTGATGTTGTACTCGGCCGAGCCGCGATCGTCACAGTAACCGGCGATCAGGACCTTCACGGCAGGATGCGCATTCAGGTAGCGCGCCGCCGTGGCAGCCGAGGTCTCGGCGTCGGGCCGAAGCTCATAGCTGTCATAGTCGAAGAAGATGTCCTTCACGTTGGCCTTGAACTCCACCTCGGAGCCCATGTTGCCATCGTCATTGCCGGTGGCACCCGTGGGCGCTTCGGGAACACGCACCGTCACGCGGACGTTGGCTTCGGTCGTGCCGCCATCGCCCTTGGCGACCAGGTGGAAGTTCGTCGAGTTCGCTGGAGAGACCGTGGTGGTGCCGTTCACGTTTACCTGGCCGATGCCGTCAATGCTGACGCTGGTCGC
>Ga0302187_10005431_pt1 | contig 10058 bp, 13 predicted proteins | sample II_Bog_E1_3_FD_202120 | JGI IMG/M metagenome (GOLD analysis project Ga0302187, IMG submission 202120) | Peat permafrost microbial communities from Stordalen Mire near Abisko, Sweden - II_Bog_E1_3 | ecosystem: Environmental > Terrestrial > Soil > Wetlands > Peat | place: Sweden: Abisko...
TTGGAATGCCGGTACTCGGATCGGCACTTAGCTGAAGCACCATTTCGTAGTCACGCATGTAATCGGTGAAGCCATGAAAGACGAGCGCCTGATCGAACGCGTCCTTAAACGCTGCTTCGATTTCGATGATGTCCACGGAACTACCGTATTGGAAGCTCGAGTTCGAATGCGGAATACGCCTGTTATGAATATGCAGGCACGTCACCAGCAATCTCCGGCACGTTCGCATCGGGTATGAATTGGCCGGAAAGCAGATCCTGCTCGATGACCCCTCCGGCAACCCGATCGAACTGTTCGAACCCACAATCCTGGTGGCGCGCCTCGACCACAAGTAAACATGAGCTCAACGCTGGTTCTTCGAGGCCTCGACACCAGCCAGGAACTCCTCCCAGGTCCGTTTGCCTGTCGCATGATCCGGCGCGAGGTTTGCGCCGGCTCGCTGCGCTTTGGCGGCACCGCCCGGTACACGCATGGGAATCACAAGCCGTCTGCGACCGATCGTGCGCAGATAGCCCCTCAGCAGCTCTTCCATCGGATAGATCCGGGGTCCACCGATCTCGTCCGACTGCCCCGTCGGCTCCCCTAGCGTCAGTTCGGCAAGGCGCTCCGCAACGTCTCGCACGTCCACCGGTTGGAACCGAAAGCCCGCGAAGGATGGCACGAATGGAAGCTTGAGTCCCAGTTCCACGATTGCGACGAAGAAACTGTGGAACTGCGTCGCGCGCAGAATTGAAAACGGAATGCCGGAGGCGGCAACTGCAAGTTCGCCTTTTCGTTTCGCGTCGAAGTAGCCGAGCGTGGAACGGTCGACCCCGCTGACGACCGGCGTGGTGTCCGCGCCCACGACCGAGATGTATAGCAGGTGCTGCGCGACGCCCGCTCGCTGAAGCGCGGTGACGAGGGTTTGGGCCTTGGCAACATCCCCCTTCGCGCTCCCAGCGACATGGACGATGGTGGCAACGCCCGCGACAGCCGCGTCGATCCCCTCCCCCGTTTCGAGGTCCCCGACCACGTAGTCGATGCCGTTGGTATTGGGCCGGGCGGAGCGGCTCAGGATGCGAACCGTGCGCCCCGCCTCGAGCAGTCGAGGCACGAGCGCGCTGCCGAGAGTTCCCGTACCACCGGTGACGAGAATGGGGTTGACCATGGTTTGCTCCAGATTCTTTTTGACGGGAGTGCTTCTCCCTGTCACATTGGCCCGACTTGACGGGTCTACTTAGATGACACCGCGAACGACGGGAACGTGACCGAATGAGTGACCAGGACTGGCTGACGACACGATTCGAACAGCAGCGGCCGCGTTTGCGGTCCGTCGCGTACCGAATGCTCGGATCCCTGAGCGAGGCCGACGACGCGATCCAGAACACCTGGCTGCGGGTGAGCCGCGCCGACACCGCGGATGTCGAGAACCTCGGCGCCTGGCTCACAACCGTCCTCGCCCGGGTCTGCCTCAACACACTCCGCTCTCGCACTCAGCGCAGGGAGGAATCGCTCGACTTCATGATGCCCGATCCGATCCTCGACCGCGACGCCGGCGGCAATCCCGAGCACGAAGCGGTGCTTGTCGACTCAGTTGGCATCGCACTCCTCGTCGTTCTCGAGACCCTCACTCCGGCGGAGCGCCTGGCATTCGTTCTTCACGACCTGTTCGCGGTTCCCTTCGACGAGATCGGGGCGATGATCGAGCGCTCTCCGGATGCGGCTCGCCAACTCGCGAGTCGTGCGCGACGCCGCGTGCGGGGGCGGGCGCCACTGCCGGACCCCGACATCGCCCGTCAGCGCGAAGTCGTCGACGCCTTCTTCGCCGCCGCACGGAACGGCAACTTCGAGGCACTCATCGCGGTGCTGCACCCCGACGTCGTCTTTCGGGCTGACGGGCTCGGGCCCGTACCGTTCGTACTTACTGGCGCAGAAAAGGTTGCTGGCAATGCGCGCATGTTCGGCCCAGCTTCACCGCTCGTCCGTCCGGTTCTCGTAAATGGCGGCGCGGGAGTGATTGTCGTCGAGGATGGCCAACTGAAATCGATCAGCGGATTCACGGTCGTGAGCGGACGCATCGTCGCAATCGATGTTCTCGCCGACCCTGAACGCCTCAGCGCCTATGACCTGTCGTTCCTGGACTAAGAGCGGAGCCCGTCCGCGGTTTCAGTGCCCGAATTCTGTGAGCTGCTCGATAAGGGCTCTCCCCTGCTCGTGGCCGGCGCAGGCTGGCCTGTCGACAGGTCCACCAGATTTGCGCCGAATGCAGAGTGGGAATCGCTACCCGGCAAGACGGCGCCGATTGAACAGACCGTTCAACACGCGAATTGGCCGGTCACGAATACGCCGGGCCGTCACCAAAGTGAATTTCGCCCCACAACTACGCTCAGAAGTCGGTCCCCGGCCGTTGGTTCCGGCACTGCTAACGTCGGGTCGTGATCGTATGGCTCAACGGCACCCATGGCGCAGGTAAGACGACGACTAGCGCTCTCGTGCAGCAACTCATCCCGGATTCAAGGGTGTTCGACGCTGAGAAGGTCGGCGAAACGCTCATGGACGTCCGGCCAGGTTTGCCCGAGACAGATAACTTCCAAAACTGGCCGCCATGGCGTCCGCTCGTGGTCGAGACCGCCCGCCGCATCCTCGACTACACCGGCGGCACTCTCGTGATGCCGATGACCGTGCTGGTCGAGCAGTACTGGCGAGAAATTAGCGAGGGCCTCGCTCTCCACGCGATACCGGTGCGACACTTCGTGCTCCACGCCGATCAGGGCGTACTTCGTCGACGCATCGAGGGTGATACGGTCCTGGGCCCCTCCTCATTTCGCCTCAGCTACCTCGACCCCTATGCCGAGGCGTTCCGTGACTGGCTGCACGACGAAGCGGAGGTCATCGACACCACCGACCTCACGCCCGCTGAGGCCGCACTGCAAATTGCCGAGGCGGTGAAGAGCTAGACGTCACGACCCGATGAACGTCGGTGGAACCGGCTCGCGCCCCCAGCTCAGGATCGTCGTTTCGACGACCTGGTTGAACCAAATACTGTCAACGCGAACAATGCTGGTTACCAGCAAAATCCATCCCGTGCGGGCTGGAACTGGGTTCTCCACGCCGGTCAGATTACGTGTCGAGCGACTCGTCCCAGCTCGCCCCTAGCACCCAGGAGAGTGCGGACATCCGTCCCTGCAGCAGTCCCCACTCGAAATCGCTCCATCCCAAGGACTTTCGACCCTCGCTGTCCACGACTTGGGTCGCGGGTGAAGGGGGCACCTGGAGGGACCGTGTCTCGTCCGCGTCAGTCTCATCTTCCTGCCCCAGCTTTTCGAGCCGCACCTGTCTCCGATTCCACGAAACTTTGTCCCAGAACTCGTTGTAAAGCCGCAAGATCTCTTCGTCGTTCCGACGAAGGAGCATTGGCCATGGTTCGGGGTCATCGTCGTCATCGCTCGGGATCCACTCGACTTTGTCACCCTGAGGTGTGTACCCAATCGGGAACCCGTTAGGGCCAACTGCACCCGCTTCAACCGGGTCCGTGGTCTCGGCCGTCGATCTCTGCAGACCAAGCCCAAATTGGGCTCGAGCGAAGTCACGATTCAACTCCTCGATCTGGGCCATGAGGTCAGGATCAAGCGGCGCGGTTGACGCGCTGGGTGGAGAGCACGTTCACGTCGTAAAGCTCGGCGAGCTGTTCGGGCGTGAAGGCCTCGGCCGGGCCGACGACCATGTGGCCGGCGTTGTGGATGAGAACGTCGATGCGACCGTGCTCCGCTTGCACCTGGGCGATCGCGGAATTCACGGACTCCTGGGAGCTGACGTCCATCTCTATCGCGCGCAGTTCTACCTCGTGTTCCTTCGAGTAGTCGACTGCGGCCTGAACTTCCACAGAATTTCGCGTGGTCGTCTCGCGCATACCCGCGTATACGGTGTTGCCAGTATCGGCCAGGGCGCGGGCAGTGAGTGCACCGAAGCCGCTCGAGGCGCCCGTAATGACGATGATGTTGCTCAAAGTTCTCTCCTTGCGACTTCTAGATGTTCTTGTTGGGATTCAGGGCACGCGGTCTTTGCTATCGCTCAGGCGAGGCCGCCGTTAGCGAACAGCACCTGGCCGTTGATCCAACGCGCGGGTCCCGCGAGGAACGCCACGGTCTCGGCTATGTCCTCGGGCTGGCCGAGGCGCTCTAGCGGTGCGGCCTTCGCGAGGTTCGCGATGGTCGCGTCATCCTTGCCATTCAAGAAGAGGGCGGTTGCGGTCGGGCCAGGGGCGACGGCGTTGACGGTGATGTCCTTGCCGCGCAGTTCCCGGGCGAGAATGAGCGTGATGCCCTCGACTGCGGCCTTGCTGGCGACGTAGGCGCCATACGTCGGGAATGAGGTGCGGGTGACTGATGTCGAGATGTTCACGATCGCCCCTCCGGGACGCACCCGCCGTGCCGCCTGTTGGGAGACCACGAAGGTGCCTCGGACGTTTGTGCGCTGCATCCGATCGAAGTCGTCCAGGTTGAGCGTCGCGATCGGCGAGAGGATCATGACGCCAGCGGTGTTCACGACCACGTCGATGCCGCCGAACGCGGCTTCAACCGCGTCGAACGCCGCAGACATCGCTGCTTCGTCCGCCACGTCGCCGCCAACGGCGATCGCCCGACCGCCGGCCGCGATCACCGCGGCAACAGTCTGGTCTGCATTGGTCTTGTTTCCCGCGTAGTGCACGCCGACGGCAATATCGTCCTTGGCGAGTCGTTCGGCGACCGCGCGGCCGATGCCGCCGGAACCGCCTGTTACAAGGGCGACTCGTGTGTTGGTGGTGTCGGTCATGGTGTTGTACTCCTTTTATGTGGATTTCTTGATTGGTTCGTGTGTTTAGCAGAGCGGGACCGTGCATCAGGCGACTTCGGTGAGCCGATCCATCCACTCGGTGAGAAGCCCCGCTTCGGCTGATGTCATCGCGTCGGGCTGCTTCTGCCGCACCAGCGCGCCGACGGTGACCGCCGACTGTGCCAGCGATCCCGTCCCCGCCTCCGTGCCCTTCGCGAGCACGCCGGCGAGGACGATCTCACGCAAGCGCGACGACAACTCCGGTACCGCGTTCAGGTCGGGCCGCATCACCAGAGCAAGTGCGACGCCGGTGTTGGCAGCCATGATCAGTTGCGTGGCCGCGCGCGGGGGTAGCCGGAGTGCGCCCTGTCGCGCGCAGCGATCGAGCACCTCCTCTAGCAGCTCGTACCCATCACGGATAGCGCTCGGCACGATGCTCGGATTCGACGCGAACATCAACCGGTAGATGTGCGGATGGCCGAGCGCGAAGGCGACGTGATTATCCCATCCATCGCGGAGGTCCAGCACCGGATCCGTAGAGGGCACCATCGTGCGCTTGGAATCCAAGTACTGTTCGAATCCGTAGTCGACTATGGCGGCAAGGAGGCCCGCTTTGTCCCCGAACATCCTGAACAATGTTGGCTGCTGCACCCCCGCTGCTTCACTGATTGCGCGCGTGGACACGTCACCCGTCGACGACTCGGCCAGCAGCCGAGCGGCCGCCTCCAATATCATCGAACGCTCTTTCATGTGTTCAACGATAACACAATGGTAAATCATCGACAACATATTTCGCGTATCAATGATACGACAGTCGATGGGATCCCAGCGGACTCGAACACGTCAGCGACATCGTGGCGCCCAAGGCATGCGTCCGGGGCTCCCGCCGCTCTTGTCGTAGCGTTAGCAGCATGCCCACGCCGACAGACCTCCGAGTCCGGATGCTGGATGCCGCAGAGAGACTGCTCGCAGCATCCCCCGAGCACGACATCTCTACCCGCGCAGTCTGCGACGCGGTCGGCGTTGGCCAGCCAACGCTCTACCGGCTATTCGGGGACAAAGCGGGACTATTGAGCGCGCTCGTGGACTACGGCTTCGACCGTTATATTCAGCGAAAGATGGCCCTCACTTTTACGGAGAACCCGGTCGATGACCTTCGCCGGGACTGGGACGACCACATCGCCTTCGCGCTCGAGAACTCAGCCTTGTATCGATTGATCTTCTCCCCGATGCTGTCCAACGTGCCGGCGGCTCCGCGATCGATTTTCGAACTGCTCGTCCACACCCTCGAACGCTGCGCCGAGGTCGGGTCAATGCTCGTGCCGCCGGTCCAGGCCGCGCAGGCGATCCTGTCCGCCAACATCGGGGTGGCCCTCGCGCTGTTGGTGCGCCCGGAGATATACACCGATCCCGGACTCTCCGATCGGGTCCGGGATGCGATTTTCGCCAGCTGCATCGCCGAGCCGGCGCACTACGCGAAGGACTCCTCGGTCCCACGTTCCGCAATTCAGCTCGCCGCCCAACTGCGAAGCGCTCCTGCTTCGCAGCTGGGAGACGAAGAACAACGCTTACTCCTGAAATGGCTCGACAACCTTCATAGCCCTGTGGGTGAAATCATTGGTCCCGCCTAGCGCCAGTGCAAAGGAACCCAGTCCTGGTGACGGGTGACAGCGGGTCATCAGAGGACTCCCGACCAGGTACGCAAGCGGGAGTTTCTCTCGGACACCTCCTAAGGGAACCGGCGGACAAGGTGGACTCGAAATGTCCACTTCGTTCAGTTCTCCCCGGTGGGTAAGGCGAGCAAGGATACCCGTTGGTCGTCGGTTGATTGGGACTGCGCGGCACGCGAAGTCGCCGCGCCGCGCGGACCGTTTCTCAGTTCGCCTTGCCGAGATGGACCATTGCGTCGTAGAGCTGCTTGTCCGTCATCGGCGGCTCGGGCAGCGGATGCGCGCGCTCGGCGCGGTAGGCGTCGAGCATGAGGTACAGCTGACGCCGCCACTCGCCCGGTGCAGTGGTGCTGGTGGCGTCCATCATCCGACCGTTGGACCAGATGAGGTTGACGATGTCGGCCAGAGCAATGTCGGAGCGCGCCTGTCCCGCTTCTTGTGCTCGGACGAGCACGCTCTCGATTTGCCGGCACATCTGGTCGTGGATGCGTTCGGTGTCAGCGTTGCTGGGGAAGCGGCGAGAGAGAAAGTCGTTGAAACCCCGGTCTCCCGCCTGCAGCCGGAACAGGTTCTCGAGGTAGGAGACGAACCCGTCCCATGGATCGTCGATCTCCATGGCTTTCTCGGCTCCGTCGAGGAACTCCTGGAGTCGGGGCTCGAATGCTGCCATGAGCAGATCCATGCGAGTGGGGAAGTGGCGGTAGAGAGTTCCGATGGCCACACCGGCATCGCGCGCGATTCCTTCCAGTGAGCCGTTCACGCCTCGAGCGGCGAACTCTCGCTGCGCGGCACGGATGAGCCGGTCGCGGCGCTCGATAGCGTCGCGGCGCCGCGGCATCCGCATCTGCTCAACGTCACCGGCCACGCGGCCAGTTTACTTCGAAAGTGAGGATGGCCTCCGCTTCTACGATCCCCCTTCCTCCTTCCGCGACCGATATGAAGTTTGTCGCCGTCATCGGGAATAAGGGGAGGCTCCCCTCAGGTTGGGCCCATTACCGGAGGGGTGCCTCACATTGAGACATCCCCGACGAACTGATTCACACACCACAAGGGAAGAAACGTTATGACCACCATCAGCATCATTGGCGCCGGCAACATGGCCACCGCCATCGGCGCCCGGGCGACGGCACACGGCCACACCGTCGAAATCATGAGCCGCGACACCGCCAAGGCTCAGGCAGCTGCCGAGCAGATCGGCAAGGGAGCCACCGTCGGCGAGTACGGTGCGAAGCCGGCGGGTGACATCGTCTTCCTGGCCGTTTTGTATAGCGGCGCTGTTGACGCGGTCAAGCACTACGGCGACGCCCTGGCAGGCAAGATCCTCATCGAGATCACCAACCCGTTCAATGCTGACGCAACTGGCGTCGTCACCACCCCGGGCAATTCGGTAACGCAACAGATCGCTGCCGTCGCTCCCGCCGACACCCAGGTTCTAAAGGCGTTCAACACCGTCTTCCGCGACGTGCTCGCAGCCGACAAGCCGTTGGACGTCATCTTCGCTGGAGGCAACGCCGAGGCAAGAGCGCGCGTCGCGACGCTCTTCGACAGTTTGGGCACGCGACCACTCGACGCGGGCGGGCTCGAGACGACTCATGCTCTTGAATGGGCCGGCATCCTCATCATGGGCCTGGCCCGCAACGGCGGCGGCTTCGGCATCGCGTTGGGAGCCAAGTAATCGTGGGAAAGCTCGATGGCAAGGTTGCGGTCATCACCGGCGCGACGAGTGGGATGGCGTTGGCCGGTGCGAAGTTGTTCGTTGACGAAGGGGCCCATGTCTTTATTTCGGGCCGGCGGCAGGACGCGGTGGACGAAGCCGTCAAGCTGATCGGCCGGAACGTGACCGGCGTGCAGGCCGACTCGACCAACCTCGATGATCTGGACCGCCTGTTCGAGGCGGTCAGGCAGGAAAAGGGCGCGATCGACGTGCTGTGGGCGAGTGCCGGTGGGGGCGCGCAAAGCAAGCTTGGCGCAATCACCGAGGAGCAGTTCGACGCAACCTTCTCGCTGAACGCGCGCGGCACGCTGTTCACAGTCCAGAAAGCCCTGCCGCTGTTCAAGGACGGAGGCTCGATCTTCATGACCGGGTCCAACGCGTCGCTGCGGGGCTACCCGGATTGGAGCGTGTACGCGGCGAGCAAGGCCGTGCTGCCCGCCCTCGCTCGGGTGTGGGTGTCCGAGCTGCGAGACCGGAAGATCCGGGTGAACGTGTTGACTCCAGGCTCGGTTACGTCGCCGATGATGGAGTCGGTGTTGGACCCGGAGATGAAGGCGGCATTCGAGTCCGTGATCCCGCGACGGGAAATGGGCCGCCCTGAAGAGATCGCGTCGGTCGCGCTGTTCCTCGCCTCGGACGACTCAAGTTATGTCAACGGCATGGAACTCGTCGCCGACGGCGGCGCCACCATCATCTGACGTCCATCTTTCGAACGAACCCCAACAACAATCGAGCAAATTAAGGAATCCCCCATGACCCTCTTCCGCCTTGACGCGAGCATCTTTCCTGACCAATCCGTGAGCCGCGAGCTGGCCGACATTGTCGAAGCCGAATGGACGGCAGCACACCCTGACGAGCACGTCATCCGCCGTCACATCGGTACGAGCCCCCTCCCGTCCACCGCGTGGGCGGAAGCCGTCGTCGGGCAGCAGCTCCCCGAAGACGCCCGCACCCCTGCGCAACAGGCCGCCGTCGAGCTTGCCACCACGCTGGCCGATGAACTGATCACGGCTGACACCTTCCTGTTCGCGGTGCCTCTGTACAACTACGGCGTCTCGCAACACATCAAGACCTGGTTCGACATCCTTTACACGGATCTCCGCATCAACGAGGGTGGTTCCGAGTTGCGCGACCGTCCGGCCCTGCTCGTGACCGTCACCGGAGGAAATTACGGTCCCGGATCTCCGAAAGAGGGATGGGACCACTCCTCTTCGTGGCTGCAACGCGTCCTCGTTGACGTCCTTGGATTCGACCTCGCCACCGTGCACCGCCGGTTTACTTTGGTCGGGGTCAACCCCGCCCTCGACGCATTCAAGGACATGGCCGACGGGATGCGCGTCGAGGCAGTACGCGCAGCCGAGATCGAGGGACGCAGGCTCGCTGAACGCGGCGCCCGCAAAGCGGCCTAAGCCACAAAGAAGCCCAAGCCACAAAGAAGAGCGTCGAGAGGCAACAACGTGCGCGTTCTCGTCACTGGCGGCACCGGTGAGTTAGCAGTTCGGCGGGGAGTTATAAGTTGGCGACGCGGCCGTGGGTTTTCTGTTCGTGTTCGGCGAACCGCACACGGGCGAGAAGTATCAGGCTGATGGGGCCGAAGACGATGAGTTTGATGCCGTTCCAGAGGCCGACGATGACAAGTAGGTTGAGCCATCCCGGGCCGTTGTCGTGGAGCAAACCCGTGAGCCAGGCGGCCACGAGCAGGTAGGCGACTCCAAGTACCATGAAAGGCACGCCCCACTTCAGGCCACCGCGGGATCGAAGCCTGCGCAGGAGCAGGTTCGTGGGCGCATACTGCACGAGTGTGCAGATCTTTCATTGTCGCCGCATGCTGAGTGAGGAAGGACGCTTGATCTTGGACGGCTTTCCGCCCTTCGGGCACCATG
>Ga0302187_10005441_pt1 | contig 10049 bp, 7 predicted proteins | sample II_Bog_E1_3_FD_202120 | JGI IMG/M metagenome (GOLD analysis project Ga0302187, IMG submission 202120) | Peat permafrost microbial communities from Stordalen Mire near Abisko, Sweden - II_Bog_E1_3 | ecosystem: Environmental > Terrestrial > Soil > Wetlands > Peat | place: Sweden: Abisko, Stordalen...
GTCGATGAAGCGCGCCGACTGGGACTCTGTTCTGGCAACCAACCTGACCGGAGCCTTTCTGCTGACGCAGGCCTTGCTGCGCCCCATGCTGAAGAATCGCTGGGGCCGGATCATCAATATCTCCAGCGTCGTCGGCCGCACCGGCCAGGCCGGCCAGGTTAACTACGCGGCGACCAAGGCCGGCTTGATCGGCATGACCCGCTCCCTTGCCCGCGAAGTAGCCGCGCGCGGCATTACCGTCAACGCCGTCGCCCCCGGATACATTGAAACGCCAATGACCGCCGTGCTAACGCCCGATCAGACGACGGCGATGCTGGCCACGATACCCCTGGGCCGCGCCGGAACCGACGCCGACATCGCTAACGCTGTGCTGTATCTTGCTTCCGAAGGCGCAGGATACGTTACCGGCGCCGTGCTCGATGTCAACGGCGGCATGTTCATGGGCGGATGAAATCTTCCTGGGAGGATGCCAATGCGTGTGGGAACGCCCGGCTTCTCATGGATATTCCGATCTGGCCGATAACCAGAGCCGGAGTGCTTCTGCGATGGCCACAACTTATTCCCAAGTCCATCTTCCCTCGCAGCAGCCAGAATTGCCCCTGCAGGATGCAGGGGCAACCGCGGTGCCCGAAGAGCTGCGCTATGTAGCCCGACAGCCCATTCTCGACGCCCACGGGAAGGTCCATGGCTACGAGTTGCTCTTTCGCGGCAGCGCGGTTTCCGTCGCCTTTGACGGGGACAGCGACTCAGCGACGCGGACGGTGCTCGACAACACGATCATCTTCGGCGTCGAGCGGCTCACCGGGGGCTTACCTATCTTTGTCAACTGCACGCGGGAGGCGCTCCTCGGCGGCCTGGTCAAAGTCCTTCCTCCGCAACACACCGTTCTGGAATTGCTCGAAACACTCACACCCGATGCAGCGCTGTTCAAGGCCTGCCAGGAACTCAAAGCGGACGGCTACAGCATCGCTCTAGATGACTTTCACTGGCACCCAGACTGGGATCCTTTCCTGGGAATCGCCGATTACATCAAGGTGGACTTCTCTTCGACCACGCCGGAGCAAAGGGCCAAACTGATAGCCCGCATCGGTTTACGCCCCATTCGACTCATCCTGGAGCGCGTGGAAAACGAACAGGAGTTGAAACAAGGACGCCGCGAGGGTTTTACACTCTTTCAGGGCTTCTACTTCTGCCGTCCCCAGATTATGGAGAACCGCAAAGTTCCCGCCAACCGGCTGGTGCATCTTCAGATTCTTCAGGCTGTCCTTGAGCATCCGCTGGATGTGAAAAAGGTCAGCGATCTCGTCAAGCGGGAGCCATCCTTGACCTATCGTCTGCTGCGCATTGCGAATTCACCCATTTACGCGACACGCCAAGCGGTCAGGTCGATCCACGGTGCGCTGGTCATGATTGGGGACGAGATGGTTCGCCGCGTCATCATATTGGCCGCCGCTGCGGAACTCAAAGGCAATCGGCCATCGGAACTGCTGCGAATGGCATTTCTGCGCGGCAGATTCTGCGAACTGGCCGCCGCCGGTAGCGACCGCGACCCGACAGAGCAATACCTGCTGGGAATTCTGAGCCTGCTTCCCGCCATGCTGGGCGTTACCATGAAAAGCATCACGAAATCCCTCCCGCTCCGAAATGCATTCCGCCCTGCTCGGCGAATCCAACGCGGAACGGGCGATTCTCGGCTGGCTTGAGGGCTACGAACTGGGCCAGTGGGAGGGCTGCGACCGGCTCGCCCAGGCTTCCAACCTGCATGACGCCAGCTTTCCCCGGCTCTACGCCGAGGCCGTCCTGTGGGCCGAAATCAACACGAATCTAGTCACAGAATAAGCTCGCCGACCTACCGGCCCCTTATCCGCTAGTACCATGACCGGATGATTTTGTAATCAAATCCCATGAATCTGGGTGCCGGGAAAACTATCAATCTACGCGGTCACAGTACTAATGGGAATTGGGCGGAGCTACGGCTGAACCGGGTTGGCCGCCTTCGCGGGGTTGGCCGCCTTCGCGGGGTTGGCCGCCTTCGCGGGGCTGCGACGCGGTGACCGTAGTAGCTACAAAGACGCCGCCCTTGATCGCTCCGTCAGCGCGAAGCTGCTCACCCGGCTGAATGTCGGCGAGTGTAATCGAATCGCGCCGCTGCCGAAAGGCGGTGTTTTCATCCACCACGATCGAGTGCGGCGCGTGGTCCACCATGCCGTCGATGGTGATCGTCGTGTCCTTGATCGCCGTAATGCGCCCCGCCAGCCAGGTTTTTCCGTAGTTGGCCTGCATTTCGCGCATCTGTTTCGCCCGCTCCGGGTCGACCTGCATGATGAAGACCGCGCCGACGGATTTGGAGGTTGCGTCCATCTCCCCGCCGGCAGTGATGAAGTCGCCGACCTTGATATCCGTGGCTTTAATCGTCTGAGGTTGAACACGCTCACCAGCAGTCTCCGAATCGCCCCCACCAGACCCTGTCCCAGACCCTGTCCCAGACCCAGACCCGGCCCCGGCCCCGCGCCGCCCCCCGCCCTGCCCAGCCGGCTGCTTCATGATCTTCGTATTCACACTGAAGTGAACGGTGTAGATTTCTCCCGCGTCGGTCTTGATGGTGTAGCGATCGGCGGCAACTTCAGTAACCGAACCCAAAATGCCGCGACCGCCGCCGGGAAATCCCCCAAAACCGCGCCCACGCTGCCCCTGGCCAGTCTCCTGTCCAGATCCAGCTTGCTGTGCAGCGCCAGTTAGACCCGCCGCAGTCAGTGCAAATCCCGCAACCAGAGTTAGAAATAAATTGACTCGCATAGGAACCCTCCGAACTCTCATCGATGGTAGACGTTCAAAGTGCCCGAAAAGCTACACTCCGGGTATCATTGAGCGCGTAAACTCATCGCAGCTTTGGGGGACGGAAGAATGGGATCTCTGGCAATATCGAGCACCACCGGCTTGCGCCAGCAGTACCGCCAGATCCGGCAGCGTAGCCTCGACATCTGTAGACCGCTCACTCCAGAGGACATGATGGTGCAGTCATGCCCCGAAGCGTCCCCGGCCAAGTGGCATCTCGCGCATACAGCCTGGTTCTTCGAGTCCTTCGTTGTGAGCGAATTTCTTCCCGGCTACCGCCTCTTCAACCGGGATTTCCCCTGGCTCTTCAACAGTTACTACCAGACCTTCGCCGAATTTCCCGACAAACGCCTACGTTCCTCATTTTCCCGCCCCGCGCTCGACCAGATTCTCTCCTATCGCGCCCACGTAGACGAGGCCATAGACAAGTTGCTCGAGAGCGACGCACCGGAAGAGGCGCTGCGCCGCATCGAGCTCGGCCTGCACCACGAGGAGCAACACCAGGAACTCCTGCTCACCGATATCCAGCACGCCCTCTACACCAATCCCCTGCAACCGGCCTACCTTGAAGGCGATTCTGTCGCCGTCACCGACGCCGCGCCGCTGCGTTTCTTCGACTACGCCGGGGGGCTCATCGAGATCGGCCACAGCGAGAACGAGGACGAAGGATTCGCCTTCGACAACGAGCGCCCCCGCCATCGCGTCTGGCTGGAGCCGTTCCAACTAGCGTCGCGCCTCGTCACCTGCGCAGAATTCGCCGAATTCATTGCAGACGGCGGATACCAGCGCCCTGAGCTGTGGCTCTCTGCAGGCTGGCAAACTGTCCAGGAACAGCGCTGGCAAGCCCCACTCTACTGGCAACGACCCGGCGCTGGCGAGAAGTGGATCATCGGCACCCTGCGCGGCAAGCGAACCCTCGCCGAGGCTGCGGCCAGCCCCGTCGCCCACGTCAGCCTCTTTGAAGCCGACGCCTACGCCCGCTGGAAAGGCATGAGACTACCCACCGAAGCCGAATGGGAGACCGTTGCCGCAACCGTTCCCCTCGAAGGCAACCTCTTCGAATCCGGCCACCTGCGCACCACTCCAGCCGAACAAACTCCGGGAAAAATCGCTCAGCTCTACGGCGACTGCTGGGAGTGGACCGCCAGCGCCTACCTCGGCTACCCAGGTTTCCAACCCCTGCCGGGATCGCTCGGCGAGTACAACGGCAAATTCATGAGCGGCCAGATGGTGCTGCGCGGCGGTTCCTGCGTCACGCCCACCAGCCACATCCGGGCCAGCTATCGCAATTTCTTCCCGCCCGAGACGCGCTGGCAATTTTCCGGCATCCGGCTGGCTTTTTCGTAACCTCAATTCGCGAAAGGCATCCAACCCAAACATGGCGACTGTTACGACGGAAATCCCTGCTTGTAGAACTCTCCCCGATTTGAAAACAGCTCCCTCACTCCTCGAAATCGTAAGGGAGGGGCTGGGTAACAACCCAAAACAACTGCCTCCCTGGCTCTTTTACGATGAAGCCGGTTCGCTCCTCTTCGACCGGATCACACGGCTCCCCGAGTATTACCTCACGAGAGTCGAACGCGGCATCTTTGAAAACTCAGCCGCGGAAATGATTGCCACAGCCGCCGGTGGCGACCGCCTGCGCATGATGGAACTGGGCGCCGGCTCAGCCGACAAGACCCGCCTGCTGCTCGCCGCCGCCGTCAGCTACCAACAGCAAGTCTGCTATCAGCCCGTCGACGTCTCGGCATCAGCGCTCGAAGCCGCGTGCGAGCGGCTGGAGCGGGAGCTACCCTCCGTCGAAACGGACCCCTTGGTCGCCGACTACACCCGAGGACTGCTCCTCGATCCATGCAAAGCCGGCGAACGTCGATTGGCACTCTTCATCGGCTCCAGCATTGGCAACTTCGACCCCGGCGCAGCTCTGAGCCTTCTCCGCAGCCTGCGCAACACGCTTGAACCAGGCGACGGCCTGCTTCTCGGTGTGGACCAGGCTCCCGATCAAGCTCCCGATCAGGCCCCAGCCGCCAACGGCAAAACAGTGCCGCAGCTGATCGCCGCCTATGACGACAGCCAAGGCGTAACGGCTCAATTCAACAAGAACATGCTCGTGCGACTGAACCGCGATTTAGGCGCCGAATTCGACCTGGATGCATTCCGCCACCAGATCCGCTGGAACCGGGACGAGTCGCGCATCGAGATGCATCTCGAATCCCTCGCGCCACAGTCGGTTCCCATCGCAGGCCTAGGCCAGACCATTGATTTTGCCGACGGGGAGACCATCCACACCGAAAACAGCTATAAATACCGCGCTGGCCAAGCCGAAAGGCTCCTCCGCGCCGCGGGATTTGAACCGGAGCGGCGTTGGAGCGATGCCGAGGGGCTGTTCGCGGTTCATCTGGCGATTCGAAGCTGAAGTCGCCCTTCGAATACTAGCCGCGTCCGGCAAAAGTCCGCCATTCTTGATCTCTTTTTTGGCATCAGCCAAAATGCCAAATTGGCTGATGCACAAACGCCTCAAATTCAACGCAAATGCATCATGCTTAAACTAAAGCAATTGCAACAAAATTCCTTGACTTTTTCGCGAAGATTTTCCAATTTTCAAATTGTTCTACGTGGAACAATTTGGGCTTGGCCGCCAAACAGCCCGCTTCTTCCTCGCATGAATCACCTGGAGTTGCGCAATTCACCTCTTCGGATGGTCTACGCGAACCAGCAAAATATCATGGCTCGCCAGTTCGATCGGTTCCCGATCTCTTAGCGTCACCGTTTCGCCGGTCCACAGGTTCTTCCCCGTCTGGCCCCCCGCTAAACCCAGCCGCTTCAGATCCAGATGGAAGGGATGCGTGGAATAGCGGTCGCTGCCGACATTGATCACGGCCACGGCCGTCCCGCCACCCTGCAATTCTCGCGTCCAAACCTCCACTTCGCCTTCCGAATAAGCCCGTTTCCCCTGCTTGCCGAGCGGGTCCTGGTCGATCGCGATCACATCTTTGTTGGTCAGGATGGCCTTGATCTCCGGCTTCATGTTGGGCAGGTCGTTCCCTGCGAGCAGCGGCGCAGCCAACAGCGCCCACCAGCTGAAGTGCGTACGATTTTCCGCCAGCGAGAGATGTCCATTGCCCACCTCCAGCATGTCCGGATCGTTCCAGTGGCCCGGTCCGGCGTATCCCTCAAGCCCCGCCTGTTGGCTGGCAATGGCGTATATCCGGTCCCAGCTCGCATCGATATCGCCCGTAGTGCGCCACAGATTGCCGCCCAGCGCCGGAGCCCACTCCCAAACCGAATCCCAGCCATACTGGCACAGCGAGTAGACGATTGGGCGCCCGGTCGCTTTGGTTGCCTCGGCCAGAGCCTTGCCCATCTTCTCGTAGGCGTCCGTCATCAGCTTCATCTGCACGGCCTTGTCGTGAGGAGACCGCTTTTCCATCACATCGGGGGTGAAGCTGCACAGATCGTACTTCAGGTAGTCGATGCCCCACTCGGCATAGGTTTTCGCGTCCTGCTGCTCGTGTCCCAGGGACGCAGCGTACCCCGCGCAGGTCTTCGTTCCCGGCCCTGAATAGATGCCGATTCTGAGTCCTTTCGAATGCACATAGTCGGCCAGCGCCTTCATGTCGGGAAACTTCGAGTTCGAGTGGATCACGCCGTTCGCATCGCGCTCGCCCTCCCAGGTGTCGTCAATGTTCACGTAGACGTAACCGGCGTCCTTCATGCCGGTAGCCACGATCTGGTCGGCGGCAGCGCGGATGCCCTTATCGTCGACCTTCTCGGCAAAGTAGTTCCAGCTATTCCAGCCCATCGGCGGTGTCAGAGCCACCTGAGTCTGCGCCCCAGCCATCGAAACCAGGACCGAACCAGTGAATAAAGCGACCAACGCAAGAGCAAGTCGAACACGCATTTTCAGACCCTCGAGTAAGAATGGACCACATTTTCCGGTTTAGCCCACGCGGCGAAAGTCTCCGCTCTTGCCGCCGGATTTCGATTCCAGTTGAATGTTGCGAATGACAATCGCCTTATCCAGCGCCTTGGTCATGTCGTAAATTGCCAGCGCCGCGACGGAGACAGCAGTCAGCGCTTCCATTTCTACACCGGTAGGCCCGGTGGTGGCTACCGTGGCCGTCAAGCGTACTCCATTCGGAGTGACTTCCGCGGCAACATCCACGAAGCTGAGCGGCAGCGGATGGCACATCGGAATAAGGCCAGAGGTCTGCTTGGCCGCCTGAATACCCGCAAAGCGCGCAACTTCAAGCGGATTTCCCTTGGGATTGGAAGGCAGCGCAGCAAGCACCAGCGGCGATAGCTCCACAAAGGCCGAGGCAATAGCCTCCCGGCGCGTCGAGGCCTTCCCGCTCACATCCACCATCCGCGCGCGGCCTGTGTCATCGAAATGGCTGAGTTGGGGGTGGGATACATCGGACATGGCAGCTCCTGCTTTCCGCTACCAGACTACCCGAGTCACGCCGACGACGGCCGTGGCGCAACCAGCGCAAGCCCCGAAACCGTGCGTCCAGGCCGGGCAAGGAATCCGGTTGAGCGGTGCGCAATAGCCAGCTTCTCGCGGCCGAGCAGCTTGCGAATCTGACCCCGCGCATGGTCGGCCCACGGACCACCCTTGTCCAGCCGGACGTAAATCTGCCAGTGGGTCAGCGCCCGCCTGCGTTCGCCCTTGCGCTCAAATGCCAGCGCCAGATTGTAATGCGCATCGGCATAGCCTGGCGCCAGTGCAATCGCCCGACTGTACGCCTCAATCGATTCATCCGGCCGCTCCAGCTCATCCAGCACGTTGCCCAGATCAAAGAACGCCAGCACATACGATGGATCGGAGACCGTCGCCCGGCGATAAAGTTCTTCGGCGCGCAAATACTGCTTCTGGTGGTAGTGAAGCGTTCCGAGATTGATCAGCGCTGCCGTGTAAGTCGGCTCAATGGCCAATATCAGAGAATAGGTCTCAATTGCCACGCTCTTCCGGCCCTGCTCCTCCGCCTTGACCGCAGCAAGAAAGAGATTCTGCAGTTCGGGATCGCGCCCCCCCGCAACGCGCGCCTGCGGCAGCATAGCCACGGTGACGGAACGCACCCCAGGTTCGCCGGCGGCTTCAAAATCCAGCAAAAACTGGCGGCGAATCGGATCGACCATCGTCCCGGAGTACCGAAAAACCAGACGCGGACCGGCATGAACCACCACCGCCTCCAACAGGGGATTGGCAATACCGGAAACCGCCTGCATGGCCTCAACCGAAGCCCTAATCGATCTGGGGCTCATGCGCAGATGCTGCAGGGCGCGCAAAGTGCGAAGCTGTGCCAGATCGAGAAAGCCATAGTCTGGCTGAGACGGAATCAATCCGGCTCGCTCCCAGCCAAGCAACTGGCGGGCGCTGATCTGAAGAATCCTCAAAACATCCTGGCGGCTATAGCGGGTCACGTTTGGTGTCCACTCCAAGGGCCGGGTTCGTTTTGTTGACCCCGTCCCACTAAGGACTGAGGCGATTATGCCGTGATTATCCGTGGATATCGGCGCAGGAACAACCACCAAAGAAAGAAAATCGTGGATAACTGGTGTCAAATCTGGTTCCAAAGCAAGATTGTTGTGAATATCGTCCCATATCATGCCTCGCCGGGCCGGATTTCTGGTGCGTTGGAACTTTACTTGAGTTCTATGCCGGGCCTGGTAAGCATGCGGCGGAGTGGCCCAACGTCGCAGTCGAGTAGGGTGAAGGCGCTGAACGGGCTTCGATGATGCCGTTGTTTCCATCACCCTCTCTAAAATTCCGTACGGCGGGTTTTCCCCAGTACGGCTTCAAGGCGGACATTTCAGGGAGCGCCTTCCCATCGACAGCCTGGTTTGCATCTCCCCTTCGCGCCATCCAAGGCCTGAGACCTGTACTCCAGTTCTGAGCCTGGCAGGTAGCCTCTTCACGGCGCCGTCCTTCGGACTTTCGTCCTACCCCAGTGGCCCTCGCTCCGGTCCGGGTTATAGTGTCCCGGTCCATCTACACTTAATTGGCCACATCCGCCCCACTCGCCAGCACAGCCCGACTTCACCGGTGGCTTATACGGGCTGCCTTCGCTGTGCATCTCACGACGCCTAAGCAGCCAGCGAGCGGTTCCGAGCTTTCATGGTTGATCTATGTCGACATGTCGCCGTCCGTGACTCCGGGAAACCCGATGGCTGCATACACCCAGTTCCTTCACCATCGGCGCAGCTTTCATCCATTGCCCAAAAATTCAGCGTTTCCGAGCACCCTGCACTCCGATTCCAGCAGGGGTCATGCATTTCGGAGCTTAAATACCGTTCGCTTGCGCTACAACCTGCCGACTTGTTCGCCTCCCTTGTCGGAGCTGACCGAATCGCTTCAGCCAACCGAGACTTTTACTTCCGGGCTTCCAGCGAGTCGATCGCTCTTCTCACTGCCGGATATCGCTACGATGGCAACTGGGTAAGTTCCACCGGCTGGACTTCCACCAGCAAGATCAAACACTAGCTTCGCTGCACGGGCAATCGCATGAATCGGCCGGACTCCCGGTGGAATTGCGATTCGGGCGTAACACGCCTCAAACGTGCCGGCCAAACCAAGCGCCAAAGGCGCGACGCTATCTCAGCCCAGGCCATCGGCCTGGGCTTCCGGTCCCAATGGGAAGATCGGAGGGCCAGCCGTCTCATCCCAACATGACGGGGGACACTTGCCACCCCGTTTTTCTGGGTCATTGTGTTGCCGCGCTCGAGGGGACGTCTACTAGTGTCAGGCGGCTCTGCTGCAGCAGAAGCAGGTAACGCGGATCGTGCTTGAGTTTGTCAAAGACAGGACTATCGACGATGTCGAGAAATTCCGGATCGTGAGACTGAGCTAACGCGGTCAGATTCGCAAGTGCGGGTTCTGTATCGCCGATCCAGATGTACCATTCTGTAGCCTGGAAGTCATTGGGATGCAGTTTTTTGAGCGAGGTATCCTGAATCGCCTTCAGGCGCAGGATGGCATAGCCTTTCACGCCATCTTTCCTGAACGCTTCCAGGCCTTTTTCCTCCAGGCGGACACGGGGTACGTCTCCTTCTACCGAGGCCATTTTGTGCCAGGTCGCAATTGCATCTTCGTAGCGACCGCTGTACCAGAGAGAATTTGCCGTGGCATCAAGCGAGACAGAGGCGTTGCCGGTCAACTGTTCCAGTTGTTGCGCTGAGCGGAGCATTCGCTGGTTGTTACGCGCATTGCCGGA
>Ga0302187_10005449_pt1 | contig 10042 bp, 10 predicted proteins | sample II_Bog_E1_3_FD_202120 | JGI IMG/M metagenome (GOLD analysis project Ga0302187, IMG submission 202120) | Peat permafrost microbial communities from Stordalen Mire near Abisko, Sweden - II_Bog_E1_3 | ecosystem: Environmental > Terrestrial > Soil > Wetlands > Peat | place: Sweden: Abisko...
GGATCAGCCCGACGAAGCCGGCCGCGTGAGCGTCACGCTCACCGATCTGCGCTTCGTAGGCGATATCCCCTTCATGAATCGCGAAGGCCACAGCCCGCTCAGTGGAGAGATCGTGCTCGACAGGCAAGGGCATGTCCTCGACCAGTCGCTGGACGGCCGTAGCGCCGGTGGTGTGCTCGGTGACCCTCTCGCCGGTGGCCTTCCCCGCTGAAAGCGGTACAATCAAGCTCTAGCCTCGACTCCTTTGGGGAGATCCAGACACCTATGACAGCTTTCCTCGTACTCTTCGCAGCGGCGCTCAGTCGTCTTCTGCCGCACCACTACTTCCACGCCGTCGGGATCAACTTCACCGCGGTCGGTGCCGGCCTTCTCTTCTTCGGCTCCCGCAGCCCCCGCTGGCAGGCGCTCCTCGCCGTCGCAACCATGGCGCTCACCGATATCTACCTGACCACGAAGGTCTACGGCATGGCATTTCACGTTGAAGGCTACCTGATCACCTGGGCCTGGTACGCTGTGCTCTGCCTGCTGGCCAGCGGTCTGTTGCAGAAGGTCAGCTTCCTGCGCGTCGCCGCAGGCGTGCTCACCTCCAGCATCGGCTTCTACGTCGTCGGCGACATCATGCCCTTCGTGAAGATGTACCCGCACACGCTTGGCGGCCTCAAGGCCTGCTATGTGGCGGCGCTGCCGTTCCTCTGGAACGACATGGCCTCCACCGCGTTCTTCGCGGCAGTGCTCTTCGGAGTTCCGGTGCTCGCAGCAAAGCTCACGGAAGCGATGGACTCGCAGAGCCTCGGCAACCGGCTGGCATAATGCATTCCGTCTTCGGACAATAGAAAGGCCGCGCTCGAAGCGCGGCCTTTCTGTTGTCCGGCATTGGCACGCCTACGCCAACGCCGCCTTGATCATCTCGCTGAGCTTGCCGCCGTCCACGCGCAGGCCATCGGCCAGCGAGCGGGCACGGGCGACCTTCATCACCGCTCCCATGTCCTTCGCTCCGGGCTTGGCGCCGCCGTTGTCGGCTGTGATCTGTGCGACAGCTCCCTCGACGATCGCGCGGATCTCCTCATCGCCCGCGGCCTTGGGCATGTAGGCATCGATCAGCGCGATCTCCTTCTGCTCTTTCTCCGCCAGCTCCGGGCGGCCGCCCTTGGTGAACTGCTCGTAGGAGTCCTTCCGCTGCTTGATCATCGTCGTCAGGATCGCCTGTTCCTCCGCGTCGGTCAGCGCTGTGCGCGTGTCGATCTCCTTGGACTTCAGCGCGCTCTTCACCATCCGCAGCGTCGTCAGCGTGAACTCGTCGCGAGCCTTCATCGCGGTGATAATGTCCGCCTGCAGGCGGTCTCCAATCTGTGCCATGTTGCTTCTCCTTCTCGTACTCTCAACCATCAGTATGACGCTTCCCGCGTCTAATAGATCCCCGGGATCAGCCGCTTGGTCTCCGCACTATAGGCCACATACTCTTCGCCGAAGGCCCCCCGCAGCGCAGCCTCTTCCACCGAGATGCGATACAGCAGCGCCGCCGTAACGGGGAAGAAGATCAGCGCCAGGCCCATCCAGCTGCGGGTGCGCACCCCCAGCGCCAGCACGCACAGCAGCAGCCCTGTGTACGACGGATGGCGCATATAGCCGAACAGCCCAGACCGCATCACGCGCTGGCCTTCGCGGATCGCCACATTCACGCTGAACGCCCGGCCTAGCGTATAGATCGCGGTCCAGCGGATCAGCAGCCCCGCCGCCAGCAGCGCGAGTGCGACCTTCGCTACCCAAGGGGCTCCGCCGAACATCGTCGGCCCGTGGATCGCGGGGTACCAGGTGCCCGCGCTGATTGACGCGAGGATGACAATCCACAACAGAATCATGCTGCCCCGGTCCTTCACCTCTCCCCCGCCGCGCCGCGTGTAGGTGCTCAGCGCCAGCACCACTTCCGAGCCAATCCATGCCCAATACAGCCCTGTCCACGCAAGGTGGTATCCATCTACGGTTGAGGTCATGCGATGAGTCTCTCTCAAAGTCGATAAAATAGACATACGATGATCCGCAAAACACGCCTGTTTACGCCCGGTCCCACCCCCCTCCTTCCCGCCGCGCAGTTCGCCATGGCCGCTGCGGATATTCACCACCGCACCCCGGAGTTCCGCACCCTCTACACGCGCGTGCTGGCCCAGCTCAAGGAGTTCGTCGGCACCGCCAACGACGTCATCCTGCTCTCCTCCTCCGGCTCCGGCGCCATGGAAGCTTCGGTCTCCAACCTGACCTCACCCGGCGATCACGTCCTGGTGCTTTCGGCCGGCAAGTTCGGCGAGCGCTGGACCGGCATCGCCAAGAGCTTCGGTTGCGAGATCGACCTCGTCTCCGAGCCCTACGGCCAGACCTTCGACATGGAGAAGGTCAAGGCGGCCCTCAAGCCCGACACCCGCGTCATCTACATGCAGGCCAATGAGACCTCCACCGGCACGCAGCATGATGTGAAGGCAGTCGCCCAGCTCCTCAAGGACGCGCAGTCCGAAGCGCTGCTCGTCGTCGATGGCATCACCGGCCTCGGCACCTCCACGCTGGACATGGACGATTGGGGCATCGACGTCCTCATCGGTGGCTCGCAGAAGGCCGTGATGATCCCCCCCGGCCTGAGCTACCTCGCCGTAAGCGCGAAGGCCTGGGCGCGGATGGACACCACCACCAACCCGCGCTACTACTTCGACCTCCGCAAGGAGCGCAAGAATGCCCTCAAGGGCGAGAGCGCGTACACCCCCGCCGTGGCGCTCATCGCAGCGCTGGGCGCGGCGTTCGATTGGATCGCTGCCCAGGCCGCGACCGCCGACAACCCTGCCGGCAACCTCGTCGAAGGCCGGAAGAAGCTCGTCCACAACGCCGAAGTCATCGCCGAGATGACTCGCGCCGCGATGGTCGCGCTGGGTTTCAAGCTCTTCACCGAGTCGCCCGGCTCCGCCGCGACCGCCGTCTATGCTCCCGAGGGTGTGGACTCCGGCCTGGTGGTCAAGGAACTGAAGTCCCGCTTCGCCGCGATTATCACCAACGGCCAGGGCGAGATGAAGGGCCAGATCTTCCGCATCGCTCACCTGGGCTACTTCGACTACATGGACATGATTGCGCTCATCGGCGCCATCGAGCAGGTCGTCGTTAAGTCGATCCCCCAGCTCAAGGCGAGCTTTGGCGATGGCCTCATTGCTGCGCAGAAGGTCTACGCCCGGCGTACGGCCTAGTCAGTTCTCGACCATTGATCGCGTGGGCGCGGGGTTTTCTCAGGACTCCGGCCCGCGCTTTACTTTTCGCGCGTATCTCCCACAGTCGACTCTCTTCACATCAATTTTCTTTGTCGACAGGCCCTCGCGGGTCCATGCTGCGGCGCGGGCTGGCGGCTTTCGCACCGCCAGGTCTGCAGCTTATAGCACAACGTTCATTTGTTAATTGCCAATCGCGACTCTTTCCTTTAGCGTTGGTACCCAAAGAAGAATTATGGTGTTCCTCTTCGGCCAGGGTTTCTGACAAGTTTCAGTTGCATAGCAGCAGTGGTTCGAAGGCTGTGGGCAGGACACCGGATCGAGACCACACCAGGACCCCGCATCGGGGCTTTCCTGGGGGTCGCGACTCATCGGCTTTTGGGGCACCTCACGCGGAGATTTCGGCCCGCTCTGTGTGGATTGGTCGGTGCCCTTTCCTCGCTTCGACCATCATTTCCACCTTTGCCCAGGGCCAAATTTCTCCGAGGTATTTTATGAAGCCATCATCCCGTCTTGTGACTCTCCCTGTAGCCGGCGCAGCTCTGGTGTCGGTACTGAGTCTTGTTCTTACTGGCTGTGGCCTGGGCACCACGCAGGCGGTCACAGGAGCCACCTCCGCTGCCAAGATGAGCGGCGTCGCGCACGGCGGGCCGAACCCCATCGTCAGCGCGAATGTCACGCTCTGGGAGACCTGGACCACCGGCATCTCCGGAACCAGCACTGGTCGTACGGCGGCCTCCAGCAGCACCTACGGCTCAGCGGCGTATCAGATTGGCAACACCACCACCAACTCCGCTGGAGTATGGAACATTCCGAGCTTCAACTGCGATAACGGCGAGTACCTCTACGTCACGATCGTGGGCGGCAAGACGGCCTCCAATAGTCCGAACCCCAACTCGGTGCTAACCGCTCCGGTCGGTGCATGCTCCGCTCTGCCCTCCTCGGCGCAGGTCTACGTCAGCGAGGTCAGCACGATCGCCATGGCCTACGCGCTGGATGCCTTCACCAGCGAGAACCCGACTTACGAGGGGACGGGGACGCAGCAGGTCTGGATCGGCGCACCCGCCGCGAACAACGCTGCTTCGGGCTCCTGCACCGGAACCGGCGCGACGCTTGCCTGCACGGCCAGCGGTCTCGGCCAGGCATTCAACACGGCCATCAGCCTCGTGAACTCCGTCAGCTACGTCGGCAACCCCACGGGCAATGCGAACACGACGCTCGTCGATGCCTACGAGACGATGCCGAACTCCTCCGCTTCGGTGCCCCAGGCGCTCATCAATACGCTGGGCAACGTGCTCCAGAGCTGCGTCAACACCAGCGGCGGTACGGCGGGTGACTCGTCTGGCTGCGGCAAGCTCTTCACGGACACGACCTCCGGCACGGTGACGCCCCAGGACACCCTCGAGGCTGCGATGAACATCGCTCTCGCTCCGACCGTGAATGTCAGCCAGATCTACGCTCTCGCCGGTCCGGTGAGCGCCTTCGGCCCCGCCCTGACGGCGCAGCCCAACGACTTTTCGTTGGCGGTCTCCTTCACGGGCCCCAACAGCGCTACGAGCTTCGGCAATCCTCAATATGTCGCACTCAAACCCACCGAAGATGTCGTTGTGTTGAGCACCAACTCGGGTGCCACCACGGACACGTTGTTCGATCTCGCGCCCTCCGGCGCCCTGACCGCGAGCGCTTCGCAGAGCACCACGACCGGTGAGAGCTTGCTGGCGGTGGATCTTTCCGGCAACATCTTTGCCGCAAAGTCCGCGACCAGCGGTACCGTCAGCGAGTACGATCCCTCCTCCCTGTCGGGAACACATAGCTACTCCGTCAACACTCCTGGCGGCATTGCCGTGGACCGCAAGAACACGGTCTATTTCAGCCAGGGCAGCAGTTCTTCGGCATCCGTCTATGCGCTGACAGCAGGCTCCTTCACGCCGGCGCAGATCACCATCTCGTCTTCGCCAGCTCCCACTGTGGTTACGGGAACGAGCGCGCCGGGAGCCCTGAGCATCGATGGTAGCCAGAACCTCTGGTTGGACCTCACCGGCGCCAGCAACCAGCAGCTCAACTACGTCTATCAGTCGTCGACCTGCACTCCGCCGGACTTCTGCAGCGTGATCGGCGCATCGATCACCTCGGCAACCGGTAGCTCGCACAGCACACTCTTCGATAACGCGGCACACGTCTTTACCGAGATCGCGGGCCGCGTCTACAAGTATGGCGAAAGCGAAAACGCGATCGGCTTCCGCTTGCTTGCTTCTGGAGACACCTTCAAGTCCCCGTCGATGGATGGCGCTGCGGTAGCGTTCTACCCGGACTTCTCGGCGGGCACGCTCTATCCGTTCGACACGAAAACCAACACGACTGCACCGCTGATGCCATGCTCGTTGCGCATCGCTGCTTCGACCGCGCAGACCACCGCTTGCGTCAACGCCCTCAGCACGCCGACCAGCACCCAGGTCGACGCTTCCGGTGCGGTGTGGATTTCCGATCCGGGCAGCAAGACGATCATCAAGCTGCTTGGCATCGCATCCCCCGCATGGCCGTCCCTGGCTCTGGCAAAGTCGGCCGTCAAGCCCAACTAGTCCATCTCACCCTGGCAACAGACAGCGGCGGCCTTCGGGCCGCCGTTTTCCTTGCAATTTCGACCTTTTCCGCAGTCCTGCCACAGACTCGAAGCCGCACAGGAAGCACAGGCCTCCTAGACTGGAGAGGTATGGCTTCCTTTAGCTCGTCCGCCGGCATCGGCGAAACTCTCCCCGCCTCCATCCAGACCGAAATCACGGTCCTCGGGGCCATGATGCTTGATGGCGTCGCGATCACCGACGCCACGGCGAAGCTGCGCGCCGACGACTTCGCGCTCGACTCCCACCAGCGCATCTATCGCGCCATCCTTGAGCTCGTCGAGCAGGGCGCCGCCGTCGACTTCATCACCCTCATCAACGCGCTTTCCAGGACGAAGGAGCTCGACGCCGTCGGCGGCCAGTCTTACCTCGCGTTCCTCACCGAGGGCATCCCGCGTAATCCCAACATCGAGAGCTACGTCCAGATCATCAAGGACAAGAGCCTTCTGCGGCAGCTGCTCTCGATCTTCTCCGAAGGCATGGCCGCGGCCGCGGACCAGAGCGAAGAAGCCACCAAGGTCCTCAACGACGTCGAAGTCCAGCTGGCTGCCGTCGCCGACTCCGCCATCCAGCGCGGTTTCTCCGGCATCCCCGCCATCGTCGCCAGCTCCTTTGGCACCATCGACGCGCTCTACGAGCAGGGCCGCGAGGTCACCGGCCTCGCCACGCATTACATCGAGTTCGACAAGATGACCTCCGGCCTGCAGCCCTCGGACCTCATCATCATCGCGGCGCGTCCTTCCATGGGCAAGACCGCTTGGGCCATCAACATCGGCCAGAACTGCGCCGTCAAAGATGGCAAAGTGGTCGCGGTCTTCTCGCTCGAAATGTCCAAGGAAGCCCTCCTCCGACGCATGCTTGCGTCCGAAGCCATGGTCGGTTCGCGCAAGCTGCAGACCGGCTTTATCCCGCGCGAAGACAAAGGCAAGCTCATCGCTGCACTCGACCGCCTCATGGGCTCCAAGCTCTTCATCGACGACACCCCTGGCATCACCCTCGCCGAGATGCGCGCCAAGGTCCGTCGCCTCAAACAACAGGAGAACGGGCTCGACCTCATCATCATTGACTACCTGCAGCTGATGACCGGCTCCAACAAGGGTGGCAAGGGCTTCGACAATCGCACCCAGGAAGTCGCTTCCATCTCGCGCGGCCTCAAGGGCCTTGCGAAGGAGCTTGGCGTGCCCGTCATCGCGCTCTCGCAGCTCTCGCGTGGCAGTGAGCAGCGTACCGGCGACAAGAAGCCGCTGCTCTCTGATCTTCGCGAATCGGGTTCCATCGAACAGGACGCCGATCTGGTCGCCTTCATCCATCGCGAAGAGTACTACGACCGCGAGAACGAAGACGTGAAGGGCAAGGCCGAAATCATCATTGCCAAGCAGCGTAACGGCCCTACCGGCTCCGTGCAGATGGCCTACCTCTCCGACTTCACCCGATTTGAAAACCTCGACACGATGCACGATGGCGGCGGCGACGCCTATTAGCGCCGCGGCCGTTCACAAATTTGTGCGCTCCTGACAAGCTCCTGACACTATGCTGTCAGCAGGCATCTCCTACTCTCACTCTTGTAGTTCACTTCTGCACGAGAGTTGAGGGAGACCGCCATGAACAAGTTCGAGACCAATGCCATCACGTGGTTTGAGATTCCGACCGCCGACTTTGCCCGCGCCACCGCGTTCTACGAGACCGTGCTCGATGACAAGCTGCAGTCTTTCCCCGGGCCAGAGCCCTGCAACATGTTTCCGTCACAGCCCGGCGGCGTTGGCGGCTGCATCATCCATCGCGAGCACGCGAAGCCGAACAACAACGGCACCGTCGTCTACCTCAACGCGGACGGCAAGCTCGATGCTTCGGTCAAGCGCGCCGAGAAGCTCGGTGCAAAGGTGCTTGTCCCGCGTACTGCCATCCCCGGAGGCTTCGGCTACTTCGCCTGCATCGAGGACTCCGAAGGGAACCACGTTGGTCTGCACAGCCGCGAGTTCTAACTCGCACCCCACGAGGCACAACGCAGGGAAGAGGAGGCCGGCATGAGACGCGCTGACCGCCTCTTCCGCATCGTGCAGATGCTTCGCTCCGGCCGCCTCAAGACCGCCCGCGGCCTCGCCGAGCGGCTCCAGGTTTCCGAGCGCACCATCTACCGCGACGTCCGCGACCTCCAACTCGCCGGCCAGCCCATCGAGGGCGAAGCCGGCGTCGGCTATACCCTGCGCCGCGACTTTGATCTTCCGCCCCTCATGTTCACTCCCGACGAACTCACGGCCCTGGTCCTTGGTGCACGCCTCGTGGAGGCCTGGGGTGGCGCCGAGTCCGTGATCGCTGCCAAGTCCGCCCTTGCGCGCATCGAGGCGGTCCTGCCCCCGGAACTCTCCGCTCCGCTGGAAGCTATCCGTTTCTACGCTCCGGGCTTCAGGATGCAGCAGGCCCACCGCCGTCTGCTGGATAAGCTCCATGCCGCCTGCCTCAGCCGCGACGTGGTCTCCTTCCGCTACACCCGGCTTGGGGAAGAGGAATCGCGGGCGGAGGCGCGAATGGTGTGGCCGCTGGCGCTGGCCTTCTGGTCCGGCGTCTGGACGCTGCCCGCGTGGTGCGAGACTCGCGAGGACTTCCGCACCTTCCGCCTCGACCGCATCGAGCAGTTCGTTCCCGCAGGCCGCAGCTTTTCACCTAAACGAGGACAGCGGCTCGAAGACTACATGCGTCGCGTGCGCGCGGATGCGGTGGTCCGGGAGATCCCCCAGGATCCCGGCTCCAGCCCCCGGTGAGTGCAATGCAGAACGGGCCCGGCATCTGCCGGACCCGTTCTGCGAGACGAAACTCAGACCGCTTTACTGTGCGACCGAGTGAAGCTCGTTCATGTGCGCAATGGCGTCGGTCGTGTTCTGATGGTCGCGCTCGCGCGCCGCCTTGCTCATAGCGGTCAGCACGGTGAGCTCGCCGGGCGCCAGCATGTCCGGCGTAAAGCCCGCGACAGCCACGTGACCAGGATCGTCGCCCAGCGCCTCAGACACCTTGTTCCAGAAGAAGAAGGGCGACGTCGTCGGCAGCAGGATCATGCGACGTTCGGGTTCGGGCAGGGCGAAGTATGTGCCCCAGATGACGAGCGAGATCACGCTTCCCCCGACGTAGATCAGATACACAGGCGAATAGAGCGAATGGGCTGTATTGCTTGTGTACCACGCTGCGGTGATCAGGTTACCGGCTGCAACCATGCCCAGCCCAAGGCTGATACCGAAGATACGGCTCCGTGGCGTCAACCCTAGTGGGTGCGATGCGAAGCACACAAACAAAAGAAGACAGATGGTTAGAACGCACACGCCCTGCTGCACCTGGCTGGCGATCGTCGTGATGGCTTCCAGCATCGAGCGATTGGCCCACGACACCATGGAGCCCGCCACAACGACCGCGGAGAGTACGACCGACACAGCCAGGATCCAACGGAAGATAATCTTGCCGAGCTGCTGTAGACCTTCGAGCGGCTTCATCGCGATGCTGAAGATGCTACGGATCACCAACACAAGGAGGATCGCGAGTACGGCGTAGAACGCCCAATAGGTCCAGAAGTAGATGGCGTAGGCTTGCACCTTCGACAGATGCAGCTCTTTCCGAAAGAAAATGAGCGCACTGGAGGTCGTCACATGGATCGTCTGCACCGCCAGATAGATCCCGAGGAGGGGGAAATCCCGCAGCATCCGCTTTCGCCACATAATGGCGAGAACGACGACACTAAGGAAGATCTCGGCAAAGTCGCCGTATTCGAGCAGTACTTTCGTCTGCATACACGAAACCCCTCACACCCAAAGTTATTTGGGTGGAGGGGTTTCGACAAGAACGAAAGTGTACAACTTTAGGTTCACGCCCCATCGAAATGGAGCTTGACCGTCGGTCAACTAGTCGATGCCGCAGCCGTTCGGATCGCTGGGGGGGCAGAGCGGGGTGGGAACAGCGTTGACGGCAGCCTTAACAGTGGTCTTCGCAGAAACGGTGGTGGCGCTGAAGCCCGCCAGGGCAAGCGCTACAACGAGGGCACGCACGAAAGTGATCTTCATTTTTTGTAATCTCCTAGGTCCTAATTCCGAAATGGTGCAATGTGGTGCTCGGCTCCAACATCCCGGTGGCGAGATCCACAACCGTCGCACGAAGGTGGTAGTCACCTACTCCATCCGTGGTAGACATCTACAACATAAGGCG
>Ga0302187_10005464_pt1 | contig 10032 bp, 8 predicted proteins | sample II_Bog_E1_3_FD_202120 | JGI IMG/M metagenome (GOLD analysis project Ga0302187, IMG submission 202120) | Peat permafrost microbial communities from Stordalen Mire near Abisko, Sweden - II_Bog_E1_3 | ecosystem: Environmental > Terrestrial > Soil > Wetlands > Peat | place: Sweden: Abisko, Stordalen...
TGCGCGCATAGCCCATTATGGCCCCGCGTCACAGCAGTGACGTTGCAGTTAAAGGCCGGATATACGTGAGCAGTCGTACCTAAGCGCAAAAACTCGGAGTGCTTGCAAGCCGGGGGGAGTCCATATATGCAATAAGCGCAGGCTTGCACCATGGAGATTGAATACGGCGCAATGCCCTTCGGTTATTGCGCCCTACGCGAACTGCGGGAATCCGCCCTGCACCGAATCCATCTTGCGAGTTAGCGGCGAGACTACACAATGGCCTGTGGCGGCCCAAGTCGTTGGTGATGCAGCTCGCCGTGTTTCAATCGCTCACACAGGCGGTAAATCACCCAATTTGGTTCATCCTGATCGCAAGTATACTCATCGAGCGTCCCGTAACACGTGTACGATGAGCAATTAAAGCCGTCCTCGACATCGCTAAACCAGATTGCTGTTCTGCCCGGCAGACCAAGCACCCAAAAGCCACCGCCCTCATCGCCCCAGCCAGGTAGTTGCCATTTTTCCAGAGGAATGCGTAAAGCCTGCCACAGACGTAACTGTTGCTGATCCATGTGCGACAAAGATAGCTCAATGATCTCCGCAAGCTTTTCTTCAGTCACTGGTTGCCAGCGCATGCATTTCACCCCTCACCACACATTCATCTGCGAAACCCAGAACACCCAGCCCAGCACCTTGATGCGTTCAGCCACCTCAGTAGCGTCATAGCTTTCATCCGGGTGCTCCTCATGATTCTCGCTATGCAGGCGCAGGCCGCCACCGGGCAGACGATAAAGATGCTTTACGCGCAACATGCCATCATGGTCGATAGCGTAAATGCGCCCGTCCTTGATCTGGGTGCGGCCCCGGTCGATGCCGATGGTGGCGCCGTCCTTGATGGCCGGCTCCATGCTGTTGCCCGACACCGTGGCGCAGGCCGCGTTTTCCAGCTGCACACCGGCGGCCTGCAGGGTGCTGCGGGCAAAGCGCAGCTTGCGGCCATTGATCTCGATGATGTGCTGGCTGCCGCTGCCGGCGGCCAGTTCCACTTCCTTGTACAGGGGTAGCTCCACATCTTCCTCGTGCAGGGGCGTGTGGTTGTCCCAGTCGTCAAAACCGCCGGTGATTTTGGCATCGGCGTTGTTCGTCATGCGCCCCTTGCCGCTGGACAGCCACTGCGGCGTCACGCCCAGGTAGTCGGCGGCCTTGAGCAGGTTCTGCCCGTCCAGGCTTTGCGTAGCGCCGCTGAACCAGGCGCTGACCGCTGGCTTGCTGATGCCGCAGGCGCGGGCCATGCCGGCCTTGGTGTGGGTGTGATCGAGCTTGAGCGCGCGTTCCAGGCGTTCCGCGAGTGTGGTCATGGTGGGGCCCCAGGGTATTCTGTAGGTGTTCCGGTGCTGTATTGCAGGCACAAGCGCCCTGCAAATGTGAGCTTTGCTTAATTGTTGATGATTAAGTGAAATAAATCAATAGGTACAGGCAGAAGTGGGTACAGGCAGAAGATTGGAGGCTGCGGCAAAGCGGCAGGCGGTCTTGCCTTGATCGTGTCAGCAGGGGAGGTGGCTTACTGTGAGTTTTTACGATTCAGCACGACGAGCAGGCGGTCCAGCATGCTCTTGATCTCTGTCACGTCGTTTTGCAGGGCGATGATCTGTTTTTCCTGGTGCTGCACCAGCTTGCCAATGTTGAAGTAGTCCATCAGTCCGAAGGGCGCGCCGCAGTCTGCGCAGAAGGTGGCGGAGAGCTTGTAGTTGGAGCCCTCGGGCGTGATCTCGGCATTTTTGAAACGCGTGCTTTCACACTTGGGGCAAACGGGACGATTCATGGGACACCTTGGCACGGCTCGTGGCAACTGGCAGAAAAACCTCGGCTCGGGCCGGAAAGTGTGGCATACCGGCAGCGCGATGCCTCGTTTTTAGCGCCGGGAACATATTGGTGCAAGTCTTTTTTTCGTAAATAAAGCCCTGCAGGTTCTTGCGTTTTTTTGCTCGTCCCCGCACGGCATGAAAAGCAGCCGGCGTCGCTGGCGGCCTGCTGACAATACGTCAGCTGAACGAAAGGTCAGGGCGGAGTTTGCGAAAAGCGCTGCACGTGCAGGCTCAATGAGCCGGGCTTGCGGGTCTGAATATGACGCTCGCTGCAGCCCCCCGGCAAGAAGAGGGGGCTGCAGGGGAGGTGCTCAGCCCTGCTCGGCTTGCGCGGCATAGGCCCGGTAGGCCGCCGCCACGGCGCTGCCGTGGGGAATGTCACGGCCCTGCCGGCGCAGTACTTCTTCCAGCGCGTGCAGGCAGGCAATCACGTTTTCCTGGCGGCTGGAGTAGCCCAGCAGGCCGATGCGCCAGATCTTGCCGGCCAGTACGCCGAGGCCGGCGCCAATTTCGATGCCGAATTCGTTGAGCAGGCTGGCGCGAATCAGCTTGTCGTCGAGCCCCTGCGGAATGCAGACCGCGTTCAGCTGCGGCAGCCGTGATTTTTCGTCCACCAGATAGCCGATATCCAGCGTCGCCAAGCCAGCTTTCAGCGCCTCGTGGTTGTGGCGATGGCGCGCCCATGCGTTTTCCAGGCCCTCCTGTTGCAGGCAGAGCAGGGACTCGTGCAGCGCATACAGGCTGTTGGTCGGCGCGGTGTGGTGATAGGTGCGCGTGGTTTCGCCCCAGTAGCCCAGCAGCAGCTTCAGGTCGAGGAACCAGCTCTGCGACTTCTGCTCCGGGCCCTTGGCCTGCACCAGCTGCACGGCGCGCTCGCTGAAGGTAATGGGCGACATGCCCGGCGTGCAGGACAGGCACTTCTGGCTGCCGGAGTAGACCGCGTCGGCGCCCCAGGCATCCACATATACCGGCACGCCGCCCAGCGAGGTCACCGCATCGACAATGCTCAGCGCGCCGTGCTTCTGCGCCAGCGCACAGAGGGCCGCCGCGTCGCTCAGTGCCCCGGTCGAGGTTTCGGCGTGCACGAAGGCCAGTACCTTGGCATCGGGGTGCTGGCGGAAGGCATCTTCCACCTTGTTCACGTCCACCGCCTTGCCCCAGTCGTCATCGACGATGATGGCCTGGCCGCCGCAGCGCTCCACGTTTTCCACCATGCGCCCGCCAAACACCCCGTTGCGGCAGACGATCACCTTGTCGCCACGCCCCACCAGATTGACGAAGCTCATTTCCATGCCGGCCGAGCCGGGGCCGCTTACCGGGAAGGTCAGCGCATTGCGGGTCTGGAAGGCGTAGCGCAGCAGCGATTTCAGCTCCTCCATCATGCCCACGAAGCTCGGGTCCAGGTAGCCGATGGTCGGCTTGGCCAGCGCCTGCAAGACACGGGTGGAAATGTCGGAAGGGCCGGGGCCCAGCAGACGGCGCGGGGGAGGGGAGTAGGAGCCGGGGGTGCTTTCAGGAGCGATGATCATGGGAGGTGTCCGTGCGGTGTTGTTGTTTTGCCCGGCAGCCGGGCGCTGGTGCCCGAGCATACCGGTTTTTGATGATATGCGGCATGGGGTTGCTGTTTATTCCCCACCCTTCACCTTTTCCGCAAATGCCGCAATCCCCCGCGCCATGCTGACAAACTCGCTGGGCATCATGATGATGGTGGTGGTGTTCTGCTCGGCGCCCACTTCGGTAATCATCTGCATGCGCCGCAGCTCCAGCCCGGCGGGGTTCTGCATGATGACTTCGGCGGCGGCGCGCAGTTGCTGCGCGGCCTCGTGTTCGGCCTCGGCCTTGATGATGCGGGCGCGCTTTTCGCGCAGGGCCTCGGCCTCCTGCGCCATGGCGCGCTGCATGGACTCGGGGATTTCCACATTGCGCATGCCCACCATTTCCACCTTCACGCCCCAGGGCTCGGTGGAGCGGTCGATGCTGGTCTGCAATTCGGCGGAAATGCGGTCGCGCTCTTTCAGCACGTCGTCCAGGGAGTGCTGGCCGATGATATTGCGCAGCATGGTCACCGCCACGGAAATGACGGCGTGTTGCACCACCTCGACTTCCATCACACTGCGTTCCGGGTCGACAATGCGGTACCAGATGACGGCGTTCACCTGCACCGGCACATTGTCCTTGGTGATGGTTTCCTGGTGGCCGACGTCGCTGGTGATGGTGCGCATGTCGATCATGCGCTGCCACTCGATAACGGGAATGATCCAGAACAGGCCGGGGCCCCTGGTGTCGCGGTATTTGCCGAGGCGGAACACCACGGCGCGCTCGTATTGCTGCGCCACGCGGCAGCCCAGCAGGCCAAAGGCAATGGCCGCCAGGGCGATTATGCCGAGGATGTCGATATCCATGCTGACTCCTTGCCTGCACCGGAGCCGGGAGGGCGTCGGTGCAGCACAGAATGTGAACCTGTCAGGAAACAGTATACCTGTCGGCTGTGCGCCGCCACTGTCTCCGGCAGCAAGAGCCGGGCTACTTGAAGTCGATCGTGTTGTAGAGCACCGAATAGGAGGTGGTGCCGGCCGCGAAGGTGCCGGTAAAGGGAATCTCGAAGTTGGTGACGGTCCCGTCAAAACCGGTGGGCGCGTTATTGGCGCCGGACACCAGGGTATAGGTCCAGGTAACGCCCCCGTCACTGGAGTAAAGTGGCGTCCCGAACGTCAGCCCGCTGGTATTGGCGTTGAAGGTGAAGGGGTTGCTGGTGCCGCCATAGTTCAGGCTCAGTGCCGTGTGCGGGCTCAGCGCGTCGGTGATGACATTGGATTTGGAGGGGCCGGCGCTGTTGCTGATCAATATGGTGTAAACAATGCTGTTGCCCGGCTTCATGGTGCAGCCGCTGGTGCAGGCCGTGCCACAGCCAGTCGGGCTGGCGCTGGTGGTGGACGTACAGACGGTGGCCGATTTCACTATTGTCAGCGAGGGCAGGCTGAACAGGTTGAAGCTGGCCGTGGAGGTATTGTTGGCGGTATTGATGTCCACATCGGTTGAGGCAATCGTGGCGGTATTACTGACAGCGGTACCTGCATTGCTGCCCGCTGCCGTGGCCTTGACGTTGACCGTGATTGCCCCGGTTCCGCTCGCCGGCAGGCTGCCCACCGTGCAGCTGAGGGTGGGCGTGGTAAAGGTGCAAGTGGTGGCGCCACCGGCATTGGAGGTGGTCAGGGCGCCGGACACCGAGTAGGACTGGTAGCTGAGGCTCGCCGTGGGCAGGGTGTCAGACACCGTGGTGCCGGTCGAGGTATAGGCGCTGACGTTGCCAACCGTCAGCAGGTAGCTGAACGCATCGCCCTGCGCCTCGCTGCTGTTGGAGACGGTCTTGACGATGGAGTCGTCCACCGGGTTGGTAATCACCAGGTTGCGGATTTCGTGGTAATTCGTGTAGCTCCCCGTGGAGGCGGCAAAGCCGATGCGCAGGTTGGTGGGGGGCGTGGTCAGCGTGTAGGAGGCAATTTCCTGGGTTAATCCCGCGCCCGAGCCAAACTGCACATAGACCGAGGCGGTCCATACCCCGGCGCTATAGAGAATGATGATGCGGGAATGACGGAAATTGACGCTGGTCGAGGCTGGCCGCGCGGCACAGGTATTGGGCGTGGGGCCGCTCAGGCCGGGATTGCTGGCGGGGCAGTCCAGCGCGGTGGCGGTCTGCGTGCCGGTCAGGTACTGGTAGTTGGTGCCATAGGTGGTGCCATTGGCCGGGTAGGCATAGTTGCCGGGTCCACGGATAGCCACCGAACTGGGGGTCTGGCCGGGCCCCCCCACCTTGCAGCGGTCGCTGGGGTTGGAGAAGTTGCCGTATTCGTCATAGGCAACGCCGATCCAGCCGCTGGTCATGCCCGAGACCGAGCAGCCATTGGCGTAGCTGAAGGAACCGCCCACGTCACCCGGCCCGAAAGTGGCACTGGCGTCTTCCAGGAACAGGTCGAGGCCGTCGGCGCCCGAGCCGCCCCAGCTGGCAAAGTCAAAATCAATCACGAAGCCCTGGCCGGAAGCAAAGCTGGTGCCGTAGTAGGCGTAACCCTCGGCGTTGCCGGTCGTGTTGGTCAGGCGCAACCAGCCATTGCCGGCGCCGTCGGCGGCCGGATTGCCACCCGTGGTCGAGCAGGCATTGCCGCCGCCACCGGCGGTCAGGCAGGCCGTGAAGGCCGAGTTGCCGCCAAAGTTCCAGCCGGTCGCCGCATTGGTTGCAAAGGTCTGGCTCAGCAGCACGGAGGCATCGGCAGGGCTGGCCCACAGGCACAGCCAGCCCAGCAGCAGCGTATGAAACAGGCCACTCAAGCGGCCAAAGCTGTAGTGCAACACGATCTTCGCCCTCCTGACAGACACGAATATACGGGGCCAAACGTCGACAGACCCTTGCATTTCAATGGACGGTTGCCTGGTACTGAATGGTAAAGGAACTGCCTACCGGCATGTTGCCGGTCATGGGTATCTTGAAATTGGTCATGGTGGTCTGCCAGCCAGCGGTAGTGGGTATGTTGACGTAGGCGCCGCTATTGGGCGAATACGTTGCGGTACCCATCGTCATGCCACTGGGCGTGCTGCCGTCGGTGAACTTGAAGTTGTTGGTGGTGCCGGTGCCGCCGGTGCCATAGGCATTGGGCACAAACTGCATTTCCTGAAAGGGTGGCATGGCGTCGCTCAGCACCACGCTGTAGGCCGCAATGGAGCCCGTATTGGTCACGGTAAGGGTATAAGTCACCGTGGAGCCGGGGGCGACGCTGGTGCTGTTGGCCGACTTCAGCAGGGTAAGCGTAGGCTCCAGGCAGCTGAAGGGCGAGCCGCCGGTCGCGGTGACCGAGGTGGTGGCCAGATTGCCGCCCAATACGCCGCCGCCGGCCGTGGCGCCGTAGTTGGTGCCGTCGGCCGTGACGCCGCTGGCGCCCTGCGACACATTGGGCGTGGCCAGGACATTGCTGGAGGTATAGATCAGCCCGCCGCCGCCACCCCCGCCGGGGCCGTGCAGGTTACTGCTGGCCGGGGTGCAGCCGGAGCAGTCGCTGGCACCGGCGCCGCCGATGGCGTTCAGGGTCAGGGTACCGGTCTGAGTGTTGGCCAGCACCAGTATGGTGCCGCCGGCACCGCCGCCGCCGCCACCGTCGTTGGCGGGAGCCGGGCCGGTGCCGCCACCGGCACTGATGGTGCCGGGAGCCGTAATATTGCTGGCGCGCACGATCACGATGCCGCCGCCCTGACCCCCGCTCGACTCATAGCCGGTACTGTTGTTGCGGCTGCCGGCGCCGCCGCCGCCGCCCATCACGATCTTTGAGCCTCCGCTCGTGAGCCCCTGGGCAAACACGGCGCCGCCCTTGCCGCCAACCGCCGTATCAGCGTTCCAGCTGTTGCCGCCCTGGGCCCCGGCGCCGCCATTGCCACCGCCGCCGCCGCCGCTGTTGTCGTCATTGGCGGCGGGGTCGGCATCGGTGCCGCCGCCGCCGGCGTTGCCGGGTGCGCCACGGGCAAAGGAGCCGCTGGGGAGGCCGTCAGAGCCCTGGTTGGACTCGGTACCGGCGGTTTCGTTATAGGTGTAATAGGGCGTGCCGGCGATACCTTCGCCCTTGCTGGCATGGAAGCCCGTCACCGCCGTCGTGCCTGCGGGGAATACGGTGGAGGTGGTATTGGCCAGATTCACGTAGTCCGTGCCGGTGCCGGTAGCGGTGGAGCCGTCGAGCATCTGCGCGCCGCCGCCCCGGAAGCCGGCATAGTCGGCAGAAATGGTTTTGCTGGCAAAGGCGAAGGTGCCCGCCACATCGAGCGGCAACACGCCGCCGGTGCTGCCGTTCCAGGGTGTTACCGTAACCGTGCCGTTCAGGGTCAGGTTGATGTACTGCGGCACCCGGATCACCTGATAGGTGCTCGCACCTGCCGTGCTGCTGGCGGCGGCCTTGGTATAGGCGTTGACGAGGCCGCTGCTCAGGGTAATGGTGCCCCCGGCCACGGACTTTACGGCGGCATATTCATAGGTGCCAGCGGTGAGGCCGGTGGTGAGGTAGCCAGAGCCGGTGCCCGAGGTACCATCGCCATAGTTGGCGGTATTGGTGTAGTTGATGCCGGCGCCCTGCATCTGGATCACCAGCAGCAGATTGCCCGCTGCTACTCCGGTGGCGCTGCTTACCGTGATGCTGGTAGCGCCCGAGGCCACGCTGGCCGTCGGTGTCATGTACACCATGGTGGGTGAGGCGGTGGTGACGCTGCCGTCCTGGCCAGGCGTGGCGCAGGCGGACGCCGCCCAGCCGGTGGCGGGCAGGGCGGCCAGGCTGGCGATGAGCAGACTGGCGGCAACAGGCCTGAGGCCGGCGAGAATGCGCTGCATCATATCGGGTGATTCACCTTGGGCACCCGCCGCCTGCCGGCCCGTCTCGCCCGGCAGCCAGTGCAGGGCGATGAGGCAGGGTTCGCAGGCATGGGTTGCCGTCATTCAGGGTTTACGAGTCAGGGTGGCTTGCGCCTTGCCATTCCTGGCAGCCGGCCAAGCCTGCAAGCAAATCTGCGTGCAGAGGGCCGACAAGGCAGCGTTGGGCAGTAGTAGCCCGCTGCAAAACTGCCCAGTTCCCCCGATCAGTTATGGGGCATGAGCAGGATTTGTGATCGAGTCCATTGTAATGACTGCACCGATGGGCGCAAGCCATCATCAGCATTTGTCAGGCTGGGCGGGAACTGCGGGGGTTCAGGCGGGGGACAGTGACACAAAAAGTCAGCAGGCCGGCACGGCCCCGGCCTGCTGACGGGATGGCTTTAGCCGGCCGACGGCTTGTAAAACAGCTTTTGTATGCCGGAAAAGTCGAGGTTGCCGCCGTCGGCTTCCTGCTGGCGGAACAGGGCATAGAGGCTGTTGGCGAGGCTGCCCATGGGCGTGCTGGCGCCGGTGCTGTGCGCGGCTTCCAGCGCCAGTCCCAGGTCTTTCAGCATCAGGTTGACCATGAAGCCGCCCTGATAGCCCCGGCTGGCGGGCACGCCTTCCATCACGCCGGGAAAGGGATTGTACTTTTCCAGCGACCAGTTGCAGCCCGAGCTTTTCAGCATGATCTCGCTCAGCACCTTGGGGTCCATGCCGTTCTGCACGCCCAGGGCCAGTGCTTCGGCGGTGCCTATCATGTGCACCGCCAGCAGCATGTTGTTGCAGATCTTGGCCACCGAGCCCGAGCCGTGGTCGCCGGCGCGGAAGATGTTGGCGCCCATGGCCGCCAGCAGGGGGCGGGCGGCCTCCACGGTGTCGGCATCGCCGCCGCACATGAAGGCCAGCTTGCCCGCCGCCGCCGCCGCCACGCCGCCCGACACCGGGGCGTCGATAAAGCGCAGCTGGTGTTTGCCGGCGGCGGTCGCCAGCCGGCGCGAGGTGGCGGGTGACACGGTGGAGCTGTCGATCACGAGGGTGCCGGGGCGCAGTGCGGCCAGCAGGCCGTTGCTGATATAGAGTGATTCGCAGATGTCGCCGTTGGGGAGCATGGAGATAACGGCGTCGGCGCCGATGGCGGCTTCGGCGGGGGTTTTGGCGATGCTGCAGCCGGCGGCGCGGGCGCGTTCCTGGGCGGCAGGGCTCAGGTCGAAGGCGCTGACCTTGAAGCCGGCCTTGGCCAGGTTGGCGGCCATGGGGCCGCCCATGTTGCCGAGGCCGATAAAGGCGATGTGTTCGAGCATGGTGTGTCCCTCTGTTTTGCTTTTGTTCTGTTGTTTGCTCTATGTGGGGTGCGCCGTGCGCACGCGTAACAGGCTTCGATTTGCCGCATAGCCTGGACGTTTAACCCGCAGGATGGGTGGAGCAAATCGATACCCATCACACCGGCTACAAATTCAACGCTGTATTCAAATCCTTCCCGCATGGGTATCGCTTTGCTCCACCCATCCTGCAAAAACGCTTTCCGCATTCGCGTGTTCGCTTCTAATTGAAATTCTCGCTTGGGCGTCCTCTCGCCGGACGGGCATTCAAGAGGGTGCTGGCAGATGGCGCTCCCGGCGCCATCTGCACTCCCCACATCCCTGTGGGTCGCGCCCCTTGAAAATCCCCGCGCACGCGCACTACTGTCCGGGATAAATTCATAGACAAAACTCGGGTTGCTGTGCCAGGTCAGCCTCGCGTTGTCGTCGCCGTCGCCCCAATACTGCAGCATCTGTCTCGGGCCGTTGAAACAATGTTGGC
>Ga0302187_10005467_pt1 | contig 10029 bp, 7 predicted proteins | sample II_Bog_E1_3_FD_202120 | JGI IMG/M metagenome (GOLD analysis project Ga0302187, IMG submission 202120) | Peat permafrost microbial communities from Stordalen Mire near Abisko, Sweden - II_Bog_E1_3 | ecosystem: Environmental > Terrestrial > Soil > Wetlands > Peat | place: Sweden: Abisko, Stordalen...
GGAGGGACGCGGCGGCTCGAACTCCAGATGCAGATCGCTCATATAGGCGATGCGCATGAAAGCTCACTCCTACAGGAGACCCAGGTTTAGTTAAAACTCAATGACCCCATTGAGCAACGGCTGATTATCCCTTCAAAACAAAGGATATTCCCCATTTAAGGGAACTCATTCTAAAATGGTGTATGGTGATTGACCCCATTGACCGGATTTCGATGCGCAAATGACACCCTCGTTCGATCTGCCCCGGGCCGAGACCCAGTTGGAGAAGCTACGCGTCAAAGGTGACGTCTCGTCCCCCAAACCCGGCGAGGCCTTTCTGCAACTGCATCCCCATGGCCTAGCTCAGCTGGATTGCGGCTTCAAGATGGGGTTCCTGTTCCACAAGGTCTATGAGCAGTCTTGCGTGCCCATGGGCTGCTCCGCCTGCTTCAAGATCAAGGCGGCCCCCAAGACGGTTGCGGGCCTTGCCGCCTTGAGCGGCATCCTAGAGGCCCTGCCCCACCATGCCAAATGCGGCCTGGATTTCTATAATCCCCACTCCAGGGACATCTATGCCGGCTTTGTCTATCTGTCTGGGCTCGAAGCGGCGCGTCAGGCCTATGGCCCCTTGCGGGCGGCCATCGATGCTCATCCTGATCTGGGGCCATCGGTCCGCCTGACCATCAAACGCGGCTGCTCGGAGCATGAAGCCCATTGCGGTCCCTCGGATCAATGGAGCTTCGATCCCGCCATGGCCGACTTCGAGGCCAAGGCCCGACAGGTCTATAGTCCCAACCGGCCCGACGAACTGCCGCTGCGGCTGCGCAAGGCGGCCCAGATGGTGAAATGGATCGCTTTCGCCTATCAGATGGGTGATGACAGCTATCTGTCCCTGACCGGCGGCAAGCCGCTGTTCGCCGCGACCGTCAGCTATTCCCCCGATGGAGCATAACCCAACCTTTGCATGAGTTCGCCATGGTCAGCCTCGATGCGCGACGCCTGGGCTTGGCTGAGGTTTTCCGACCAGGCCCCGGCTTTGCCCTGACGGAAGAAGCGGGCGACAGAGTCCGGGCGTTCGCTAAAGCCTTCGGCCTCTTCCTTGCGTCGCAGTTGATCGAAGCTGCAAGCGGCAACGGCCTTGGCGATCATCTCGTCATCGGCCTTGAGCCCTAGGAAATCCGCCAGCCTTGCCGCCTCTCGCTGGGGCTCGGCCATCATCTCCTCGTAGCGCAGCAGCAGCACGGGCATATCTTGCTGCTCCAGCCACGAGGTCACATTCTCGGACCACGAGCCCATCACCTGCTCGGCCTGATGGTGATAGCGCGGCTTTGATCGGCCCAAGGTGAAGTTTGGCCGGGCCATCAGGCCAATGGTCTCATCCAGCCCCCGCCCCATGAAATCGGCCCAAGAGGGAGCCACATCCCTGGGATCACGCAAGACATAGACCACCCCCGCCGAGGCCTGGGGCGGAATCAGAGCGGGGTCATGGCAATCGTGGAGCTTGATATAACAAGGCGGCGCTCCTGCCTGCCCCAAATGCCCATAGACGGCAGCACGCAAAAGAAGAATCTCGGCGGGCGTCATTTCAGCGCAAGGCACATCGAAGAAAGCCTCCAGCCAGCTTCTGAGCGCACCATTGGGACAGGTCTCGATCAGTTTGTCCAAACGCGGCGGCTCGCCGCCATGCAACAGACTGTCCAGCAGGCAGCGCACCCAGGTGTTCCCCGACTTAGGGTAAGAAGCAATCCAAAAGATGGACCCGCCGCTCATAGATGGTCCCGCCCCTCGACCAACTCCACCAGAGCCGGAAGATCGGCAAAGTCGTCGGATCGGGTCAGCTGCCAGACCGGAACGGCCCCGGCAATGGCCCCGCATTGAGCGAACAAATACTGTTGCCGGCCCAAGCACTTGGCCGTTTTCAAACGAGAAATCTGCTGGAACAACTGTACCGTCGCCAGAGGTTTGGCAACAGGCTCCAGCGCCGTTTTCTTCCCCTTGGCCAACAGCATCACGCCGTCTAAGGGGTGGGGCGTCGGATCAAAATCTCCCAGGCCGCAAAGATCGAATTTGTCCAAATCGTCGCGGACCCGGCGAAAGGAATCAGGCTGCTCCCCAAAGTTCTGGACCGAGTCGCGCCAAAGCTTCAGCCGAGGATAAGCCGGCAAGATCAGCGGCTTAGCGCCGCTTTCCGTCGCCGGGCTAAGAACCGTCACATCGTCGGATAGCAAATGATGGCCACATCGGCTCAGGGCCAGGGCCAAAGTGGATTTGCCATAGCCCGAGGGACCGACAAGGGCGATGGCCTTGCCGCCGACCACCAGACAGGCCGCATGCAAGGGCAGTAGCCGACGCTGATGGCAGAGATAAGCCAGCGCCGAGCCCAGCAGGAACAACCGCCAGCCCTCGTCCCCAGACCGCAGCACCTGAACCGTCACGGAATGACCGCCCACCACCAGAATTTTCACCAGACCGGGAATATGCAAAAGCACATCGCCATCAGGACTGACCATCATCAGATGGTTGCCAGGATTGACGGCATTCTCAAGACGGTCAGGCAATTCACCGCTGCGGATGGTGACCGTGACCGGCGTTTTCGGGTCCCCATTCCAGGACAGAAGTTCGGGTAAAGGCAGTTCGCTGCGCACGCGCCATCCACAAAGCAGGAAATCGCCGTGAGCGGTGTCGGAGGAATCGGACATGACGTGACGTTTCATCTGCCTTGAATGAAAAAAGGGGACGGATCCTATCAAGATCCGTCCCCCCGACAATAACAGCCTTAGTACTGGATGCGCAGGGTCAGGCTAAGACCATAGTCCGTCATGTAGGAGCGGAACTGAGAGGTGGTGCCATCCAGCGACAGGGTCGTGCCCTCGCCCAACCGACCACGCAGACCGGCGCCGAAGGTGGCGCCCAGCTTGTCATGGGCGGCCTCGGTCCCATTGGAATCGATGATGGGCGCGCCACTTTGCAGCGGATCATATTCCAGACGGGCCGAGATATTGGGAACCAACTCGATGTCGCCATACTGCAGACGATAGCCCACGGTTCCCTTCAGACGCACTTCACCGGTAAAGGGAGCTGTGCTGCCCACCTGATTTCCATTGCTTTCACGGAAGGCGTCCTGGAACTCACGGACATAGAACAAGCCCAAGGAACTTCCCACCAGCCAGTTCTGACCCATCACGCTATTGGCGTTCAGATTGCTCGAAACCGACCAGCGGCTGCCGGAATTGCTTCCGGTGATACCGGCGTGATTCTCGCTGTAGCCTACCCAAACGTGACTAAGCTGCATATCGGCGCTGACGATGTCGTTGATCTCATAGCCCAGATAGGGGGACAGGCCGAAGCCGTTGCCAGTCAGATGACCGTGGTTAAAACTGGTGCCCACCGCCACATGTTCATAGCCCGCACCTACGCCCAACAGCAGCTTGTCGAGCTTATAGTCGGCGCCGCCAATGACGTCGTAAATGCCGCCGCTGAAGGCGGTGCCGGCCTGGGTGTCATGGACCCAATGGTTTGTGCCAGAGGCCCAAATGCCCAAATTCTGCGGCATATCACCGGCAGAGCTGCCGATACCGGCGCTGTTCGCGACAGTCGCGTCGGCGACATTGGCGCCGTCGGTTGGCTCCAGATTGGTTTGCGGCCCCACCTTGTCGCCAGAGCTCGGAGCACTGGGAGTCGGAACCGAGGGCATGGGGACGGAAGGAGCCGGCGTGCTGGGCGAAACATTGAACAGCGTGCCGCCGCCAACCACCTGGCTGATGCGATCGGACAGCAGCCCGGCCGCCTGAGACGAAGCGGAGCGAACCACTGTACTGCCGATATTGGCATTACTGGGAGCGCAAGCACCGTAAGTGCAAGCAGCCTGGGCGGACTGACTGAACATGGCGGAGGCCAAAAGCGCCAGCATCGCCACACCAGGAAGTTTCCGTATCATCCCACCCATAGCCATAATTTTCTCCCGCAAGGTCTTCTCATCACCCGATTAGGTTGATAAGAGACTCGGTATTACACCATCTTTTGCCGGAAGTTACAGGATCACCGGGCCCCGGTCAACCTGTAGAAGAAAAACCTCTGTGGTAAATCAGACTGTCGTCGAAGCATTATTCCCGTGGCGGTTCGGATCGAATTCAATTAATAGCAACGTCATGCGGCGCCTCAAGGGCCTAGGGTTTTTCCACCACCAAGACCCCTTAGCGGGAGAAGCAAGAGTGCCGGACATTCCGCCGCCCAAAGCCGGCTTCAAGAACGTGTCTCTCGTCTTGATGGGTCTTGGGCTGGGCCTTGGCAGTGGGCTGATTTTGCTGGCTCATCCCCTGTTCGCCCTGGGGGCTTGGGACGATGGCCAGCCCATGGGGATCGGCCTTTCCGCCGCCGCCGGTTTGTGCCTGCTGGGCTTATCCTTCCTCTGCCTGCCCTCCAGCCCCTATGGCCGTTTGGCCCGCCGGTCCTTAAGCCATCCTCTCGCTCTGGCCGCTCTCGCTCTGGCTGGCTGGAGCCTGCTGGCGTCTCCCTTCGCCGATCATCCCATGCGTTCGCTGCTGGGTCCGGCCGAAACCGCCCAGGGTGCTCTTTGGTATCTGGATTTAGCCGCCTTCACCGCCGCCGCCATGGTGCTGCGCCATAAGGGCCGGATCTGGAATGCCATGCTGGCCGTGGCCGCCCTCTCTTCGGCCATCGCCGCCATCCTGGGCCTGCAGGGGATCGATTGGCTGGCCCCCATGCTCTCGTGGCTGCCATTACCGCACGCCTCCCGGCTGCTGGGGTTCAACGAATATCTGGCCTATGACGCCCTGGCGTTGCTGGCCCTGGCGATGACAGCCGGGCGGCGGAGGGGCATCGCCCTAGGCTTGCTGGCCGTTGTCGTCTTGTTGATCTCGCGCAATCGGACCGCCTTCCTGATCTTCCCCCTGGTTCTTCCCGCCTGTTTCCTGATCCGCTGGAAGCTATCTTGGCCCTTAATGATTGCCGCCGTTCTGCTGGCGGGGCTCTTGCCCCTTGGCGTCGAGACCTGGGGCAATATCGAGCTTCTGTGGTCGCGCGGTCTTATCTTGCAAAGCCTGACGCCGGCCCTGGGCTCCTTTTTCGGCCATGGTTGGGGCGCGGTTCCCGACGAACTGCTCCGCCATCTGCCGTCGTCTGGCCTCCAGCTTTATGAAACCCATTGGGGCGGCATTGATCGGGACATGTTCCACAGCCACAACGCCATCCTGGAGGGACTGCTGTCCGCCGGGCCCATAGGCGCTCTGCTGGCGGCCCTGTTGCCCTTGGCGACCCCCCTCTCCCCCAGGCCCCGCTTGACCTGGATCGCAGCCGCTTTCGCCCTTTGCTGGGCTGGACTGGACGGCTTCTGGTTCATGGTGCCGGCCAATCTGCCGCTGCTGACCATGGGAGCCGCCGCCTTGTCGTCCCGCTCATCCTGGCTGCGCCTGAAGATCGCCCCGGTCCCCACCGCCGTCGCCGTCGCCACCGCCGGCCTTGCCTGCCTGGGATTGGCGGTAATGTTGGGATTGCAGGCCTTCCAGGAAAGCCGTCTGGCCCACTGTCTGGCCGCCCCGGACTGCGCCGCTCCCGTCCTGCCCCTGGACCTGGAAGGCGGCGGCCATGGCCTTGCCACCCTGCTGTCGGCGGCCATCAAGCAGGGCATCGAAGCTGGGGACCAATTGTCGCCGACCCATGCCGCCAGCCTGCGCGCCGCCCAGCAGTTGGCCGAACAAAGCCGGGACAGCTCACCCATCCTGTCCATGGCCCTGCTCAATGCCACCGCCTGGGAAGCCTTCGCCCCGGAAGCCTCGCCCCTGGCCTGGAGCGACGACGAGGCCCTGTCGGCCAACTGGGAACGGGATGAACGCCGCCTGCTGGCCCAAGCTCCGAAACGGCTGGATGCGCTGGCCCCCTATCTCAACTGGCTGCTGGCGCGGAAACGCTTCGCCCAACTGGCCACCATGGTCGAACTGGCTCGCAGCATCGAACCTGAGCATCCGGTGACCCTGTGGTTCGAGGGGACTCTGTTGCTGCAAGAGGACATGCCGCAGCGCCAAGCCCTGGGGCTTCAGCGCCTGCGTCAAGCCATCTCCGGCGGGATCGAGCAATTCATGCCGGTGGGGCCGGGGATCAAGGCGTCCTTGCAGGTCCAGTAAGTTGATACCGACAGGCCTACTGGCCTGCCGTAAGTCCCTCACCGGGCGCCGCCTCCGCCGCTTGGCCGCTCGCTCAATGCTCGCTAAATACCGGCCAGCGAGTCACATCAAATGTTGGCCGGTATTATAAGCAAATATCTTCTGGCCCCGCGCCACTCGCCACAAACCCAGCAAAAAGCCCAGCTGCGCCACCAGGAAGGCCCAGGCCAGACCAGCGATGCGCCAGAATGTCCCCTGCCGCCCGCGCCCCCAGACTCCGGCGGCGGCCAGGGCGGCGAAGGCCAGGCCGAGAGTCAGGACAAAGCCATAAAAGGGCCGGTCGGCCAGCAGCAGGGAGGTCACCCCCAGCAGCGCCAGGAACAGCGGACTGAGCCAGCGCATCAGCTTGTGGGACCATAAAGCCAGGGCATAGCCGGGATGACGCAAAGGCGACAGCAGCTGGGGATGGCGCCAGGTTCCCTGCCAGTTGCGGGCCGTCATGCGAGCCCGGACCTTGATCTCGCGCCCCGTGGCGGTTTCATTGACGTCATAGGCGATGGCTTCCGGCTCGTGCAACATCCTGGCTCCGGAGGCGACCACGTCCAGGGGGATGATGCAATCGTCGCCCACATGCTCGGGCAAAGGCCGGAATAACGACCGGCGGAAAGACATGGCTTGGCCGCTGGCGATGGCCAGGATGCCCAGACAGCTTTCACAGTCGCGGATGGTCATCTCGGAACGCCAATAGCGGCCCTGGCCCCTGGCGATATCACTGCCGTCTTCCCGGAACGCCACCTGCCCGCCGACGCCGCCCACCGAGGGATCATCATAGGCAGCGGCCATCCGCGCCAGGAAGCCGGGAGCAAAGCGGGCGGCGGCGTCGGTCAGGACCACCACCTCGCCTTTAAGCAGGGGAACGGCCTGATTTTGCGCCGCCGACTTGCCCCCCTGGGACGTCAAAGCCACCAGACGGATGGAACATTCAAGATGAGCGGCGGCGAAGCTGCGGACCAGTTCGTCGGTACGGTCCTTGGAGCCGTCGGAGGCCACGACGATCTCCAGTTTTTGGTAATCCTGGGCCAGAATATCCTCCAGCCTGGGGATGATCTGTTGCTCTTCGTCATGCACGGTCAGCAACAGGCTCAAGGACGGCTGATAATCGGACCAAGGCCGCCGCTCTGGTCTCAGCAGGCGCACCGCCAACCGCAACAGCGCCTCATAGCCGACATAGATATGCACCAGCGAAACAGCCGCCAGCCAGAACAGCAGAACCATCATTCCTCCTCCTTGCGGAACAGAGAAAGACGATGGGACCTCAGGAAGGGCAGGCTCTCGACCGCCCGACAAAGCCCCGGCCCCAACCCCGCCAGCCGCCGCGCTAAAGGCGGGATCAGGATCAGGCTGTGGCTTTCCAAAGGGGCGACCGGGAACAGCCGCAACAATTCCGCCAGCCCCACCGGACGGATATTGGCGTTCCAAGGATTGACCAGACGCATGTCGAACCACAGCAGCAACCCGCCAGGAGCCAGCACCCGCCACATCTCGGCGGCAATATTTTGACGCATCTGCTGATCCAGAACCGAAGAAACCGCCATGGACTGGGTGACGATGGCAAAGCTGGCGTCGACGAAGGGCAAACGATCACCCGAGGCCACCAGCCAGGACATGCCGGGATAGTTCCGCCGAGCCCGAGCGATAAAACTCTCCATAAGATCCAAGCCGATCAACAGGCCTTCGTCAGCGCCCCAGTCCACCCATTCCGCCAACCCACTTCCACCGGCGCAGCCGAGGTCGAGGACGGACTGACCAGCCAAGCCCGCAGGCAGATGACGGGCCAACATCGCCTGAAAAGCCTCGACCCGGCGATCGAGGATATATCGCTCTCCAGGCTGATGGAGATTATATCGAGCCTGAATCTCGGCGCTTTGGCGCTGCTTATAGACCTTGCGCAGACGATCCTGTTCGGCCCGGCTCAAGCCCGCCCCCGAAGAAGCGAGATCAATGCTCCCCGATGGCGTGGCAACAGCATGAATCCAGCCGCCATATAGGTCACGGCATAAACCAGGGCTCCCGGCAGAGGATGGGCCGCCAGCGGCAGCCAAACCGCGCCACTCAAGCCCAGCACCGCCAGCAAAGGCAAAGCGCCATGGGCAAACGGCTGCAGCCCTTTTCCCAGAGCCTCCCAAAGCCGCCAAGCCAACACCAGCGCACCGACGGCGAAACTGAGGCTGAAGCTTGCCGTCAGCAACAGCACCTGCTGCTGCGGCACCACCTGGAGAAGGGCGACCAAAGTCACCAGCGTCGCCACAGAAGCCAGCAAGGCCGCCTTGGCCCGTCGCAGAGCGTAGGCGACCCGATAAAAGACGACGAGAGCGGATTCGAACAGAATGACCGGAGCAAACCCCTGCAGGGCGGCGGCGGTCCGAGCTGCGTCCTCGGCGCCGAAACGGCCATGGGCCAGCAAAAGATCCACCAGCAGGCGGGCATTGAACACCGTCACCACCACCATGGGCAATAACAGCAGCAGCCCCCATTCCAGCAAGCCGCGGCAGATGCTGGCGATCCTTTGGCGATCATTGGCGGCATGCATGGCCGACAGCGACGGCAAGGCCAGGGTCCCGGCGATATTGGCGATCAACGAGACCGGCAGTTCATAGATGCGATAGGCATAGGCCAGCGCCGCCACCGAGCCTTCACCGGCCAAGGAGCCATGGCGGCGCAGCAAAAGATGACAGATGATCAAAAGACCGGTGCTGCTGCCCAAGCCCAAGGACAAAGCCATGGGCCTTGCCGCCTGCCACAAAGAGCGAAGGGCGTCTTCTATTCCGGGCGCCTTGGACAAGCCGAACAGCCCCATCCGCCACAGCCGCCAGCCAAGCAGCGACGCAGAGACCAAGGGACCAGCCAAGGTCGCCACCGCCAACCAGCCCACCGCCGGAGCCGTACCCGCCGCCAACAGCAGCAGCAGAAAGATCAGATTGGCCAAAACCGGCCCCACCGCCGCCAGACGGAAGCGGCCATGGGCGTTCAGGGCCAGGGCGAACAGAAAATTCAGGGACTGCAGGGGCAGATACCAGACCATTGAGGCCGACAGCTCCAGCCCGGTCTGGCGTGCTTCCGCTCCAAAACCAGGAGCCGCCACCGTCAACAGCCAGGGCATGAGAAGGCCAAGACCCAAGGCCAGCAACAGGGTCACGGCCAAGACCAGAAGAACCACACGGGTCAAGAGCGCGCAGCGCAACTCGATGGAGCCCGCCTGCAAAGAGGCCAGCACCGGCACCACGCAAGCCAGCAGTACGGCGCAGGGGCCGACATCGCAGACGAAACGGACGATGGTCACCACCGACAGATAGGCATCGGCCTGAAGCCCGGCGCCAAAGCGGGCGGCAATCACCACTTCGCGGACATAACCGGTGATCATGGACAGCAGCGCCAAAAGCGACAGCGGCACCACTATTTTTCTTCCGTCCATGGGCGAAACCATCACTCCGCCTTTCCGACTTGCCTGGTGGAACGGCACGATATCCCATCCCGGCAGGAAGCGGCAGCCCCGGAAAGGTCGGTGGAGTGGGAAAATGTGCCTTCCAATTTTTGCTCGAAAAAATAGACATCACTAGACGATTGGTGAATGAGTTGCCGCCGGAACGCAACCAAAGTATTGTTGTTCGCTTAAAAGTTTCCCTATTTGCGCTACCGGATGTCCATGACCCACCTTAAATCCCGATCTGTCCCTCTTGCCCGCGCCTGTATAGGCGAAGACGAAATCGCCGCAGTCACCAGCACGCTGCGCTCGGGATGGCTGACCAGCGGCCCGGTGGTCAAGGAATTCGAGGAGGCCTTCGCCGATTATTTGGGCGGCGGCGTCAGCGCTCTGGCCACCAATTCCAACAGCATGGGCCTGCTGATCACCCTGAAGGCTCTGGGCATCGGC
>Ga0302187_10005468_pt1 | contig 10028 bp, 10 predicted proteins | sample II_Bog_E1_3_FD_202120 | JGI IMG/M metagenome (GOLD analysis project Ga0302187, IMG submission 202120) | Peat permafrost microbial communities from Stordalen Mire near Abisko, Sweden - II_Bog_E1_3 | ecosystem: Environmental > Terrestrial > Soil > Wetlands > Peat | place: Sweden: Abisko...
ACAAGCTGACGGCGAACATGACGACACCCAGCAGGGCAAACAGCGCTGCCAGGGCCATCAGTAAGCAGCGCCGCAATTCGTCCCGCACCCCCATCACAATGGGCCGCGACAATGAGAGAATCAGGCGTGACAAGGCCGCCATCCTAGCGAGACATCAGCTTGCCGACGACCAAGCCCAGTCCCAGGCAGACCAGCAGGCTCGTCACTGGATGGTCCTGCATCTGGCGGGCGACGCAATGCGCCCCGGCCTTTCCACGAACCCCTATGGCCGAGACAGCCTCTTCGACGCCGTCTCCCACCTGGCCCATGACCCCTTGCAGCTTGACCTTGTAAGCCTGCACGTCCTGCCCGACCAGGCTCTGCACGGCCTCGGTCAGCCGACCGAGATCGGAACTGAGCTTACCAAAATCCGACTTCAAGATATCGAATTCGTCTTCAACATTCCGTACCGGCATTAAAGCCTCCTGCTGGGGCCACATCGAGCCCACACGACATCCTGGCAATCCACCAAAAAGCGAGGATTGACCATATAGACGACAGGTCAAAGGCCAACAGGCTCGGAATACACTCAGAAAACCATGAATAGATTAATTGATAGGTAGTTTCCGATCCTAGTACCCACCCTTAAATAGAATTAGAGATAATCGGTGCAGAAAAGTGTTATTGGCATATTTTTCTATGGAAGGTCGCAGCGGCTTTCCTCGACGACTTACCGAAATTTACCAACGCCCTCACAAACAGCATCGCCATTCGGGCGGCGCAACAGATCGGACGGCGTGCATTCAGCCGCCATTTTCCAGTTGGAACATGGGGTTTCTCATATCCGAGGCGATGACAACAGAGGCCCGGATCTCTCAACCCAGTCCAGAGACCAAACTCAAATGGGGGCAGGTCTTGGGAAGACAGGAATTCATCATGAAAAAAAGCCCATATTTCATCACGGCCGTGGCCAGCATTGCGCTTAGCGGTTGCGGCGCTCTGACCAACGTCAACGACGTCAATACCGTGCGCACAACCAACCCCCAGGGCGGCACTCCCTTCACCCAGGCCCTGGCCAATGAATATCGAATTCAGGCGATCCAAGAAGCCGACGAGGAAGTCGAATGGGATGACGCCGCCTTTTTCGCCCGGAAAGGCCTGCGCGCCGCCAGAGGTGAAGAGGTTCTTCCCTCCGATATCAGCGCCGCCCCTGCGGGAGAATATGGTCGCTATCATCACCTAGGCCAGGTCATTCCGATCCCGCCCGAGCGGGTTGGCGATCTATCGGCGGCACGCCAGCGGTTGATCGGCTTCCTTGATTACGGCGGCCGCGATCACCAGCCGGGCTTTGCCGCTCACGCCCAGGCGGTCTTCGACTGCTGGCTTGAAGAGGAATGGGAACGAGATGCCGACGTGGAATGCAGCGCCGAATTCCTGAAGATCGAGGCCCAGTTCAAGGTCACTCAAACCGAGACGAGAAACAAAGCCGGCACCATGGGCGCCAAGGCGAATACCTTCGAAGTCTTCTTTGATTTTGACCGCTCCAACATCAGCCCGACCGCCGCCCAAATCCTGAATGACACCGCCAGCCGCGCCAAGCAGAACAAGATCACCGGCATCGACCTGACGGGTCACACCGATTCCTCTGGCTCCGAGGCCTATAACCAGGCTCTGTCCGAACGTCGGGCCAACGCCGTCAAGGCCGAGCTGATCAAGGATGGCATTCCGGCCATAGAGATCACCAGCACCGGCGTCGGCAAGTCCGGCCAGCTGGTCCCCACCGCCGACGGCGTGCGCGAGCCTCAGAACCGCCGCACCGAAATTCTTCTGAAGTAATCACCTGACTCGGGGATATCTCATGAACAAAGCCATCAAAACCGGATTAATCCTTGCCGCTCTGACGGCGATCATCCCGATCGTCGCCTGCGCGCCCACCCGAACCACCGAAAGCACCGGCCAATATGTGGACGACTCGGTCATCACCAGCAAGGTCAAGAACGACATCTTGCAGGATGCCGACCTGAAGGTTCTGCAGATTCACGTCAACACCTACAAAGGCACCGTTCAGCTGAGCGGCTTTGTCGACAGCCCTCAGACCTTTGCCCGAGCCGGCGCCGTTGCCCGTGCCGTCGAAGGGGTGAAAGCCGTACAGAACGACCTTGCCGTCAAATAGGCCATCGCTGCAACAAAGACACAGGCATGAGGTTGCCGGATGCGAACCATCCGGCGACCTCATCTTGTATTTAAAGGACGCGACCCATGGCCGACAGCCCTCCGTTCCAATTCGACGAGAGCGGGCAAGATATCTCGGATCTGCATGCCCAGCACTATCGCAAGGGCACACCGATCCAAAGATATCTGGACAATGCCGTCGCCAAATTGAGCCACCCGGCCTTTCTCATGGTCCTGACCACCGTCATCATTGGCTGGATTGCGCTCAATCTGACCCTGGCCTGGATGAACAAAAAACCGTTCGATTCGCCGCCCTTTCCCTGGCTTCAAGGGGTGGCATCGATTGTCGCGGTCTATATCGCCACCTTGATCCTGACCACCCAGCGCCGCGAAGACGGTCTGGCCCGGCATCGAGATCAATTGACCCTTGAGCTGGCCATCCAAGGCGAGCGCAAGAGCGCGAAAATCATCGAGCTTTTGGAAGAGTTGCGCCGGGACAATCCTCAGATTCACGACCGCGTCGACGATAATGCGGCAGCCATGGCTAAGCCGGCCGACCCCATGGCGGTTCTGAACGCCATCGAGGAAGTACACCGGAGCATCGTCGAGGAAAAGACCTGAAGGGGGCTATTTCGCCAGTTGCTCGCGAATGGCCGCCAATTCCTTCAGCCGTTCGTCATGGGTCTTGGGAAAGCTCATCTTCAAGGCCCTGAAGGCGTCGAGAATGATGTGGGAAATAATCAGGCGGGCGTTCTTTTTATCGTCGGCGGGTACGACATACCAAGGCGCCTCACGGCTGCTGGTGGCTCCCAGGCAGGCCTCGTAGGCGGCCATATATTGGCTCCAAAACCCCCTCTCCTCGATATCGGCCTGGCTGAACTTCCAATTCTTATTGGGATCATCGATGCGTTCGAGGAAACGCTTGCGCTGCTCCTCCTTCGACAGATGCAGGAAGAATTTGATGATGCGGGTGCCATTGTTGTGGAGATGCCGCTCCAGATCGACAATGGAGCGGAAACGCTTGGTCCAGATCCCTTTGTCATCAAGAGGCACGTCCGGCAGGCCTTCGCCGCGAAGAATCTCAGGGTGAACGCGGACGATCAGGACGTCTTCGTAGTAAGAGCGGTTGAAGATGCCTATCCGTCCCCGCTCGGGCAAATCGCGGGTGGTCCGCCACAAGAAGTCGTGCTGCAGCTCGATCGGGCTGGGATGTTTGAAGCTGAAAACCTGGCAGCCTTGAGGATTGACCCCGGACATCACATGCTTGATGGCGCCGTCTTTACCGGCGGCGTCCATGGCCTGGAAGATCAGCAAGATAGCATGGCGGTTCGCAGCATAAAGCAGCTCTTGCTGCCCACTCAGTCCCTCCACATGAGCATGCAGAAGGCCCTTGTAGTCGGCCTTTGAGGTGTAAACATCGTCGATCTTGGTCGGCCACTTGCGAAGATCGACAGCATCGCCCTGTTTCACCAGGAAATCGCTGGTTTGAACGCTCATTCCGATTGAGGCGCCAATTGGCGCAAGCTGGCCAGCAAGGTGATCTTGGGCACGCTGGCCAGAGCCTTGGAAAGCGGGCAATCCCGTTTGGCGGCGGCGGCGATTTCCTGGAACTTATCATCATCGATCCCGGGCACCGTAGCCCGCATGGTCAGGCTGATGCCATCGATGAAAAGACCATCGTCCTTCTTCGTCAGGGACACGCTGGCCTTAGTATCGATGTCGCTGGTCTCGAATCCGGCTTTATCGCAGGCAAAGGAAAAAGCCATGGTAAAGCAAGCGGCATGAGCCGCCCCCAGAAGCTCCTCGGGGTTGGTGCCCCGGCAGTCATCTTCGACACGGCTGGCAAACCCGTAGGGAGCAAGATTCAAGGCTCCGGATTCAGAGCTGATCTTGCCCTTGCCCTTTTTGCCCTGACCTTCCCAATGCACATTGGCAGACCTGATCGTCATGATGTCATCCCACGCTTGTTGATATTGGAAACCGAGGAGGTGGACGGCGTTTGCCGCTCAGAAACCAAGGCGATCGCCGCTTGTGGCGACAGCAGTCGGAAGGTGAAGCTCTCCTCGAGATAAAGCCGCACCTTCTGATCGTCATGGCCCAGATAGCCGATGGAGAAATCCCGCCCGACCACCAGTTCGAAATCGCCGCCGCGCAAGGACACCACCGCCGCCCCCGACAAGCCGGGAGCCCAGATAATCGGGCCATCGACGATCCGGCGGACGTGATCCATGATGGGATAGCCGTTCGTTGTGGTCTCGGTCAGGCCGGCATAGCAGCGCTCGCAAAGAACCAAGGCATAAGGACCACTGATCCCACCATCACGCAACCGATTGACGGCGCTGGTGACAACGGTCGGATATTGTTCGAAATCATCGCCAAGGGGCAAAGATGAGCCCGCTTTCCCCTGGCAAATCCCTTCGATATCCGCCTCCGCATAACCATGAAAGACGGCCGTATTTTCCGCGATGGCGATTTTGCGCGCCGCCAGCACCACCGAGGAGAGATCGGGATCCTTGGCACCTCGTTCGATTGCCTCGATCTCGGCGCGGTCCAGCTCGAAGGGAATGCGGATTTCCACCAAGGGCTGGATGCGGCGAAGATGGGCCTCCACCGTGCTGTCCTGGGGCGGGGCAATCGGATCGACCCGCCCGGATTTAACCGCCGAGGCGGCAAAGCCCAAGGGCCCCACGAAATCGACGAACCTGCGGGCCGCCAGCATGGTCTTTAGAGTTCGCTCGGTCTCTTTCTCGATGGCCAGCCAAGCCGAGGCCGGAACGGGAGCAAGTTCGCGGAATAGATTGTTCATCAGATCTCTCCCCGCAGACTGGCGATATGCAAAGAGGCATCGAGCTTCGGCGCGGTCTCCAGCGAGGGAATGGAACCTTCGCTGAAAAGATAGGTCTTCAGATGCCGGCTCAAAGCCTCGTCGCGGCGGCGGAGCCATTCCAGCAACATCGCGGCGTGTTCTTTTTCTTCATCGCGATTATGGACCAGGATCGCCTTCAGCTCGGGATCATCGGTGGCTTGCACCCGCTGATCGTACCAATCGACGGCTTCCAGCTCTTCCATGATGGAGACCAGCGCCCGATGGCGATTAATCGCCTCGGGTCCCAGAACAGTCGGGTCTTCATGTAATGATCCACTTGATGCCGCCATAACCCAGTCTCCATGGCTGATGGTCAAAGCAGCGTCCGAAGACTGCTTTATCAGCCATAGTGCTTGTCATAAACGGCTTAGGGGCAGCCGGGGAAACTACCGATGAACGCCACAATCAACCGCCCATCTCCGCCCTGCCTGACATTTCGGTAACCACGCAGGAAAGCGGCATATTACACATATCATCACGCAATAATATCCAATGTATTCAAAATATAAAATTGAAAAAATCCAGGTATTTTCCGAGCCTACCTCCCTCGCTAATCACCCAGTACCATTTATGGTGCCATGTTAATTGTAAGTGGAGTACGGCTAACTACCAATAAACAATAGTTATTAATTCCTTATTCCTTTCAAGGATTTCATTCATGGACCTCAAATCCCCCACGACACCGACGCCGATGCAGGGTGATGATACGTCTAAACACCCTGAAAGCAGGAAGCTGGGCGTCATCATGTTAAGCGGCATTGTCGTCGCCTCGATGATTGGCGGAGGAGCCTTTAATCTTCCGCAAAATATGGCCCATGGCGCCGGGCTTGCGGCCATTATTATAGCCTGGGTCGTCACATTGGTCGGGATGTACTTTTTATCCAATTGCTTCAGGATTTTATCCGACAAACGGCCCGACCTTAAAGCTGGTATCTACACTTACGCACAAGCCGGGTTTGGAGCCTTTGCCGGCTTTCAGATGGCCTGGGGCTATTGGTTAAGTGCGGCATTCGGCAATGTGGCTTTTGCCGTTTTGATCATGCAAATCCTAAGTTATTTCTTCCCTGTTTTTGGCAATGGCCAGAATTGGCCATCCCTTATCGGCGCATCCATCCTGATCTGGGTCATGTGCCTGATTGTTTTATCCGGCGTAAAACGCACGGTCGCCCTGAACGTTCTGGCCAGCATTCTGAATATCACCACCATCGGCGCCACGCTGATTGTGATGGCGCTCTATGCGACCAGCGCCAATTTTTCCTTCGACTTTTGGGGAGAACAGGCTCACCTCGGCAGCCTGTTTACCCAAGTCAAAAGCACCATGCTGGTGACGCTTTGGGTGTTCATCGGCATTGAGGCGGCCGTGGTGATTTCCGACCGGGCGCGGAAAATGTCAGACGTAGGGCCGGCGACATTTATCGGCTTGGGCGCCTGCACTCTGCTTTACTCGCTGCTCTCTATCTTACCCTTTGGCATTCTGCATCAAGACGCCATCGCCACTTTGACCAATCCCTCGACGGCTTACATCCTGGCCACGATTGTGGGGAAATGGGGTGCCATTTTCGTCAATCTGTCGCTGCTGTTGGCGGTCTTGAGCTGCTGGCTGGCCTGGACGCTTCTCGTGGCGGAACTGCCCTTCGAAGGGGCCAAAGGCGGCGTCTTCCCGAAGTTCCTGGCCAAGGAAAACAGCGTCCACGCCCCGACGACGTCACTCTTGCTCTCAAGTCTGGTCATGCAGGTGACGCTCTTCGTGGTTCTGTTTGCCCATGACGCTTGGTTATGGCTGATTACAATTACCGGCGTGATGATCCTGCCGTCTTATTTGGTAAGCGGCCTCTATCTGACGGTTTACGCCTTAAATCCAAAATATGTTTCCACCCATTCCGAAAGCCGGACATCCGCAAGCATTACCGGGATCTTGGGGGGTCTCTATGCGCTGTGGCTGCTTTATGCGGCGGGACCTGAGTTTTTGCTGATGTCGACCATAGCCTTTGCCATCGGCATCCCGGTCTTCTGGTACGCAAAGCGCCAAAATGCTCCAAGCACTGCCGCATTCACAAATATTGAGAAAATATCTGTTGGATTATTACTGGCCGTTGCGGTTGTCGCAGTCGTTTTGTTTTCACGTGGCGTCGTAAAAATCACTTAAGCACAAAGACTTGGAGACTCCGCATGAAGACTGAGCCGACATTCCGCATTCTTGTTTGCAGCCAGGTATTGCAGACCTATTCTCTCGAAGCCACGCATCTGCGCGATATTCTTGAGGAATTGCGCGAGCTTCGCCACGACATCGCCGAAGCTTCCTCGGTGAATGATGCCGAGATGGCCGTCCTGTCCGATGCCTCCCTGGGCTGCCTGCTGCTGGAATGGGGCGATGGCGCCTGGCAAGAGGGCATCAATGCCCTGATCACCCTGGTTCGCTCCCGCGGGCTGGAGATGCCCATCTTCGTCCTGGTGCGCCGTCATCGGTTGGAGGAAATCCCCTTAGGCATTCTGGATCAGGTCACGGGCTATCTGTTCCTGACGGAAGACATGCCGGACTTCATTGCCAAGAATCTCTCCAGTCACATCAAGACCTATGCCGACACGCTGAAGACTCCCTTTTTCAGCGCCATGGTCGATTATGCCGCTGCCGGCAATCAGCTTTGGACCTGCCCCGGTCACAACGGCGGCATCTTCTATTGGAAAAGCCCCATTGGCCGGCTGTTTGTCGAGCATTTGGGCGAACCGATCTTTCGCAATGATCTGGATAATTCGGTTGTCGAGCTTGGCGATCTTTTGACCCACGAAGGCCCTGCCCTTCGCGCCCAGCAGGAAGCCGCCAAGATATTCGGAGCCGAGCGGACCTACTTCGTGCTTAACGGCACCTCCACCTCCAATAAGGTGGCGCTGGGGGCCGTAGTGGCACAGGGCGATCTGGTCCTGTTCGACCGCAACAACCATAAGTCCAACCATCATGGCGCCCTGGTCCTGGCCGGAGGCATTCCCGTCTATCTGGAAACCGAGCGCAATGCCCATGGCATGATCGGCCCGATCGTCTATGACGCCCTGGACGAGACCTCCATCCGCGCGAAAATCAAGGCTCACCCGCTAATCTTGGACCCCGAGGCCTGGCAGCGGAAAAAGCCGTTCCGCGCCGCCATCATCCAGCAATGCTCCTATGACGGCACCATCTACAGCGCCGAGATGATCTTCGAGAAGCTAAGCCCGCTGTGCGACTACATCCTGTTCGACGAGGCCTGGGCCGGCTTCATGAAGTTCAATGTCCTGTTCAAGGGACGCTTCGCCATGGGGCTTGATCATCTTTCCCCAGATGACGCCGGCATCATCGCCACCCAGTCCACCCATAAGCAATTGGCGGGTTTTTCGCAGGCCTCGCAAATCCATATCAAGGATGCCCATGCCAAGGGCCAGCGCCGGCATCTGTCCCATCCCCGCTTCAATGAAGCCTTCATGCTGCATGCCTCCACCTCGCCCTTTTATCCCCTGTTCGCCTCGCTGGATGTGGGGGCTCAGATGATGAAGGGTCGGGCCGGCGAAGTGCTGTGGGATGACACCATCCGCTTAGGCATCGAGCTGCGCAAAAAGCTGCGCGCCCTGGCCCAGGAGTTTGCCGCTCAGAGCCCCGGTTCGAACAAAGATTGGTTCTTCGATCCCTTCGTGCCGGATTTCGTCCAAATCGAAGGCGGGTCACGTCAGCGCTGGGAGGATGTCCCCACCGAGCAACTGGCCACCAACCCCAGCTTTTGGGAGCTGAAGAAGGGCGATGCCTGGCACGGCTTTCACAATCTGGTGGACGGCTATGTCATGACCGACCCCAACAAGCTGACCCTGATCACGCCGGGCATCGACAACATTACGGGGGAATATGAACCGCACGGGATACCCGCTTCGATCCTGGCGGAATATCTGCGGGAAAATCGCATCGTTCCGGAAAAGAACGACTTCAACAGCATTCTTTTTCTGCTCACACCCGGCCTGGAATCCAGCAAGGCCGGCACCTTGCTCAGCGCCTTGATCAGCTTCAAAAAACTTCATGATGACAATGCGCCCCTAGATGAGGTCATCCCCTTGGCTATCAGGCGACAAGGCAATCGTTATGCCGGGGTTGGCCTCTATGACCTCTGCCACGACATGCATGAGTTCTATCGCGATCACCATGTCCGCGATCTTCAAGGCTCTCAGTTCGAAGCCGCCCATTTGCCCACCATCGTCCTGTCGCCCCAAGCCGCCAGCCAGTATTTCATCCGCGATCAGGTGGACTATCTGCCCATCGACCAGATCGAAGGCCGCATCGCCGCCACCCTGGCCCTGGTTTATCCCCCAGGCATCGGCGTGATTGTCCCTGGCGAACGCTACGACGAGCGGGCCCGGCCGATGCTCGATTATCTGCAGATGTTCGAACAGGCCGCCAACCGCTTCCCTGGCTTCGACAGTGAAATCCAGGGCGTTTATCGGGAAACCGGGGATGACGGCAAGGTTCGCCTGCATACCTATGTCGTCAAGGAAGATGCCCCATCATGACCGCACAGCTAGGCGTCTATTCGGAAGTCGGCATCCTCAGGGAGGTGATGGTTCATCGCCCGGACCTCAGCCTGACCAGGCTTACCCCCGGCAATTGCCACGAGCTTTTGTTCGATGATGTTCTGTGGGTGAAGATGGCCCGGCAAGAGCACGACGCCTTCGTCGACACTTTGCGCGAGCGCGATGTGGTGGTGCATGACTTCGGAGCCATGCTGGCCGAGATCATGGAGCTGCCCCAGGCCCGCAGTTGGCTACTGGATCAGCGGGCGGATATCGCCGCTTTGGGCCATGGCACCATGGGCGAAGTCCGGGCCTGGCTCGACGAGATGCCGGCGGCCATGCTGGCGGCCTATCTGGTCGGAGGCATCGTCCGAGCCGAACTTCCCTTCGAGGGACACGGATTGTTCGCGGCGACCAGGGCCGACCATCAATTCATCCTGCCACCCCTGCCGAACCAACTCTTCACCCGCGACAGTTCCTGCTGGGTCAA
>Ga0302187_10005476_pt1 | contig 10021 bp, 10 predicted proteins | sample II_Bog_E1_3_FD_202120 | JGI IMG/M metagenome (GOLD analysis project Ga0302187, IMG submission 202120) | Peat permafrost microbial communities from Stordalen Mire near Abisko, Sweden - II_Bog_E1_3 | ecosystem: Environmental > Terrestrial > Soil > Wetlands > Peat | place: Sweden: Abisko...
CCGTGAGCAGCCGGCGCAGGAGGGCCAGCTCCTCGATGATCGAGGCGTAGTACTCGGCGTTCCCCGGGGAGGGCGTGTTGGCCTGCAGGGAGACGAACACCGACGGGTCGCCGATGGACTCGAGGGCGCCCCGGCGCCGGAGCTCCTCGGTGACCGTCACCCAGTCGGCCGGCTCCCCCTGGCTGAACAGCGAGGTGATGGCGCCGAAGATGAGCCCGTGGGACTGCTTGTAGAAGTCGTCGGCCGAGCACTTCTCCATGGCCGTGGCGATGGCGTCACGCGACAGCAGCATGGCCCCGAGGAGGGACTCCTCGGCGTCGAGGTTGTGGGGGGGGATCCGCCCCGGTGAGCCGCCGCCGGTGGCGGGGATCAACCGGCGGGGACGCGGATCGTCGAAGGCCTGGACCATGGTCCTTACACCCTCCCCCATCGGGCTTGGGGATCGCCATAGGACAAGGTGGGGAAATACTTGGGTACCACTGTGCATCCTCCTGGGATAACCCCCGACCACATGGGGACAAGTCTGCTTACGCCGTCAGCATGACGGGTGGATGTGACGACCCACACCCGGGATGTCTCCGGAGGGGTCCGGACGCGCCACTGCCGGCGGTGGACCGCCGGCAGTGGCTGGAGGAGCTCGACGGGCCCGGAGGGCCGGGACTACTCCGCCGCCACGACCTCGATCGTCAGTTCGAACACCACGTCACCGAGGAGCTCGACCCGCACGCTGTGGCCACCGAGCTCGCGGATCGGCTCGTTGATGATCAGGAACTTCCGGTCGACCACCGCCCCGGTCTGGGCCTCGACCTCGCGGACGATGTCGGCCGCCGACACCGATCCGAACAGCTTGCCCCCACCCCCGGCCCGGGCCGACACCGTGATGGTGTTCCCCACCAGGGTGCGGGCCACGACCTCCGACGACTCACGGTCGCGGGCGTCGCGCAGGTCCCGTGACCGTCGCATGGTGGCCGCCTGGGCCTCCACCCCGGGCGAGGCCACGATGGCCTTGCCGGCGGGCAGGAGGTGGTTGCGGGCGAACCCGCCCGACACGTCGATGATGTCGCCCCGCTTGCCGACCCCGTCGATATCGCTGCGCAGGAGGACCTTCATCACTCCCCACCGCCCTCGGTCGCCGCGGCGGGCACTTCGGCGACGACCTCGGCCACCACGTCGGCCAGGGTGACCTCGCCGTCACCGGCCGGGGCGGCGTCGGACGCCAGGACCTCGGACGACGCCTCGGGGGCGAACCCGGGCCGGGGCCGCAGGGTGGAGTCCTCGTCGTTCTCCGAGCGTCGTCGCCCGCCGCCGAACCCGCCGCCCGAGCCGCCGCGGCCACCGCGGCCGCCCGGCCGCTCGGTCGTGGTGCGCTGGGTGTAGGGCAGCAGGGCCAGCTCACGGGCCGTCTTGATGGCCAGGGCCACATCGCGCTGGTGCTGGGCGCAATTGCCCGACACCCGGCGGGCCCGGATCTTGCCCCGGTCGCTCATGTACTTGCGGAGCATGTTGACCTCTTTGTAGTCGACCCACTCCACGCGGTCCTTGCAGATGGCGCAGGGCTTCTTCTTCACCCGGCGCCCGGTGTCCTTGGGGGCGCGCCGCGGCGTGCCTCCACGATCGTTGTTACGGGCCATCAGAAGGGCTCCTCGCTGTATCCGTATCCCTGGTTGCCGGTGTCGCCACCGCCACCGCCACTGCTGCCACTGCCGCCGCCACCGGACGGCGGGCCGCCCCGGGGGGCGCCACCGCCCTGGCCGCCGCCGTCACCGGGGCCACGGCGCTCGTTCTTGGTCACCTGGGCGGTGGCCCAGCGGATGCTGGGGCCGATCTCATCGGCCACCACCTCGACCTTGGAGCGCTTGTCGCCCTCGGGCGTCTCCCAGCTCCGCTGGTCCAGGCGGCCGGTCACCACGACCCGCGTGCCGCGCGACAGGCTCTCGGCGGCGTTCTCCGCCATCTCCCGCCAGCACACGACGTCGAAGAACGACACCGCCTCCTCCCACTCCTGGGTCTGGCGGTTCTGCCAGCGGCGGTTGACGGCCAGGCCGAACGACGCCGTGGCCTGGCCGGTGTTGGTGAACCGCAGTTCGGGGTCACGGGTCACGTTCCCCACCAGCGTCACGTTGTTGTCGTTGGCCATCTCAGTCCTCCCCCCCGGTCGTCGCCGGCGCGGCGGCGGGTGCCGCAGCAGGTGCCGGGGCCTTGGCCGGCGCAGTGGAGGCCGCAGCGGCACGCCGCCCGGCCACCTTGTCGGGCAGCCGGATGACCTTGTGACGGAGGACCTCGTCGGCCAGCACGAACACCCGCTCCATGTCGGCGATGGCCGGCGGGTCGGCCGACAGCTCGATCAGGACGTAGTAGCCCTCGCGCTTCTTCTGGATCTCGTAGGCGAAGAGGCGCTTGCCCCACCGCTCCACCCGGCCCGGGCCGGAGCCCTTGGCCTTGGCGGCGTCGAGGCCGCGCTTCAGCACGTCGCTGACCGCCGCCTCGTCCGCGGCGGTATCGAAGATGACCATGGTCTCGTAGGGCCGCATCTGCGGCTCACCTCCCTCTGGATCGGGCGCGGGGCGCCCGAGCCCCACATCCGTGGAGCAGGTCGGAACGGGGACGGCCCCCGCCGGGGCGGTGGCCGGAACAACCCGAACAACCGGGACACTCTAGCCGAGAGTCAGTGGTACGACTCCCCGTCGCCCGGGAAGGCCCCCGAGCGCACGTCGGCGGCGTAGGCCGCCACGGCGTCCGTGGCCGCCGTGGCCAGCTCGGCATAGCGCCGGACGAACCGGGGGGTGGTGGCGTTCAGACCCAGCAGATCGTGGAAGACCAGTACCTGCCCGTCACAGGCCGCCCCGGCCCCGATGCCGATCACCGGCACGTCCGACGCCTCGGTCAGCCGGGCCCCCAGGGACTCCGGCACGCCTTCCACCACCACGGCGGAGCACCCGGCCGCCACGATGGCCTCCAGGTCGGCCAGGAGCAGGTCGGCCGCGGCCTCCCCCTTGCCCTGGACCCGGTAGCCCCCCATGGCGTGCACCGACTGGGGGGTCAGCCCCACGTGGCCCACGACGGGGATCTCGGCGTGCACCACCGCCTCGATCATGGGCACCCGGACCCGGCCGCCCTCGAGCTTGACCGCAGCGCCTCCGGCCCGGATGAGGGCGGCGGCGTTGCGGACCGTGTCGGCCGTGTCGACGTGGTAGCTCATCCACGGGAGGTCGGCCACCACCAGGGCCCGGGGCCGGGCCCGGGCCACCGCCGCGGTGTGGTGGACCATGTCGGCCATGGTCACCTGGAGCGTGTCCTCGAACCCGAGGACGTTGTTGGCCACCGAGTCGCCCACGAGGATCAGGTCCACGCCGGCGGCGTCGGCGATCCGGGCCGACGGCGTGTCGTAGGCGGTGACCATGACGAGGGGCTCCCCGCCCGTCCGGCGCTTGCGCGCCCGCAGGGTCGGAGCCGTCAGCGGCGTGGGCCGGGTGTCGGGCATGGGTGGTCCTCCGGGTCAGCCGTCCAGCGCGCAGGGCTGCCGGCGGCGTTGTCGGCGCCTCTCGGTCGTCGGGGCGGCCGTGCCGCCCGTCCCCACGCTACTTCCCGGTCCGCCGGTCCGCCGGTCCGCCGGTCCGCCGGTCCGCCACGCCGACGGGCGGGCGGGTCCGCCCGGTCAGACCGTGCGGCCGCCCGAGCCGCTGCGGAGGGCGGGCCGGGCCGGCGTCACCCCGGCACCGCCGGGATACATGCGGACCAGGTGGTTCCAGGCACAGCCCGGACAGACCTCGATCACGTAGCAGACCACGGGATCCTTGCGCCGGCAGAGCTTGGCCAGCTCGGCCGGGGTGGCCGCGCACCGCCCCCCGGCGGGGAGGCGGGCGCCGAAGACGAAGGTCACCTCGACCAGGTTTATCTCCTCGCAGATCGGGCAGACCTCGCCCGACGCCGAGCCCACGTGCCGGGCCGCCCGCTGGAGCTCGGGATGGGCGTCGCAGACGTCGAGGCGGGACAGGCGGCCCTTGCGGAACTCGCGCACCACGGCGTTGCGGGCCAGCCGGTACTCCATCTGCCCACCAGTGGGCGAGGTCCGCACCCCCCCGAGCGGTCCCGGTCGCAAGGTCACAGCCCTCAGGGTAACGCCAACGCCCCGGGATGTCACCGGCGTGCCTGTGCCGGCCGGGGGGCCCCTGTGTTGCATCGATATATCGAAGTGATATATCGTTGAAGGTATGCAGATGGTGAACAACGGCCCAGTGGGCACCACCCGGCCCGGGGCGACCCGCTGATGCTCGAGCTCGCCATCCTCGGGCTCCTCCAGGAGCAGGAGCTCCACGGCTACGAGATCCGCCGACGCCTCCGCGACGAACTGGGCCTGTTCGCCAACATCTCGTTCGGTTCGCTCTACCCCGCCCTGTCCCGGCTGGAGACCGGCGGCGCCGTGGTCGGCACCGAGTCGACGGGGGCCGTCGCCGTGGCGCCGGTACCGGCCTCGGGCTCGCTCAGCGGCGAACGGGCCTCGCTACGGGCCCGGCGGGCGGGTGCGGCCCGGGGCACCAAGCGGTCACGCAAGGTCTACCGCATCACCGACAGCGGCCGGGAGCTCTTCCGGGAGCTCCTCGCCGCCGACGAGCCGGCGGGCACCGACGACGCCCGGAGCTTCGGGCTCCGCCTGGCCTTCGCCCGGCACCTGGCCCCCCAGGCCCGTCTCGGCCTGCTCGAGCGCCGCCGCAACCACCTGGCCCGGCGGCTCACCGAGGAGCGGGCCCGCTCCGCCGGTGCCGGGCAGCTCGACGACTACACCCGCTCCCTGGTGGAGCACTCGACCGAGTCGACCGAACGGGACATCTCCTGGCTCGACCGGCTCATCGAGTCCGAGAAGCAGAAGCAGACCAACAACCCACGCAGCACCGACACCGACTCCCGCCCCGTCGGGAGCACGACGACAACGAAGGGATCCGAACCATGAGCACCATCCGAGTGGCCATCGCCGGGGTCGGCAACTGTGCCAGCTCCCTCATCCAGGGGGTCGAGTACTACCGCGATGCCGATCCGGCGGACACGGTCCCGGGCCTCATGCACGTGGAGCTGGGCGGCTACCACGTCCGCGACCTCGAGTTCGTGGCCGCCTTCGACGCCGACGCCGCCAAGGTGGGCACCGATCTGGGCAAGGCCATCTTCGCCGGCCAGAACAACACCATCCGGTTCGCCTCGGTGGGCGACATCGGCGTCACCGTCCAGCGGGGCCCGACCCTCGACGGCTTCGGCAAGTACTACCGCGAGACGGTCGAGGAGTCACCGGCCGAGCCCATCGACGTGGTCGCCGCCCTTCGCGAGTCGCGGGCCGAGGTGCTGGTCAGCTACCTGCCCGTCGGCTCCGAGCAGGCCCAGCGCTTCTACGCCGAAGCCTGCCTCGAGGCCGGCGTGGCCTTCGTCAACGCCATCCCGGTGTTCATCGCCTCCGACCCGACCTGGGCCCGGAAGTTCCGGGACGCCGGCGTGCCCATCATCGGTGACGACATCAAGAGCCAGGTCGGCTCGACCATCGTCCACCGGATCCTCACCCGGCTGTTCGAGGACCGGGGCCTGGCCCTCGACCACACCTACCAGCTGAACGTGGGTGGGAACATGGACTTCAAGAACATGCTCGAACGCGACCGGCTCGAATCCAAGAAGATCTCGAAGACCCAGGCCGTGACCAGCCAGATCGAGCACGCGCCGCTGTCCGACGACGACGTCCACATCGGCCCGTCCGACCACGTCCCGTGGCTGCAGGACCGCAAGTGGGCCTACATCCGCATGGAGGGCCGGAACTTCGGCGACGTCCCGTTGAACCTCGAGCTCAAGCTGGAGGTGTGGGACTCACCCAACTCGGCCGGTGTGATCATCGACGCCGTCCGGTGCGCCCGGTTGGCCCTCGACCGGGGCATCGGCGGCCCGCTCCTCGGCCCGTCGTCCTACTTCATGAAGTCGCCGCCGGTGCAGTACCACGACGACGTGTGCCACGAGATGGTCGAGGCCTTCGCCGCCGGCGACAACGGCCCCACCTGGCCCGACGACTGAACCCGGGGCGGGCGGCCGGGGCGCTCAGGTGCTGCCGGCCTCCCACCACGCCGCCAGGCGGCGGCGGGCCTCGTCCTCACCGAGGGGCCCCTCGTCCATGCGGAGGTCGAGGAGGAAGCCCAGGGCCCGGCCCACGTCGCGTCCCGGGCCGATGCCCAGCTGCTCCATGATCTGGGTGCCGTCGAGGTCCGGGCGGATGGCGTCGAGCTCCTCCTGCTGGCGCAGTTCGTCGATGCGGACCTCGAGCTCGTCCATGCGGCGCCCGAGGGCCCGGGCCTTGGCGGCGTTGCGCGTGGTGCAGTCGCAGCGGGTGAGCTCGTTCAGCCGGTCGAGGTGCGGTCCGGCGTCCCGCACGTAGCGCCGCACGGCCCGGTCCGTCCATCCGAGCCGGTAGGTGTGGAACCGAAGGTGCAGATTGACCAGCTCGGTCACGGTGTCCACGTCGTCGTTGGCGTAGTGGAGGGCCACCATCCGGGTCCGGGTCATCCGGGCCCCCACCACCTCGTGGTGGTGGAAGGTCACCCCTCCGTCGACGAAGGCCCGGGTCCTCGGCTTGCCCACGTCGTGGAACAGCGCGGCCAGGCGCAACAGCCGGTCGGGGCTCGTCTTGTCCACCACGGCCAGGGTGTGGCCGAGCACGTCCTTGTGCCGGTGGATGGGGTCCTGCTCCAGGGCCAGGCCCGGCAGCTCGGGCAGGAACTCGTCGGCCAACCCGGTCCGCACCACGAACCACAGGGCCACCGACGGGACCGGGACCACCATGATCTTGTCCAGCTCGTCCCGGATGCGCTCGACCGAGACGATCTGCAGCCGGTGGTGGCCCGTCCTCACCGCCTCCACCAGGTCCGGCTCGGGCTCCAGCCCCAGCCGGGCGATGAACCGGGCCGCCCGCAGCATCCGCAACGGGTCGTCGGCGAAGGACGTCTCGGGGTCGAGGGGCGTCCGCAACCGCCGGGCGGCCAGGTCGGCCAGCCCGTCGAAGGGGTCGATCAGCTCGAGCTCGGGCAGGCGGAGGGCCATGGCGTTGACGGTGAAGTCCCGCCGGGACAGGTCGTCCTCGATCCGGTCACCGAAGACCACCTCGGGCTTCCGGGAGTCGGGGTGGTAGGCCTCGGCCCGGTGCGTGGTGATCTCGTAACGCCGGCCGCGGTGGAGGCACCCGATGGTGCCGAAGCGCTTCCCCTGGGTCCACACGGCGTCGGCCCACCCCGAGACGACCGACTCGATCTCGTCGGGCCGGGCCGGTGTGGTGAAGTCCAGGTCGTGTTCCCCGGCGACGCCCTCGTCGGGACCCGCGGCCACGATGGCGTCGCGAACCGATCCACCCACCAGGTACAGCGGACGGCCGACGGCGCGGAAGCGGTCGGAAAGCTCGGCGGTCGCCTCCACCAGGGGCTGCAGTCGTTCCGGTAGCACGCCGCCGAGGGTAGCCCCCGTGGCCTAGGCTCCCGTCCGAGGTGCAGCGGGAACACAGATTCGTCTGCCCGCGAGGCAGCCACCCCCGAGCACACGTACGGCACGGGGACGTCCCCACCCCGGTCGCCGGGGCGGGGTCGAGTGGTGCCCGGTCCACAGCACGTCCTCGGGCCGTGGTCCGACGGCGGTGGTCCGGGGTGGCCACCCTGGCCGCCCTGGTGGCCCTGGCGGTGGGGCCGGTGGCGGTCCCTGGGGTCGCCCAGGCCGCACCCCAGGCCGCGGCCACCGTGTCGGTCGCCACGACCGCACCCACGGCGCTGGTCCTGACCGGTCAGAGCCCGTGGCTCACCCCGGGCCAGCCCTTCGACCTCCGGGTCGCCCTGGGCCGGGGCGCCGGTTCGGCGCCGGCGTCGTCGCTGGGACTCACCCTGTCCGTCTACTCGTGCCTCACCTCGGTCTCGGGGTTCGACGAGGCGGCGGCGTCGGACGCCGCACCCTCCGGACGGCCCATCTCCTCGTCACCGGTGCTGCCCTGGACGGCACTGCCGGCGGCGGTCCGCGGGGTCGCCCTCGACATCCCGGTGTCCACCGCGTCCGACCCGGCCACCTCCACCGGGCCGGGCGGCTACGTGATCGACCTCCACGACGCCGACGCCGGCTGCGGCGTCTACCCGGTGCGGGTCGAGCTGGTGGCATCGCCGGGTGGAGCGGTGATCGGCGGGATCACCACCTTCCTCGTCTACACCGACGCCGCCGCCGACACCGAGCGGCTCCGCTTCGCCGAGGAGGTCCCGTTGGCCACCACGGTCGCCGCCACCGGGCACCGGCCGACCACCCGGGCCCTGCTGGCCGACCCCGCGGCCGGGCTGTCCCGGCCGGCCGCCGCGCAGGTGGCCGCCCTCGACGCCACGGTGGCCGCGGTGGCGGCCGATCCGTCGGTCCCGGTGACGCTCGACGTCTCGCCCCAGACGGTCCAGCTCCTGGCCACGTCGGGGCACCGGGCCACGGTGACCACCCTGGCCCAGCTGGCCACCACGCCGGCGGTCCACCAGCTTCTGGCCGCTCCGTACACCCAAGTCAGCGCCCCGGCCCTGGTCGACGCGGGCCTCTCCACGGAGCTGACCCGGCAGGTCCAACGGGGTGGGGCCGTCCTGGCCGGCAACGGTCTCCACGTGTCCCCGTCCGCCGGGGACCTCGGGCCCTGGGTGACCGCCGGGGGCGTCGACACGGGAACCCTGGCGTCCCTGGCCGCCCTGGGCTACAACCAGCTGGTACTTCCGGCCGGTGCCGTGGCCGACGGCCCGGCACCATCACCCCGCGGGGGGTCGTCGGCCCAGCCCTTCACCCTCGCCACCACCCGCCAGACCTCGGTCACGGCCATCACCTCGAACGCCGACGTCTCCTCACGGTTCGCCGCGGCACCCGGCGATCCCGTCCTGGCCGCCCAGGAACTGCTGGCCAACCTGGCCCAGATCTACTTCGAAGGCCCGAACCTGACCACTCCCCGGGCCGTGGTGGCGGTACCGCCGTCCGGCTGGACGGCCGACCCGGTGTTCGTGTCGACCCTCCTGGCCGGGCTCGACGGCAACCCCATCGTGGCACCGGTCACGATGACCCAGCTCTTCGCCACCTTCACCTCGCCGGCGTCCTGCGGCACCTCGGGCTGCCGACTGGCCGCCTCCCCGGCCCCCTCCGGGCTGCCGACCACGGCCATCCGCGTCCAGCGGGCCCGGATCGACGGGTTCGCCAGCGCCTACCACGGCCCGGCCGGGCTCCCCCAACAGCTCGGGGACGTCCTCCTCGCCGGCGAGTCGGCGGACCTGCGGCCGTCCCAGCAGGCGGCCGTGGTCCAGGCCGCAGGGAGGTCGGTCGACGCCCAGCTCAGCCAGTTCGCCATGGCCAGTGACCAGAGCATCACCCTCACGGCCCGGACGGGCACGGTCCCGGTGATCTTCGTGTCGTCGGCCGACTACGCCCTGGCCGGGACCCTGGTGCTCTCGAGCGACAAGCTCCTGTTCACCAACCAGAAGACCAAGCAGACCGGGCCCACGGTCGACCTCGACAAGAAGACCAACGTGACGCCGGTGGTCGTGCAGGCCCAGGCCTCCGGTGAGTTCAAGCTGTCGGTGGCCCTGGTGTCCCCCGACGACGACCTGGTGCTGACCAGCGGCCAGGTCAGCGTGCGGTCGACGGCCACCTCGATCGTCGGTGTCGTCCTGTCGCTCGGGGCCGTGGCCGTCCTGCTCGTCTGGTGGGTCCGCACCTCGCTGCGGAACCGGAGGAAGCGGCGGGCCGACGAGGGCGCCGCAGCATGACCGAGGACGCCGCCGGGGCGGCAGCCGGCGGTGACACCGGCGAGGGGTTCGACGAGGCCCTGGAGGACCCGGTCGACGCCCGGCGGCGCCGTGGGCTGGCCGGGGCCACGGTCTGGATGGCCGTGGGCACGACGCTGTCCCGGATCACCGGGTTGGGTCGGCTCTTCGCCCTGGCCGCCGCCCTGGGTCAGGGGGGGCTGTCCGACGGCTACAACATCGCCAACACCACCCCGAACATCATCACCGAC
>Ga0302187_10005478_pt1 | contig 10020 bp, 9 predicted proteins | sample II_Bog_E1_3_FD_202120 | JGI IMG/M metagenome (GOLD analysis project Ga0302187, IMG submission 202120) | Peat permafrost microbial communities from Stordalen Mire near Abisko, Sweden - II_Bog_E1_3 | ecosystem: Environmental > Terrestrial > Soil > Wetlands > Peat | place: Sweden: Abisko, Stordalen...
AATAGCGGCTGACGGATATTGCCGAGGCTGAGTGGTCATATTGCAGACGCGGACTCAGGGGGCGCAATGCCTGCACGGTATATCCGCCAATCGAAACCACGCTCGTTCTGTCGCGCGCGGGAAGCGGTGTGCCCCCGCCTGTACCGTGCCGGTTGACTGGCACCATCGGGAACGGATGATGAGGACCGTCGCCTCCAGGACGCCCAGGCAGTGGCCGGCCCGGCCGAATCGGGCGAATTGGACCACGATATCCACCTGGGAATACCCCCACGTTGACTCCGTAGCCGCCACCGCCCCACCATGGCTGGCATCCATTCAGTCCCGGCGCCCAGCCCCACCCAAAGGCGTCGTAGTAGTTCCAGGTTCCGCATTGGAAGGGCGTATAGCCCCACGCGTAACCCGAGACCCAGATGTAGCCGTATCCCGGCGTCCACATCCAGTTTCCGCTTCCATAGGGGTCAAAACCCGCGCTTTCAGCGTCGTTTGGCGACCAGATGTAACCCTGATCTGGTACGTTGTACCAGCTTCCGTTCGCGTCCAGATCGCTCCACCCGGGATTACTGGCATCCGGAAAGCTCTTGGTTGCCCCTGTCCGGGCCGCGCCCTCGGCTGACAATGCTTCGTCGCGATCGGAGTTCCACGTATCCCAGGAATCCGGTTCGATGGATTCCGTCAGGTTATAGCGGGATGGGTCGTTTGCGTTCAGCGCCAGGCTTTCGCCGCCGTGCAAATCAAGTGACAGTGCATTGCCCCGTTCCACATGGGCGTTGCCGGAGAAAACGGCCAGTTCTCCCGGAGAATTATCAAGGTTGACGCGCAGGACAGCAAGGCCGCTGGCAGTCACGGCAGCGTCGGCAAACTTCACGCTGATGGTTCCGGCCAGGCCTTCGCCCTGCAATTCGAAGTAGGCCAACCCGCTTTCCAGCGCAACATTCGCTTCGGCACTGCTGCCTTGCCCGCGCAGCACCGCCAGCGTGAGTGAGCTGTTGGGCGAAAGCCGCACGACGCTGCCGTCTTCAAACTGGATTTCAGCGCGCCCGTCGTCACCGGTCGTCAACAGCGAGCCTTCAAACAACGGAGTGTTTTCCACCGCCGGATCGGCAAGCAACTGCTTTCCCTGGGAGAGCTGCACCTGGCCTTCCACGCTGCTGAGCCTCACTGCGCGAGCAGCCGGCGCCGCGTCGTCGCCCCTGGCCCGCACGACGGACATGGCCAGGAAGAGCGCCAGTCCCATCATTCCCAGCACACATGTCTTCAGCCCGTCATGATCCAACATTCTGCTTTTCATGGTGCGCTGCCTCCCCATAGCCAAACCCGAGCAAAAACCCTGCTCGCGGCCTGGAAACGTACTTACATAGGACACCCGGTCCGCCGTAAAGTTACTTCAAAATCTTGACCCAACCTGTCGAAGCCCGCTAGCCTTCCGCCCGCGCCAGCAGCATCCGCGCCCGTTTTCTCACCCGCTCCATCACTGCATCGTCGCCGGCAAGCCGCTCCAAAATCCCGCGGATCGTCCCAATCTGCTGCACCCGCCCATCCCCTGCGGCCTCCAAAAGAAACTCCGTCTCACGGTCCAGGCCCAGCGGATCGTGCTGCAGCAGATTCTCCAGGCGAGCGCCCTCCACAATGGTCTCCGCAACCGCCACCAGCGATCCGCCCAATGCCTCGATCTCCTTGTCCTTTGAAAAATTGAACTCGCAGCTCCCCTCGCCCTCGGGACCGCGATAGCTCAGCTTCTTCCATCCCTGAAACGCGACCTTCAAATGGCTCTCGCATTCTGTTTGGAAAAACCGGTGGGTTTGTGCCATTTGAAAGACGTGTCCGGCAAACTCGGCGCTCACCTGGATGTCGCGGTCCACGCTGGGGGCCTCGATTCCTGGTGACCGGGCGGCCGGCGAGGCATTCCGCTCCGATCGGAAATGGCCGCTCCCATCCGGATGGATGATCAGGGTCCATTGCGACGGCGACAGGTCAGGATTCGAGAAGTGAACTTCAATGACCGGCGAAGCCGCCGGCGCAACCTGTCCAGTTGCCGGCCACGCCAGCCCCGCGATAGCTGCAAACAGCCAGGCCCATTTGATCATCGTGAAAGTCCCTGAAGCGCCAGAGTCTGCGCCGTATGTATGTGACAGATTGCGATGGCCAGAGCATCCGCGGCGTCGGCCGGTTCAGGTACAACATCGAGTCCCAAGAGGCGAGCCACCATAAACTGCACTTGCTCCTTTTTCGCAAGCCCATACCCGACCACGCTCGACTTGATTTTCAGGGGAGCATACTCGGCCACCGGCAGCTTGCGGCAGGCCGCAGCCAGCAGCGCCACGCCCCTTACTTGACCCAGCTTCAGTGCAGACTTGGCATTCACTGAGTAGAAAACCCCCTCGATCGCCACAGCGTCCGGCTCCCACCGCTCCAACTCGGCAGTCAACTCACGAAACACTTGCTCCAGCCGCTCCGCCGTGGTTTTGGTCTTAGCAAGCCGGATCGCGCCCATCGCTTTCATCACCAGCCGGGGCTCGCGCCCTGAATCGCACGACTCCACGACCCCATACCCCGTAATCTCGGTCCCGCAATCGATCCCAAACACTCGCATCGGGTCCAAGTTTACCGCAAAGGTGGCACTGCAATCGTATGGTCAGTGCCTCACAAGTCTCCGATTCGGAATTCCGGTCAGGTATCCATCAAAATCTCCACCCGCGCGATTTTTCATCTTGACAGTGAATAATATGTGCGTGATAACTTACCGTTAGTGGACACTTACCTACAAGCCGGACTCGACGCCCTCGGGGATTCCACCCGCATGGCTATTTTCCAACGGCTATCGGGGGGTCCCATTGCCGTCAACGAACTGGCCAAGTCCCTCCCTGTCAGCCGCCCGGCCGTCTCGCAGCACCTGCGCGTCCTGAAAGATGCGGGCCTGGTTACAGATTCAAAGGCAGGAACCCGTCGCCTTTACCAACTGAACCCTGAAGGCATTGCCCGTCTGCGCGCCCACTTCGACAGGGTCTGGGAAGAAGCCATGAGCGCATTTCAAACGACCGTCGAACAAATCCCCAGTGGAGAAAGTCATGACAAAAATCGCAGAAGAAGCCGTCGTCCGTAAGAGCGTGCGCGTGAATGCACCCATCGAGCGCGCCTTTTCAGTCTTCGTGGAACAAATGGAGACCTGGTGGCCAGCAACCCATCACATTGGAAAGACGCCCTTCGAGGCAATCTTCGTGGAGCCGCGGGTGGGGGGCAGATGGTATGAGCGAGACGTTGAAGGCAAACTCACAGATTGGGGCACGGTACTTGCATGGGATCCGCCGCATCTCGTGACGTTTTCATGGCATGTGGGGCCAGGCCACGACTCGCCGGATTGGGTGTGCGACCCGGACATTGCCAAGGCCAGCGAAGTTGAGATTCGGTTCACGGCCGAGGCGCCGGGAATCACCCTGGTCGAACTGGAGCACAGCAAGCTTGAGCGGCATGGCGAAGGTTATGAGCAACTGCGCGCTGTCTTTGACGGACCAGGCGCATGGGCCGGTATCCTGGCGCTCTTTGCCAAGACCGTGGAAGGAGATCGCGCGTGACGAGGAGCGTCTTATTCCTACGCATCGCAGCGGTCCTTACGTTCATCCATGCGGTGCTGCACACCATCGGCGGGGTCTTCGGCAAAGTGAATCCGGGCCCCGCAGCCGTCGCCGTGGCGGCCATGCAGTCGAACCAATTCCTCCTGATGGGTCATATGCGGAGCTTCTGGGATTTCTATCGCGGAATGGGGCTGGCGGCCACCATCTCCCTCACCTCAGAGGCCATTCTTTTCTGGCAACTGGGCTCGCTGGCAAAGCACGACGCCCGGCGGTTGAGGCCGATCCTCATTACGTTTCTGATTGCCTATGCGGCTCTGACGGTCAACTCAAGCGCTTATTTCTTTATCGGGCCTGTAGTCGTAGAGATTCTTATCGCCGCATGCCTCGGCTTGGCGGCTTACAGCGCAAAACCATATTCAACCGCTTGAGCAGGTTTCGGATGTGACCTCGACTGACGTTGGCGACCGTTCCCCGTTCCAGAATTCCGCTTATCTATTCAGGAGCGGATCGATAAATCCAAGCAATCCATCCGCAGAAATATCGACTGCCAAGTTGGTTAGGGTGTCGCTGCTTTGCGATTGCGGTATGGACGGCGAAGTGAGGAAGGCCTCCGTCGATTCGAATTGCTGTTCGGGAGCTTGGGCAATGCGCGTCAATTCCCCGCCATCCAGCCATGTCAGCGAGCAGTTCTCGCAGGAATCGATGACCACGTTGCCGGGGCCGGCGTAGAAGTGCGTGTCCATGCGGCGGTGGCACTGCGGGCAGTTGATCTTGCGCTGTAAATCGGCGGCGTCGGCCGGCGGCTGAATCGTGCCTCCGCGCTTTTGAGCCTGCACTGCGTCCACCAGCGCAGACAACGCCCCCATGGGAACAAGTATGCCGCGGCACTTGGCGCAGTAGCAGATGCGGATGTTGTCGAGCGTCGCATGCACCAGGTCTGTGGCGCAGATCGGGCAGTTCTGCCCCGACGGCTCACCCAGCACGCGCACGCCATCGTCCGCGTTCGCTTCCGGAAGAAAGACTCGCTGGCAATATTCACAGCGGAAGCTGGTCATATCCGGTTTCAGGCGCATGGGTGCGCCGCACGAAGGACAATTCATTGGGGCTTCCCGCATTCTGCGCAGAACTTCGCGCGTTGTGGAATTGGCTTTCCGCACTCAATGCAAAACTTTGAACCGGCAGCAAATGTGCCTGATCCCGCATCGGCAGCCATGGGCGCGGCGACAGCAGGCGCCTGGGGTACAGCGAACGTGGGCCGGAGGGAAGCCGAAAGCGTTTGCGCAACAGCCGCGCCTGCACCGAGCCCCATGCCCATGCCTGCTGCGCCGCCCTGGTTGGCGGCTGCAATATCAAGGGACTCCGCCGCTTCAAACTGCGTAAAGCGCCCCAGATCTCCCACCATGTTCATCCCGATGCGCTGGTCCAGAATCTTCTGCAATTCATCGGGAAGAGAAATGTTCTGAACCACAAATTGGTTCAATTCCAGGCCCAACGCGGTGAAGGCCGGCTTGATCTGCTCAATGATCTTTTCCCCAAGCAATCCCTGCTTGGCCGTCATGTCAAGAAATGAAAGATCGCTGGATGCAAAAATCTCGCTCATGCGGCCGACGATGGTGTCGCGCAATTGGCCTTCCAGGTCGCCGACGTAATAGGTGGCGCGCGTGCCGCTGATTTGCGTGAAAAAGGTGCGCGGATCCGCGATGCGATACGAGTAGATGCCGTAGCAGCGCAGCCGCACCGCGCCAAACTCCTTGTCGCGGATGGTTATGGGCGTTGCCGTGCCCCATTTTTGATCGATTTCGAGGCGAGTGGAAAAGAAGTAGACTTCCGACTTGAACGGGGACTGGAATTCCTTGTCCCAATTCATCAGATCGGTGAGCAGCGGCAAATTGCGCGTATTCAGAGTATGCAGGCCGGGTCCAAACACGTCAGCGATCTTGCCTTCGTTCACAAAGGCGGCCATCTGCGATTCGCTCACCGTGAGCCGGCCGCCGTTCTCAATCTCCTCATCCCGCATCGGAAAGCGATAGGCCAGAATGCCTTCTTCCGGCTCGTTCCACTCAATGACACGGATGAACTGCTTCCCCAGAAACTGTCCTAGAGTCACGTGCTTCTCCTTGGGGTATCTAAGCCGAAACTATAGCACAAGGTTTGAACACGGGCGGGGCCTGTCAAGAGCGCACTCAATGCAGATTCACCCGCTTGCTAACTGGGCACAAAACAACAGCGGCATGAGCAATTCCGCTCGTGCCGCTGCCAGTGGACTGTTGGGATTGGACTAAGGCCATCGCGCTGCCGCGAGTGCCATTGGCCCGGCGGTTGATTCCTTTCCGCTGGGGCGATAGCGGGGCTACAATTGCCCGGCTATACCATGGGGTCTGGGGCGCGATGCCCTAGGCCTCAGTCACCTCACGTACGAAACAACTGGAATATTCACTTTGCATTAGCTGGATCAACCTCCTTTCCCGTGTATGCACAAACTATCGCAGTGCAGGCGCGGCGTCAAGAGCGGTTGTTGATTCTCCGAACAACTGGGCGCGGTGTGTTCACAAATTCCCGCGTTGTCAGTGAGTGCGCTGGAGAACAATCGTGCTGGGGTCGTGCGCGTCTACAAGTCCCCGGCCTGGAATCAACTTCAGACTCTGCCGGACGGGACCATAGGTCACTGTATACATGTGGCTGCCCGCATCGAACAGCTTCCATCGTCCCATGGTTCCGCTGGCGAATTCAAGCACTCCGTTAGGCTCGAATTTAGCCGCCGAGTCTTCGTTGTTCTGAATCACCATGGGCGTGTAGGTGCCTACAATCAACTCCACAGGGCTCAAGGGAGGGTCGAATTTCACCGCACCTGTCGCGCTCACCACGTAATCGCCGCCCGCGCGCACCAGGCCGCCGCTGGGAGGGATCACGGAAAGAATCAACTTTGTAGGAACCTTCAGATTTCCCACCATTTTGGTTGAACTCGACTGAGCCACCGACGAGATGGTCCTCTTCTCCACCCACGAGTGTTTGTCGTCCGACAACTCCACGTTGAGCGCCGATCGCTGCGCGTTGCCCAGCAACCCCATGGACTTGAAGCTCACGATGATGGTGGCCGGCCCCGGACCGGACGTGAAATAGAAGTAGTTGCTCCCTACGAAGTTGTCTACTGTTCCCGTGTTGTCGCCCGGCTGCAAGGGCGCCGGATGGTGAGGATCGAGCGATTGCGCCGAAACGCCAGGCAGGACGCATAGAGCAGAAATCGCCAGAGGAAGAACCTGCCGCACGAAGCGGGACATCGTAACCGAGTGCATGTCGATATCTCCTGAATGTCTGAGTCGTAGTTCGGCCATGGATTTTCTGGGATACACCGCTGCGGCCAATACATTCCATTTTCCAAACTTACGGGGAAGCATGGAGGAAGCATACCGAACCATACAGAGATGATCCACAGAATATTAACGCACTCCGAGGTCTCTTTCCGCCGCGTCACCAGCTATGCAGCCACTCCTCGTCGCGCCCAATGCGCACTGGCGCGTTGAATAACTCGCTCAGCCGGGACTCAGTCAGTAGTTCCGAACGCGGACCGTCGCCTACGATGCGCCCGCCGCGCATCAGAATCACCCGCTCGATCTCCGGCAGGATGTCGCCCAGGTGGTGCGTCACCAGTACCAGCCCGGTTCCTTCGCGCGCCAACCGGCGCAGCGTCTCGCGCAGATCGCGCTGTGCCGCCAGATCCAGCGCATTTGAAGGCTCATCGAGCAGTAGTTGCTGCGGCCGATGCACCAGCGCGCGCGCAATCAGAATGCGCCGCTTTTCCCCGGCCGACATCTCCCCCACCAATCGATCTGAAAGATGGGCCGCTTCAATCCGCTCCAACGCCTCCCGGGCGCGCTCTCGCATCTCCCCGGAAACATGCAGATTGGGCCAGAGCGTCGATGCCGAAAAAAATCCGGCAATCACCGCGTCCAGCCCGGTGGTTACCGCCGTGCGCTCGCCCGGAAGTTCCGCGGCCACTACGCCGAAATGCCTGCGCAACTCGGTCAGGTCCCACCGCTCACGCCCAAAAATCCGCACCACCATGCCTGGCTGCACGATGGGATACACCTGGCAGGTCATGGCCATAATCAGGGTCGATTTTCCGCATCCGTTGGGTCCCAGGATCGCAACATGCTCGCCCGCGCGAACCTGCAAATTCACGTCGTGCAGCACCACCCGCTCGCCGCGCGCGACATTGACCTGCCGCAATTCAAGAAACTCTGCCGTCTGCTTTTCGATTTCGACCGCCCGGACTGGTGATTCGCGATTACTCGGTTGCAATGCGGCCATGGTCCGCAGCCTTGCACTGGTACATTAACTTGTCTGCGCGTTCAACCAGGTTGTCCGCGGTTTCTCCTGGTTGCACCAGAGCGGCACCCACTGAGATCGACATGGGAATGCGCTTTCCATCCTCGAGGGGGACCGACGTCTGATGCAGGAGGACAACGCATCTCTGGGCCAGGCTCTCCAGGCTTTCCTGGCTCACGTTGCGGACAATCGCCAGAAACTCATCGCCGCCCCAGCGGCCGACGGTGTCGGTGGGGCGCAGCGAGGCAGCCAATGTCTTCCCCGCTTCCTGCAGGGCCCGGTCTCCGCAGGCGTGGCCAAAATTGTCGTTGATCGCCTTGAAGCCGTCCAGATCAATTGAAAGTATGCCAAACGGATCGCCGTGTACCTGGAATTCGTTCAACGCGGTTTGCAGGGTCATCTCAAGAAAACGGCGATTGGGCAGTTGCGTAAGGTGGTCCAGAAAGGCTAGCCGTTCCAGCGACTTGGTCCTTTGTCTCGCATCGTTCTGTGCCGAATCGTCACTGAAAATCTCGATTGCTCCCACGACCGACCCGTCGGCCGCCCGAAGCGGTTGCACGCGCACCTGGACGGGGATCCTGCGGCCCAGTTTATGGCGCAGGAATACGCTCGCCTCGTGCGGTCCCCCGTCCTTGATGGTTGCCGTTAGCGGGCAATCTTCCTTGCAAAGTCGCCGCCCTGCGGTATCCACATGGCAGAGGATGTCGTCTTCGCACTTCCGGCCAATCAGTTCGTCCGCTGTGTATCCTGTCAGGCGATAGGCGCCTTCGTTCCAGTAGAGAATCCGCCGTTCGCGATCCACAAAGTAGACGCCATCGCTCATGTGGTCAAGCAGTTCTTTATAAAAACCAGGGTCTGCGGGATTCGCCGGCGTTCTTGGCTCTTCAGAATCCATTTCCGTCCTTTGCAATCTCCCAATTATGCCATTACCCATGCTTCTTCGGCATCCAAAATGCGGGTCCGTGGCGAGGGTTACGGCGCTTGCCCCTTCAACCCCCAAGCATCGATGCGTTAATCTCCAATCACACCCATGTCCGACGCCTCCCAATTCCTCATCCCCCGCGGCTTCCGATTCGGCGCTACCAAAGCCGGGCTGAAGAAGAGCGGCCGCACTGACTTTGCTCTCATCGTGGCGGACGCACCGGCCAGCGCTGCCGCTGCCTTCACCGCCAACCGCGTCACAGCCGCGCCGCTGATCGTGGATAAAGAGAATCTCCGCGCCTCAGGCAGCCGCGTTCGCGTAGTTGCCATCAACGCCGGCAACGCGAATTGCGCTGCGGGCGAACCGGGCATGGCCGCCGCGCACGCCACTTGCGCCGCCGCCGCAGATATCTTTGCCTGCCCTGCCGATCACGTATTCCCTTCCTCCACCGGCATCATCGGCGTCCCGCTTCCGGTGGAAAAACTGGTGGCCGCGTTGCCCGCGCTTTACGCTTCAATCGGCCCAGAGTTCGACCATTTTCAGCAGGTCGCGCAGGCCATTCTCACCACCGATACCGTGGAGAAGACCGCCTTTGCCCGGCTCGAATTCACTGCTACGGACGGAACAACGCGCGAGGTGCGCATCGCCGGCGTTTGCAAAGGCTCCGGGATGATCCACCCGCAGCTTGTTCCCCACGCCACCATGCTGGTCTACATCCTCACGGACGCACTGGTCGAGCCAGCCGTGCTGGACGGCTACTTGCAACCGGCAATTGAGCTCAGCTTCAACCGGATCTCCGTAGATGGCGATACCTCAACCAATGACACCGTGCTCCTTTTGGCGTCTGGCGCAAGCGGCGCGGCGATTGGGGCCGGCCACGAGGGCTTCAAAGCGGCTCTCACCCAGGTCTGCACTTCGCTTGCCCGCCAGGTTGTCGCCGACGGCGAAGGCATCACGCATGTCGTCGAGCTGAGGATTGACGGAGCGGCAACCGACGCCGACGCCCTGCGGGTCGCCAAGGCCATCGCCCATTCCCCGCTGGTGAAGACCGCCTGGGCCGGCTGCGATCCCAACTGGGGTCGCCTGGTTGCCGCCATCGGCTACTCCGGCGCGGAAATTGACCCCAGCCGCATCGACATCGATTTCGGCGATCTGCCCATCTGCCGCGATGGCGGCCGAGCAGCCGGGTTCGACGAGTCGGCA
>Ga0302187_10005480_pt1 | contig 10019 bp, 11 predicted proteins | sample II_Bog_E1_3_FD_202120 | JGI IMG/M metagenome (GOLD analysis project Ga0302187, IMG submission 202120) | Peat permafrost microbial communities from Stordalen Mire near Abisko, Sweden - II_Bog_E1_3 | ecosystem: Environmental > Terrestrial > Soil > Wetlands > Peat | place: Sweden: Abisko...
CCCGACCTGATCAATTTTGCCCGGGCGAATTTCGATCCGCGCTCAATCGTACGCGCGGCCGAGGCAGAAGCTGTCTGACCTTCAACAACGAGGGCAGGGGAGAGCGCAATGGGACGGCTGACATACCTCGATAACAGCGACCTGGCGCCTGAGTACCAGGACATTCCGCGGATGAAGTCCAATATCACGCGTGCTGTCGCGCACAGCCCGAAACTCGCGCGAAATGTCGCCGGGCGCGGGATGTATTTTCGGCATGACAGCACGCTGGATGTGCGCCTGCGCGAACTGGCAATTCTGCAAGTCGGGTATTCCACGCGGTCAGCCTATGAATGGGCGCATCACGTCGATATCGCGTTGTCGTTCGGGGTCAGCGTGCAAGATATCCGCGCGATTGGGCTGGAAACCCAGGGGATTGCAACGCACCTTGATCCGGTGGCGTCGGCTGTGTTGGCGGCGGCGCGTTCGTTGACCGATGCGATAGCCTTGCCGCAGCCCATTTTCGATGTGCTGGCAAAAGCGATGAACACCGCGCAACTTGTCGATCTGCTGGTAGCCATCGGTGAATACAATGGCCTGGTGCGCGTAATGGCCGCGATCGAGATCGATCTTGAACCCGAATACCTGGAATATCTCGTGCAGTTTCCACTACCGGCATGAATTTTATTTTCGCACAATAAAGGATTTTTCCTCATGAAACTGCTTAGCTTTACCCACGAAGGACGCGACAGCTTTGGCGCGGTGGTCGGTACACGCGTTGTTGACCTCGGGCTGAAATTTGCTGGAGTCTATGCCGATATCGTTGCCGTGCTCAAGGCTGGCGCACTTGACGAAGTCGAGGCCGCTATTGCGGGGGCCACGGGCGACTATGATCTGGCAGATATCACGTTTCTGCCGGTTATTCCCAATCCGCCCAAAATCATCTGCATCGGCGTGAATTATGATTCCCACCGCACCGAGATCGGTCGTGATCCCAGCGCGCGACCGATGGTGTTTGCGCGTTTTGCGGCCAGCCAGGCCGCGCATCAGGAACCGTTGCTGCTGCCCCCCGAATCCGAAACGTTTGACTACGAAGGCGAAATTGCCGTCATCATTGGCAAGGCGGGGCGCCGTATCGCCGAGGCCGATTGCTGGGACTACATTGCCGGCTATGCGCCATACAACGATGGCAGCATTCGCGAATGGCAGCGCCATACCGCCCAGTGGGGTCCTGGCAAGAACTTCTACAAGACTGGTGGTTTTGGTCCGTGGATGACGACGCGTGGTGAAATCGCCGACAACCAGACGCTGCATCTGAAAACCCGGCTGAACGGCATGGAATTGCAGAATGCCACCAGCGATGAAATGATCTTTTCGATCCCTTATTTGATCGAATATTGCTCAACCTTCATCCCGCTTGAACCCGGCGACGTAATCGTCACGGGCACTCCGGGCGGGGTTGGCGTTCGTCGCGAACCCAAGTTGTTCATGAAGGACGGTGACCTGGTCGAAGTCGAAATCACTGAGGTCGGCGTGCTCAAAAACCCGATCCAGGCCGAACGCGTCTGATCAACCGGGGCACCCCGACGTCAGACCGTGACGGTTTCCGGGTGAGCGCGTGGCAGTGTGCCGCGCGCCGCCCGAGTCCCGGCGCGGGGTGCGTCTGGCAGCCGGTGTTTGGCCTGAGCCCGCGTAGGGCCGATGTGAAGCGTCACCCGGCGGCGAGAATTTCGACGCAGCATCGCGCAATCTGGCCTTCCGGCGCACACTGGAACTCCTGCGCTCGCGCTAACTCTGGTGCCACATGGGTGCGCCAGCAACAGAGCTGCGCATGGTCACCAGATGGTCGAGGCGGATTGACCCGACGAACACCGTCTTGCGGTCGTCTCCGCCAAAGGCAATGCTGGCGGGAAAGTTCAACACCGATGCCTCAGGGTCTTCAAACAGGCACCGGGCCTGTCCACTGGGGGCGATGCGATGGATGCCGTTGCGTGTCACCTCGGTGACCCACAGGCCCCCGTCCACGTCGAAGGCCAGGCCATCGACGATTGCGCCTTCAAAGAGCGGATCGGGGCCGAACGCTTCGGCTGGCCCTGGCTCGCCGCTGTCCGAAAGGCGCATCCGTAACACCCTGCCTCGTCGGCTTTCGGCGAGATAGACATGCTGCATGGCTGAATCAAAGCGCAGTTCGTTGGCGAAGCACAGGCCGGACGCCATCAGCCTGGGACCGGCAGCCGTCCGCTTCACGACATATCCATCGGGTATCGGATGGTCGATTGCGCGCGATCGCGGAACGGTGCGGGTGGATACGGTCAGCCACAGATCGCCCGCCGGATCGAAATGGACAAAGTTGGCAGCGCCCAGATCATGGCCATCGAATTGCCCGAATTCCAGTCGGCCAGATCCATCCGGGGCAAGCGTATGGACGGTTCCGCTGTCAATCCCGGCCAGATAGAACGTGCCGTCGCGGTCTTGCGCAATTCCATTGGTGGTGCCGCCCGGGGCAGGGACGTGGCGGCAACAGCCATCGGTGCTGATCCGTGTTATACCGCCCCGGCTGTCGGAGACCGCCAGATCGCCATCCAGAGTGACCAGCACGCATTCCGGCCGTTGCAGGGCTGTGCCGATCCGGCCGCAGGGGACCAGATCAACCGTCATGCCGTGTCACTGTGACCACCGGCAATGCGGCGATCAGGGCTTCGGCTTCGGCAAATGTCCCGGCGGTGCCGAAAATGTAGTGATCGGGGCGAATGATCACCGCTTCTGCGCCGAGTGTCGCCAAATATTCGTCGCCATCGCCCTCCAGCACGACCGCGCCTGCCGCGCGCAACCGGTCGTGCATTGCCGGGGTGAACCGCGCCGCCAAACGGGCGGTGACGAGCACTGCAAAGTGCAACCCCACCAGATCATCCAGGCGCCGGTCTGCGCGCAAGCGGGGTTGTGCCGCCAGCGTTCCCGCCAGCGGATTTGCGCTTTGTCCCCTTAGACCACCACCGAGCCCTGGCCGGATCGGGGTCATCACATGCGGACTGGACAGCAACATGGCGTCACGTTCGCGCGCCTTGTCGGGATCGGTCTCGGCAATAAATCCGCCAATCCGGTTGGCCTCGGCAATATATTGCGTGACGTGCGGTGCCAGTTCCTGTTGGTAGCTGTCGAGCAAGTCGGGATCGGCTGTCCCGGTGAGCGCGAGATCGATCTTCCACGCCAGATTTATGACATCGCGCAGGCCCGCACACAGGCCCTGGCCAAGAAACGGTGGGGTCTGGTGCGCCGCATCGCCGGCGATCATCACACGCCCGTTGCGCCAGCGCGAGGCGATGGCCGACCGAAAGACATAGACCACCGCGCGTTCCAGCACGACGTGGTCCGGCGACACCCAGCGTTGCAACAGCGGATATACCTGATCGGGCCGCGCAAAGGTCGCGGGGTCATCGCCGGGCAGGAGCATGACCTCCCACCGCCGACGCCGCCCCGCACCCTCGATATAAGTAAACGGGCGGGCCGGGTCGCAGTATTGCACCGTGCCTTCGGGCAGTTCCGGCGCGCCCGGGTTCAAGATGAAGTCAGCGACCAGCCATTGTTGCGAAGGGGCAAGGACGGTCAGCTCCGCACCGATGAGTGCACGCACAGTGGAATTCGCGCCGTCGCAGCCGACCACATAGCGAGCCTGTGCCGACCAGGGCTCGCCTGTCTCGTCCCGGGCGACCAGCGTGACACCAAGCTCGTTCTGGTCCAGCCCGGTCAACCGCAGCCCCCGCCGAACCGTCACCAGCGATGATCTGGCAATCCGCGCCTGCAACGCGTGTTCCAGATCGGGCTGGTGAAACCGGTTGCTGTCGCGCCAACCGTGGATTCCAGGCGTAATCGGACGCGGCCAGTCGATCAGCATCCGGCCTTGCGCATCTTCGAACCGCATCCGCGCGTAAACGCCCAGCAATGGCTCCAGATCTTCGCCAATGCCCGCCGACTGCAGCACGCGCATCGCTTCCCCGTCGATGTGGGTGGCGCGGGGCAAAGGATAGGATTGCGGAAACTGCTCCAGAACCAGTACGCGCCGCCCCTCGCGTTCGAGTAAGTTGGCCAATGTTGCGCCGACAGGGCCATAGCCGATGATGGCAACATCGAATGGTTCGTCCACGGCCGTGTGACCTGGATTGTCGGGCGTCATGATCACAGCGCGCGGATGTTGTGTGCGGTTTCAATACTCCACTGGTCCACCGGCAGGAATCCCGGCGCATTGCGGCACAAGTTTTCGGTAAACGCAAAAATGTCTTCTTCGCTCGCTGCGAGGTCGATCGTGGTGCGGTGCGGTTGGGTGATGTACCATGGTGTATCGACGTAAGCTTCGATACGGTTCCCTTCGGGGTCGGGAAAATAGACCGACCACGCAATGCCGTGGGTCAACGGTTCAAGATTGTCGATCCCTGCTTCGACGAGATGTCCATACACCCGGCGCAATTCGGCCAGCGTCTTGAGGCGGAACGATAGCTGGTTGATCAGATGCTGCTCGCTGTCGGGCCGGCCAGTGGCAAGCACCAATTGGTGATGCGATGTGGGGTCGCCAGTCAGAAACACGATTGACCGCTTGTCGTTGCGCGCAATGTCGGTCACGGCAAACCCGAATACGCTTTGATAAAAGGCCAGCATGCCGTCAAAATCGCGCACATACAAACCGACATGGCCAATTTCCACGGTGCTGTCCCTTTCCCAACGCCAGGCGCGACGCTTTTACCCGGCGTCCGTTCGGAAGGTTCGGTAGAGCGGTCGCAGAGGCCCGGCCACCGCTATGGGCCCGGCGTCCGCTGTGCGAACTTCAGTGCGAGGATTGCGAATCGAGCACAAAGCTGGCGAGCCGGGTTTCGATTTCGGCCTGGGCTTTGATCAGGGCAGGAACGAATTTCTCCAGCGCATCGGGCAAGCGCACCGCCCTCGAAATCCAGGCAATATCAATGCAAGCCAACACCGCCTCGCCATGGCGGATCGGCACCGCGATCGATGTGACATGCGGGTAGGTATATCGCTGTTCCAGCGCATAGCCCTTTTCGCGCACCGTCTGCAGCATGGGCCGTGTGTGTTCGCCCACTTGCGCTTCGGGATCGACCGCATCACCGAATTGCTGCAAATGCGACAGGATCTGTTCTGCTTCCTGCGAGGGGCAGAACGCAAGATAAGTGCGGCCTACCGCGCTGCTCAGCATGGATCGCTGGCGATCGTTGAATTCCTGGACATCGATCCGGTAGGGGTTCTGCAAGTGGGTCGAATCTCGCTGGACCATCGCATAGTCTTCAAACGACGCGATCTCGCAAGTCCACACCACCTCTTTTTGCAGCTTCACCAGGGTGGGCATGGCGGCCCAGTGCGCCCATGCTTTTTCAGTCAGGCCGTTTTCCAGCGTGCGTGTTTCCAGCGTCGGGTGGTAAATCTTTCCCTCATCGACCGACACCAGCCCGCTGTCGAGCAAGGTGCCGAGGATGCGGTAGACTGTCGGGCGTGACAGGTTGAGCTGATCCGCAATCGCCTGGCATGAACTGCCGCCGCTTTCGCTGATGATTCGCAGCGCGTTCAACCCCCGAGACAGGGCGCGGATGGTGTCGGTCATGGTGTTCCTGACAGGCTTGCTCTTTTAGTCCCGGCCAATCGTAGCTTAACCGCCCGGGCAAAACTACCCGCAGACACCGGACACCAGGCGGACGGTTTGCCACAACGATTGGTCACCAAATTCCAGACAGAGCAAAGGTGCCTCAAGCCGCCTCAGTGCTTTGGGGTATGCGCCAAGTGGGGCAGGGGATGATGTCGCAATACGATCCGGCACAGGGCAAGGGGTATGGGTGGCGCATGCGGCTCGGTATGCTGCTGCCATCCAGCAATCCGGTTGCCGAACCCGAACTGATCCGGTTTCTGCCCGACGGCGTCTCCTTGCACACCACACGACTGAAGCTGGCGGGCAGCACGCGCGAAGACCTGCTGGGCATGACCGAAGGGGTCGAGCAAGCCGTCAAACTGCTGACCGATGCAGGTGTGGACCGGCTGGTGTTCAACTGCACGGCGGTCTCGACGTTCGATCCTGCCATGGGCGAGGCGTTGCGCGAACGCATGGAGTTCACCGGTGGAAAGCCGGCAACCAGCACATCGGATGCAATCGTCGCGGCACTTGCGGCGCTCGCTCCGCGCAAGGTTGCACTGGTGACACCTTATATCGATGCTGTGGTTGAACGAGAAACCGGCTTCCTCGAACACTTTGGATACGAGGTTGTTCACAAGGTCGGGCTGGGGTTGGCCGAGGGCAAGGCAATGGCATCGGTCGAGCCGGGCCAGTGGTATCGCGAAGGTATGGCATGCGCCGGCACGGGCGCGGATCTCGTTTTCCTCAGTTGCACCGCCATTCGCGTGTTCGATGTGATCGCCGGTCTGGAACGTGATCTGGGGCTGCCGGTTTTGACCAGCAATCAGGCCATGCTGTGGTGGTGCCTGCGTGGCGCCGGTCTGCAGGATCGCATCCCGGCGCTGGGCGGATTGCTCGCCTAGGCATGGCACCTCGATCATCCGTATTTTGGGGCATAACTTCTATGGAATTGTGGGCATGACCATCCGGGGCAAGGCGCATATTGCCGGGGCGTTCGAGCACCCGTTGCGCGATCTGCCAGACCATTCGGTACAACAGATTCATGCAGAATGTGCGGTGGGCGCACTGGCCGATGCCGGACTTTCGATCCGCGACGTCGATGGCTATTTCTCGACTGGTCAATTGGGTTTCGGCGGGGTTTCGATGACCGAATATCTCGGTCTTCGACCCAGTTATGTCGACGCCACGTTTACCGGGGGCTCGTCCTATCTGGCGCATGTCGGCCATGCCGCTGCAGCGATTGCAGCCGGCAAATGCAAAGTCGCGCTGATCACCCAGGGCGCCAAAGTGCGCGGCGTGCTGCGCGGTCCCAAGCACAGCGGTGACACGCCCGAATTTCCGTTCGAAACCGTTTATGGCGAAACAAATGCAGGCATCTATGCGTTGGCCGCGCGGCGTCACATGCACGAATACGGCACCACGGCCGAGCAGCTTGCCGCAGTCAAAGTGGCGGCATCGCACTATGCCAGGCACAACCCCGCCGCGCTGCTGCGAAAACTGGTGACGGTTGAGGATGTGGTGAATTCGCCGATGATCGCCAATCCGCTGCATCGGCTCGATTGCTGTGTGGTGACCGATGGGGGGGGCGCCCTTGTTGTGGTCGCGCCTGAAATCGCGCGCCAATTGAAACGACCGTCAGTCCGCATCCTTGGCCATGCCGAACATATCAAGCACAGCGGCAACGGCCCCAACGATTTCACCAGCACCGGGGCGGCCGTATCGGCGCCTCGTGCATTGGCCGAAGCCGGGGTCGGCCTCGGCGATGTCGATTACGCATCGATCTATGATTCCTTCACGATCACGGTGATCATGACGCTCGAGGACTTCGGGTTCTGTAAGAAGGGCCAGGGCGGGGCGTTTGTCGCCGATGGTGCACTGGCGCGCGACGGGGTGATCCCGATCAACACCGACGGCGGCGGCTTGTGCAGCAATCATCCCGGATACCAGGGCGGCCTTGTCAAGATTGTCGAGGCCGTGCGCCAGTTGCGTGGCGAGGCTCATCCGGAAACGCAAGTACGCGACTGCGCGATTGCCGTGGCACACGGAACCGGCGGAGGCATGTCGCGACAGGCCAGCGTCACGCTGGTTCTGGGCCGGGGAGACGCGTGATGACAGCACCGCAACTGCCGACGCCGGTACCCTATGTATCGGGTGAAACCGAACCGTTCTGGTCGGGGGCAAAGGCCGGAAGGCTGATCCTGCCGCATTGCACGGTGTGCGATCATACGATCTGGTACCCCAAGGCGTTTTGTGGCGAATGCGGATCGCTGGATGTCGAATGGCGCCAGGCGAGCGGCGAGGGTACGCTTTACAGCTATACCCAAGTGCACCGTGGCGAGGGGCCCTACCGCGACCTGTCGAGTTTTGTTCTGGCGCTGGTCGATCTGGATGAAGGCGCGCGGATCCTGACCAACATTGTCGATGCCGATCCGGCGCAATTGATCGTCGGGCAGCGCCTGCGCGTGGTGTTCGACGATGCCGGTGATGCGGCCGCACTGGTGCGTTTCACTCCCCTTTCACAACAGAGCTTGTAATTTTCATGGATAAGACATTTGCAACTTGCGCCGAGGCGCTGGCCGATATTGCCGACGGATCATCGGTGGCGATTGCCGGCTTTGGCGTCGGCCATTCCTACCCCAACAGCCTGGTGCTCGGCCTGCGCGACCAGGGGGCCCGCAATCTTCGGATCGTGGCCAATTCGATGGGGGCGGGTGGTGATTTTCGCCCCCAGATTTTGGTGCAGAACGACCAGGTGTCCAGCCTCGTGTTGTCATTTTCTGCACGGCCTGGTTTGCCGTCGCCCGAACAGATCAAGATCGAGGCTGGCGAAATCGGCCTCGAAATCGTGCCGCAGGGCATTCTGGTGGACCGGTTGCGCGCGGCCGGTGCCGGTTTCGCCGCTTTCTATAGCCCGGTCACCGTCGGCACCCCGTTGCAGCACGGCAAAGAAGTGCGCAATTTCGGTGGGCGCGATTTCGTGCTCGAACATGCGCTGCCGGTCGATGTCGCGCTGATCCGCGGCTACCGCGCCGATCCTTTCGGCAATGTCGAATTTCGCGGCAGCAGCGCACATTTCCATGCGAGCTTTGCCAAGGCGGCACGGCTGGCGATCGTGGAAGTCGAAGAAATCGTCGAGGCAGGTGCGATCCCACCCGAACGTGTTGGTCTGCCCGGCATTTTTGTGTCGCGCGTGGTCAAGACGACAGCCAAGTACCCACCCCCCAAGGGATCGATGGGGCGTCGCGCGGCCGAGAGTAACCGCGAATATTTCGGCAAGCCCGCGCTCAGCCGATCGGCCATGGCGCGGCAGGTTGCCGAGATGTTGCCGGACGACGCCTATGTCAATCTTGGCTCTGGCTTGCCCACGCTGGTGGCCGGACATGCGCGGGGCAAAACGATTATCCTGCACGCCGAAAATGGCGCGCTGGGGTACGATCTGGTCGACGACCCTGCCATGATAGACGTCGATTTCTTCGATGCTGCGGGCAATTTCATCAAATTGCGGCCCGGCGGCGCAGTGTTCGACAGCGTCGTGTCGTTCGAAGTGGCGCGCTCTGGCAAGCTGTCGGCGATCGTGCTGGGCGCCTATCAGGTTAGCGAGCGTGGCGATCTCGCCAACTGGGCGCTGCCCGGACAAGTTGGCGGTGGCATTGGCGGGGCGATGGATCTGGCTGCATCAGGCAGCCGGCTGATCGTGCTGATGGAACACAGCGACAGCAAGGGCCGGCCCAAACTGGTCGCGCAATGCAACTACCCGCTGACCGCGCCCGCGTGCGTTGATGTGGTGGTGACCGATCTGGCGGTGCTGGAACGCGTCGACGGCCGGTTTACCGTCACGGCGATGGTTGAAGGTTTTTCGCAGGAGGAAATCCGGTCGATTACGCCGATGGACGTGGGGTTCGCGGATCACATCCGCAGCATTCCGGTGGATTCCCAATGACACTGCCCAGTTGCTACAGGAGGAATTGATATGAAGGTTTCCCAGACAGTTACACTCAATGCACCAGCGGAGCAGGTGTGGGCCTACGTTCGCGATTTTTACAATGTGGCCGAATGGCAGCCGCATATCACGTCGGCCGAACGTGGCGCCAATCCGGGAGAACGCGTGGTGCTGATGAAACGCGGCAACACCGTGCTCGATCGCATTGCCACGCTGGATGACGACAAGATGGTGCTCGCTTACGAAATGGTTCCCGATCAGGTTCTGCCGCCGGGGGTGCCGAAACTGGAGGGCTTTCTGGCGACATTCGCCGTGACTGCGCACGGCGACAAGTCCAGCGTGGACTACAGTATTGTGGTCGAAGTGCCCGAAGCCATCCGCCCGATGGCGGAAAAGGGCATGGGCGGGGATATCGCCGGCGCTCTTGAAGGCCTTTCTGCGAAATTCGGCGCCGCCTGAACGCGGCAAGTGCGATCA
>Ga0302187_10005483_pt1 | contig 10017 bp, 6 predicted proteins | sample II_Bog_E1_3_FD_202120 | JGI IMG/M metagenome (GOLD analysis project Ga0302187, IMG submission 202120) | Peat permafrost microbial communities from Stordalen Mire near Abisko, Sweden - II_Bog_E1_3 | ecosystem: Environmental > Terrestrial > Soil > Wetlands > Peat | place: Sweden: Abisko, Stordalen...
GCGCGTTCGAGACGGCACGCAATTTCCTCGATGGCAAGCTGGCCGAGGCCAGTTTGCTCGACAAAGGCGAAGTGGTTTCGCTGTTGCTTCGCGAATTCGAAGAGGGTGAGGCAGACTGGTTGTGGCAAGTCGATGCCACGCGCCGCGTGCGCAATGTGTCACCGCGCTTTGCCTTTGCGCTGGGGGAGGAACCCGATGATGTCGAGGCCAAACCGCTGATCCAACTGGTTGCGGGCGAAAGCTGGGAGACCGGATTTTTCCATTCCTCGCTGCACGATCTGGCCGAACGGATGAAGCGGCGCGAAAGTTTCTCGAACCTGATGGTGCGGGTCACGCTGAAGGGGCAGCACCGCTGGTGGGAACTGTCGGCCAGCCCGCGGGTTGATGAAAACGGCGCTTTTGTCGGTTTTCGCGGGGTCGGCTCTGATGTCACAGAGCGCCGCGAAAGCGAGGAACAGATTGCCTATCTCGCCCGGTTCGACACCCTGACCGGGCTGCCCAATCGCCTGCAACTGACCGAAGCGCTCGACACCGCGATGCGCCGTGCCGATCAATTCCGCAGCCGTTGTGCGTTCCTGATGATTGATCTCGACCGGTTCAAGGCGGTCAACGATACGCTTGGCCACCTGATCGGCGACAAATTGCTTGAACGCGTGGCCGAACGGTTGGGCAGCTATGTCGGCGATGCCGGGCTGTGCGGACGGCTGGGCGGCGATGAATTCGGCGTGGTGCTGGGTCAGGGCGCCGACAGCGAAACGATCCATGCCGTCGCCCAGCGCATTATCGCGGGCCTGTCACAGCCCTATCTGGTCGACCATCACACTTTGTACATCGGTGCCAGTGTCGGTTCGGCGATCGGGCCGCGCGATGGTGCCACGGTCGAAACGCTGATGCGCAACGCCGATCTGGCGCTCTATCGCGCCAAGGACGAAGGCGGGGGCACGCATTTCTGCTATGAACCCTCGCTCCACACCGATGCCGAACAGCGTCGCCAGCTTGAATTCGCGCTGCGCCACGCGCTTGAACGCAAGGAATTCACGCTGGTCTATCAGCCGGTGGTCGATGCGACCTCGGGCCAGGTGCTCAGTTTCGAAGCGCTGGCGCGGTGGCACAGTGCCGACCATGGGCATGTCAGCCCGGCGCGGTTCATCCCGGTGGCCGAAGATGCGCGGCTGATCGTGCCGATCGGTGAATGGGCACTGCGCACGGCTTGCCTCGAAGCGGCACGCTGGCCCGATCCGATCAAGATCGCGGTCAATGTTTCGGGCGAACAACTGCTCGAAGCGGGCTTTGCCGACACCGTGGTGTCGGCGCTCGCGGCCAGCGGATTGCCGCCGCACCGGCTGGAAATCGAAGTAACCGAGAGCGTGTTCCTGCGCGACGGCACGGTGGCGCTGGAAACGCTCAACCGCATCATCGCGCTGGGCTGCGGGGTGGCGCTCGACGATTTCGGCACCGGCTATTCCTCGCTCGGCTATTTGCGCAAGATCCGCTTTTCGACGATCAAGGTCGACCGCAGCTTTGTCCAGGGGGCGGCGCGCTTCAACGCCGAAAGCCTGGCCATCGTGCGCGCGGTGGTGGCGATGGCCGACAGCCTGGAAATGTCGACCACCGCCGAAGGGGTCGAAACCGAGGAAGAACTGGCGATGGTGCGCCAGCTCGGCTGCCGCAAGATCCAGGGCTATCTGTTCGGCCGTCCGATGCCCGCCGCGCAGGCCTATGACCTGGTGGCGGCAAAGCCGGTCGGCGCGAAAGCCCGATCCGCACGCGGTGCGTTGGCTTAGGCAGCAAAGTGTACGATCAGGCGGTAACGCCTACCGCGCGCAGCACGCTTTCGAACAGCACCCGGCCATCGCTGCCGCCCTGGGCGGGTTCGATCATGCGTTCGGGGTGGGGCATCATGCCCAGCACATTGCCCGCAGTGTTCAGCACACCGGCGATCTGGCGCTGCGATCCGTTGACCGGTTCGGCATAGCGGAACGCCACGCGGTCTTCGGCCTCGAGACGGTCGAGCGTGGCTTCATCGGCAAAATAGTTGCCGTCGTGGTGCGCCACCGGCACGGTGATGCACTGATCCTTGAAATAGCCGCTGGTGAACAGCGACTGGCTGGTACCCACGGTCAGCGCGACTTCGCGGCAGACAAACCGCTGGCCCGCGTTGCGCAGCAGGGCGCCGGGCAACAGTCCGGCCTCGGTCAGCACCTGAAATCCGTTGCACACGCCCAGCACCGCCACGCCGCGTGCGGCCTGTTCGATCACCGCCTGCATGATCGGCGAACGCGCCGCCATCGCGCCCGAACGCAGATAGTCGCCATAGGAAAATCCGCCCGGCAGCGCGATGAAATCAAGCCCGTCGGGCAACGCGGCATCGCCGTGCCATACGCGGTGGACCGTGCCGCCGGTGATCGTTTCGACCGCCACGGCCATGTCGCGGTCGCAGTTCGATCCGGGAAAGGTGATGACGGCGGCGGTAAATCCCATCGTTCAAGCCTTTTCGATACGGTAGTTTTCGATCACCTGGTTGGCGAGCAGTTTGCGGCACATGTCGTCGAGCGCGGCGTCGGTGACGGTGTCGGCCACGTCCAGTTCGATCAGCCGCCCCGCGCGCACATCGTTGATGCCGGCAAAGCCCATGCCTTCGAGCGCGTGGTGGATGGCGCGGCCCTGCGGATCGAGCACGCCGTTCTTCAGGCTGACATGGACACGCACTTTCATCGTTCGCACTCTTTCATCAAGGAGTCGCGCGCCCTATGCCTCCACCCGCGCCGAAGGGCAAGGCCGTGGCCACGCTCGCCAGGGCCCGCGTGCGCATTCGAACCAGTGTGACAGGCGCAGCACGCCAAGATCGTCGAACCGTCGCCCGATGATCTGCAAGCCGATCGGCAGGCCATCGGCGGTCTGTCCGCAATCGATCGAGGCGGCGGGTTGCTCGGTCATGTTGTAGGGCATGGTAAAGGCGATATGGTCGAACGGGCGCGCCGGATCGTTGTTGGGGCCGGGCAGTTCGGCGGCAAAGGCGGGCATCGGCGCGACCGGCGACAGCACATAGTCGAACCGCTGGCTGAAACGCACCCCGGTTTCGCGGATCGCCATCAACTGCTGATAGCCGTTGTAGAGATCGAGCCCGCTGGCGGTGGCCCCGCCTTCGACCCAGGCGCGGATGTAGGGCAGGATGCGGTCATAGCGTTCGGGCGGCAGATCGCGCGTCACCGCCCAGAACCGGGTGCGGAAAAAGGTGTCGAACCCGTCGAACATCGCCGGGGTCAGCCACGGTGCCACCGGTTCGACCATGGCACCGCCTGCCTCGAACACGCGCGCGGCGGTCTCGATCGCGGCACGCACTGCCGGTTGGGTGGGCGTGCCCGCCCCGGCGTCGGTCATCACGCCGATGCGCAGGCCCGTCACATCGCGGTCCAGATCCATCCACGGCAGGTCTGCCCAGGGCAGGCTGGTGAAATCGCGCGCGTCGGGCCGCGTGATCGCGGTCATCATCAGCGCGGCATCGGCCACGGTGCGGGTCATCGGCCCGGCCACCCTGCCCAGATAGGGCGGATCGATCGGCACGCGCCCGTTCGACGGTTTCAGCCCGAATATGCCGCACCATCCGGCCGGCAGGCGGATCGACCCGCCGATATCGGTGCCCACGTGCAGCGGGCCATAACCGGCCGCCGCCGCCGCGCCTGCGCCGCTGCTCGACCCGCCGGGCGTGCGCGCCAGGTTCCAGGGATTGCGGGTCAGCGGGTGAAAGCTCGACAGGCCCGATGACAGCATGCCGAAATCGGGCGCCGTGGTCTTGGCAAAGATCACCGCGCCCGCCTCGCGCAGGCGCGCCGGGGTGGGGGCATCGTCGGGGGCCGCGGTCAGGTCGCTGGCCGCCGTGCCCATCGGGGTGGGCACACCCCTGGTGGCGATCATTTCCTTGACGGTGACCGGCACGCCGTCGAGCGGGCCGAGTGCGGTGCCGCTGCGCCAGCGCGCTTCGGCCGCGTGCGCCGCCGCCAGCGCGCCTTCGCGATCGAGCGCATAAGTCGCCGCCAGATCGCCGTCCCACGCCGCCACGCGGTCCAGCACCGCCGTGATCACCTCGACCGGCGACAGCGCGCCGCTGGCAAAGGCCGGGGCCAGTTGGGTGGCGGGAATATCGGCACAGTCGGTCATGCGGGTCCTATTTCGCCTGTTTGTCGCCACCGGGCACGACCAGCACTTCAACCGCGCGATCGGGTGGCAGAAACCGTGCGGCGGCGGCCTGGATTTCGCCCGCCGTGATCGTCTGTATCATATCGCGCGCCGCCAGAAAGCGGGCAATCCGTTCGGGCCGACCTTGTGCGCGGGCCACCAGCGACAGCCAGCCGCCATTGCCTTTCAACCCGTTGTCATAGCGTTGCACCAGCGGCGCGCGGGCGCGCCGGATCAGATCGGGATCGGCGGGCGCGGCGATCAGCGTGGCAACGGTCTTGCGGATGGCGGCACGCGTGGCGGCGATGTCGGCCGGGGCAACCGCCGCCTCGATCGCGAAGGTGCCCCAGCCGGGCCAGAAATCCGACTGGTTCGACGATGCGCCGGGCGAATAGGTCTTGCCCATCGTCTCGCGCAGGGTGTCCTGCACCGCGATCGTGACGATATCCTGCAACAGGTCGAGCGTCAGAGTCTGGCGTTCGTCATGATCGTCGGTGGTGGGCCATTCCAACCGCACAATCGCCTGATCAGCCGGGCCCTTGTGCCACACCGCCAATGTGCCGCGCCACGCGGTAAAGCGGCGATCGAGCGCGACGGGATCGACGCGGAATTCCGCCTCTCGCGCAGGCAGTGCGCCGAACGTGCGGGCGACGGCGGCAATCGCGGCGGTCTCGTCCAGATCGCCGACCATGCCGATCTCGATTGCGCCATGTGCCAGCCGGTCGGCAATCGTCTGGCGCAATTGCGCGAACGTCAGCGCCTGATAGGCCGCCGGCCGGGCCAGCGAAAAGCGCTGGTCATGGTCGGTGACGATCCCGCCCAGTTCGGCGCCAAGCGCGCCCTGCGGGGTGGCATCGCGCTGGATCAGCAGATTGGCGACCGATTCGTGATAGCTGCGTTCGGCTTCGGGACGATAGCCCGGATCGGTGATCAGTGCGGCGAGATAACGGCATTCAAGCGCCAGATCGCGCGGCGTGGTGGTTGCCCCGCCGACAAAAGCATCGCCGTCGACCGCCAGCGAGCCGCCAACCGAATGGCCCGCCAGCAGCGTTTGCAGATCGTCCGCGCTGTATTTGCCCAGCCCGCCTTGCGCCAGCATCGGCACCATCGCCACCGCCAGCGGATGCGCGCGCGTGGCCATCGCCTCGCCCCCCGCCACGGCCAGGCTGATCCGCACGCGATCCCGATCGAGATCGGTGTGGCGCAGATTGAGCCGTACGCCATTGGCAAACCGTACTTCGCGGATGCCCAGCGCCGGATCGCGCCGGTCGCTTGCCACTGTCCCGGGCATACCGAACGCATCATAGCCGAATGCGCCTGCCACTTGTACAAACGCCTGCGCGGGCGCGGTCTGCCCTTCGGCCCAGGCTGCGCGCAAGGCGGCATCGCCGCCCGCTGGCGCGCGCCGCCCCTGAAACCGGATCAGCGGCGCGGTCAACGGCACGGCGTCTTCGGTCAACGCCGCCAGCACGATTGCCGGGGTGATTGTCGGCGCAAAGGCGTTGAACCGCGCCAGCGCATCGGCAGGCGAAGTCGGAACTTTGTCCTCATTGACCAGCGCCAGCGCCGCCGCCACCAGCGCGCCGTTCGATCGCGTGTCGGCCTCTGCCGCCGCGTTTTCGAACCCGGTGCGCAGAGTGGCAAGCTGTTCGTCGATTTCGGCGCGGGTAAATCCTTGCGCCAGCGCCTGGCGCAACGTGGCGGCGGCGGCCACCAGCCCCTTGCGCCACGCGCCATCGCGGCTGTCGATGACCAGATTTGTGGTGCGGCCAATATGGAACACCGTGCCGGTGCCGAACGCGGCGGCGCGGAACGGCGGATCGGTGCGCCGCGCCATGCTCTGGAACCGGCGGTTGATCACGCGATACCCGATCAGCCGCAACAGCGCGCGGCGGCGGATGGCGATCGTATCGGGCTCGTCCAGCCAGGCGCCATGGCGCGACACGGTGACGCGCTCGCTCAGCGCCGGGTCGAGGTGGATGTCGACGTGATCGGCGCGGTCGGGATCGACCGTGCCGGGATCGGGGCGCGACGGCGCTGGCGCCGCATCGGCTTGCCAGTCGGCAAAGTGTGCCGCCACCGCGGCCTCCATCGCCGCCACGGGAAAATCACCGACGATCACCAGCGTGGTGCGTTCGGGCCGGTAATGCGCGCGCCAGAATGCGGCCAGCGTGGCGGCATCGGCACTCGCCACGACCGGCTCTGTGCCGATCGGTCGGCGGTTCACATAGGTCGCCTGCGGATAGAGAAATTGCGCCATGTCCTGCCAGTCGGTCAGCGCGACGCCATGGCCTTCGCGCATTTCCGACAGCACCACCCCGCGTTCGCGTGCCACCGCGCCGGGCGCAAAGGCCAGTTCGCTGGCGGTTTCGCGCATCAGCATCAGCGCGGTGTCGAGCAGTGCCCGATCGGCACGCGGCAGATCGAGTTGATAGGTCGTGCGTTCGAACGTGGTATAGGCATTGGTATCGGCGCCAAACGCCAGCCCATCGCGCTGCAACAGCTTGATCATCTCGCCTTCGGGCACATGGGTGCTGCCTTCGAACGCCATGTGTTCGACAAAGTGCGCCAGCCCGCGCTGATCCTCGTGTTCGTCGAGCGACCCGGTCTGCACCACCAGGCGCACCATCGCGGTGCCGGCGGGGGTCGCATTGTGGCGGATGATCGTGTGCATGCCATTGGCCAGCGTGCCGATGCGGAATGCCGGATCGGGCGTGACATCGCTGTGCGCCAGCACCTGGTCGAGCGTGGGGGCGGGTGCATTGGCGGTCAACAGCAGGATGAACAGCACCAGCAGGGGGCGCAGCGGAAACGGTCGGGTCATGGATTACTCGGGTTGGCGGTGGCAGTTTGCCCACAAGTCGGCGATTGTGGCGGCTTGTACGGCGCCTGCGCGCACCGCGCAGATCGTGCCGGTGCGGTCGGTCATGGCGGCAAACGGCAATCCGTGTGCGGCCGCCATCTGCGCCTCTGCCCAGGCCGATGCCGCGGCGGGCGCGGCGATCACCACGCGGGGCGGATCATGGGCGGTGGCCAGCGCACGGGCCACAGTCGATGGCGCTACGGGCCGGTCGATCCATGCCAGCACGAGTTGCGGTTTGGGGTCGCCCGTCAGCAGGCCCAGCCGGACGAAAATGGTGCCGAGATCGCGCAATTCGCCAGTGCACGGCGCGCACCAGTGTGCCCCGAACAGAATCAGCGCGTTGGGCGGCGGCGCGGCGACCGGATCGGCCAACAGCGCATGCGGGCACAGCAGCGCGAGCGCGGCCAGAGATCGTGCCAGACAGGTCCGAATTGAGGTTGCAGTCTGCACCATGTTCGCCAGAGTGCAGGGGCTGTCTGCACACGGCAAGGATTTTGGACATGCGCGCACGCCTTTGCGATCTGATACTGCCCTGTCTTGTCCTGATCGCCAGCCCTGCCATGGCCGAAACCACGCCGCCGGCAGTACCCACGCTGCAGGCCGATTTCGATGCGGCCAGCGCGGCGGTCGATCAGGGGCATTGTACCGAGGCGGAACCGATCTTTGCCCGGCTGGCAGCCGATCCGCGGGTAAAGCCGGGGTCGCTGCCCGCGGCGATGATCACGCTGCGCCGGGGGCTGTGTCGCATCGCGACCGGCGACGTGGCGCAAGGCGAGGCATGGGTTCGCGCTGGGCTGCCCGTGGTCGAAGCGGCCGGGCCGACAATGGCCCCCGATGCCGCCCTGGGCTGGCTGGCGCTGGCCCGGCTGGAGATGAGCCGTTACGATCATGATGACGCGGCGGCGGCGTACCGGCATGTGCTGGCCCTGCCGGGACAAGGCGATCGCGTCGATGCGTTGACCGGTCTGGCGATGGTGACCGGGTTTGATGGCGACGGCGCCGCGCTGGCGCTGACCGACCGGGCCCAGGCGATCGTCGATGCCGTGCCGAACGGGCATGCGCGCACCCGCAGCGAGGCGGGGGTGCGCACGGTGCGCGCGCGCATCCTGATGAACATGGGGCGCTATGACGACGCTGCGAAAGAGGCGGAAAAGGCGCTGACGCTGTCGGGGGGCCTGACCACCCGGGTAACGCTGAACGATGTCAGCCTGCGGTCGGATGCGGCGCAGGCCGCCCTGTTGGCCGGGCGGCGCGATCGTGCGCGCGAATTGCTGGCCTTTACCGGGGCCGGCCGTATTGCCGAATCGCCATTCGCCAGCGCCCGCGTGATGCGCGTGCCTGATTGCGATGAAGAGATCGGGTTGCGCCCGGACGACAGCGCGGTGGTGGAATTCACCATTCGCGACGACGGCAGCGTGGGCAATGCGCAGACCGTATTCACACGCGGCAACTATGCGATCGCCCGCGCCTTTGCGCGGGCAGTGCGCGGCTGGGTCTGGCAACCTGAAAGCGTCGCCCGGTTGCCCCCGTTCTATCGCGCGCTGATCCGCGTCGAGTTGCACTGCACGCGATCGGGCGGCGGTCTGCCCGGCGTTGCGACGCCGTTTTTCAAACGGATCAGGCAGTGGGCGGCCCCACTGACGGACAACGCACGGCAACCGGGGATGACCGACCTCGGTGCCGCCGACGCGTTGCGCCAACGTGCCGGGGCGCTGGAATCTGCGGGCGACCGGATCGGCGCGGGCACCGTTCTGCTGGCCGCGCTGACGGTAGACCCCGTCATACGACCGGGGCAACAGACCGATATCGACCATGCCATCGCCCTGCTGGCCGATGCCGACATGCCCCGCCGCGCGTCGGCGGCGGCCATGCGTGCGATGATTCTCGATCATCTTGCCGGGCTGCGGGGCCAGAGTGACGGGCGCGAAGTGTCGCTGCTCGATGCCGCGGACACGCCTGCCATCGCGGGCGATGCGCTTGCGCAAGGCACCGTGCGGCTGGAGGCTCTGCGCGACCATTGGCGCCACCGGTATTCACCGCGCGAAATTGCCGTGTTGCACCAGATTGCCGATGATGCGCGGCTGGACGGGGCATCGCCGTTGCGCCAGGTGGCGTTGCTGCGGCTTGCCGGTCTGGCGGCGTCAGACGGCCATCTTGATGAAGCACAGGCGTTGTTTGGGCGCACCGGACTGGCCGAGGAACAATGCGCGCTGGTCGGGGATATCCCGCGCCTGCGTTATGGCGGGTCCGACAACGATTATCCGGTGGATGCGCTGCGCATGGGTTTCGAAGGCTGGGTGCGCGAAGAATTCGACATTGCCGCCAACGGCCACCCGGTCGCTCCGCGCACCATCATCGCCTATCCGCCGTTCGTGTTCGTCGACGGGGCCACGGCGATGGCGCGCGATTTCCGCTATGACGCCAGTTTCCGCCCCTCGGGCAAGCTGGCCTGTTCGGCCAGGGCCGAAACGATCAATTTCCACATCCCGTCAAACCATTGAGCTTGACCGGGCGTTCAGGCGCCGACGCGATCCAGCCGATCGCCGATGATCCCGGTCAGGCGGGCAAGTTGCGCCTTCAACAGGCGGTTTTCGGTGTCGATCAGCCCGGCGTGCAGCGCCGCCAGCGCCAGCCCCACTTCGTGCGTGGCCCAGCCCAGCAGCGCAACTTCATCAGGGCGCCACAGCGCGCCGTTGCCCTTTAGGTCCAGCAGCACCAGCCCCGCCAGCACGCCATGATCGAGCATCGGCAGTGCCAGCATGCCGGGCAGGTCGGTCTGTGTTTCGCCCAGATCGAGCGGCGCGCGTTCGGCGCGCATCAGCGCAAACGCGGGATCGTCGTCGCGAAAATGGCGCGGCGCGCTATCCCAGGTGCCGCCCACCCGGTCGAGCACGCCTTCGTTGCGGCGATAGATCGCCACCCGTGCATCCCCGCCAAACCGTGACAGTTCATCGGCGAAGGCGCGTGCCAGTGCGCGG
>Ga0302187_10005484_pt1 | contig 10015 bp, 5 predicted proteins | sample II_Bog_E1_3_FD_202120 | JGI IMG/M metagenome (GOLD analysis project Ga0302187, IMG submission 202120) | Peat permafrost microbial communities from Stordalen Mire near Abisko, Sweden - II_Bog_E1_3 | ecosystem: Environmental > Terrestrial > Soil > Wetlands > Peat | place: Sweden: Abisko, Stordalen...
CCGCCAGCGCCCCGCCCAGCCGATTGTCGCACCCGATCGTCATGCCCGGCGCATCGGCGGTGACCGAGCCCCAGCGCACATACCGCGTGCCCTCGTTTTCCAGTTGGTCGAGCCGTTCGCGATAGGTTTCGTAATCGCCATACCCCAGCAGCATGATGCCGTCGGCCTTGCGGCTATATTCGTAATCGACGTGCATGCTGCGAGAAAACTGCTGGAATGACGTCAGCAGGTCATAGCCGTGCTGCGCACAAGTGCGTGCGATAGACCCCAGCATCGACAGGAAAAACGGGTTGATATGCGAATCATCCGGCGTGGGATCATCAAAGAACAGCAGCGCCAGCGTATTGGTGGTGCGCGATCGCAGGCGCGAGGCATTGCGATCGACCGCATAGTTCAATTGTGCAGCAATCGCCTCGATCCGCAGACGCGTCGCCTCGCTGACCGAAGGATGCCCGCGCAGCGCGCGCGACACGGTGGGCTGCGAAACCCCCGCGCGCTGTGCGATATCAAACGATGTCGGTTTGAAGCTCATGGCCGGTTGCGCACACCTCCCGTTCGGTTCTGTTTTTCAACGAACGATTAGCAGGCCAAAGGCCGCGTTGGAAGAGGCTGTGACATCACACCCAAGCCGCCGAATGCATGCATGATCCTGACATACGTATGTCGGTTCCTTTCCATGATCGCGGCGCGCGGGCAAATCGATGACATCGGATCAGATGGCTGGGGCGTGCCATCGCGGGGACTGCCTGAGCGCCGGATCATGGCGCCAAAATCTGACCGCGTATGTGTTTTGCAAGACCGAGATGCGCCGAGCGCACCGGTTCAGGGAGGGTGACATGGTCAAGCTGTACCAGAGCGCTGGCTCGACGGCGTTGTTCAAGCAGTTTTTGAAATCCGGGGTTGCCGCCCTGGCGGTTGCAGGGATCACCCCTGCCATGGCGCAGGACGCGACCACCGCGCCGCCAACCGCCAAACCGGCCGAAAATTTGAACGAGGCAATCATCGTCAGCGGTTATGCCCGGTCGATCACCAATGCCAACCGTATCAAGGAACTGTCGGTTTCGGTGGTCGAGGCGATTTCGGCCGAAGACGTGGGCAAATTGCCCGACGTGTCGATCGCCGACTCGCTGTCGCGCCTGCCCGGCCTGGCCGTGCAACAGGCGGCGGGACGCGCCAAATACCTGTCGATCCGCGGTTTCGGCCCCGACTACACCACCGCCACGCTCAATGGCCGCATGATCGCCACGGTCGATGACAACCGCCGGTTCGATTATGGGCAGTTCCCGGGCGACCTGTTCCAGGAAATCGACGTCATCAAGACGCCGTCGGCCACGCTGCTCGATCAGGGCCTGGCCGGGACGGTCGATCTGAAGACCTATGACCCGCTGAAGTCGAAGAACAGCTTCAGTGTCAACATCCAGGGTGAAGTCGGGCAATATGGCGCGCTCAACCCCGAAGGATCGAACAAGGGCTACAAAGTCTCGTCGGTCTATGTGCACAAGTTTGCCGACGACACCATCGGCGTTTCGCTGGGCGTTTCGGCGATCAAAGACCCGACGCAGGATTACCACTGGGCGACCGGCGGCGGCAACGGCAACTATTATGGCCCCGGCAGCCAGGATGCGGCCGGCAACATCGGCCCCGACGACATCCAGAACTACGTCAACACCAACACGCTCTATCGCCAGTCGGCGTTTGGCCATGTGATCTATCGTCCGAACGACAAGTTCGAAATGTCGCTCGACGCGCTCTACAGCCAGTCGAAGACGCGCGAATATTCGCGCGGCTGGGAAATGCCGCTGGCAAGCTGGAGCCACGACACCGAAGTTCCAGGCACCGAAACCGCGAAAAACGGCTATGTGCAGTCGGAACAGTGGAATGTCTCTCCGGTGCTGCGCAACGACTACAACACGTCCGACGCGCACACGTTCGCGATTGGGTGGAACGGCAAGGCGGCCCTGTCGGACTCGCTCAGGCTGGTGGTCGATGCGAACTATTCGCATGCCCATCGCCATGACAACACCTATGAAATCTATGGCGGCGCGGCCACGCCGGGCCTTGCCACGATCACCCGCGAGCCCGACGGCAGCTATGGCGTGAACATTTCCGGGACCAATTTTGCCGATCCCACCAATGTCTCGCTGACCGACCCGCAGGGCTGGAACCAGGTCGGCTTCAACAACGTTCCCGACGTAACCGATTCGATCAAGGCGCTGCGTGCCGAACTCCAAGGCGATCTTGGCAACGGTTTCTTCAAGAGCTGGGTGGCCGGTGCCAACTACAGCGATGAAAACAAGGTTTCGGCCTATTCGGGCTATTACATCTGTCTGCCGGGGCCGGCCTCGGTCGGCGGCTGCGGCAACGACAACGCCCAGGTGACCAGCGTGGCCATCCCGCAGTCGATCATCGACGGCACGGTTACGCCTTATGGCGTTACCGGCACGCAGTTGCTCGCGGTCAATCCGATTGCCGCGCAAAACCTGCTGCGTATCGCCCCGCAATCGCTGGCCAGCGACAGCGCCCGCGACTGGACGGTGCGCGAGCACGTGCTGACCGGCTATGCCCAGGCCAATTTCGACCAGATTGCCGGCGATGTGAAAATTCGCGGCAACATCGGCGTCCAGGTCGTCAACACCAACCAGAGTTCGATCGGCAATATCGCCCTTTCTGCTACCCAGTTCGCGCCGAGCTATGGCGGGGCAAAATACACCTATTTTCTGCCAAGCCTGAACACGAGCTTCGAAATCGGCGACAAGAACTATATCCGCTTTGGCGCCAGCCGCACTTTGGCACGCGCCACGCTCGACAACGAAAACGCGTCGTTCGCGGTCAACTATTGCGGCGCACAGGGCTGCACCACGGTGCCCAAGATCAACGGCGATACGCCGCTGTTGTCGGGATCTGGCGGCAATCCCTATATTCGCCCCTATTTTGCCGACAACCTCGACCTGGCGTTCGAAAAATACTTTGCGCATGATCAGGGCAAGTTCGCGATTGCGGGATATTACAAGCACATCTCGAATTTCGCGACGCAGAACTCGAACCTCAACACCGGCAATGTCAACAGTGGCGGCCCGACCACGTCGACCACCTATGGCTATGACTTCTCGGCCTACAGCGCCCTGGTCAACACGCCGGGCGTGCTTGGCAGTGCCGGTACGACCACCCAGGGCTGGGCCTCGGCGCCGATCAACGACGGCAAGGGCGATGTCTATGGCTTTGAAGCCAGCCTCGTCCTGCCGCTCAAGGTGCTGACCCCGGCGCTCGACGGGTTTGGGGTGATTGGCAACTATGCCAACACGTCAAGCAAGATCAAGTTTTCCAACGGCGCCGTGATCACCCTGCCCGGTCTGTCGAAGGATGTGACCCAGGCGCAGATCTTCTTCGAAAAGTACGGCTTCAATGCGCGTGCCTCGTTCACCCATCGCGGGCAATACCTGGGCGATTATCAACTGTTCAACGCACAGGTCACCGCCAACCTGACCAAGGCGCAATCGACGCTCGACGCGCAAGTCGGCTATGACTTCAAGTCGGGTCCGCTCAACGGTCTGTCGGTCTATGTGCAGGGCCACAACCTGACCAATGCCAAGACGCTGTCCTATGTGAACAACGACCCGAACGAGATCAACATTCGCGACCAGTACGGCGCGCAGTACCTCTTCGGCGTGACGATGAAGTTCTGATCAACCGGTCCCTCAACGGAGGCGGCGAGCGGGTCATGCCCGTTCGTCGCCTTTTTACTTTGCGGACGCACGCTATGGTGCATGCATGAGCCAACCTTATCGCATTGTCGTGGTCGGTGGCGGGACCGCCGGATGGATCACCGCGTCGGTCCTTGCGCGCTATCTGGCGCCCGCGCGGTTTGCCGTCACGCTGGTCGAATCCGAGGAAATCGGCACGGTCGGGGTGGGCGAGGCGACCATTCCTCAGATCCAGTTGCTGAATGCGGCGCTGGGCATCGACGAATATGCCATGATGCGCGCCACGCAGGCGACGTATAAACTGGGCATCGAATTCGTCGGCTGGGGCACGCCCGACAGCCGCTATATCCACGCCTTCGGCCCGACCGGGCGCCAGCTCGGGCAGGTGCCGTTCCAGCATTTCTGGCTGCGCAGCCGGGCACTTGGCAACAATACCCCGCTCGACGCCTATTGCCTGAACGCGGCGGCGGCCTATGCCGGGCGCTTCGCGCGCAGCGATCAGGTGAAGTCGCCCACGCTGGGCGGGCTGGTCCACGCCTTTCACCTCGATGCCAGCCTCTATGCCCGCTATCTGCGCGGCTATGCCGAGGGGCGCGGGGTTATCCGCATCGAAGGGCGCATCATGGGCGCCGAACGCGATGGCGAAACCGGGGATGTCGCCGGCCTGGTCATGGCCGACGGGTCGCGCATCGGCGGCGATCTCTTCATCGACTGTTCGGGGTTTCGCAGCCTTTTGCTGGGTGAAACGCTGGGCACGGGGTTTGAATCCTGGGCGCACTGGCTGCCCTGCGACCGGGCGCTGGCGGTGCCGTGCGCTTCGGCGCCGCAGTTGGAGCCCTATACCCGGTCCACCGCACGCGCTGCGGGCTGGCAATGGCGCATCCCGTTGCAGCATCGCATCGGCAATGGCCTGGTCTATTCCTCGGCACATCTGTCCGACGAGGCAGCGGCCGATCTGCTGCTGGCCCATCTCGACGGCGCGGCGCTGGCCGATCCGCGCCCGATCCGCTTTGTCACCGGGCGCCGGCGGGCGTTCTGGGCGCACAATGTGGTCGGCACCGGGCTTGCCGCCGGGTTTATGGAACCGCTGGAATCGACCAGCATCCATCTGGTCCAGTCCGCCGCCGAACGCCTGATCCGGTTTCTGCCGTCTGGCGCGATCGATCCCGCCGATGTTGCCGCGTTCAACGCGCAGACCACCTTCGAATGGGAACGGGTGCGCGATTTCCTGATCCTGCATTACCATGTCAACCAGCGCCCCGAACCGTTCTGGCGCGATTGTGCGGCGATGGCGGTGCCCGATACCTTGCGCGAAAAGATCGACTTGTTCAGCGCCAATGGCCGCATCACCCGTTTCAACGAGGAACTGTTTTCCGAACCCGGCTGGTTGCAAGTGATGGCCGGGCAAGGCCTCAACCCGCGCGGCTGGCACCCGCTGGCCGACGATCCGTCAGAGGCCGAACTGGGCGAAGTGCTGGGCCTGATGCGCCGCGCGGTCGATAAACTGGTTGCCGACATGCCTGACCATGCCGCCTGGATCAGCCGTCATTGCGCGGCGGCCCCATCAGAAACGTATTGACCGTCAGGCGCGCGCGGCGCGGATCGGGCGTCAGATCGAGATCGGCGGGCAGATCGGCGCAATGCAGCGCATGGCTGCGATAGACCAGCGCGCGATTGGGCACCGCGGCAAACCGCGCGATGCATTCGAACAGCGGCGTATCGCCCGCAATATAGCCCGGCGACGGCAAACCGTGGCGCGCAACATCCTGGCGCAGCGCCGCGTCATAGGCGGGATGGCGCGCGGCATCGATCGTTTCAAACCCCGTGCTGCGATGGCGATAGAACGCGGTGCCGCCCTGATCCTCGCGGCACAGGAAATGAAGCAGCGCGATCCGTTCCGCCTCCAGCCCGTCGATATGCGGAATCCGCTGGATCGGGCCAAGCGCAGCGGGCAGCGTGGTGACAATCGAATAGCCCGCCGAAATCAGCCCCGGCGGCCCCGCCAGCGCGAAGACCTGCGCCACCACATCGAGCAGCGGCAACAGATAAGCCGCCACATCGGCAGCGGCCACTTCCGCGCGCAGGCCGGGATAATAGGGGCCCATCGGCTGATAAGTCAGCGCTTCGGCGCGGGCGCGCAAGGCGGCGGGATCGGGCACGAAATCGTCGATCACGATCACCGGCTGACGCTCGTGACCGATCGGTTCGACGCGCAACCGTGGTACCATGATCAGGCCGCAGGCTGCGGGGCGAATTGCGCCAGCACCGCATCGTGTGCGGGGAAGGTCAGCGCCGCCGCACGCATCATCTCGCGCAAGCGTCTCAAATGCGTGGCTGCATCGACTGATCCGGCACGTACATCGGCCATGGTATCGTATCGCGCCGGGATCATCCCCTGCCCCAGATAGACCGCCAGCCAGCTCGGGTTCTTGAACAGTTCGTCCTGCGGCGAAACCAGTCGCGCCGCATCGACCCAGTGGCGGATCTTGTAGGCCAGTTCGTCTGGCAACGGGGCTGCCGCGCATTGCCGCCAGAACGGTTCGGGCCGGGTCTGCGCATGATAGTGCAGGATGATGAAATCGCGGATGCGTTCATATTCCGCCGCCGTGGCGCGGTTGAACTCCTCGGCATGCAACGGATCGTGGCGGCGATCGGGCAGGACCAGCAACAGGCGCTCGATCCCGCTCTGGATCAGGTGCAGGCTGGTCGATTCGAGTGGTTCGAGAAAACCGCTCGACAGCCCGATCGCCACGCAATTGCCCACCCACGCCTTGCGCCGCCGTCCCGCGGTAAAGCGGATCACGCGCGGATCGGCGGTGGCCGGGCCATCGAGGTGGGCGTGCAGCACACCGAGCGCGGCATCATCGTCCATCATCGCCGAACAATAGACATGGCCGTTACCCTGGCGATGCTGCAACGGAATGCGCCATTGCCAGCCCGCAGCATGCGCGGTCGATCGGGTATAGGGCGTGATCGGGCCGGCGTTAGCGCAAGGCAGCGCCACCGCGCTGTCGCAAGGCAGCCAGTGCGCCCAGCTTTCAAACCCGGCCTGCATCGTGCGTTCGATCAGCAGCGCGGCAAACCCCGAACAATCGACAAAGAAATCACCCGCAATCTGGCGCCCGTCATCGAGCGTGACATGGGTGATCAGCCCACTGGCCCCATCGCGGCCGACCCCGGTCACGCGCCCTTCTTCGCGCCGTACCCCGCGCGCTTCGGCATAGGCGCGCAGAAAGCGCGCATAGAGCCCGGCGTCGAAATGATAGGCATAGCTGTGGGTCGATCGCACATCGCGCGGATTGTCGACCGGCGGGCCGAAACGGTTGTCGCGCGCCAGCGCCCAGCACATCGTGTAATCGTCAAACGACGTCGCATCGCCGCGCTGCCGTTCGCGCAACCACCAGTGGTGCAACGACACCCGGTCGAAATCGGCGCCATAGCTGCCGAACGGGTGGAAATAGCGCGATTGCGCCGTGCCCCAGCCGACGAATTCAATCCCCAGTTTGAAACTGCCGCGTGTCGCGCGCAGGAAATCAGCCTCTGCTATACCCAGCCGCGCGTTGAACGAATGAATCGGCGGAATGGTCGCCTCACCCACGCCGATCGTGCCGATCGCATCGGATTCGACCAGCGTGATCGCGATGGCCGTGCCGACCGCGTTGGCCAGCGCCGCCGCCGCCATCCAGCCGGCAGAACCGCCACCGACAATCACGATCGAACGCAGGGTGTGGGGATTGCTGTCCATGATGGGATCGAACGCTAATGACCCCGCCCCTGCTTGGCAATTGCCGCGCCGCGATGGGCGCAGCATTGCCGCATCGGCGGTATACGTATTCAACTAAACGCTCCCGCCGGTCGGTGGCACAAGGCTGCAAACGAGGGAGAAATTGTGCCTGAAATCGCCACGATGCGCACCCTGAGGGGTCGGGCGCATCCGCAAGGCCCGCTGGGCAGATTGGCCATGCACACGGGTGCCGTGCTGGCCGCGCTATGCCTGGCCGTGCCCGCCGTTGCCGCCGGTGCACCGCCTGTCGATGCAGTGTCGGCGCGCACGACGCAGGATGAGACGATCTATTTCCTGCTGCCCGACCGGTTCGACAATGGCGATCGCGCCAACGACACCGGCGGTCTTTCGGGAGACCGGTTGCACACCGGCTATGATCCGACCGACAAGGCGTTTTATCACGGGGGCGACCTCGCCGGGGTGATCCGGCGGCTCGACTATATCAAGACGCTGGGCGCGACCGCGATCTGGGTTGGCCCGGTGATGACCAACCGCGCCGTGCAGGGGCAGCCCGGCCATGAAAGCGCCGGGTATCACGGATACTGGATCACCGATTTCACGACGGTCGATCCGCATTTCGGCAGCAATGCCGATTTTGCCCGGCTGGTACGCGAAGCCCATGCGCGCGGCCTGAAGATCTATATGGACATCGTCGTCAACCACACCGCCGACGTGATCCATTATCGCGAATGCCCCACCGGCGATTGCCCCTATCACAGCCGCGCCGATTATCCCTATCAACGCCGTGGCGGGGTCGATGGCGCGCCGATCAATCCCGGCTTTGCGGGCGACAGCATCGGCACCGATGCCAATTTTGCGCATTTTGTCCGGCCCGACTACGCCTATACCCCCTATGTCGATGCGGGGGACGCGCATGTGAAAGTGCCCGACTGGCTCAACGATCCGATCTGGTACCACAATCGCGGCAACACGACTTATGTCGGCGAAAGCGCGACGATGGGCGATTTCGGCGGGCTGGACGACGTGATGACCGAAAACCCCCGCGTGATCCGGGGCATGATCGACATCTATGGCGACTGGGTGCGGCGATATCACGTCGACGGGTTCCGCATCGACACTGCCAAACATGTCGATGCGGCATTTTGGCGTGCGTTCATCCCCGCCATCCGCGATATTGCGCGCGGCGAAGGCCTGCCCAATTTCGCGATTTTCGGCGAAGTGGCGGGCGGCGGCGACAACGCACCCAACCAGGCGGTATCGACCCGCGTGGCGCAGTTTCCGGCCACGCTCGACTTTGGCTTTCGCTTTCGGGTGATCGACGCGGTGACCGGACGGAGCGGAACCGACGCGCTCGACGCTCTGTTTGCCGCCGACCCGCTCTATGCCAACGGCGATGCGGGCGCGCGCGATGAAGTGACGTTCGTGTCGAACCATGACAATGGCCGCATCGGCTGGTCGATCCGCCGCGCGCTGCCACAGGCGAGCGATGCCGAAGTGCTGGCACGCGAAACGCTGGCGCATGCCATGTTGCTGACCTTGCGCGGGGTTCCGGCGATCTATGCGGGCGACGAACAGGGCTTTGCCGGTCTGGGCGATGACCAGCGCGCGCGCGAAGACCAGTTCGGATCACGCGTTCCCGAATACAACGCCGAACGCCTGATCGGCACCGACACCACCACCGCCACGCCACATTTCGATACCGACCATCCGCTGTTCCGGACGATCGCCAGCCTCGCGCGCATCCGCGCGGCCACACCCGCGCTGCGGCGCGGAGAGCAGATCGTGCGTGCGCGTTCGCTCGGCCCCGGCCTATTTGCGGTGTCGCGCCTCGATCCCGCCGATGGACACGAAGTGCTGATCGCCTACAACACCGCCACCACCCCGGTTTCCGCGCAAATCGAGGTGAATGTCGCCACCGCGCATCTGGTCGCGCTGGCCGGAGCCTGCCCTGCCGCCGCCAGCGCCCCCGGCTCTGTGCGGATCGACCTGCCCGCGCTGGGCTATGTGATTTGTGAGGCCCGGAAATGAACGAAACAGCACCGATCTGTGCGATGGACGCACAAACCGGCGGCGAATGGTGGCGTGGCGCGGCGATCTATCAGATCTATCCACGCAGTTTTGCCGACAGCAATGGCGATGGCATCGGCGACCTGCCGGGCATTACCGCCCATCTCGACCATGTGGCGAACCTGGGCGTCGATGCCATCTGGATCTCGCCGTTTTTCACCAGCCCGATGGCCGATTACGGCTATGACGTGGCCGATTATCGCGATGTCGATCCGACGTTCGGCACGCTGGCCGATTTCGATGCACTGATCGCGCGCGCGCATGCGCTGGGGCTGAAAGTCACCATCGATCTGGTGTTTGCGCATACCTCCGACCGGCATGCCTGGTTTGCCGACAGCCGCGCCAGTCGCGACGGTGCCCATGCCGATTGGTATGTGTGGGCCGATGCCAATCCCGACGGCACCCCGCCCAACAACTGGCAATCGGTGTTCGGCGGCCCGGCGTGGACCTGGGACGCCCGGCGCCAGCAATATTATTACCACCAGTTCCTGAAGGAACAGCC
>Ga0302187_10005506_pt1 | contig 9994 bp, 9 predicted proteins | sample II_Bog_E1_3_FD_202120 | JGI IMG/M metagenome (GOLD analysis project Ga0302187, IMG submission 202120) | Peat permafrost microbial communities from Stordalen Mire near Abisko, Sweden - II_Bog_E1_3 | ecosystem: Environmental > Terrestrial > Soil > Wetlands > Peat | place: Sweden: Abisko, Stordalen...
TCTAAAATGACAACTGAATGCTCCGGCTTTCACTCGTTACCACCCGGCGATCAGATGATTAAGAAGAGGCAGTCTTTGGATTTGGGCCGAATCGATTGTTGCCCGGCTTGCCAGCTTCCGCCCAATAAATGATATTCCCAATAGGCAGCAGTATCCACCATCCGCTGCGGTCTGTGTCATGCATTCTGCGGATGCCGACACCAATGTAGGGTATTATAACTGCCAAATTATAAAGCCCGTAAAGAACGCCTGGTTGCCCTTCCATTATTCCGTCAATTATGGCCAGCCCAACCGATACCGCCAAGTTTACGAAAAAGAACGTCCAGAATTCTCGTTTGTCAGCACGCCCATTAAAAACCGCATATTTCCTTAAAACCTGAAAATATTCGTTGAGGAAATTTGCACTATTTTGTGCTTCTGCCTGCGGCAACGTCGGGGGTAGTGTGACCGGCTCCGTGAGAGGCTCCAAATCGGGCGGCAGCCCCTCGAAGATTGCTGTGGTCTGCCCCGCAGGCTGCCATGCCGCCATGCCTTCAGTCCAAATCAGTGCAGTCCGCTTAAGTTCCTGGCGAGCAGCCAGTGATTTTATTTCCTCAAGGGTTATGGGACCATGCCGCCTTCCTCCGACAGCATAGAAGTATTTGTCACTCACGAGTGCAGAATACGCCCCGACGTGCCGTGGTCGTCAAGGGAAAAATGCGCCGTAATGGGGCGTGTCATTAAATTCCAGACAGGCGGCGCAACTCAAGGCGTTCGGCGTGAATGTTCGCCGGGAGCGGATGGCCAGAAAAATCACGCAGGAGAAACTTGCTGAAGCGGTTGATTTGAACATCCGCACCATCCAGAAAATTGAGGCCGGTCATGTCAATATCCTGCTGACCACCGTGCACCGTTTGAAAAAGGCGCTGGGGTGCCAATGGGACGATTTGCTGGGGCAATGAGCTTCCACCCGTTGCTGGTGCGACGGCAAGGAACAATGTGGCTTACTGTTTTACTGCCCGATAAAAGCGCGAGCTGCAAACAGGCCGTCTTGGTCGGTAAAATTGAATATCTCATCGGCCAACATTCCACCGGTAAGATCGCTCAAGTTCAAAAAATTGGTCCAAACCTGGACGCGAAATGGTTGGCATCACATTCAAGCGATGTGCCGGTTGAATCCGGCATCTGGCTGGAGAGTCGGTGCGGCGAGGATGAATGGTTGTAAATTGAATTAGGCGTCGAGTGGTGGAACCCGGCAGAATCGCTGGCCCCCTGTGCTTTTAAGATCTTCGGCATCTTAACTCGCTGCTTATTGTTGGACTTGGATCTGAAATCGGCCCGAACTTTTCCCGGCATCAAATCTATTTTGAAATGGCTTGATCTAGTCACAACCAATCAATTTATTGACATTCCTCAATGAAATGAGCTTAATTGTAATCTATGAGTTTATCGAGTCTATCTGTCCAACAATTACGCCAGGCCGCCAATCTCAAAGAACAGATTGCGGGTCTGGAAAAACAACTTAGTCAGGTATTAGCTTCCACTGCCCCAACTACCGCTCCGACAACTGCCAAAGCTCCTAAGAAAAGCGGCATGAGTGCAGCCGCGAAAGCTAAAATCAGTGCGGCGGCCAAAGCCCGTTGGGCCAAGGTCAGAGCGGCGAAGCCGGCAGCCAAGGTTGTCGTAGCTAAACCAGCTAAACCTACCAAGCAATCAGGCATGAGTGCCGCGGCCAAAGCCAAACTTTCTGCGGCGATGAAAGCGCGCTGGGCCGCAAGAAAAGCCGCAAAGCCGGCCGTGAACACCGTTGCGACGCCTAAACCAGCAAAGGCCGTTGAGGCCGCGAAACCGGCCGTCAAAGCTGTGGTGGCGAAAGCCGCGCCTGCGGCCAAGAAGAAATTCACAATGGGTGCTGCGGCCAAAGCCAAGATCAGTGCGGCGGCCAAAGCGCGTTGGGCGAAGGTCAAGGCTTTGAAAAAGAAATAATCCTCGTAAGGATTCGGTCTGCGGTCGGCGAGCGGGGAAAGTGGAGCGGAGGGCCCAAGCGTGAGCAGAAGAAAAAAGCTGGCATCCGTATTTAGTTTGTCATCCGTCGCGCCGACATCGCATACAAGATTCAAATACTCGCAACCCGCGCCCGTATGATTGCTTTGTAAACGGCGGCTGAAAAGTGCGGCGGGGTCATGTGTGTGCCGCGGCGGCTCCGAAAAACACGGTTTTGCTGTTGAGAAATGGCTTGCAAAGTCAGGTGATGGGAAGATAATTGGTTACAAGGTCAGGAATAGCCATTTTAATGCCATGAACGGTAGCTTAAATGGGAAATCCCGGCTAACCCAAACTCCACTTCATGTTCCTTTGAAAACTTCATTAAGCACCACCCATCGTCTGTTGCTCCTGGCATTTTTAGCGTTCACCATTAGCCTCTTTGGCGTGCCCGCCGCCCGGGCAGGGCTTACGATGACCATAGATTTTTACCGCAACTCACAGGGGCGGAATTATGAGTTTTACACGCCGCTGGCCACCAATGCCGTAGGACCCAATGCCGCCCTGGGAACCTACGTCATCAGTTCTCCGGGTTGGCCAGCCAGCGGTTCCCAGCGGGGCTTCGACCTCACCGCCAACGGCATCAGCGACCGGGGAGAATTCGATGGTGAAAACAGCTATGGGGATTTCAATTCCGCCCTGCAGCACATCACAAATGGCAGCTGGACAATTCTGTTTACCAACACGACCGTGACCAACCTTTACACGTTCACGGTGAGCGCGCCCACCATCAACAGCAACCTGATGCCCTTGACCCTCATCACCTCGCCGGCGAATGGCGCAATCAACGTGCCGAATCAGCCCATGTTCACCTGGCAAGGACCGACGAGCTGGCCCGTGACCACCGCCAACACCTACTTTTACAACTATGATTTTTCCTTTTTTCAATTTCCCGACCCACTCCCGGCTTCCCAAACCGTTTGGCCGGATCCCACGCCGCTGCCCGACGGCTTGAACTGCACTTTTAACCTGGATTACGTGACCAACTACACCGGCCCACTCTTTGTGTCCACCACGCCCGTCAGCACCAATGTTTCCCACCAGCCCATTTCCGGCTGGGCCATTGCCGCCATCCTGGAAACCGGCGACTCTGTGTCGTTTGCCATCACGAATCCGCCGACCTTTTTCACCACGCTGGTTGCGCATTACACGTTCGACAATAGCGGAAATATCGGCCAGGACACGAGCGGCAATGGCTATGATTTGGATTTCAACGGGGCCGATCGGGTGGTCTTCAACAGCACGGCGAAAGCCGGAGCCGGTGCGGCTTATTTTGATGGTTTCAGCTATTTAAGTTACAACTCAACCCCGAGCAACATTTTAAGCACACTTGCCGGCGACTTTTCGCTCTCGTTCTGGATTCAGACCACACAAAACGACGGCAATGAGGGTGGTGGAGCTTTTGCCGGCGCGGGCATTGTGGCTGCGGATGTTCCGGGACAACATTACGATCTTGTTCCCGCGGCTTTGGACGGAGGTGAAATCGGATTTAATACCGGGCCGAATGATGTCACGCTCAATTCGACGGTTGACCTGAATGACGGTAATTATCATCACGTGGTGATCACCCGGCAACAGTCGACCGGTGAAAAGCAGATCTACGTGGATGGCCAACTTAACACCACAGATTTTGCCACCATGAACCCCTTGAGCGATCCTCATCTCGTGGCAGTTGGCTGCCAGATTGACGCTTCCCAATCAAACCCAGGCTCGGCTTCTTTCAGCAGTTTGTTTCAAGGTCTCCTGGATGACATCCAGATTTACTCCGGTGTGCTCTCCTCAAACCAGGTGGCACAACTTTATGCCAACCCCGGCTCAACCGCCGCCGCCAGCCTGGACTTTAACGCCGCCCTCGGCACCAGCGGCCTGACATGGACGACCAACGGCGACTCCAGTTGGTTTATTGAATCCACCAACACCGCCAACGGTTCACCCTACGCGGCCCAAAGCGGCAGCGTGACGAACAATCAGTCCTCGATCCTCTCCGTCACCGTCACGGGCCCGGGCACGCTAACGTTTAACTGGTCCAGCCAGGATGACTGCGCCAACTTCGACTACGAGTTCGACATTGATGGCGGCTACCAGAATGACATTTATTGCAGCCAGCCTTGGGTTCAAGACGGGCCATACACAATTTCCGCCGGCCAGCACACGTTGACTTGGACGGCTTCTGCCGGCGGCGACAATTACCCGACCGAGGCGGCTTTCCTCGACCAGGTAAACTATGTTGAACAGTTTGCTCCTATTCTGTCCGTTACGGATTCACCGACCGCCGGCGCGGAGCCGTTGACCGTGAAGTTCACCAGTCCCAGTGTGGAGAGTTTCGGCAATACTGTGACGAACTGGAACTGGGCTTTCGGCGACGGCGCCACCAGCACGGCGCAAAACCCCTCGCATACTTACACGACGACCGGTTCGTTTACTCCCGGCCTGACGGCATATAGCACCCACGGCAGTGCCGCGCTCGCGGTGACCGGCCTGGGGACCATTACGGTTACCAATCCGGCGCTCAACGTCAGCACCATTCCGTCTACCGGACTGGCTCCGTTGACCGTTCAATTCGCCAGTCCAAGCGTAGACAGCGGCGGGAACACCGTGACCAACTGGAATTGGAGCTTTGGTGATGGTGGCACAAGCACGGAGCAAAACCCCGTGCACGTTTATAAGACGGTCGGCAGTTATTCTCCCGGTCTGGTTGCGGAAAGCACGCATGGAGCATCCGCGCTGCCGCTCACGGGCTTGGGCGCGATCAATGTTTACAACAATTCGATCCCTGCCTTTCACACGCTTTATACTTTTTCGCCCAACTTTGGCAAAGCGCCGGATGGTGATCTGGCGATCTCGGGCAACCAGCTTTATGGAACGACGGAGAATGGTGGGGCTTCAAATGGAGCCGGCACCGTGTTCGCCATTAATACCGACGGCACCGATTTTACCAACCTGTATGTGTTTGCCTCCGGCGGCAACGGTTATCCGGTGGGCGGATTAGTCCTGTCGGGCTCAAAGCTTTTTGGGATTGGCGGTTCGGTGTTCGCCATCAACACCAATGGCACAGACTTTACAAACCTCTTGACTTTGGTTTCCACATTCGACTCCCCCACCGGTTATAATCCGGTCTCCGGATTGGCCGTTTCCGGAAACACTTTGTATGGGACGACCTGGTATGGCGGCCCCTACGATGAAGGTGTCATCTATTCCGTTGCCACCAATGGGGCGAGTCATGGGATTCTTTACGCCTTCTATCCGCCCACCTACAACCCTTACGCCATCAACTACTCCGGGATTTTCCCCTCCGCTAGGCTGATTTGCCCGGCTGGCACCCTATACGGAACGGATGAGCAGGGCGGCAGTTACGGCGGAGGCACTGTGTTCTCGGTCGTAACCAATCAACCCGGCAGCTACACCGTCCTGCATGACTTTACGGCTCCGGCGTTGAACGGCACGAACATAGACGGCTTCGCTTCCTTTTCGGCCCTGGTTTTGTCCGGCACCAATTTATATGGCACGACACTGGGTGGAGGAACTTACGGCTACGGCACGGTCTTTGTCGTCAGCACGACCGGCCAGTTTACCAGCCTGTATTCTTTCACCGGCGGCAGTGATGGCTCCGAACCGCAAGCCGGATTGACCTTGTCCGGCAACACCCTCTATGGCACCACCACTGCCGGTGGCGCATTTACCAACGGCACGTTGTTTGCCATCAATACGGACGGCTCGAATTTCAAAAGTCTATACAGTTTCACCGGTGGCAACGATGGCGGCGATCCTGCGGCCGACATGATTCTCGCCGGCAGCACCTTGTTTGGCACCGCGACCAAGGGCGGTAGCACGGGCAACGGCACCCTTTTCAGCTTTGCACTGGCCGGGCCGCTGCTGGCCATTGCCCATTCTGGAACCAATGTGGTTCTCACCTGGTCCACCGCTTATTCCAGCTACACTCTTCAATCGACCACCCAACTGGTCGCGGGCGCCTCGTGGAGTGCAGTCTCACCCCTGCCGGTCGTCCTTAACAATTTGAACACCGTCACCAATCCGGCCTCCGCCAGCACGAAGTTTTACCGGCTGAGCCCGTAATCCGATCCAGACGCTTTCATCCAGAGATGTTTTTTGTTCAAAGCCAGCGGCAAGAATGCCTGCAAATGTCTCACCAGCCTGCTTTGCCCGGAAGGTGCAGCACTTTTCGAGCGCCCCCCGCCGCACTTTTCAACCGCCGTTTACAAGGCTGGAACTGGTGAAATGCTGGAAGTTTTGCCGGAGTCGGAGGAAGTGCTGCCCGGCCCGGAAGAGACTGGCCAGGCGATCGTCCGCATGAAGCGGTATGCCGTGCGGTTGCGCCATGATTACGGCGTGCTCCGGGTCATCACAAAAGCACCGGATCACAAAGTCGCGATCAACAATGTCCTCATCGCCGCCAATGCGCCGCGCAACGCGGTCATTTCGATCAAGAAACTAAAATGAAATCCCGCCGCGCTGGCAAAATGCCAGGCAGTGAACGCTCCCTAGTCGGTTTCTTCAGCGGCGGCGGCGACGGTTTCTTTGGCATTTGAACGGCGTGCAAGGAGCACGGCCACTCCGCCGAGCAACGCCCCCACGAGAGTTGCAATCACCACGCCCCAAAAAATGTTCACAACTTTGTTAGGCTTGATGGGCGCGCGACCCGGCTCGGCAACGTCGATGACCTGCACCAAAAACTTGGGGATTTCCAATTGGAGTTTTTCCGCCTCAATTTTGGCGAACAGTATCTTGCGCGCATCGAGCAACCGTTCCAGCTTCCATTTCTGCTCCTGCGACCGACTAGCTTCGGTTGGTGCAGCCGTCGAAAGGTCATTTCCCGCCCTCACTGGGACGCTGATTTGAGCCACGTCGTCCTCCGCCTGCTGTATCTCCTTTGCCTCTTCCCGGTAGGCCTCCTGCATCGTATCAAGGGTGTCTTGGAGTCTCTTCTGCAGAAATTCAGATCGGTAATCACCATAGGCTTTGGCCATGGCGTTGGCGACGGCCGCCGCCTCTTTTCCGTCATCGCTAAAAGAGCTGATGGCAATTATCTTGGTGTTTCTGACGGGGATCACTTGCAGGCGACCCTTGAGAATTTCGATCGTCTCCGCTGTCTTGAGCGTCTCGCCATCGAAATACTTTTTACCCCATTTCTCGTTGAGATCCAGCTGGGTGACGACCTTCCCCAAAACCAATTGCGATTGCATGATCTCCATCTCCGTTTGGATGAAGTAAGGATCATAATACTCCGTCGTTGACGGTGAGCCGGTCGTGGTTTGCACGTCGGGCTGGTCTTTTTCCACGCGGATGCGCACCGTGCTGGCGTAGACTTCCGGAATAATAAAGGTGAGCACGATGCTCACCAGCAGCACGAGTAAAAACATGAGGCAGAACACCTGAAAGAACACGGACCGCAAAGATATCCGCATGCTGGGCGTAGTTTCGGCTTGATCAGGCATATGTGAATGGTGTTATGAAATTAATTTTGATTAGTGCGCACGCTTTGAATGTTGACATGCCCGTGCAGTCAGCACTGGGTGCTGATCCCGGTGGCTCTTTTGGATTCTGCGCTTTATTTGTTCCATAACCCGGAAGCTTGGTGGAGCTTAGTATTGCTCAGCGGCACCAAGGAGCAAATTAAATCAGTGTCTAGCACCGGCAACAAACTATTTTCATTCGGCAGGCGATCGAGGTCAAAACCGATCCCGAATTGCGTAGCATCTCGGTGCATGCATGCGATATGCGCTCCGCCTAAAAAATCTCCGTTGGGCGTCCAACTACAAAAGCAGAATGTCAAACACCGGGCCCGGATTACATCAGTGCCCGCCACCACGGCAGGATGACGAGCAAGGCGAATAACATGCCGGCGGCAAGATTGATCTTTGGCCGGTGAAGAAATCGAGTTGTGAATGCCAACGGAATGCCCAGCCAGCCGGTGCTGAACCCGCCGAGATGGGCGACCACGTCCGACTCCGGACTCACGCCGACGAACACGAACAATAACAAACCGCCCATCATCCCACCGGCGATCAGCCGGAGCGCATTGGAACCGCGTTGTTTCAATAATGGGAACGACGGGAACGCGAGCAAGCCGAGGGCACCCATCACCACGCCCGACCCACCGAGGCCGCGCGCCGTTGTCTCGTGAAACCACCCAGCGAGGATGTTGCCACCCACGCCGGCGAGGTAGGCGACGAGCAGTCCCACGCCCCGGCCGTAACGGCCCATGACCAACCCGAGGAACAGAAAGCCGAACACCATGTTCGAGGCCAGATGGGCGAGGTCCGCGTGCAGCCAGGTGGCGGTGAACCAGCGCCACCACTCTCCCGGCGCAGTTCCCGACGTCATCCCGACGCTCCGCAGGTCGGCGCGGGCCTCACTCCACCCATAAAAGAAAATCACCAGCCACACCCAAACGAGGCTGCTCCAATCGAAGAACAAATCCGGTGAGAAGACCTCGCGACGCAACCGCCAGTGCCGGTTTTCTTGGCGGTAGAGACGAATGGCTTCGACTGCGGTTGCATAGTCCGATGATGAAACCGCAAGAGTCCAGCCGGTTACTTCATCGTGATCCAAGCGGTTCCCAATGCCCTGACTGGCCAGCACCAGACTCCAATCCATCGCCTGCCGCCGCGAGCGGGCGCGAATGACGGCATCGAGCGTTGGGGACGACGGTTGCACTTGGGAAGCTTGAACCCGAAGCCAACGCCGGGCAAGCGAACAGCTGATACCTAAAAAAAGAGCCCGCGCTACCGCAGGCTCTTTCCCCCGTCAATTCCACGCCGCCATTTTATCCTTGGCGATGGTGAAGGCCCGGGCTTTGACGCGCGCCGATTCCCCAAACCAGGCCGAGTTCAGCCGTTGATTGGAGTTCTGCCGGGTTTTGCGATGGTCGATCCATTCGGTGACCCCATTGAACCCGGCCCACAACGTTCCCTCCACCCCGGCCATCCGGTTGCCTTTGCCCTGGTCAAAGAAGTATTCACTCCAACTGCGGTCGCGTTGCACCAGCAGCTGTTTATCCGGTTCCGTGCTGTCCGGATAAACGCTGGCCAGATATTCCGCGAGGCGACCGGCATCCAGCTTCACCCGGCTCATGGCTTGGAACGATTGTTCCAAATCCGCGAACTGTTCATGGATCAGGCCCAACATTTCATGCGCCTGTTTTAATTTCTGATGGATGTCGCTGTGATGGGCGACACGCCAGGCCGAGCCGTCATTCAATGCGAGCGTAAGTGTATTCTGACAGACGACCCGGACCGGCGTGAACTTGATGGCCACGCTGCTCCTGCCATCGTGACTGTTGGACAGCAGCAGATACTTTTCCGTTATGTCATCGCCAGCGACCCGGATATGACCCGGCAGCTTCGCGAGGATCCAGACCCGTTCCCCGTTGCCCAAGGCACCGGCCGTGTGATAGATGGCGGCATTCTGGCCGACGATGGGATCAAAGAACTGGAACGCCTGATGATTTTGCAATGGCGTGTATTCGTTACTGACCACCCCGAGCACGGGATCGGTTTTCTGAACCAGATCCCCGGTCCGGTGGACGACGGCGAACCGGTCGGGCACCGGGATGCGTTTGGAGCCGGCGAAGAGCGGCAGCTTGACCACCTTCCAATCCAGCCGGGCCGCGGTGATGGCTGCCTGGGCGGTGGCGGGTTTATCCAGTCGGGTGCCGAGACCGTGCCAGGGAACTTCGTTGATATAAAACATGGAGGCCTGACCATTTTGCAGGAGCAGATTTGCGGACATAGTTTTCCTTTGGTTAAGATGAAAGCGGCGCAAGGTCATTAAACCCTGCGCCGCCTGGTTGTTTAGTATTCGAGCAGGGATGAGGAGACGGCCGCGAGCAGGTCTTCCGGCGTGACGCCGTGCTTGAGACAGGCGGCGATGATGACCTGGGCGACATCCCCGGCTGCCAGCGCCTGGATTTCCGCGAGCCATTCGGCCTCGTGGACGGACAGAACCCCGCACT
>Ga0302187_10005518_pt1 | contig 9978 bp, 8 predicted proteins | sample II_Bog_E1_3_FD_202120 | JGI IMG/M metagenome (GOLD analysis project Ga0302187, IMG submission 202120) | Peat permafrost microbial communities from Stordalen Mire near Abisko, Sweden - II_Bog_E1_3 | ecosystem: Environmental > Terrestrial > Soil > Wetlands > Peat | place: Sweden: Abisko, Stordalen...
TCCGCTTCCTACGCAGGAAGCGGATCGTTTGCCTTTTAGGGGGCGCAGATCCCGATGATCGCTGAGTCTTCGGGAGTTTGCGCTACCGCGGCCCACATTTCACATCGCCCGGGCCGCTGATCGCGCTCACCAGCGCAAAGCAGTAGGTGTCCGGATCGACAAACTGCATCTCCGAGAATCCGACATTCGACGCATCCTGCCCTGCCTTCGATTTGGTAAAGTCGGCCAGGCCCTTGGCCGTCCCAGCCTCCGGAGACGAGAAGACCAGCATCGTGTTGTCGCCCTTGCGCGTCTTCGAGTCGGGCTGTGGCTTCACCTTGTTGGGAGACGCGGGTCCGGCATAGTTATCCGCGTAGATGTTCACGTTCTTGTAGAGCGGCACTCGAGCGTGCAGCTCCTTGCTCAAGTTTGTCGCGTACGTGTCGCGGTCCGCCACTTCCTTCAACTGTGCCGGAGTCAACGGCACATCGGCCGGAGCGGCGGCCGGAGTGGGCGCGGCGGCTGGCTGCTCCGTGGCTGCTTTGTCCTTGCAGGCCGTCATTGCCAGGGTCAACAGACCCACGCCAGCCAGAAGGGTCAAACTCATCCTCAAACTCGTGTGCCATGGCGCAACTTCTCCACCGCTCTTCCTCAATTCGGCATGTGCTTCTTTCGTACCCATGCAACACTCCTTCTGCAAATTTGCCCAGCTTTGCCCAAGTCTCTTCTCCAGAGCGACTTCGAGCGCCTCAAAAGTTCGCAACCAATGTAGCTCAACTCCGCGATTCCTGCAATGTGGGAGATCACTTGCAGCGTTACCCCACAATATCGCCAGATCGCTCCGGCAAATCGTGGCCAGCGTCACAGGGTTCTGGTCGTTCTGCACCGGGTGAGTTGGCTTAGCGAGTCGTGAGCGCCGAGCGGCGAGCGCTCTCGGCGATCACCCTTCCGAAGTCCCGCTTCATCAATTTTCCGTCTTCCACCATCAGTTCGCCGCCCACATACACCCGCTCCAGGTCGCGCTCACCCGTTACCAGCACCAGGCTTGCGTAGGGGTCGAAGACGGTGCCGTACCGCGCCGGATCGATGACCAGAAAGTCGGCGAACTTGCCCACCACCAGGCTGCCCAGCTTGTCCCGCACACCCATTACGTCCGCCGAGCCGATCGTATGCAGGTACAGCACCTGGTAGGGGCTCATGATCGTCGCATCCTCGTATTTGTCGCGGATGGCGTAGAGCCCGGTGCGCATATTCTCAAAAGGATCGGCCAGATCCGCACTGGCCTCTCCATCCACGCCCATCCCCACGCGAATGCCCATCTTCAGGTACTTGGGGATGTCGGCCACGCCCGAGGCCAGGCGGCCGTTCGAGAGCGGATTCCAGCTCATCCCTCCATGCGCCCTGGCCACAGCGCGCAGAATCTCGTCGTTGGTGTGGATAAAATGCCCAAAGTAGAGCGGCGGTCCCAGCAAACGACTCCGCTCGAACCAGGGAAACTTGGCCCGCTCGGCGGCAACCGTGTCCGGTGGTTCGAGATAGTGGCTTTGGTTGCCAATGTGGAACTCGTCCATCATTGCTTTCTCAGCCACAGCCTGATCGTAGGTGTCGTTGAACGCCGTCGCTCCGTTGAGCATCACGCTCAGGAATCCGGCCGGCTTTGGCTGTGTCCCCAGCCAATCCATGAAGAGCTTCAGCCGCGCTCTGGCCATCGCTGGCGTGTCGTTGGGGCCGATCCGGTCGGGCTGGAAGCCGTGGACGAAGCGGATTCCGCTGTCCGCCTCGGCCTTGTAGGCGAACTGATCGCAATCGACTTTCCGGCACCGCCCCCAGCTCACCCCGCCGTAGCTGAAGTCGTAAGCCGCAGTAATCCCGTGCTGCAGGTGGTCCAAAGCGCCGTCCAGCGTAAACCAGTAGAAATCCTCCGGCGCGGCCTTGCTCGCCCGCTGATCGTACAGCCCGTCCAGCCAGCCAGGCAGCGTCCTGTCCGCTGCAATCCCGCGAAAAGAGGCCTGCCACAGATGGCTGTGCGCCGACAGGAACCCCGGAATCACCCAATGCCCGGCGGCATCCCACGTTTCACCCGTCGCCACGCCGGCCGGAGGGTCGCCTGCGCCCACCGCCGTCAGCTTTCCATCTCCGTCCACGACCAGATAGCCGAGAAATGGCTTCTCTTGCCCCTTGGCCATGGTGAATAGCAACGCGTTCTTTACCACCAGTTTAGCGGGAGCCTGGGCGCATGCGAAGGCCCAGGACACGGCCAGACACATGATCGGGACGAAGTGCGGAATCAGCTTTTGTATGCGCATAGTTCTTCATAGAATGGATTTTTCCGTAGCGCAATCCATTTCTTGCCGAGTCCCAGCACTCGCTCCGAGTGCGAGCCGCCGCAACCCAAGAAAAGGATTGCCCAAAGGGCGGGTTTACGATAATTTCAGAGTCTCACCTTGCACACAAAAGGGAGCACGATGCCCAGAGTCGTCCGCTGTTCCATCATTCAGACCTCGAATGCCATTCCCGCCACCGAGCCGCTCGCGCTGCAGAAGCAGGCGGCAATTGAGAAACACGTTGGCCTCATCCGCCAGGCCTCCGCGGAGGGCGCACAGATCGTCTGCCTGCAGGAGATCTTCAACGGCCCCTACTTCTGCGCCGAACAGACGGTTAAATGGTACGAAACCACCGAGCGCGTCCCCGAGGGATCCACGGTCAAGCTCATGCAATCCCTGGCAAAAGAACTTGGAATCGCGATGGTCGTCCCCGTCTACGAGGTGGAGCAGGAGGGTATCTTCTACAACACAGCCGCCGTCCTCGACAAGAACGGCGCATACCTGGGCAAGTATCGCAAGACGCACATCCCCCACGTCGCCCCCGGCTTCTGGGAGAAGTTCTACTTCCGCCCGGGCAACCTTGGGTATCCGGTCTTCGATCTGGGTTTCGCCAAGATCGGGGTGTACATCTGCTACGACCGCCATTTTCCTGAGGGAGCGCGCTGCCTGGGCCTCAACGGCGCGGAGATTGTCTTCAACCCCTCCGCCACCGTCGCCGGCCTCAGCGAATACCTGTGGAAGCTGGAGCAGCCGGCCCACGCCGCCGCCAACGGCTACTTTATTGCCGCCATCAACCGCGTGGGCGTGGAGGCGCCCTGGAATATCGGCGAATTCTACGGCTCCAGCTACTTCGCCGACCCGCGCGGGCAAATCGTTGCTCAGGCCAGCCGCGACAAAGACGAAGTGCTGACCTGCGACCTGGACCTCGACCTGATCGCCGAAGTCCGCCGCACCTGGCAATTCTTCCGCGACCGCCGGCCGGACATGTACGGGGCAATCACCGCAGACTAGTGAAAGGCCGAAGAATCGAATTGGATGAAGGGTACGGGGTTTAGCCCGTACATTTAGGTCCCATCACCTGAACCGGGCTTTAGCCCCTGAGGGCTGCGAATTTGGCCACCACCTTCACCGAACATCCCACAATCCGCGAGCGCTTCGCCGACCTGCACCCTCCGCTCACCGGGCAGGCCGCCACGATCGAGGCCAATCGCTGCCTCAACTGCTTCGACGCCCCCTGCATGGGCGCTTGCCCCACGCACATCGACGTTCCCGGCTTCATCAAGCGCATCGCCAGCGGCAACCTGCGCGGCTCAGCCCGCAAAATCCTCGAGGCCAACGTGCTCGCCGGCAGCTGTTCCCGCGTTTGCCCCGTCGAGGTGCTCTGCGAGGGCGCTTGCGTGATGCACCGCTATGATCGCCCACCCATCCAGATCGCCCAGCTCCAACGCCACGCCATGGATTTCTTCCACCGCTCCGGCGAACCGCTGCTTCTTGAGCCGGCTGTGGAGCGAAACCTGAAAGTGGCCTGCATCGGCTCCGGCCCCGCCTCGCTCGCCTGCGCTGCCGAGCTGCGCCGCCATGGCGCGCGAGTCACCGTCTTCGAGCGCCGCCCGCTCCCCGGCGGCCTCAACACCTATGGCGTCGCCGATTACAAACTGCCCACCGCCGACAGCCTTCGCGAAGTCGAGCTGATCCGCCAGACCGGCGCTGAATTCCGTCTCGGCGTTTCCATTGGCGAAGGGCCGGGCGACACCTCGCTTGACGCTCTTGAAGCCGAATACGACTTTATCTTCCTCGCCCTCGGCCTCGGCGCAATGCAGCGGCTCAACATCCCCAGAGAAGAAGAGTTGCAGGCAAGCGGACACATCCTCAACGCCCTCCAACTCATCTCCGCATACAAGACCGGGCGCGTCACCGAAATGCATGGCAGCGCGGTCGTCGTCGGCGCTGGCAACACCGCCATCGATGCCGCGGTCGCCGCCCGCCGCCTCGGCGCGACCTCTGTCACCATCCTCTACCGGCGCGGCCCAAACGACCTCTCCGCCTTCGATTTCGAGGTCGAACACGCCCACAAGGAAGGCGTCCATTTCCTCTGGCAGCGCATTCCCGTAGGCATCCGAACGTGCGCGGACGGCCGGCTGCAGATGGAAACACGATCCGTTCGATTTGAAGCTGGAAGGCTGGAGGTCGTGCCGGACTCTCACCTTGAGCTCTCCTGCGACCGGGTCATTCCGGCGATCGGCCAGTCGCCCCTGGAGCAGATCCTCACCGAATCCCACTTCGTCGTCGCCACCGATGGCCGCATCCTCATCAATCATCAGACCGGCCAGACCACCAATCCCCGCTACTTCGCCGGCGGCGACTGCGCCAACGGCGGGCGCGAAGTGGTGGACGCTGTCGCCGACGGCAAGCGGGCCGCCATCGGCATCCTGGCCGCAGCGGAGGCCGTAAATGTTTAGCCAGCCTGATATTACGGTCCGCAACTTCGCGGGGAAGATTAACTCTCCCAACCCCTTCTGGCTCGCCTCCGCGCCGCCCACCAACACGGGCGAGCAGATCATGCGCGCCTTTGACGCCGGCTGGGGCGGAGCGGTGTGGAAGACCATCGGCGCGCCCGTCACCAACGTCAGCTCGCGCTACTCCTCCATCGACTGGCAGGGCCAGCGCATGATGGGATTCAACAACATTGAACTCATCAGTGACCGGCCTATTGAGGTGAATCTTGCGGAAATCACCGAGGTCAAGCGGCGCTACCCGGCCCACGCCGTCATTGCGTCGCTCATGGTCGAGTCCACACGCGAGGCCTGGCACGACATCGTCTCCCGCGCCGAAGACGCCGGCGCGGACGGCCTGGAACTCAACTTCGGCTGCCCCCACGGCATGAGCGAGCGCGGCATGGGTTCGGCCGTCGGCCAGGTGCCGGAGTACGCCCAGATGATCACGAAATGGGTGAAGGAACGGGCGCAAACCCCTGTTCTGGTGAAGCTTACGCCCAACATCTCCGACATTCGCGCCGTGGCGCGCGCGGCCAAGCGCGGCGGAGCCGATGGACTCTCCGCCATCAACACCATCAACTCCATCACCGGGATCGACCTCGATACCCTCATTCCGCGGCCCAACGTCGATGGCAAAAGCTCCCACGGCGGCTACTGCGGGCCGGCCGTCAAGCCCATCGCGCTGAACATGGTGCAGCAGGTCATGGCCGATCCAGAAGGGGCGCTGCCCATGTCGGGTATCGGCGGCATCTCCGACTGGCGCGACGCGGCCGAATTTATCCTGCTCGGCTGCGGCACAGTCCAGGTCTGCACCGCCGCCATGCACTACGGCTACCGCATCGTGGAAGACATGGCCGACGGCCTCAGCAACTGGATGCGCGAGAAAGGATTCCAGACGATTGAGGACTTCCGAGGACTCTCGCTCAACCGCGTCACCGACTGGAAGCACCTCAACCTCAACTACAAGATCGTCGCCCATATCGATGAAAACAAATGCATTGGATGCGATCTTTGTCACATCGCCTGTTGGGACGGCGCGCACCAGTGCATCCATCTTGACCGCGTCTCGGGCCCTGTGGATGGCCATGTAGAAAACCATCCGATCCCCACGCTGCGAGAAGCCGCCAGCCACGCTGCCCTCACCCAAACCCCCGTCACCCGCCGCGAACGCCAAAGAGTCGCGGACCACGGCCCGTACCCAACCCCGCTCAGCCGTATCCCCCGCGTGGACGAAACCGAGTGTGTCGGCTGCAATCTCTGCTCCTGCGTCTGCCCAGTCGAAAACTGCATCACCATGGTCGAAGTCCCGACCGGACAGGCGCCGGAAACCTGGGCGGAACGCACGGCAAGCTGATGGACCTTCGAAGAAGACTGTTTTGATAGGGCGCGACTTCAGTCGCGCCGCAAATGCAACAAAACATCTCGGGCTTTGGCCCCCGAGGGAATGCCCTTCCAGGAAAATGAATCGAGTAACGAGTTCCTTGGAGGACCGGAAAGGAGGAGCGAAAGTGATGAAATCCGCATCCAGCAGGTATGTCGTCGCTGCGTTCCTGATTCTTTTCATTAGCTTGCAAACTCGTGCTTTTCAGGCTGAACAGCCAGCGTTCACGATTGACATCCCGTCTCCTTCTTCTACATGGTCACAGGGATCGCATATTCGACTGGACGTGCGTATTAAGAGTCAATCCAAGGAATTGCTCCTGCTCGGAAGCAGCCGAAGCCGAGACGGTCGCTCAGGGATCACGGTCCGCGCCGCAAATGGCGATCTCGTACACCGCGATTTCGCTTTGGAACTCCTCGGGAATCCGCAGCAACCCATACGATTCAGCGGCACCGGAATTTCAATCAAGCCAGGCGGGACGAGCGCCGAGGTCGTCGATCTCAGTGCCGAATACAGCCTTAAGAACCCTGGGAAATATTCGATAAAAGTGCACAAGAGAGATCCGTTGAGTAATGCGCAGGTTTTCTCCAACACGGTCACCATCGCGGTAGTCCCCTGAGCCGATACCAAGAAGTCGCGTCTGGGCTGCCAAAGATCGATTTGCAACTCCATTGAGGACGCCTATGGCCACACTCATCAAAAACGGCACCATCGTCAACGCCGACTCGACCAAGCAAGCCGACCTGGCGATCGAAGGCTCGACGATCCGCGAAATCCGCGCCTACATCCCCGCCGCGCCCGGAGACACAATCGTCGACGCCACTGGGCTGCTCCTCCTCCCAGGAGGGATCGACGCCCACACCCACCTCGACATGCCCTTCGGCGGCGCAACCTCCGCCGACGACTTCGAGACTGGCACCATCGCCGCCGCCATCGGAGGCACCACCACCATTGTGGATTTCGCCATCCAGGCGCGCGGCACCAAAATGCGCGACGCGCTCGACCTGTGGTGGAAGAAGGCCGAGGGCAAAGCCTCCATCGACTACGGCCTTCACATGATCGTCACCGACCTGGCCGGCTCGGGCCTGGAAGATATGGACGACCTGGTCCGCGAGGGCGTGGCCAGCTTCAAGCTTTTCATGGCCTACCCCAACGCGCTCATGGTCGATGACGGCACCATCTTCAAGGCTCTGCGCCAGACCGCCAAAAACGGTGCGCTCATCTGCATGCACGCCGAAAACGGCTCGGTCATCGACATCATCGTGCAGCAAGCCTTGGCCGAGGGCAAAACCGCGCCGATCTACCACGCCCTCACCCGGCCTACCCGCGCCGAGGCCGAGGCAGTCCACCGCTCCATCGCCCTGGCGGAAATGGCCGGCGTCCCCGTCTACATAGTCCATCTGTCGAGCGAAGACGCGCTCAACCAAGTCCGCGAAGCCCGCGACCGCGGCCTCCCAGCCTTCGCCGAAACCTGCCCGCAGTATCTGCTCCTCTCGCTGGAAGACCACGCCAACGACGGCTGGGAGGGCGCGAAATACGTCTTCACCCCTCCCCTCCGCGAAAAGAAAAACCAGCCCAAGCTCTGGGAAGGACTTCGCCGCGACCACCTGCAAGTCGTTTCGACCGACCACTGCCCCTTCTGCTTTGAAGATCAAAAAGCTCTCGGCAAAGACGACTTCACCAAGATCCCCAATGGTGGCCCCGGCATCGAAAACCGCCTGCAACTGCTGCACCATCACGGCGTGGGACTCGGCAACCTCAGCCTCAACCGCTTCGTCGAGCTGGTTTCGACCGCCCCGGCCCGCATTTTCGGGATGTATCCGAAAAAGGGAGTCCTCGCCCCCGGCAGCGACGCCGATCTGGTCCTGTGGGATCCAAACGTGGGCCACACCATCTCGGCCGCCACGCACCACATGCGCGTGGATTACTCCATGTTTGAGGGCTTCCATGTGAAAGGCAACGCCCGCGACGTTTACTCCCGAGGCGAATTGATCGTCTCCGGCGGCAAATTCATCGCCAAACCCGGCCGGGGGCAGTACCTGAAGCGCGCGGCAAGGGGCGGCGCCTGGAAGTAGTGCCTAATTCCGCTAACCCCGGTATCCCCGCCAACTCCGCTCAACCCAGGAGACCGATTTGAGCCAATACGACCCGTCCCTCTCCAACCTTGACCTGGCCCCCACCCCGCGCGAAAAGCGCACCTGGACCACTTACAACTACGTCGCCCTCTGGTTTTCCATGTCCATGGAGATCAGCACCTACCAGCTCGCCTCGGGCCTGATCGCCGCCGGCATGAGCTGGAAGCAGGCCGTCGGCACCGTCCTGCTCGGCAACCTCATCGTCCTCGTGCCCATGCTGCTCAACGCCCACGCTGGCGCGAAATACGGCATCCCCTTTCCAGTCTTCATCCGCGCGCCCTTCGGCGTACGCGGAGCCAACCTGCCCGCCCTCATGCGCGCTTGTGTGGCCTGCGGCTGGTTCGGCATTCAATCCTGGATCGGCGGGTCGGCCATACACGCCATGCTGCTCATCGTTTGGCCAGCCATTGCCCATGTCTCCTGGTCGCTGGCCGCCTGCTTCCTCGGCTTTTGGCTGCTCAACATGATCGTCGTCTGGCGCGGCGTCGAGTCCATCCGCCGCCTGCAGGCCTTTGGAGCGCCCTTCATGTTCGTCATGGCCGCCATGCTGCTTATCTGGGTGCGCATGAAGGCCGGCAGCTTCGGCAGCATGCTTTCGACCCCGAGCCGTTTCCACTCCACGCACGAATTCATGCTCGTCTTCGCCCCCGCCCTCACCGCCATGGTCGGCTACTGGGCCACGCTGGCCCTCAACATTCCGGACTTCACCCGCTACTCCAAATCGCAGGGTGCGCAAATCATCGGCCAGGGATTCGGCCTGCCCGTCGCCATGAGCCTCTACACCTTCGTCGGCATCGCCGTCACCTCCGCCTCGGTCGTCCTCTTCGGCGAGCCCATCTGGAACCCTATCACCCTGCTCGGCCGCTTCAACCTGCCCTGGGTCGCGTTCCTGGCGCTCATCGCCATCCTCGTCGCCACCCTGAACGTCAACATCGGCGCCAACGTCGTAAGCCCGTCGAACGACTTCTCCAACCTCTACCCGCGCCTCATCAGCTACCGCACGGGAGGCATGATCACCGGCTTCCTCGGCCTCGCCATCCAACCCTGGAAGCTGATGGCCACGCCGGACAAGTACTTCGGCTGGCTCACCGCCTACGCCGGCCTCATGGGCCCCATCGCCGGCATCATGGTCTGCGACTACGTCTTCATCCGCCGCACCCACCTCGCCATCAACTCGCTCTACCACTCCGAGGGCATCTACCACTACAGCAAAGGCATCAATCCCCGCGCCGTCATCGCCCTCGTCGCCGGCGGATTCCTCGCCGTCATCGGCGTCTGGGTGCCGTCGGTGCACTTCCTCTTCGACTACAGCTGGTTCGTCGGCTTCTTCGTCTCGGGACTCATCTATGCCGCGCTGATGCGGCTGTCGCCCGTGCCGATCACAGAGCCAGCTGCTGTTGGATGATGGCTATGACCCCCGAACCCTTCGGGAACTGCATGGAATCGTTGAAGCGAACAAGGACCGAATCGAGAGGGCATGGGATGAATTCTTCCGCTAAAGCAACCCGAGTTCATTTCGATCAGGACAGGATGTGGGTCGACTTGGGCGATGGCCGGGTAATCGGCGTGCCTCTGGCATGGTTCCCGCGACTCCTGCTTGCAACCGCAGAAAAGCGCGAGCAAGTGTGCATCAGCCCGCGCGGCCTGCACTGGGAAGCGCTCGA
>Ga0302187_10005523_pt1 | contig 9970 bp, 8 predicted proteins | sample II_Bog_E1_3_FD_202120 | JGI IMG/M metagenome (GOLD analysis project Ga0302187, IMG submission 202120) | Peat permafrost microbial communities from Stordalen Mire near Abisko, Sweden - II_Bog_E1_3 | ecosystem: Environmental > Terrestrial > Soil > Wetlands > Peat | place: Sweden: Abisko, Stordalen...
CACTTCAAGCTTGCCGCGCCAGCCTTGTCCCCGCAACCGGGCTGACCGCAACCATCGCGGCGCATGGCGGATCAGGCGGCGCCAACCGCTGCGCGACGGCGCGCCCGTCACCTCAGCGAGTCCCGATCGTCAGGCGGTTGGGCCGCCCTTCGACCAGCCGGACACTGCCATGCCATTCACCATCGCGACCCGTGCCCTGGGGGTGCCACACAGTAACGGCATACGTGCCTTCCGGCAGATTGCCGATCTGCGCCACGCCATCCAGATCGCTGCGCGCGGCATAGGGCGTGTCGGTGACGCGCAGATAGCCTTTCATATGGTCGTGGATGTGGCAGCCCAGTGCGACCGTGCCCGCCACTGCAAACTGGTGCGCGCGCGTCTGGTCGCTGCCATACAAATCGATCTGGAACCGCGCCGCGCGCGAAAAGCTGTAGATGCTGTGACGTACCGTATCGAGGTTGGGAAACGCCACCGTGGCATCGCGCGGCACGATCAGCGTGCCGGGCACAAAAGCCTCGTTGCGCTGGGCCATCGCATTGCGCCAGGCAAACACCAGCGGGCGGTTGTCCCCCGCCGGGCGGGCCAGTTCGACCACCGCATCGCGCAGCGGCAATCCGCGCTGATCGAACACCTGGATGTCAAGATGGCGATGCTCGGTCGCCGAAGTTGCCGCAAGGCAGCCGATTGCCAGCAGCAGTCTGACCGGATTTGGGGAAGGGACACGCGATGTCATGGCGCAAACGCTTGCACTGCACTTTTGAAAATCACGTAAACTTTCGTCTATAAGGGATGCCCATAAGGGTAATTACCCTCCGTCCTGACCGGATGTGCTGGTTCAGGCCTTTTCAACCGGTTACCTGTAGGGCCAAGTCTGGCCGTTCAACGCGGGAAACCGAACGCTTGCAACCCATCACTCTGTCGTGCCGAATCTCCGGCCTGCTGAGCCTATTTGGCACAGTCCTGTGCGGTGCCCCGGCGATCCTGTGCGGTGCCCCGGCGATGGCGGAAGACGCCGGCCTCTTCGATGGCGGCAAACTTTTGCTGACCAACGGCGTTTCGACCATCGAGGGATCGGCGGGCGGCGGCCTGGCCAGTTGGGCGGTCATTCCGGGAATGGAGACCGACCACGGTATCGGGCTGTCGGCGTTTGCCACCGACGTGCCGTTGCGCGATTTCAATCTGGAAACCCAAGGTTTCGCCATCGGCCTGCGCAATCGTCTGTCACTGGGCTATGCCCGTGAAAATTTCGACACATTAAGCGCGGGTGAGGCGTTGGGTCTCGGCCACGGCTATACATTTCGTCAGGATATCGTCACCGCGCGGCTGCGGCTGGCGGGCGATCTGGTCTATGGCCCGCAATGGCTGCCACAGATCACCCTCGGCACCGATTTCAAGCACAACCTCAATGGCGCGGTGGTGCGGCTGGTCGGCGCGAAACAATCAGCCGGCACAGATTTCACGCTCAGCGCGACCAAGCTGGTGCTGGGCAGCAGCGTGCTGATCAACACCACCTTTCGCCTGACCGATGCCAACCAGTTCGGCCTGCTGGGCTTTGGCGGCGATAAAAATGCCCACCGCAGCGGCCAGTTCGAGGGATCGCTGGCCTATCAGATGTCGCGCCGTCTGGCGATCGGCGGTGAATGGCGCACCCGGCCCGACAATCTGGGGTTTGCCCGCGAAACCGCATCGCATGACGTGTTTGTTGCCTGGGCCCCTGCCCGCCATGTCACGCTGACCGCCGCGTGGGTCGATATCGGCCCGGTTGCCACGCTCCGGCCCCAGCGCGGCGTCTATCTGTCCGTGCAGATCGCATGTTGAGGGGCATGACCATGCTGGGTTTGGTCCCCATCGCGCTGACGCTCAGCAGCCCGGCCATGGCGCAAAACGCGCCCGACGGGGTCGACTGGTTCAAGGAATTCGGGGTGGAACAGCCCAGGCCCGATCCGGTGACCGGCGAACTGCCGGTAAAGCCCTATACCGTGACCGATGCCAATGCCGGGGCCACCCCGTTTACGGGCAGCGACATGGCGCGCACGTTCGGCGGGCAGGACGGCATTCATCGGTTGGCACACCGCCTGGTCACGCTGATCATCACCGACCCGGCGATCAAGGACATTTTCGTCGCCACCGACACCCGGCGGCTGGAACGCACGCTTTACGAACAAGTCTGCTACATCCTCAACGCGGGCTGCGCCTATACCGGGCGCGACATGCGCGAGGCGCATCGCCAGCTCGGGCTGAAGACCCGCGACATGAACGCGCTGGTCGAAGATCTGCAACGCGCGATGCACGAACGCGGCATTCCGTTTGCGGCACAAAACCGTCTGCTGGCCAAACTTGCGCCGATGAAGCGCGCCATCGTCACCCGATAAGCCCGGTCGCCACGGTCAACCCGCCCAGCCCCAGCGACAATTGCCAGCGCAAGGCCATCCAGCCGCGCGGGGCGAACCCGATCGCGCGGTCAACCCACGGCGATCCGCCAATCATCAACCCCAACGCAACAAGTTCGGGCCCGGGCCAGGTCTGCCCCACCGCCCACGGATACCACAGCGCCAGGGCGATCAGGCTGGGCAATACCGCCGCGCCAAACACCCAGCGCGGCACACGCGGCGCGGCAAGCGCCAGCCCCCACCACACTCCGCCCAGAAAGCTGAAGATCAGCGCCGCATAGCCAAACGCCAGCACCAGTGCGCTCCACCGCGCCTCGCCCCCATGCACGATGGCAACCAGTGCTGCGGCTTGCGGCAAAAGCCCGGCATAGCCGAACCAGCGGGCATGGGGGGAAAGGCCATTCATCCCGCCTGTGTAGCCCACTGCCGCGCCGATCACGCCTGCCCGCAGGGGCAACCGGTCACCCGCCGCGCAGCAATTGCACGCCCCAGTCCCGCTCGAACAGATAGAGCAGGGTGCGCGCCGCCTGCCCGCGCGGGCTGTCGAGCCCGCCATCGCGCTCCATCAACAGGCGCGCGTCGTCGTGCGCCAGCGGCAACAGGCGCGCGATCTGGTCGAAATCGGCAACGCGGAACGGCGTGTCGCCCGATTGGCGCGTGCCGAGCAGTTCGCCTCCGCCGCGCAGACGCAAGTCTTCTTCGGCCAGGCGAAACCCGTCCTGCGTTTCGCGCATCAGCGCCAGACGCTCGCGGCCGACTTCCGACAAAGCCTCGCCGCGCAGCAGCAGGCAGGTCGATTTGCCGCTGCCCCGGCCCACTCGCCCACGCAACTGGTGCAATTGCGCCAGGCCAAAGCGTTCGGCCTGTTCGATCACCATCAGCGTGGCATTGGGCACATCAACGCCCACCTCGATCACCGTGGTCGCCACCAGCAGGCCCGATTGCCCGCTGGCAAAGCGTTCCATCGCCGCGTCCTTGGCCTCTGGCCGCAATTGGCCGTGGACCAGTTCGACGCCATCGCCAAAGCGCAGTTTCAGCGCCGCATGGCGTGCTTCGGCGGCGGCGATGTCCTCGGTTTCCAGTTCGCGCACCATCGGGCACACCCAATAGGCCTGCCCACCGGCGGCGAGATGGCGGCCCAGCCCGGCGACCACTTCATCGATGCGCTCGGTCGATACCACGCGCGTGTCGATCGGTTGCCGCCCGGGGGGCATTTCGTCGAGCCGCGACACGTCCATTTCGCCATACTGCGCCAGTGTCAGCGTGCGCGGGATCGGGGTTGCGGTCATCGCCAGGCAATGCGCGGTGGTGCGCGCCTTTTGCGTCAGCATCAGCCGCTGGCCCACGCCAAACCGGTGCTGTTCGTCGATCACCACCAGCGCCAGGTTCTTGTAGGCCACACTGTCCTGAAAGATCGCGTGCGTGCCGATCAGGATCTGGATCGACCCGTCGAGCAGGCCCATCAAGGTCGCCTCGCGCGCGCGGCCCTTGTCGCGCCCGGTCAGCAGCGCGATCGACACGCCGGTGCCAGCCGCCATCCGCGTCAGCGTTTCGCCATGCTGGCGCGCCAGGATTTCGGTGGGGGCCAGCAAGGCCGCCTGTGCCCCGGCCTCGACCGCGATCAGCATCGCGTGGAGCGCCACCGCCGTCTTGCCCGATCCGACATCGCCCTGCAGCAGGCGCAGCATCGGCGCGCCCTGCCCCAGGTCGGCCTCGATCTCGGCAATCGCGCGGGTCTGCGCCCCGGTCAGCGAAAACGGCAGGTTCAGCCGCGCCCGCAAGCCGCCATCGCCGTGCAGCGGCACCCCGCGCCGGCTGCGGTTCGCCGCGCGCACCAGCATCAGCGCCAGACTGTTGGCCAGCAATTCGTCATAGGCCAGCCGGTCGTGCGCGGCGGCATCGGTGCCCTTGTGCACCGCCAGCATCGCCGCGCGCCACGTCGGCCAGCCCTCGCGCGCCAACAGGCCGGGCTCGATCCATTCGGGCAATGTCGGCAGATGTTCCAGGCCCTGTGCCACCAGCGCGGCGATCCGCCCCTGGGTCAGGCCTTCGGACAGGGCATAGACCGGTTCGGTCAATTGCCCGGCCAGCGCAGAACTGTCTTCGGCGATATGGTCGGGGTGGACGATCTGGCGCGTCTGGCCAAACTGGTCGAGCCTGCCCGCGATCCAGCGCCGTTCGCCCGGCGGCAGCAACTTGCGCGCGGAATACGAGGCGCGGCCGAAATACGTCAACGCCACGATATCGCCCGCATCGTCTTCGGCCAGCACGCGATAGGGCCCCCGCCCGGCGCTCGACCGGTGTTCGCGCACGGTCAGCGCGATGACGATGTTTTCGCCCACCGCCGCCTCGTCCAGCCGCGAGACCACCCGCCGCGACACGAACCGGTCGGGCAGGTGATAGGCCAGATCGCGAATCCGCGTCAGACCCAGCCGTTCGAGCGGGCGCGACAGGCCGGGACCCACACCTTTCAGACCGGCGGTTTCGGCAAACAGGGGATTGAGCAAGTCGGGCCGCATAGGCAGCGATCCTTAACCGCCCCGCCGAACGTTTGCCACCATGCGCACCAATCAGCCGGGGATTTGATTCAGCGCATGGACGCGGGGCAAGATCCGGCGTGACATGGCGCCACCATCCGCCACAGGAGATTGCCATGCTGCTGCCCCATGGAACGCTGGTCGCACTGATCGACAGCCACGAATTGCGCCTGTTGCGCAACGCCGGAACCGAGGCCGTGCCGGTGCTGGTGCCCGCGCCGACCCCCACACTGGCAGAGCCCCGCCATGCCAGCGGCGAACAGCGCCTGGCCGAGGCGACTCACGCCGCGGTGATTGCCGAATGGCTGCACCATCAGGCGATCACCCGCCAGATCGATCACCTGATCCTGATCGCGCCGCCGCGCGTGCTGGGCGAGGTGCGCCGCCATCTGAGCGGCGCGGTGGAAAAGATCATCGCCAGGGAACTCGCCAAGGATCTGATCGGACGTCATGAAACCGAAGTGCTGGCGGTGCTGCGGGGTATCTAGGGCATATTGCAGCCGTGCGGCGATTGGCCTAGGGCGCATCCCATGGACCCAGTCGACCGTCTTCGCCGCCTGAAATTCCGCGCGTGGCATCGTGGCACGCGTGAGGCGGACTATATGATCGGCTGTTTCTTCGACCGCCATCATGCGACGTGGAGCGCCGACGAAATCGACTTGTTCGAACGGCTGGTCGAGGAAGAGGATGTCGAGATCATGGCCTGGGCGCTGGGCACCGCGCCAGTGCCCGCGGCCTATGCCGGGCCGATGATGGATGCGATGATCCGGCTCGATTACGTGGACATTCCGCGCTAGACGCAACCGCTCGCCACACCATGCCCGATATTTCCCGGATCCTTTCGGCGACCGCGCCGCTCACGCTGTCTTCGCTTGCGCGCGGGGCGCAGCCGCTGGTGCTTGCCGATCTGGCGCGCGCCAGCAAGGGGCGCGCGGTGTTCATCGCCGCCGACGATGCGGCCATGCGCGCGGTGGTCGAAACCGCCACATTCTTTGCCCCCGAACTGGAAGTGATCGAATTTCCGGGGTGGGATTGCCTGCCGTTCGATCGCGCCTCGCCCGCGCTGTCGGTCAGTGCGCGGCGGCTGGCGGCACTGGCGCGGTTGCAGGTCAAGCGCAGCGCGCCGCAACTGCTGGTCACCACGGTGGCCGCCGTGCTGCAACGCGTGCTCACCCCGTTCCGCATCCGCGAATCCACCCGCGTACTCAAGCCTGGGCTGGAAATCGGCCGCGACAGCCTGATCGCGCTGTTGCAGCGGCTGGGCTATGCGCGCACCGATACGGTGGTCGATGCGGGCGAATATGCCTCTCGCGGGGGGGTGTTCGATCTCTATCCCAGCGGGCTCGACCACGGGCTGCGGCTCGATTTCTTTGGCGACGAGCTGGAAACGCTGCGGCTGTTCGATCCCAACACGCAGCGTTCGGTGATGCCGGTGGAAAGCCACCTGCTGATCCCGGCGAGCGAGGCGCTGCTCGATGAAGCCAGCATCAAACGCTTTCGCAGCCGCTATCGCGAACTGTTCGGCGCCAATGCCACCGGCGATCCGCTCTATCAGGCGATCAGCGACGGGCGGCGGCTGGCGGGCATGGAGCACTGGCTACCGCTGTTTGAAGACCGGCTGGTCACGCTGTTCGACCATCTGGCCCAGGATGATCTGGTGCTGTTTGACGCAGGTGCGGCCAAGGCAGCGGAAACCCGGCTGTCGGACATTGCCGATTATCACAACGCCCGCATCGATTCGGCGCGCGCGCAGGCCGGGCACTATCGGCCGCTCGATGCCGATGCGCTGTACCTTGGCAGCGACGAGTTCGAACGCGCGCTGGCCGCCTGGCCGGTGCATCGCATGTCGATCTTTGCCGAGCCCGAATCCGCGCGCACGCTCGATTTCGGCTTTGCCAGCGCGCGTGATTTCGCGCCCGACCGGGCCAGCGGCGGCAATGTCTATGAAGCCGCGTCAAAGCATCTGTCGGCGCTGGCCACGCGCGGGATCAAGCCGGTGCTCGCCGCCTATTCGCAAGGGTCGCGTTCGCGGCTGAGCGGGCTGATCGCCGATGCCGGCAAAGTGCAGCCGGTCATGGCCGATACCTGGCAGGATGCGCTGGGCGTGGCCGCAACCGGGCGGATCGCGGCGGTGGTGCTGCCGCTCGACCACGGGTTTGCCGGGGAATCGGTCGAACTGCTGACCGAACAGGACATCCTGGGCGACCGGCTGGTGCGCAAAAAGCGCAAACGCAAGGATGCCGACGCGTTCCTGGCCGAACTGGCCGCGCTGACGCCGGGCGATCTGGTCGTGCACATGGAGCACGGCATCGGGCGCTATGAGGGTCTGGAGCCGATCCGCGTCGGCGACAGCCCGCACGACTGCGTGCAACTGACCTACGCGGGCGGCGACAAGCTGTATATCCCGGTCGAAAACCTCGACGTGCTGTCGCGCTATGGCAGCGAGAATGAAGGCGTCGCGCTCGATCGGCTGGGCGGCGAGGCGTGGCAGCGGCGCAAGGCAAAGCTGCGCGAACGCATTCTGGAAATGGCCGGGCAACTGATGGCCACCGCCGCGCTGCGCGCGCTGCGCGAGGCCGATCCCCTGCCTGCCGATCCCGCCAGCTACGGCCCGTTTGTCGACCGTTTTCCGTGGACCGAAACCGACGACCAGGAACGCGCGATCGACGACGTGCTGGCCGACATGGCTTCGGGCAAACCGATGGACCGGCTGGTGTGCGGCGATGTCGGCTTTGGGAAGACCGAGGTGGCCTTGCGCGCGGCGTTCGTCGCGGCGATGGCCGGGCGGCAGGTCGCGGTGGTCGCCCCCACCACGTTGCTCGCGCGCCAGCACTATGCCGGGTTTGTCGAACGGTTTTCAGGCTTTCCGATCAATATCGGCCGCCTGTCGCGGCTGGTACCGCCCAAGGAAGCCGCCGAAACGCGCGCCGGGCTGGCCAGCGGGACGATCGATATCGTTGTCGGCACGCATGCCCTGCTGTCGAAATCGGTCGAATTCCGGCAACTCGGGCTGGTCATCGTTGACGAGGAGCAGCACTTTGGCGTGGTCCACAAGGAAAAGCTGAAAGAGCTGAAGGCCGATGTCCATGTCCTGACTTTGACCGCGACGCCGATCCCGCGCACGTTGCAGATGGCGATGTCGGGCCTGCGCGAATTGTCGACGATCCAGACCCCGCCGGTCGACCGGCTGGCCGTGCGGACCTATGTCATGCCGTGGGACGACGTGATGATGCGCGAGGCGCTGATGCGCGAACACCAGCGCGGCGGGCAAAGCTTCATCGTCGTGCCGCGCATTGCCGACATGCCGGACATGGAAGAATGGCTGCGGCTGAACGTGCCCGAAATCCGCTGTGTTTCGGCCCATGGTCAGATGAGCCCCAGCGAAGTCGAAGACCGCATGTCGGCGTTCTATGACCGCAAATACGAAGTGCTGCTGTCGACCACGATCATCGAAAGCGGGATCGACATCCCCAGCGCCAACACCATGATCCTGCACCGCGCCGACCGGTTCGGGCTGGCGCAGCTATACCAGTTGCGCGGGCGCGTCGGGCGGGGAAAGCTGCGCGCCTATGCCTATCTGACTTACCCGGAAAACCAGGCTTTGTCGGAAGTGGCCGAAAAACGCCTGAAAGTGCTGGGCGATCTGGATTCGCTGGGCGCCGGGTTCCAACTGGCCAGCCACGATCTCGATCTGCGCGGCGCGGGCAACCTGCTGGGCGACGAACAGTCGGGGCATATCAAGGAAGTCGGCTTCGAACTGTACCAGTCGATGCTGGAGGACGCGATCCTGGCGGCCAAGGCCGGCGATATCAGCCTGTTGCGCGAACGCGGCGCGCTCAATCCGCAGATCACCGTCGATGCGCCGATCATGATCGAGGAAAGCTATGTGCCCGATCTGGCCGTGCGCATGGCGCTCTATCGCCGCATGAACGATGCCGAAGGGCCCGAAGCGGTCGAGGCGCTGGCGGCGGAAATGATCGACCGGTTCGGCCCACTGCCCCCGCCCACGCAAAACCTGCTGCGCCTGATCGAGGTGAAGCGCCAGGCGATCGTCGCCGGGGTCAGCAAGATCGACGTCGGCGCCAAGGGCGCGCTGGTCAGTTTCCACGGCGATACGTTTGCCGATCCCATGGGCCTGATCGCCTATGTCGAACGCCTGAACGGCGTCGCCAAACTGCGCCCCGACAACAAACTGGTCATCCAGCGCGCCTGGACCACCCCCGAAGCGCGGCTAAACGGCCTGGTCCAACTGACGCGCGGCCTGTCGGCGATCGTGCGCAAGGCGAAGAAGACGAAGAAGGCCTGATCACCCCGATCAGCCTTGCGGGACCGACGCCGCCCCGGACGTGTTGCGGGGTCGGGCTTGCTTTTTGCTGGGTACGTCCCAATTGACCCATGCGGCGAATTACGCCTCAAAAACAGCTATTTCGCCGTCATTCCCGCGAAGGCGGGAATCCAGTGGCTGCCTCGCGTGAAGGACGAACGATCGAATACCATCTCCACGCCTAAACTGGATTCCCGCCTTCGCGGGAATGACGAGCGGGTTGGGAATGTGCGCTCTCGCCCAATCAAAGACGCTCGAAGCCTGCATGTCATTTCCCGCTAGCAGCCATTGCCAAAAGCAATCGAACTTATCAGAATGAGCTATGGCTGAGGGCGGATCACTCGGAAATGTCACCACGCGAGTTGTGATTTCGCACGCCGTTGGGCTGTGCCTCGCTGGAATAACAGACACCATGGGAACTACGGCTGGCGTCAGTCTCGGCAGTGCCGGTTTCGGACTTTGTTTTGGTGGATTGTTGTCTGCTCCTTGGATTGGTACGCTCGGGTTGCTGATCTGGTTTAAGGGCTTGGCAATCGATGCTCACCCAATTGCCTTCGCAGCCCTCGGCCCCGTTCTGGTAGTAGGGTCGTATGTGCTTCTACTTGGGTCGGGTGGCTTTGAGCGAGAGGTGGCGACCTCGTCGATCTCATCGAGTATTGTCTACCTCGCACTCGTTTTAGCGAACCGTTTCCTGGCCGATCGAAGGCGCGCGCGGTCAC
>Ga0302187_10005535_pt1 | contig 9963 bp, 10 predicted proteins | sample II_Bog_E1_3_FD_202120 | JGI IMG/M metagenome (GOLD analysis project Ga0302187, IMG submission 202120) | Peat permafrost microbial communities from Stordalen Mire near Abisko, Sweden - II_Bog_E1_3 | ecosystem: Environmental > Terrestrial > Soil > Wetlands > Peat | place: Sweden: Abisko, Stordalen...
GTGCTCATGCACTGAAATATGACGTGCAATATCGGCTTGTCGAGTGTGGAGTGGGACAGATCAATATGCCAACCCAGCGGCCTTCACCGGATGGCTACCTTGATCCGATCACTGTCAGGATATCAGATGCCGTCAAACTGACCGGTATCAGCCGCTCGCGGGTTTATGAATTGATCCGGTCAGGGCAGATTGAGACAGTCAAGGTAGGACGCGCGAAGCTGGTGCTCTACCGCAGCTTGAAGAGGCTCGCAGGGCTCTGATCAGGCCCCCAGAGATTTTGGCGCGCTATGACCGCGTTGCAAACCTTCCGCGCACAATCTTCGCACCACGTTCGAGATCCGTGAGCCATTTCGACCAAAAGTCCATCATTCGCACACGCTGTTCCCAATGTTCGCCGCGGGCATATGCGCGACGCACATCATTGCTTTCAACATGGGCCAGCTGCCGCTCGATAGCGTCAGGGTGCCATTTCCCCGTCTCATTCAGCAGCGTGCTTGCAGTTGCGCGAAAGCCATGCGCGGTCACTTCAGTCTTGTCGTACCCGAGGCGGCGCAGGGCGGCGTTGAGCGTGTTGTCGGTGATGCATCTGGAACGAGAACGGACACTCGGGAATAGATACTGGCCTCCCCCCGAAATCGGCCGCAATTCCTCCAACATTGCCACGACCTCGCTGGTCAGGGGTACCCGATGGGGGCGGCGCATCTTGGTCTTCACCGCCGGTATGGTCCAGACTTTGGACTCAAAGTCAAACTCGTTCCATTCGGCCGCGCGAAGTTCACCAGGGCGTACAAACACATGAGGGGCCATACGAAGCGCAATCCTAACCGTGGGTTGCCCCTCATAATTCTCAACCGCTCTGAGCAGGGCGCCGAGCATTTTCGGGTCGAGAATGGCTGCATGGTGCTTGGTCTTCGGCGTGATCAATGCACCCTTGAGATCGGCTGAGATATCACGCTGGGCGCGCGCCGTCGCAATGGCATAGCGAAAGATCGTGCCGAAGGTGCTGCGCAGCCTGTTTGCGGTTTCATAACGCCCACGAACTTCAACCGTCCGCAGGATATCAAGGAGATCGCGAGCGGTGAGATCGGTTATCGGGCGCTCGCCGATATGCGGGATGGCAAAGTCGACCAGCCACCGCAGCTTGCTCATCGTCGATGCGCTGCGTCCTTCGCATTCCAGCTTCTCCAGCCATTCGCGACTGATTGCCTGGAAAGTGTCTTCTGAGCGCGACTTGATTTCGCGCTCCTGCAACCGTTTGGTTTCAATGGGATCTTTGCCGTCGGCTAGCGCTTCACGGGCCTGCGTACGCCTTTCGCGCGCCTTGGCGAGCGAGAGGTCGGGGTAGTTCCCAAAGGCTATCGTGCGCTGTTTGCCGCCAAACCGATAGTTCATCCGCCAGAGGCGCCCGCCGGTGGGCGTAACGAGCAGATATAGCCCCATGCCGTCAGTCAGCTTGTATGCCTTATCCTTTGGTTTTGCAGCATTTATTGCAGTGACGGTCAGGGGCATGATGGTATCTCGCCGGACGCCGAATCTCGATACCAACAAGAATACCATAAGGGGGGCCGGCTGCAACTGGACAGCACTGGACATAGCTGTCCAAACGATTTGCAAAAACCGCAGAATTCCGCGGTTTTTTCGACGCTGCTGGATCTCGGTGGATGTCGCTGGAAGGGCCAATGGTGCCCGGGGACGGACTGCCGCAATCACTAAAAATCAAATGGATATCGGTTTCCAACCAGGATGGTTGAACAACGCAATCCTGCCGAGTCCCGTGGTTGGGTTTTCCAACCTTTTCGATGAGATTCCGCGTCGAGGAATCAAATTCACCGATCAAAAATGTTATCTGGAAAGCAGGTGCCATTGTGATTTTACCGGAGTTTTACCGGACCGACACGGGGTCCTGATTTGCGCCATTGATCGTGTACCGAGCCGCGTCCAGGATACCTGTTTCCGACTGGTCGATAGTGTCGACGGTGCCTGGTGCCAAACGCGAGGCGTGTCATGACCACGACGCTCGCTCACAATGGGCTGCCTGACGGCATCGGCCGTTTCGACCTACTCCGGGTTTTCGAGCAGGTCGCGCGGCCCGGCTTCGGATTGTCATCAACGGCTGTGTCGCTGGTACGCCACTATGTGCTCAAAACCATGGATGCCGACTTTGCGTCGGGTAGGATCTGTGCCGTCTGGGCCCAGGCTTGCCGAATAGCCGCCAAGCTGGGTTTGACACCGCGCTCGATCAATTCGGCCGAGCGTGAATTGGAACAGGCCGGCTTCATTGTCCGCACTGGCGGGATCAATGGCGGGCGCGGCGGGGACCGGCGTGAGGGCGTAATTGCCTGGGCCGCCGGCATCAATCTTGCCCCACTGGTCAACCGCTTCTCGGAGCTGCGCGCGAAGGCCGAGGCCATTGAACTCGCCACGATGGCCATCCTGCAATGCCGGGCCGAGATCCGCCAATTGGGCAAGCGCATCCGCGACATCGGTGACCAGGCTTTGTGGGACGACGCAGCCAAGGTCTTGCCCGGCGGTCGTACCGCGCGGATCGCCGATATCCGGCGCTTGACCGCCATCCGTGACGCCCTTTCCGCGATGTTGGGCGCGATCGAAAGCGAGCGATGTGCTTCAATTTCTTCCGACGCGCCGGAAGAAGACGGCGCACCAAGAATACAGAATCACCAATCAACACGAACCCGTACGGGGCGACCGGGCGATCCGCTGGACCGGGTCACGCCGGTTGCGGCTGTCAGCGTGGCAACCGAAACCTATCGAGACACGGTCACTGCGCTGGGCGGAGCAACTTGGCTGAACCTCGTTGAAGCCTCGTGGCGCAGTTGCAAGCGGCTCGGGATTGGACAGAGCACCTGGGGCAATGCCTGCCATCGGTTTGGCAGGGAGCGCGCCGCTCTTTGCGTGCTTTTGATCGACCGAAACGCCGAATTGCCGGTCGGACACCGCTACCGGGTGCTTGTGCCGGGACGATGCCTCGCTGGCATGGTGCGTCAGGCGAAATCAGGCGAGGTCAATCTCGTCGGTCTTTTGCGAGCCAGCCAGCACGAATTGGCAAGCGCTGAGCAAGTTTCGGCCGAGCCTCCAACCGCAAGTCCGGTGGACTTTGCTCCGCCGCCGGAACCGGGACCACTCGCGCATCTGGCGTCCAAAATCATGCGCAATGCCGACGAACAGATGCATCGCCAGCGCACAGGGTTGCGCGTCGGGCCAAGTGCGGACCCAGCGCAGACATGAGCGTAGGCCCACATGTTGGACTTCGCACAGTCACACACTTTCACATGTGAACACGACAAGGATTGATCATGCCCACTATCGCGATTGTGAGCCAGAAAGGCGGCTCAGGGAAAACTACGTTGACTGTGAACCTGGCTGCTGCTGCTGAGGCTGTTGGTCAGATTGCCCTCATCATCGATACCGACCCGCAGGCGACCGCAAGCCAGTGGGGTTCCTGGCGAAACGACCGCGCGCCAGAAGTGATCGACAGCGCCCCACCGCGCATCCAGCACAAGGTTGATCAGGCCAAGGCGCAGGGCGCGACATTCATCATCATCGATACACCTCCGCATGCCGACAGCGCGGCGAGCCGTGCGGTCGAAATTGCCGACCTCGTCCTGATACCCTGCCGCCCAAGTGCGTTTGACCTTGCGGCGATCCAGACAACGGTCAGTTTGATCCGGTTGTTCGACAAGCCGGCCTTCGTGGTGTTCACCGCCGGGCCACCAAACGCACCCAAGATCTATCAGGATGCGATCGATCTGGTGCGGGGGTTCGGCATCGAAGCGTGTCCCCACCTGCTGCCTGACCGGGCCGTCTACCGTCACGCCAGTGCTGCCGGAGCTTCCGTACTGGAATTCGAGCCAACCGGCAAAGCGGCTGCGGAAATCGATGCTCTTCACATGTGGATCACCGCACATGTGGACATGTCCAACGTCGCGCATGAGGAGGTGTGAAGCCGTGAGCCGATTTTCCAATCTCGCCGACAGGCCCAAGGGCGGCACTGGGGGCATTCCAGTCGAGGGAACCGGGAACGTGCGTCAACCGCTTGCTGCACCTTCGGAAGCTGCAACGCCGACGCCGCCCAGTCGCATTGGCCGCAAGGCCATCGCCGCTTACTTCTCGCCTGAGATGTCGCTTGCCATGCACGTCTGCGCTCGCAAGCACGATCTCTCCCTCCAAGCCCTTATGGCCGAGGCGTTCGATGACATTCTGCGCAAGTATGGAGAAAGCCCGATCGGCGGGTGAGGGCGCATCACCCAATGTTGCCAGATTTTCCCACCGTACGCATTGAAGGCGTATGCGCCTTGCAAAGTGGCCTTGAATTGCGTACGTACCAAATGAGTACATAGAGGAATCCGCGATGCCACGTGTTGCAGTCCAGGATAGTGAGCGCATGAATCTGCGTGTGAAGTCGGAACAGAAAGCCCGGCTGCTGCGCGCTGCTAGCCTGCGTAACACCGATTTGACCGACTTCGTCCTGCGGTTGGCGCTTCGTGAGGCGGATGCCGTGATCGAGGAGGCCGAGCGGGTCGATTTGTCCAGCCGCGATTATTCCCGCGTGATGGATCTGCTGGAAAACCCACCGACACCAAATGACAAGCTGCGCGCGGCAGTGGCGGCGTTGCCCCGATCAGTATGAGTGTACCCGAATGGCATGAAGAGCCGATCGCGAAATCGCATGATCGGAAGGGTTTCGATTGCGGTGATGCCGATCTTAACGCGTTCTTCCAAAAACACGCGCGCCAGAACCACAAGGCAGGCAGCTCGAAAACCTTCTGTGCGATCGACGATACCGATCCCAAGCGGGTGCTTGGTTTCTACAGTCTGGCTCCCGTCTCGGTTGGCCTTCGCCGCCTGCCTGCGTCGGTTGCCAAGGGCCTCCCGCAGCACGATGTTGGCGGCTTCCTGCTCGCCCGGATCGCAACGCACAAGGACATGCAAGGGCGGGGTCTCGGCGGCCAGCTTTTGCTGGCGGCAGGAAAACGGTGCCTGCGTGTGGCGGCCGAAGCGGGGGGTGTTTTGCTCGTCATCGATGCCAAGAACGAGCGGGCGGCCACTTGGTATGAAGGTTATGGCGCGGTGCGATTGGGGGATATGCCCCTGAAGCTCGTGCTTCCACTGGCGACGATCCGTCTCGCTCTTGTAGTAGCTTGCAAGTTCTGATCGACCGATCGGCGCCGTGGTGTTCTCGAGGCTGCGACCACTTGCGGCTCCCGGCATCTGACGAAGTGCTCAGTGTTTCTGGAACCCGAAGTTACTCGCGCTTTGGCTGCTCGTGTCGGTCATTTTTTCCATGACACTTATGATGCGGCGCCGGGTGCCCAGACCTATGCGGATTTGCTTGATCGCGCGACCTGGACGCGAAAGCAAATCGCCGCTCTATCTCCGCGCGGCAACATCGACGTCCAGATGCTTCATCTGGGTGGTGGGGAAATATCTCGATCCTGACCGGGCCCGGCCTGAGGGATGTTCCGTCGACCACGCGATGACCGACGCGGAACCCTGACCTGAACCCGTTCTTCGATATCAAACAACCCCACATGTTCGCATATGGACATGTCCACAGGCGCACATCAACAGGGGCGTCATCCAAGCAGAGCCTCGCAATTTGGGTGTTGCGTACAAAGTGCGATAACCATTTCAGCCAGCGTATCCTGCACGGCTCGGGTATTGCCCGTGATGTCAATTTGCCCAAGCGCCAGGAGTTCGGTGCCTCGGTGGATTCCGAAGCGATGGTCGATGCTGCTTTTGCTCCCTGACGACGCTGGGTAGAGCAACATCAGCCGGTTGCAGTCATAGAGTCTGGCATAAGCCATCATCTGATAGACATCGGACTGGGCGACACCTTTCTTGCGATCGAGCCCATGCTCCTGCGCCACCGCGACGAGCGAGGTGTGCAGGCACTCATCGATGAGAAATTTCACCTCGCAGCGTCCGCCACCGATTTGGCCGAAGCGAGTTTCAGCGGAACCCGCTTGCTGGACGTGGGAATGACCCCACGCTCTTTGAGCGATTTCGGCCGCCCACGGCGCGGGTGTGCTGTCGCCCAGATCGAGGCTAGAGACACCAGGCGACGATCGAGCTTGGGATATCCGGCAAGAATTTCGTCAGCATCCACCCCGTCAGCGATCATCGTGGCGATGAGCCGGACCGGAATGCGCGTGCCTTTGAACACCGGCTCGCCGCCCATGACCGCCTTGTCCTGCGCGACAACAGCTTCGGCTTCCTCAAGTTCTTGGGCTCGGGCAGCGATTTGCTTGCGCGCCTCGGCAACGTCAATGATCAGCAGATCATCGGCACGCACTTGCTTTGCTTCCGGCTTTTGAAGGATGGCTGCGAACAGCCGTTCGCGCCGTTCCTGAGACAAGACGCCGCCAACTTCATACCAAAGCTTCAGCCGCAAAAGATCATCGGTCGAAAGCGCCCGCATCAGGGGCTTGGCGCCTGCGAGTTTGGGCTGGCGAACGGCAAACACGATGCGCTTGTCGATCGCGTTGTTGACCGCCTTGACGCCGATCCCTGAGAGGACGGCGGCCTCGGTAGGCGAGTAGAAGCGTGCAGCAGTGGCCATAATCATTCTCCGTAAAGAGAATATATAGTGTTCTGGGGGCGTCGTAAAGGGCGCGGTGTTCCTGCGCGCTTTTGCTGCCCCGGCACTGAGAGTGAAGATGGCAAGCCGGGGCGAGGCCCCTGGGAGACAAAAGTGTCTTTCATGATCCGGGTCTCGGAATTGGTCCGGGAGACCCACGATGCAGACCACCACGATTTCATACAGCAAGCTGCGCCTGTCCGACAGCAATGTGCGCAAGCTCAACGCCGAAGCCGGGCTTGACGCGCTTGCCGCCAGCATTGCCGAGCACGGCCTGTTGCAGCCGCTGATCGTCAGCCCGGCGAAGGGTCGCAAGATTCTCTACGACGTCCACGCCGGCGGCCGGCGCTGGCGCGCGATCGGCCTGCTGATCGAACGCGGTGTGCTGGCGAACGATTATGGTGTCGATGTACGGTTGTGCGACAACGAAGATGCCGCCGCCCGCGAAATCAGCCTTGCGGAAAACCTGATGCGCGAGGCGATGACACCGGCCGACGAAGCGCGCGCCTATGCCGATATCGTTGCCGAAGGCACCGACGCCGAGGCCGTCGCCCGGCGGTTCGGCGTGACGGTGCGCCATGTGCAGGGCCGCTTGCGTTTGGCAGACTTGGCCGACCCGATCTTCGCCGCGCTGTCCGCAGGTGAAATCACGCTCGATGTGGCAATGGCCTATGGTTCGACCGGCGATCGCGATCGCCAACAGGCCGCGTGGGAGCGTCTGTCGACCGGTTGGCAAGGAAACAACGCGCAGGCAATCCGCCGGGCAATTACCGAAGAAGCGCTCTCGGCCAGCCATCCCGTCGCGCGCTTCCTTGGTGAGGCGGAATACACCGGCTGCGGCGGACGCATCGAGCGCGATCTGTTCGCCGGTGAAGGCGAGGGCCTCTGGCTCGATGGCGATCTCGCCATGGAACTGGCCATGAAGAAGCTCACCTTTGAAGCGGAAGTCGCAGCACTCGGCAGCCACCTTTCCTGGGTCAAACCGCTGCTTGCCACCCAGGTCACTCACGAGGACACCAGGGAACTGCACGCCTATTGGCCGCGTCGTGAGGGTCCCAGCGCCGAAGCCGCCGCGCGCATGCTGGAGATTTCGCAGCGCATTGAGGCGATCGGCGAAGCGCTGGACGATCCGCAGGACGATGACGACATCGCTGCCCTTGAGACAGAGAACAATGCGCTCGAAGCCGAGTACGGAGGCCTTGGGGATACCGGCTACCTGATCCCCGATGAGGACAAGCCCAATGTCGGCACGTTCCTTGTGCTGGGCAAGGATGGCACGCCGCGTCTCCTCGAAACCTTCTACACCACAGCCAAGCCCGAGCGTCGGGGTAATGCCGCTGGCAATACCCCGGGCACTTCTGAAGTTGGCGACTCCGAAGCTGCGGGCCCGGCGGTCCTGCCGCGTTCGCTCGAAGAACAGATGGCCAAGGATCGCCGCGATGTCCTGGCGCTGCACATCGCCTTTGACCACGCGCTCGCGTTTGATCTGGCGATCTTCTCGTTGGCGCGCGATCTGGCTGGTCACTTCGGCACCAGCAAGACCGGCTGCACGATCCGCATTGGCGATCGCAACGAACCGGTGGGTCTCACTGGCATTCCGGTCAGCCCTGCCGTGACGGAGATGGAAACGATCCGGGCTTCGCTGCCGCATGACTGGGCGCGTCAAGAGGACAGCTTTGCCGCGTTCCTCGCGTTCCGTGCACTCGACGATGACACCCGCGCGTGCTGGCTCGCCTATGCCGTCAGCCAGAGCATGCAAGCGAGCCTTGCCACTGGGGCACACACATCGGCGTTCCAGACCGGCCTTGGCGAACTCATGGGCATCGCCATCGCCGATCACTGGCGCCCCGGTGCCGAGAACTTCTTCGACCGCATCAAGAAATCCCAGATTCTGGGCATTCTTGGGCAATTCGATCAAGAGCTTCCCGGGCGCTATGCGACTGCCAAGAAGGCCGAGCTGGCTTCGGCGGCGGCACGGCTCTGTGTCGGTGACACGATCACCGAACCCGAGGTCAAGGCACGCGCGCTCGCATGGGTGCCGGACGCCATGCGGTTCGGCTCTGCTGGCGTTGCCGCCGAGCATGGTGAAATCGGCCCCAACGCAGACGAATCCATCTGCGAGGCAGCGAACCAGAACGAAACATCAGCACCGGTCTCCGACGCGGCCTGACGCAACACGTCCTGACAATCCTAAGCGGGGGCTGGCGCGGCCGGCCCCCGCAGTTCGTTCCCGCGCCTGGCGCCAGGTTGCCAGAGGCAAAGCGGGAGACCGTGCGCGCAAGCGCTTGGATCAGTGGAGAAGCATCGCATGAAACCCCGACACGACATTTACGCCACCGTCACCAACCAGCTCATTGCCGCCATCGAAGCGGGGGCAGGGACGTGGCACATGCCATGGTCGCACTCCGGCGACCCAATTATGCGGCCGACCAGTGTCGCGGGCAGACGCTACAATGGCATAAACAGGCTCATACTGTGGGCGACCGCCGATGCTTGTGGTTTTTCTTCGGGCACCTTCGGCACATACCAGCAATGGAAAAGCACCGGAGCCCAGGTTCGCAAGGGCGAAACCGGCACCCATGTCATCCTTTGGAAAAAGGTCGAACGCCAGGATGGCGGTGTTGCGATTGGCAATGCCGGCGATGGCGAAGGGGAAAGCCGCGCGCGGTTCTTTGCCCGCTCGTTCGTCGTCTTCAATCGCGATCAGGTTGATGGCGTTGACGAAGGTACTGTCGAGGAAGCTGCGCCGATCACGACTTCGATCGCTGACGCGCTCACCTTCCTTGAAAGCGTCGGAGTTCCCGTCGAATATGGCCTGCACGATGCCTACTTTCGCCCCGATCTCGATCGGATTTTCATGCCGACACGCAGTTCATTCGACAGTGATCTCGATCTCGTTTCGACCTTGTGCCACGAACTTGTGCATTCCTCAGGGACAGCCTCCCGGCTCGATCGGGACAGTCTTCGGTCTTATCACAAAGACCGTAAATCGAGGCAGCACGAAGAATTGGTAGCCGAGATCGGGGCATCGTTCCTGATGGCCGACCTCGGTCTCGCTTACACCCCGCGGCCGGATCATGCCGCATACCTGTCGTCCTGGCTCAACGCGCTCAAATCCGACACGCGCGCAATCTTCACGGCCGCTGCGCAAGCCCAGGCTGCCGCCGACTGGATCCACGCGCATGCCGGCGCAAACGCCGTGCCTCTGCCGATTGCGGCGTGAGGTGCCCCTGCCGAACTCGCTCCGCTCGCGGCCTGATCAAGGGCAATCAGAACATGGATAGCAATCCGACCGCTGGTCTCTGGCGGACCACTGCTGTGCGCCGCTGCGGTTGCGATTGGCCGTTCGACTGGATTGCAGATGT
>Ga0302187_10005540_pt1 | contig 9960 bp, 5 predicted proteins | sample II_Bog_E1_3_FD_202120 | JGI IMG/M metagenome (GOLD analysis project Ga0302187, IMG submission 202120) | Peat permafrost microbial communities from Stordalen Mire near Abisko, Sweden - II_Bog_E1_3 | ecosystem: Environmental > Terrestrial > Soil > Wetlands > Peat | place: Sweden: Abisko, Stordalen...
AGCCGCCTCCTGTAGATCGTCATCACAAACCCAACCGCGGTGCGGTCTGTTTGCGCCGCCGCGTTGTAGCACCGGGAAATGTAATCCTCTACATCGGTGTAGAGGCGTCTCTCTTCGGCGGAGAGGTCAACAAAAACATCAGTGACCTTCCTGTCCGCAATTGGCGTTGAAATCTTACCTTCCTTGAAGTACTTGCGCAGCAGATCGCGGGTGTGCCGAGAGACCAGTTTGCGTACTGGAGTGTTGGCCCTCATCAGCCGCAAAGCTACCTTGCGGTCCTCGGAACTCAATTGCGCTCGCGGGACCTGTGCGTGGTCACGAAGGGCCTTGAGTATCCGCTTGGCGCGAATGGTGCTTCCCGAACAGAGTCGCAGACACTCCTCAAGAGTCACCTCTCCGTACGCTGTCTCCACGGCACGGAAGAGGTATGCAAGGTAGTCGAGTATCGCCGTCGATGGATTCGTTCCGGCAACCTCCTCAAAGAAGCGCAGGAATGCGTTTTGATCCCACTGCGGGGGCAGCCCCAGGAGATCTAACAAATCCCATACCTCAAGCGGAGCAACCTGCATCGGTGTCGCAGTCAGTAAAATCAACCCGTCTGTTTGCACCTTCAGCCGGCTCATCAGCCGAAGCAATTGGTTGGGCCGCGTGTCGGTCCCAACGCCGCCTGCCCGTCGGCGAGCGTGATGCGCCTCGTCCAGCACTACTATGTCCCAACGATCCGCCCGCAGCAGTTCCTCCGCGCGATCCCTACGGCGCATCAACTGGCTCGACACCAGCACGAACTGCTGCTTGTGCCAATCAGTCGTACTGACCGGCTTCTCATGCGAACCCTTCAGTGCGGGAGACGGGTACCAGCGAAGTTTTTGGCCGTCATAGATGGGCCAGTTCAAGTTGAACTTTTCCCGCAGTTCGATCTGCCACTGCCCCAACACCGCTTTCGGCGCCAGGATCAGAACACGCTTGGCCCGTTCTGCCAACCAGGCCTGGCGCAGAAGCATGCCTGCCTGAATCGTTTTGCCCAGTCCTACCTCGTCGGCAATCAACAACCGCGGCGGCCAGTTGTCATACATCCTTCGAAACGCCCTCGACTGATGAGGCCACGGAGATATGGCTGCAGTGACCTCACCCACGCGCTCGCCACCGTTGGGAAACTTAGGCGCCTCTTTAATGAATCCCCACACCAGGCGCCGCAGTTCACTCGCCGTTGGCGGCAGAGGTGGCAGTTCAACCTCGACGGGCGCATCTATCCCGCCCTTCAGTGGCTCGTGCTGCTCAAGCCGTGCGGGCCGGTCGTCGGCAGGAAGGAAGCGAAGCAGGTCCTCGCGCACCGCACTTGGCACGTCCAATGTGATGATGTGCGGTGACTGGTTTGCCCACACCTTAGCAAAGTGTTCGTCTTCCGCGGTGACATGGTTCAACTCGCCCGACCAACTCGTAAAGACGTGAAAGCTTTCGGCGTTGAAGAGCCAGCCGGTGGCAGTCTCGTTCAAGCTTCCGCTCCACGCGATGCGGTCTCCGGCTTTGTCTTCGATGACGCCGGTTTTCTCATGGAAGATACCGTTGGCAGCAACAGGCTTGCGGTCTTGATTGCAAGGGACCGCGACCTTTACTTCCAGGATTCCCTTCGCCACCATCCATGCAAGCAGTTCCAGGGCGCTACTCTCGCTATGGTCGCCGGGCTGCAAGGGAAAAGCACCAATCCGTTGCTCGACTGCGTCGTGCAGCTTCTGGCCCTTCTCAATCGCGTCAACTTCTTTCTGGTCGAGGGTGCAGCCAACCACGAGGCGCATGTATCCGTTGTTGCGAACCACCCCTTCGATGCCACGAGCCGCAAGCGCAAGCGCCGTAGCTCCGAAGTAGCCAGTCGATCGGCAGTACCTCACAGCCGTCTCAAGAGCGGGCACATAGAAGAGCCTCACCAGGTTTCCGTCACCCTGGGAGTACTTCGGTTTCCACGTGTGGTCTGTCAGCAGGCTCATCTTGGCTCACGCTTTTTCCACGAATCCATTTTCAGCATCATCGCTTCATGAATTCCTCGTGGGACGATTCGGTCACCGTATTCCATAAACCAGCGCGCTTCCTCTTCGAGCCCGTAGTCTTGGACAAGGCAGTACACCATTCCCAGGAAGTGAAGGTGACCTTCGAACCCGAGATCGATGGAAAGGGACCCTCCAACATAGTCGCCCGATGGGCCACACCGTTCATGAAACCCTCGATGGAGGTGTGCCATCGTGCGCGTCACTGCCACACGCAAAATCTCCGGGCGAAGCCCAGTTTCTTCCACGAGGTCATCGATGAGAGACTTCATGCCTACTCTCCCTGGGCTTCTTCTTTCCAGAGTTTCAATTGCTCGGGCTCGTCTACGTCTTCGGAGAACGAGAGCCTGCGGAGATTCTCCAAGGCCTCAAAGTCACTTCCGAACTCGCGGACATCGCCTTCCAACTCGATGCCGCTGAAGTGGGTGGACACTGGTAGAACCTCAAGCAGCGCCTCCAATGCCGAGTAGAATCCGCTCTGCTCCCGAACACGGGCTTTCTCCAACAGTTCGTCGGCGGCTTGCAGGTTGCGGCTCCGTGCCGCGTAGGCCGCGTGGTGTAGCGCGTCGAGCCAGCTCGTGGAACCGTCTGCTGCTCCCAGGGCACCCTTGGCGGCTCTCCTTGCGCTGTCCCACATCACCACCTCGCTGCCTTTCTTCTCGGCGACGTGGCCAATAATCTCTTTCTCAATGTCCACTCCGATAGCCCGGCCCAACGTCAGCGCTTCGCCAAAGTCGAACTTGGGGGCGCCGAAAGTATCCCAGGCTAATACGTAGAACGAAGTCAAAGGGTCCAGGTCAGCGCGGCCCTTCAAGTGAGTCAACTGCTGCAGACGCCAGTTCTTCACCTCGCGGCGTGCGGCATCCAGTGCGTCCTCCGGCGTCACTGCGAAGGGGTCCCACTCCTCTTCGAAAAGTTCGGCCTGGCGCCGGCGCTTGAGGGCCTCCGGCTTCGGCCGCGGAGTGCCACGGCGGAGGGGCCAGTGCTCTGAGAACTCTTGTAGTGCAGGCCCGAAGGAGGCCAGGTAGAGGTCCACGCGACGGATACCGGCCTTCTGGAACTCTTCAATTCGTTTGCGGACGGCTTCCTTGACCAGTGGCTCGACCTCTTCCCAGTAGGCAATTTCAGCGCCGGCCAGAGCCACGGCGCGTGGGCGGCAGACCAACAGGATGGTACTGTTGGCCGCCGCCTTGTCTTTGATGGACAGGCTGCCTGCGGATTCGGTGTTTACCGGCCAGGAGGCGGTGATGATAAAGCCAGCCTCCATCAGACCCTTGGTCAGCGCATCCCAGGCACCGGTCGCTTTGTGAGTGAACATCAAGGTCATGATGCCATTGGGCTTTAGCACCCGCCGGCATTCGGCAAAGATGGCAGCCATGCGCTGTTGGTAGTCGCGCCCGGCCCTCTCTTTGGCACGCTTCTCCCCCTTGAATTTGGCTGAATTTGCAACGGCCTCGTGCTCCTTGTCAGTTAATGCTCGAACAAAAAGCTCCGGCATCACGTAGCTCGCGGTTCGCTTGAGCCAGACATAGAAGAAGTCTGAGAGTTCCGCGTACATCACGTTGTCGTAGTACGGCGGGTCCATCACCACCGCGTCTATGGACGCATCTTCGATGTGATCAAGGGCATCGGCGGACTTACAGGTGATTGTGGCCGAAGCCGGCGTAGACGAGCTCTCAATCCTCAACCCGGCCAGCAACGGATGATCTTTTGCCGTCGCCTCTTCCGGGTTGACCATCTCACAAAGCTCCCCTATGCACATTGCGGTCTTCTCAAAGGCCCATTCGTATCCCAAGCCAGTACCGAGCATTGCCAGTTCGGCGTAAGACCAGCAAAATGCGAAGTCATGCCTGTCAAAAATGGAACGCACCCTTTGGGAAACGACATCCCATCGACAGCTTCGGCATCCGTAGTTCAGAGTGGTGTCAATCGCTACTGCCAGATACAGGTAGGCAGCCTTGCGCAGACCGGTGAGTTTGCCTTTGGCCTGGTCCTCGTTCAGCATCTCTCGGTAAACTTCCACGCTCGTTCCATGACAGTAAAGCTGACGGTCCGAAAATAAATCCTTAAAACTCTTCGCTCCGAACTGCGCAGGAGTATTTCCATGGCCCCACGACTCCGTATCAGTAGGGAGCGACTCGTTAGGAACATAATCTAGAGCTTCCCATTCCGGCATCTTCTCGGCTAGGCGCGCGCGAATGGCCTCGCTGTTGTCATCTTCAGGGCGCGGGGCGCGGTAGTCACGTACCCACTTGACTTTATCCTCGCCGTTCTTCTTGTGGCCGGTGACCACGCGTTGCTTATAAACGACTGTGTAGAGTTGCTCGCCCATCTGGCCGGCTTGCGCCAGAGGTTTGATAACGGCGGCACCGTCAATGACGCGATGGCAATCCGGGTAGGGGCAAAGGGAATCTCCATCCGAGATGGTTCCTTCCGAGTGCTCCGCGGCCGTTTTCGCAATCTCGAATTGGCAAATCCTCTTGCCTTTCGTTTGCGGCCGTAGACGCACTCCTATTCCGTCACTCGAAAGCTTCCAATTCGGCGATAGGGGCACAAGCCCACCGCAGTAGGGACATTCGATGGTGCGGGCGTATAGATATCCAAGAACTTGCACACCCTTTGGCTCTGGTGGAAACACCCCTTGGTACCTCGGTTCAGCGCGCAAAAGGAATTCCTTCGTAAGATTGCCGAACTCGTCTGATAGCAGTGAACCGAATCTCGTCGGAAGCTCTATCGTTGCATTGAGGATTAGCGCGGCGACCGGGTTTAGGTCGTTTGCATCTGTTCTCAATCCCAGGCGAAGCGACTCAAGCGGTATGCTTCCTCCTCCAGCCGTGGGATCTAGTACGCAACAATTCGAGCCATGGACGGCCTCGTCTCGAAACCACTGTCTATCGGAGTCTGATGGTGTCCACTGAAATGCCCTCTTGTATCCGTACGGATTCGGCCCTAGGTTCTCCTTCGTCCGATTGGCAATGTCAAGTCTTTTCCGCGCTTTCACCGGATCGCCGTGAATGCCAAGCATATGGAGAAACTTCAAGCGGTCAGCATCGGCCGGCAGCAAGCAGCCGAGAATAGAGGCACGCGACGCTACAAGTGGCCGCCTCGCCCACCAGACGTGCAACCGATTGGGTGCAGGAAACGGAGTCATCGGTGTCCGTTCGCGGAGGCTTTCGATGCCGATCTCCGCAATCGGCAGCCACTCCTCAATCAGACGGCGGTCATCGGCCATTCTTTCCCTCGCTTGGGCTTCCGTCTGTACTCGTCAACAGATAACGCAGCGCCGTGAGCACACGGCGTGGGTTGCGGCGGTGCAGTGCCATGCCCAACCAGTAAGCCGCCTCCTCGCGGCCCATAGCCTCGATACCCTCCGTGACTGAGCGCATCCGCTCTCGACTGCGCATAGGTGCCAAGACCCGGAAGAGAAGGCCAAGACGCAAAGCCAGGTCTTCAGGAAGGTTGTAGGCACGGACGCGGTCTGCAGTGCGGGGTAGGCGCACTCCCGCCTGGTTGAGGCGACGGAAGACCCGGTGCTCCACTAGCTCAAGGTTGCGACCACGCAACCCGGCAATGCGCTGTGGCGATGTGAGACGGGGCGTGGCCGGCGAGGGCATTTCCCACAGCTCAACTTCTGAATCGCCTATTCCGTGGTTGCGTATGCGGACTTCGAACTGGGGCGCGGAGGCCGGTGTATCCACCACCCGTTCACGGGGGATTCGATAGGTTGCAGTACTCATGGAAGGACCTCCGCTTGGGCGGTCACGTAAGCCGCCCCGCTGGCAAATCGTACAAGTTTTTCGGTGAGCTTCTCCGCAGCGTCGCCGGCCATCTCAAGACCCTGTTCGAACTGGAGCGCGTAGGTGGCCTCAAAGTTGTGCTCGGGTGCGGCACGGAACTGGGGATCGAGGAACTCCTTGACCGGCTTGGCATCCTCGGGCGTCCCGGTGAAATTGACACTTACCTCGCTCTTCTCCTTGGTCTCGTATGCGCCTTCAAACTTCACGGTCTTGCGGGTCTGTGCGATGGCTCCAACTGCGGCCAGCAGCTTGAAGGCGTCGCTGGAGTCAAAGATGCGGATTTCGAGCAGGCCGATCTTGGCCACCTTGGCGCCGCGGGCCTGCTCCCAAAGACGAGTCAGGGCCTCGCGCAGAACTCCCTCAGCCCGGAACTTGCCTGGGCCGGCCGCTGGGGGTGGGGTCGGCTGCCCAGGGGAAGGCCCGCCAGGCTTCTGCGGTCCAGGTGGCAGCGGCTGAGTTCCACCACCAAAGGGAGTTGGTGGCCCCTGAGGAGGGATTGGTCCCGTCGGCTCGGCCGGCTCGGGAGCCTTGCGCGGCCAGATACCAGTCTGGATGGCGTAGGCCGTGGTGAGCACGAAGGACTGCTCGTCAATCTGGATAGCTGCCCCAGGGTCTCCTTTGCCATACATCAGTTCGCCGCGTTTGTAGATGTACTCGCCACTATCAATGCCGCGAAGGATCAGCCTGCGGAAGGTGTCGTCCTCAATAAGAATAGGGAGAGCTGGATCGCGGCGGAACTCGTCGCGGAGGGCTGCGACAGTCATCTGCCCCTTCTTCAGAGGAGTGCGGTCGCGGACCCAGGTTGGCGAATCGGGCTCGTCGCCTGGAACGCGTAGCTTGCCGAGTTCCTGGAGTGCAAGGATTATGGGCCGCTGCCCCTGGCCTGGATTCTGCCCAGTGGCATGTAAGTCGAGCGCAGTGTGGGCAAGATCCACCTCGCTGGTACCGAGCCGAATGCGCGACGGATAGAAGACATGGCGATAGCATTGCTGGATCGCTATTGCCACTTCCTGGATCGATTTCGACTCCAGTTCCTTGATCTTCTCCTGTTGGTGTTGGGCCAGGTCTTTGAGCCGTTCAGGCGTCTTCAGGTCACGAAGGGCCAGCCGACAGACCATCTTGTGTTTCATGTCCTCTTTGCGGGATTCATCCGCGACCAGAAAAACGAGATGGTTGCGGAAGGCACGGTACTCAGAACCCGATTGCCCTTTGCGGTCAAAGATCCGAGCCAGCAATTCAGGAACGGCCTCTACTGTGGTCCCCACGGTGACGCCGTCGTAGGACATGACATGCAGGTACGGCCGTCCGTCGTTGGCGTCGTCTGGAGCCTCGGCTGGAGTGGATGGGAAAGGGACCATCTGGAAGCGTGTCTGTCCATAGCCGACACCGAAGATCTGCTTAATCTCATCGTTCAGATCCGTGCGCGCTTGTCCCTTGTCAACCAGTTGCTCATAGCGGCGGATGATTTGAGTTAAATTCGCCTCGGCCAGGAAGCGAAGAGGTGCTGTCGGCTTGTCATCAAGGTAGGCGGAGCCTGTCACGAAGCGCTTCCGGGCATCCTCAATGAATCCGAGGTCGAGCGACGGGCTCACCACGGAGTAGCGCATCCGGTCAGGCGTGATGCCCTTTAGCTGCTCATTGAAGGCGAGCGAGTTGAGGAAGATAGTCCGGGCACAGTATGAGGCGTAGGGCGCCAGTCCGCCGTAGTTATGTTCATCAAGCTCTTGCGCCAGGGCCTTGGCTGGTGCAACTCCAGCAATGTCGCCCCGGATGGCCGGCGTGAATGCCTGCTGCTGGAGCTTCGTGGTAATCTCCTGCAGGATTGGGCTGAAGCCAACATCAATATGGTGCAGGTGGATCGCTGTCGCGTCCGCCGGCCGGTTGGTCCAGAGATGCGCAATGGTCCGGGTGAGGATGCGTAGCATGCCCCGTACACGTTGGAAGTTCGCAAGTGTTGAAGTCTTGGTTGTAAAGACATGCAAGGCTTCGGGGTGCAACGGATAGCTGCTACGAAACGCCTCTACGGTTTCCAGGCGGTTGGCATCTGGATCGAGAGCCTCCAGGTTGGCAGCCCACCTTGCGCGATAGGCATCGATCACTTGGGAAGCGCCTGCCTCATCGACGCGTGAGAAGAGGCGGCGCCTTAGTACATGGATCGTCTCGTCGTCTTCCGTCGGGTTCAGGAGGGTGGCTTTGCGCGCAACCACACTCTCCGCCTCGGCCATCCAGGTCGCAATCGCTTGGTTCTCTTCGCTGTAGGCGTCTGTGGATTGCCAGTCCTTGCCGATGGCCAGGGTGAAGACGAGTGCGACCCGCGGAGAGAGTTCGACCGCTTTGAAGAGCGATTGCAGGAATGCGGTCAACTGTTCATCTGCACTGATGCCGGCTTTGCGGGCCTTCCGAACATAGACAGAAAGCTCATCGAGGAGAATCAGCGTGGGCTCCCCGCCGAACAACTCGGCGATGGTCTCGGCCCCAGGTGCGACCATCTGCTCGTCACTTTTCCGAACGCGTTCGTAGCCTGGCCCTTTCGCCAATCCCCAAGCAAGTTCGCCCCATGGAGTCTTGGCATAGATGCCTTCTGCCATCCGGCGCCCATTAGCCGGGTCGGCATTTTCGCCATCGAAGGCCGCCACCCGAACGATTCCTGTGGGCAGAAGTTCCCGAGGGACGAACTCCTCGACGTTGCTTACGCCCTGCATGCCGTTCGCGGCATGGGCGAGGGCTATTAGAGCATGGGTCTTGCCGCCGCCATAGGTGGTATCGAGCCGGAATATGGAGGCCGCGGTTGGTCTGGCGCCACTCAGGCACGCGCAGACGTTTTCGAGCAAGTTGCGGATCCCCCGAGTAGGGTACGTGTTTGCGAAGAACCGGCCAGCCTCCTTGTACTCGGGAGAGGCTTCTCCGCGGAGAACCTTGGCCAAATCGGCGGCAAAATCCGCATCGCTAACCCCCTGAAGTACGTCCGGGCGAGGGTCGCAGAGGTCAAAGACCAAGGCTTTCGCTGTGTGAAAAGTTGATGAGGACATTTTGCCATCGCTCCACGCAAATTATTGCAGGTGTGGCAAGTATAGCTCTGATAGAAGAAGCCTTGGCCCGACTGTCGAATCAAGACGGCACACTGGGTACCCAGCCCTAAACCGCACCCATCTCCCCGCGGCACTTGGCTGGGGATTAGCGTTGGTCAGTCATGGGGCTGGAGGTGGATGCACTCCTGTGGTGGCCATCATCCGGCTTTGCTTGCCTGCTGACAAGACACCTCACCGCTTTCATCTACCCAGTAGATGCTCGCTCCCAAGTATTCAAGCAACCATCTCACCCGCACTGCAAGGTTGTGGTATGTAACCTGATTTGGAAATGCAAGTGCAAGTTCAGCGGACGCATCCTCACTGTGCCAAATCACAAGGTCGAACACTGCGTGGGAAAACCAGTGGCGCGCCTGTGTTCGAGGACTCGTTTTCACCGTTCCAGCCGGATAGCCTTTTGCCGATGTCCAGAGGGTCTTACCGGATGGCGAATTGGCTATGATGTCTTTGCCTTTTTGCTTTGACGCTGTATCGGCAGTGAAAGCGATTTTGTATCCGAGCCGTGTGATGTGCTCAACCACCCTGGCTTGAACATTGCCTTCCCAAAACCAAGACCCCTCCTCTGGCATCTGACCTGGCGCCAGCACGGTCAAAGTGACAGGAGGTTCTGAACAAGCGAAATTGCGGAGTTTCCCGTTTACGCGCCAGCGAACCACCAATCCAAATTGTTCCATGCGGCGACACCGCTGATTCGCCTGCTGACGTTGGGCGAGTCCTAACGCAATGGTAAGGCTGTCGTCGTCCACGCCCTCGGGATGTGCTCTTAAGTATTCGAGAATTCGATCTTGAATTGTCACGCCGCGCCTCACACCTATCCCTGGACCCGTAACTTACACCGCGAATCTCGTCTTAAACTGCTTAAATGCTGACTGTATTTCGGCTACAACCTCATGACAACAATTGGTGCTCCTGGCTCAAGCGGGCTCTCCCAGTGTTTGCGGTGGTCCGCGAGCAGCTTCTCGACTGAAATTGACCCGGCGTTACTGACGAAATAGCAGTCTCGAGCCGATAGGTCGGAACACAACCCTACGTAACCTC
>Ga0302187_10005541_pt1 | contig 9960 bp, 5 predicted proteins | sample II_Bog_E1_3_FD_202120 | JGI IMG/M metagenome (GOLD analysis project Ga0302187, IMG submission 202120) | Peat permafrost microbial communities from Stordalen Mire near Abisko, Sweden - II_Bog_E1_3 | ecosystem: Environmental > Terrestrial > Soil > Wetlands > Peat | place: Sweden: Abisko, Stordalen...
AAGCAATTGATCATTTGGCCAATAGAGCGTAAGGACATTGTTGTCCACCCGGTCAACAATGCTTTTTTCGGAAATCGACTCGCCCATGTCCGTCGCCGCTGCCGCGCATGATCCGACCACAGACCAGCCACGCGGCGGGGACCGTTTCGGGCACGTTGAAGTGCGCGGGATCGACTGGATTCCCGATGACGAACGCCATGGCGCCCCGCGCGAACTGCTGATGCTGTGGGCGTCTTCGAACGTGACCTATCTCTATGTCGTGCTCGGCGCGGTGGCGGTCGGACTGGGGCTGACGCTGGCGCAGGCGGCGCTGGCGATCGTGCTTGGCAATCTGTGGTGGTTTGCCGTCGGACTGATCGCGGCAAGCGGGCCCGCATCGGGCCGACCCAGCTATGTGGTGATGCGCGCGCTGTTCGGGCCGCGTGCCAATCGGGTCAATGTCATACTGTCGGGCTGGGGGGTGTGCGTCGGCTATGGCGCGATCAACTTGTCGGTGGGGTCGCTGGCGACCGACCAGTTGCTGGTGTGGGCGGGGATCACGCCGTCGATTGCGCTGCGGCTGGCGGTGGTGGTGATCACCGCCGCGCTGACGCTGACGGTCAGCATCTATGGCCATGCCACGATGGTACGCTGTGCACAGCCGTTCACCGCGGTGCTGGCGCTGTGCATGGTGGTGCTGGCGACGGCAATCGTGCCGCATGTCAATTGGGCCTGGCATCCGGTGCACCGGCTGACCGGCTGGGCCGGGCTGGGCGCGGTGATTACGGCCTCTGCCGTGATCGCGTCGAACCCGCTGTCGTGGACGTCATCGGCGGATTTTGCGCGCTATCTGCCGGCCGATGTGTCGATCGGTGCGGTGGCACTGTGGACCGCGCTGGGCGGGTTCGTGCCCGCCGTGCTGCTGGCCATGCTGGGCGCGCTGGCGGCCACGGCGGCCGACATGACCGATCCACAGGCGGGGCTGACCACGCTGCTGCCACACTGGCTGGTGCCGGTGTTCCTGGTGTTCATCGCGCTGAGTTCGATCACCAACAATATCATGACCGCGTACAGTTCGGGGATTTCGCTGCAGGCGGCAGGCGTGCGGCTGCGCCGGTCGCTCACCGTGCTGGCCGACGGCCTGCTGGCGTTTTCGGGCACCGTCTATGCCTTGTTCGTCAGTGATTTCCTGACCGCGCTGCAGGATTTTCTGGCGCTGTCGGTGGCCGTGCTGGCGCCAGGCATGGCGATTTATGCCACCGATCTCGTGCTGCGGCGCAACCGCTATGACGGCGCCGCGCTGGGCAATGAAACCGCCACCGGCGCCTATTGGTACTGGCACGGCGTCAACCCTGCGGGGGTGGTGGCGCAACTGGCCGGGACCACCGCCGCGCTGCTGGCGATCGTGGGAAAGCTGTGGACCGGGCCGATCGCCGTGCTGGCCGGGGGAACCGATCTGTCGTGCCTGATCGGGCCGCTGGTCGCGAGTGTTGTCTATGCCTTGCTGATGCAGGCGCTGTGGAGTGGGAGAATGGTGCAATGCGCAGCGTAACGCTGGCGGCCACGCAAATGGCCTGTTCGTGGGATCGTGCTGCCAATATCGCGGCCGCCGAAGCGCTGGTGCGCGAGGCGGCTGCCGCCGGCGCGCAGATCATCCTGTTGCCCGAACTGTTTGAAACGCCCTATTTCTGTCAGGATCGGCTGGGGCGGTTCCTCGATCTGGCGACGCCAATCGCGGACAACCTGGCGGTGCGCCATTTTCAGGGTGTGGCGCGCGAACTGGGGGTGGTGCTGCCGATTTCGGTGTTTGAACGCGCCGGGCAGAATTTCTTCAACACCGTGGCGATCATCGATGCCGACGGGGCGCTGCTGGGCACGTACCGCAAATCGCACATCCCGGATTCGCCCGGCTATTCGGAAAAGTTCTATTTCTCGCCCGGCGATACCGGGTTTCGCGTGTGGCGCACCGCGCATGCGGTGATCGGCGTGGGCATCTGCTGGGACCAGTGGTTTCCCGAAACGCACCGCGCGATGGCGCTGTTGGGGGCCGAAGTGCTGCTGTTTCCAACCGCGATCGGCAGCGAACCGAGCCTGCCCGAACTCGACTGTTCGGGTCATTGGCAGCGCACCATGCAGGGGCAGGCAGGCGCCAATGTCATGCCGCTGGTGGCCTCAAACCGGATCGGCACGGAAACGGGTCAGGAGGGAACCGAAATGACCTTTTTCGGCCATTCGTTCATTGCCGATCAGACCGGTGACAAGCTGTGCGATGCCGGGCGCGACAGCGCAGGCGTGCTGACCGCGACATTCGATCTCGACGCGATTGCCGGGCATCGTGCCTTTTGGGGCACGTTCCGCGACCGGCGTCCCGATCTCTATGGTCCGTTGATGACGTTTGACGGCGTCCACCGCCATGCCGGTGGGGCATGAACATGGCCGCACAAACGCTGATCGCGCCGACGCAAACCCCGCGCGCCGCGGGGTTTCGCATGCCGGCCGAATGGGATCGCCAGGCCGGTTGCTGGATGGCCTGGCCCGAACGGCCCGACACCTGGCGATTGGGGGCAAAGCCCGCGCAGGCGGCCTTTGCGCGTCTGGCCAACACGATCGCCCGGTTCGAACCGGTGACGATGCTGGTGTCGGCGCGGCAATGGGAAAACGCCGTGCGCCAGCTTGATCCCGCGGTGCGCGTGGTCGAAATGTCGACCAACGATGCCTGGTTGCGCGACACCGGGGCGACCTTCGTGATCGACGAGGCCGGGCATCTAGGCGGTGTCGACTGGCATTTCAACGGCTGGGGCGGGCTGTCCGACGGGCTCTATTTCCCGTGGGATGCCGATGACGTGGTGGCCGCCAAGATGTGCGATCTGGAACGTGCGCGGCACTTTCGCGCGCCGCTGGTGACCGAAGGCGGGGCAATCCATGTCGATGGCGAAGGCACCGTGCTGACCACCGAGGCCTGCGTGCTGAACCCCAACCGCAATCCCGGCCTGACGCGGGCCGATGCCGAGGCGATCTTGTGCGACCATCTTGGCGCGCAATGCGTGATCTGGCTGAACGATGGCGTGCCCGACGATATCACCGGCGGGCATATCGACAATCTGGCCTGCTTTGTCGCGCCGGGCGTGGTGCTGTTGTCATGGTGCGACGATCCTGCCGATCCGCATTACGCGATCTCGCGCGAGGCGGAGGCGCGGTTGCAGGGCGCGCGCGATGCCAAAGGGCGCCCGATCCGCGTCGAACGCATACCGATGCCCACCCCGATGTTCCTGACCGCCGAAGAAGCGAGCGGGCTCGACCGCACCAATCCCCGCCTGTCGTCGATGGCGGGCGACCGGCTGGCGGCCAGCTATATCAATTTTCTGATCGTCAACGGTGCGGTGATTGCCCCCGCGTTCGGCGTGCCGACCGATGCCACGGCCGCGGCGATCCTGACAGGTTTGTTTCCCACGCATGAGATTGTCATGCTGCCATCCCGCGAAATTCTGCTGGGCGGCGGCAACATCCATTGCGTGACTCAACAGCAACCGGCGGTGCGCGGGGCGTAAGTGTCTGTGGGGCGCACAGGCAGGTGCTGTTGATGGTCGCGGCGTCGGTATCGGGGGGTACCGGCGCCGCGATGGCTTTCACTGGAATTTCTGGCTGAACCGGATGCCGAAGTAGCGTGGCTTGATGGGATAGCTGCGGGTGCCTTCGTAACAGGTCTGGATTTCGCAGAAGGCGTTGCGGCTCAGCACGCCGCGTTCGTCGAACGCGTTCTGGATGAACGCTTCGACGCTGAACAGATCACGCTTGGCGCCTGCCGAGAAATCGAAACTGGTGAAGCCGGCAGGGTCGCCATAGAGCGCGTCGTTGGTGGTGTTGAGATCCGACGTGCTGCTCGACTGGTGCAGCACCACGCCTTGCAGGAACCCTTCATAACGGCCCACCGGAACAGTATAGCGTGCGCTCATCTGCCCCTTGAATTTGGGCTGGCGCGGCAGGCGCGTGCCGCTGGCGGCGGCCAGATTGCCCGCCGTTACCGAACAGGTGCTGCTGGGGACCAGATCGGTCAGGCTGACCAGGTCGCAGAAATTCGTCGACAGCTTGGCATCGTTATAGGCGCCCGATCCCGATAGCGTGACCGGCCCCAGTTTCCAGTCGAAATCACCTTCGATGCCATAGACTCGCGCATCCCCGGCGTTGATCGTCGCGGTGCTGCCGAACGTGTTGGCGACGATGACCGAATATTGCACCCCTTTCCACTTTTCATAATAGATCGCGGTGTTGAACCGGATATTGGGCCCGAACCGCAGCTTTGCACCCAGTTCGTAATTGTCGAGCGTATCGGCCTTGTACGGCTGGCTGCCGGTCAGATTGTTGCCCCCGCCGGGGCGGAACCCGGTTGAATAAGTGGCATAGAGCAATTTGTCGGGCACGACCTGCCAGGCCAGGCTGACTTTGTGGGTTTCGCCGGTCTGGTGATAGGGTTCGTCGACATCGATGCAGCTCAGATGGCCGACCAGCGGGAACGTGCAATTGGCCGAATAGATCGTGCCGTTGAAACCATATGTGTTGTTGCTGGTGGAAAAATAGCGGATCCCGCCGGTCAGCTTCAGCGTGTCGAGGATCGGATACGTCGCCTCGCCATAGATCCCGAAATCCTTGTAGGTGCGATCTTCATCGGTGGAATAGAGCGAATTGCCGCGCACCACCGGCGCCGGATCGAGCGGCGTAAAGATGCCCGTCGACGGGTCGTAATCGGTGCCCGCATAGGCATTGGCGGAGCCCGGAAACACGAAATCTTCTTCGACCGTGTCCTTCTGGAACTGGTTGAACACACCCGCCGTCATCTGCAACCGCGATGACCGGGGCGTGGCCACGCGCAATTCCTCGGTGATCTTGTGCCCGGCGGTCGACGATGTGGCATATTGCGTGGGATCGAGCACAGCCCCCTGCGCGTCGCGGAAATAGTAGTATGATCCACCGTTCTTGTCGTAATCGATCGAATAATAGCTGTAATCCTGCAGGACATGGACGTCGCGGTGAAAATATCCGAGCACGCCGGTCACATCGAGACCGGCGATCTGCCCCTGCAGCGTCAGCGATGCCTGGTACCATTCGTCGTGGTCGCTGGTCGGCGTGTAGTCGTGGACTTGCAGCCCGGAAAAGCGCGGGTCATAGCCAAACCCGCCATAGCTGTGCTGGTCCTGATAGGTGATCGACGGGGTCAGCGACCAGTCGTCGGTCACTTGCGCCAGAATGCTGGCGCGCCCGCCCCAACTGGTGACCGGGTTGTAATTGTTGTGCACCACATTGGCGTTGGTGCGGGTATAGGATATCGCCGGATTGTAGGTGCCGCCGTTATACGTCGGGCTGTTCGGATTGAACTGGCCGAATGTGTAGGTGTAACTGCCCGGCGTGTTGTCGATATAACCGCCTTCGTGTTCATAGAACGCCATCACGCGCAAGGCCACGCGCTGCGCCAGCGGCAGGTTGATATAACCCTGGATTTCCGCGCCCGCCGCGCCCGCGCCAAACTTGTCGACCTGCACATCGATCCCGGCCTCGACTTTGTCGAGTTTCGGTTTCTGGGTGATGATGCGCAAAGTGCCCGCCAGCGAGCTCGATCCGAACAGGGTGCCTTGCGGGCCCGACAGCGCCTCGACGCGTTCGACGTCATAGACATGCACTTCGGGCATGCCGCCGATCGAGGTGATCGGCACATCGTCGATATAAGTCGCGGCGGTCGGCAGGCCCCCCGCGTTGACCGAGATGCCGCGAAAATAGAGATTGGTGCGCCCCGGCCCCAGCGAGTCGAAACTGACGCTGGGCAGCATTTCGACATAGTCGGAAAACACGCTCACCTGGCGCTGGTCGAGTTTGTCCATCGTCAGTGCCTGCACGCTGATCGGCACGCGTTGCACGCTTTCCTGCTTGCGCGTGGCGGTCACCACGATTTCGCCCAGCGCCGTGGCCGGGTCGGGCGGGGTCTCGTTACCGACCGCGGGGGTTTCGGCCTGCGCCGCCATCGGGGTCAGCATGGTTGCCGTGCCAAGCAGGGTTGCCAAACGCAAACAACAGGCACGCGATGCACGTGGCATGGTCGATTTCCCCCTGATATCTGGCGCACGCCGCCGGAACGCCAGGCGCAAGGGTGCGCCGCGCCTGACCGCCAAAGTCGCAATATGGATTGAAGTCACCGTCTGGACCGGCCTGGGATTGCCCCCGAACGCCGTCTTTCCAGGAAAAAAAGTATCTTCGCGGGACAGGGCAAGTCAAGCCGCACGGGCGCCCTTTTAAGCCGTTCCAAAGGCATGGATTTGCAACCTCGGTCGGGCCATGGTCGATGCCATGGACCAACCGCCGCCACCGCACCTGTCTCCGCCCGTCGCCGCGCAACTGGGCGCGGCGCAGGCTGCGCTGGCGGGCGATCCGGCGCGCGCGGCGTTGCTGGCGCGCGCGGTGGTCGCTGCTGCCCCAGACCATGCGCCCGCACGCCTGGTGCTGGCCTGTGCCTTGCGGCTGGCCGGGGATGCGGCGGGTGCGCTGGCGGTGATCGCGCCGGTGGCGCAGGCGCGCCCCGATGACCCGCAGGCAGCGGCGGAATGGGGGCAGGCGTTGCTTGCCGCAGGGGACGCGGCGGCGGCGATTGCCCCCTTGCGCGCCACCGGGGACGAGCATGCGGCGTGGCATGCCGATGCGGGCGCGGTCGCCGCCGCCAGCCGCGACCCCCTGCTGGTGGCGGCAGCGCGCGCGATGGTGGCCGGGCAGGCAGACCGGTGCGAGGCGCTGATCCGGCGTTTTCTCGATGCCCTGCCCGACGATGCCGCCGCGATCCGGCTGCTGGGCGAGCTTGCCTGGCGGCGGGGGCGCGGCGATGAAGCGATTGCCCATGTGGCGCGTGCGGTGGCGCTGGCGCCGGGGTTCGAGGCGGCACGGGTGTTCCTGACCCGGATGCTGGTCGAGGCCGACCGGCTGATCGAGGCGCGCGATCATGCCGATGTGCTGGTGGCGCGCGCGCCGGACGAGCCGGGGCTGCTGATGTTGCGGGCCTCGATCCTGGTGAAGCTGGGCGAACAGGACGAAGCCCGGCGGATCTATGAGGCGATGATTGCGACCGGCGGCGCGCCGCCACCGGTCTGGCTCAATCTGGGCCATGTGGCCAAGACGTTGGGGCTGCGCGATCGCGCGCAGAGCGCGTTTCGCGGCGCGATCGCCGCCGCACCGGGGCTAGGCGAGGCCTGGTGGAGCCTGGCGAACCTCAAGACGGTGCGGCTGGGCGAGCAGGATATCGCCGCAATGCGCGCGGCCTTGCCCGGGGCGCAGGGCGAGGATGCGTTTCATCTCCAGTTCGCGCTGGGCAAGGCGCTGGAGGATGCCGGGCGCGACGAGGCGGCATTTGCGGCCTATGAGACGGGCAACCGCTTGCGCCGGGCCACATTGCCATGGGATGCCGATGCCGCGCATGCCCGGGTGGCGGCGCAGACGCGGCTGTTGTCCGCCGGGGTGCCCGATACCGGCGGTACGCTGGGCGACGATGCGATCTTTGTGGTCGGGCTGCCCCGCGCCGGATCGACGCTGGTCGAACAGATCCTTGGCAGCCATTCACTGGTCGAAGGCACGCACGAATTGCCCGCGATGATGATGCTGGCTGACCGGCTGGCGCAGCGGGCCCGCGCGGCGGGGCAAACTCCGGAAGCGGCGATGGCGGCGCTGTCGCCCGACGAACGGCGCGCGCTGGGCGAGGACTATCTGGCGCGCGCGGCGGTGCACCGGCGCAGCGGGCGGCCCCGGTTCATCGACAAGATGCCCAACAATTGGCAGCACCTTGCGCTGATCCGCCTGATCGTGCCGCGCGCGCGGATCGTCGATGTGCGCCGTCATCCCATGGCCTGCGGATTTTCGGTTTGGAAACAGCATTTTGCACGCGGGCAGGCGTTCAGTTATGACCTGGGGGACATCGGGCGCCATTATCGCGATTATGTCGCGATGATGGCGCAGGCCGATGCCGTGGCACCGGGCATGGTGCACCGCGTGATCTATGAAGCGCTGGTCGCCGATACCGAGGCGCACGTACGCACACTGTTGACCGCCCTCGATCTGCCGTTCGAGCCAGGATGTCTGGCGTTCTGGCAGAACGACCGGGCGGTGCGTACTGCCAGCGCCGAGCAGGTGCGTCAGCCGATCTTTACCGACGGCCTCGACCATTGGCAGCGGTTCGCCGCATGGCTGGGCCCCTTGCAGCAGGCGCTGGGGCCGGTAGTGGCGGCCTGGCCCGCCGCGCCGCCCGATTGGCGCGACTGGCTGGATATCGCCTGATCACCCCACCCGCCTGGGGGCGAACGGGTAAGTTTCGCGCTCGATCACTTCCTGCACCGCGCGATGGCCTTCGAGCATGGCGGCATCGGTGTGCGGGCTCGCGGCGGCATCGCTGTTGGCGATCGACACCAGCCCGAACGGCTGGCGGCCCACCACGCACGGGCGCGTCGGGGTTTCGCTGTAGACCCATTCGACCGGGTCATAGATGCTGTTGTAGGTATAGGCATAGCCGTGCGGCCAGCGGTTGACGGTGATCGCGGCAATGTCGCGGCGTGCGTCGAACCCGCCGGGACCGAGCAGGCGCTGCAATTGCGCGCGGGTTTCGCGTTCAAAGGTTTCCCAGGTGGTTTCCAGCAAATCCTGCCGCGCGGCACGGTGCTGGTCGCGCCGTGGCAGGCCGGGTTTGGTGCAATATTTGACCAGATGCGCCACCACCGGTTCGTCGGGGCCGGCGGCATGGGTCAGTCCGCCCAGACTCGCCGCCTCGGTCAGGCCGACTTCATTGTGGAACATCGTCGGGCAATCGAACCGCGCGACGCCCAGGTTTTTGAACGCGCGCCAGTTGGTCAGCGCGACGCTGGAATAGACCAGCGGGCCCTTGATGCCATAGGCCAGCGCTTCGCGCTGCGCCTCGGGCAGTTCGGGCATCATATAGGGGATCATCATGTTCCAGTTGGCCAAGATCACCGCCCGCCCGCGCACTTGGCGCAAGACATCGTCATGCATGTAGCGCACCGCGACTTCGCGCGCGGTGGCCGGATTGCCCTGATGTTCGACATGGACGACGATGCTCGACAGGCGGATGCGGGTTGGGTTGTCGGCCCGGTCGAGTGCGTCGTAATCGATCCGCGCGGTGCCGAAATCCTCCATCGCGCGCGCCGCTGTGGCCGCCGGGATCAGCTTTGCCACCAGCGCGCGGGCGATCGTGGCATTGCCATCGGGGAAATGGATATCCTCGGTGCCTTCCTTTTGTCGCCCGTGCTGCCCGCCGGGCAGGTCGGCGAACAGGCCATCGGGAATGGCGCCCAGCCCCATCCCCGAAAAGCCGGGATAGCCCTGGACCCAGCCGAACAGCGCGGGCGTGGCATCCGCACCGACGCAGAACGTGCCGCATCCCATGTGCTGGAAAAACCAGTAGGCTTCTTCGTTCAGCCCGGCCTTGTCGATCAGGAATTCGCGGAACGAGTGACGCGCCAGCCAATCCTTCTTGGCCTCGACCGACAGGCCGGGCAGATAGTCGGGCTGATCCTTGGCGGTGATCTTGCGCAAGGCGGCGCGCGCCGCCTCGCCGATCGGCGCGGTGTCGATCACTTCGGGGGAAAAGCCATAGAAATGGCCCTTTGGCAGGCGCACGAAAGTGTCCTTGCCGCCGGTCGCCTTGCCGAACGTTTCGCGATCAAAGGCAAACGCGGCGGCCAGCCCGAGATCGCCATAGAGCTTGCGATTGGCGGTGTTGGCGGTGCGATAGCGCGCCAGATCGAGCCCGATGTCGTCGAGCACGCTGCGCGCCCAGGCGTTGTATCGATCGGGACTTTCGATTTCGAGCGTGCCGCCGTTGCACACGATCAGTTTGCCGTTGACGACGAATTCGTTGCGTTTGGCATGGCCGCCGAAATCGTCGTGGTTGTCCAGCACCAGTACTTTGCGCGCGCCACCCCACGCCTTTTGATAGAAATGCGC
>Ga0302187_10005547_pt1 | contig 9953 bp, 8 predicted proteins | sample II_Bog_E1_3_FD_202120 | JGI IMG/M metagenome (GOLD analysis project Ga0302187, IMG submission 202120) | Peat permafrost microbial communities from Stordalen Mire near Abisko, Sweden - II_Bog_E1_3 | ecosystem: Environmental > Terrestrial > Soil > Wetlands > Peat | place: Sweden: Abisko, Stordalen...
GGTTGATTGGCAAGGAGTTCTCATCATCGATTTGCCGACGTGTTCTCACGGCCGGAAAATGGCTATGCAGTGGAAAACTCCCTCCTGATTAACCGCGTCTAAGGCTTTGTGCTAGAGACGATTCAAAACCGTTAAGATCTCGAGTGTGGGCAAGTTGTTCCACGTGGAACATTCATTTTCTGCGACCGAGTTGGGGTGTTCCACGTGGAACAAAAACGGCCAGGACAATACTGAAGACTCAGATTTTATCTTTTCGCACCAATGCCAAAACGCGATGCTCACTCCCATGCAAGGGAAAAACCACAAAACCCGCAGCAGCAAAACCGACACCGACGTTCAAATGTTCCAATTCCGTTTTTGTAGTCATCACACCGAGCCAACCACCGGCGGCTACCAGTCGAGAAGCCGCTCCCACCGCTGCCGGCATCTTGTCCACCGCTCGTAGAGTCACACAATCAAATCCCTTCTGAAGCAATTCGGCCCGAGCGGAATGCACGACTACCGATATTCCAAGCGTCCGCACTGCCTCCTGAAGAAAAGCTGCCTTCTTACCTTGCGATTCAGCCAGGGTGACCGCGATTTCAGGGCGGCAGAGTGCGATCAGGATTCCAGGAAATCCAGCTCCGGAGCCGAAGTCAAGCAGCGTGGCTATGCCCGCGGGCAACGTTTGCGCGCATTCGATCGATTCAAGAAAATGGCGCGAGAGAATGCCCGCCGGATCCCGAACGGCCGTCAGATTCATCCGGGCATTCCAGCGGATAAGAAGATCTAGATAAACTTCCAACTTCCCGACAAGGTCCAAGTCCGCCGGCGGGAGACCGGCTTCGGCCAGCAACCCGTTCAGTTGCTCTGCGATAGGGGTCTCATCCATTTTGTGCGACGGGGCTTTCCTGCTTCCGGGACTCAAACTCTTCCGCGGCACTTAGAAATGCCGCAAAGATTCCGCGTGAGAAGACACTATGGCTGTACGTTCTCTCGGGATGCCATTGCACGCCTACGACAAAGTGATCAGCCGAATCCAGCTCTACGCCTTCTACGACACCGTCGGCAGGAGAAACTGCGACAACCCGCAAATTGTCACCGGGTGTGCGGATGGCTTGGTGATGGCTCGAGTTGACCTTCGGCTCCTCGCTCTCGCTGTTCTCAAGCAGGGACGATAGCCGCGACCGTGCCGCAATCTGAACCGGATGAGCTTCTGCAACCGCCCTCCCCGGGCTGTGATCCACAGGTGTTTGCAGGTCCTGAATAAGCGATCCTCTTCGCCATACGTTCAGCGATTGGAGCCCGGCGCAGATGGCCAAGATTGGCTTCTTATGGTCGAATCCATCTTGAAGCAGCAACTCGTCCATCGCTTCGCGGCTGGGATCGGAGTCACCGCATTCGGGGATACGGTGATCGTTATATTTTTTGGGATCAACATCAAAGAGGCTGCCGGGAAGCAAGATGCCTTGTACGCCAGCCAACAATACATTCACTCGATCCTGAGACTCGCCCAACGGGATCACAACCCCGACGGCGCCAGCCAACTTCAACGCAGAAATATACTGCGGTAGCGACCGCTGGTTATACTCCAGATCGCTGCTAGTGGGCTCGGGAATGGCAATATGGAAAGGCATCTAGTTAGAACCAGTGTAAAGCCACCAGCTCTCACACGGAAATTAGATCGAGGAATCAATGAAGGTCGCGAACTGCTTTAAGTGATTCGCTATATATTCGCTTCGATATGCGTTCGTAAAACTCGTCAAGCGCTGGCAGGCGTTTGCTCAACGGGTTCCAGAGTCGGTTTGCCACGCAGCGTCTCAATCGCGTTCCGAATCTTCAAAGTGAGCTCATCGGTCTGGCGCACCGTCATCCCGGAGGTTTCGATTGGCTCGCCGGCCGACAGTGTAAGTTTCCCGGGATAGAAATGGCGAGTGTGAATGGGGAGCAGATCGTACACTCCGCTCAGTGCGATAGGCACGATCGGCACCTGTGCGCGAATCGCCAAATAAGCCGCCCCGGAGAGGAAAGGCTGCATCTCGCCGTTCGGAGTCCGCGCGCCTTCCGGAAACACGAAAAGCGGCATACCGGAGCGCAGAGCCTTTACGCCGAGGCCAAGACTGGAAAGTGTGGCGCGCGGGTTGGCGGTATCGATTGGAATCTGGCCTGATCGATCTAAGTACCATCCTATGAACGCGATAGGCCACAATTCCTTCTTCGCTAGAATGCGGAATTGGAATGGCAAAGAGGCAAACACAACGGGCGTGTCCATGTACGAGGTGTGGTTGGAAGCGTAGACAGCCACCGGACACTTGCCCAGGTTTTCCTTCCCGCGCACAATGAGCGAGCATCCAGAGCCCCACACCAGCCCGCGGGCCCAAACATGCGCGAATCGCTGCTGCATACGGCCAGACTTGTCGAAAAAGGAGACCAGAAGCGACAAGGTGCCGCACACAAATGTAACCACAACCAGGACCGGGATCCCAACCAGATTGGTGCGCCAGCGATAGGGCCAGGGCAGAGGATTGGGCCGCCGGCTCACGCGTTGGCCTCCGCTGCGCCAGGCGAATCGCCGCCGAGCAGCAGCGTCCGGGCTTCACCCACCAGGTAAACCGATCCGGAAACAACGACCTGCCCACACTGCGGCCGATGCTGCCGCGCAAGTTCCAGGGCATGCGCCACCGACTCCGCTGCAATGGCCGGAGTACCTGTAGACTTTGCGGCTGCCAGCAAGTCGTCGAGCGCAGCAGCGCGGGCCGTGTGCATCGGCGCAATGATGACGGTCTCAAACAGCGGAAATAGAATTTGCGCCATCTCAAGAACTGGCTTGTCCCGCAAGCAGCTAAATAAGAGTACTCGCGCGGGCTCCTGAGCGGACTCCTCATCTGGCCCCGACCTGAGACCTGCACGGAGAGCCCAGGCCCCCGCAGGATTATGGGCCACATCGAGAATCCATTCCACACCGTCCCGGTGGATGCGCTCGAGCCGCGCAGGCCAGCGGGTGGTGCGAATCCCTTCGGCGATTGCCGCAGGCGTCACAGGAAAACCGTGGTTCGAAGCCAACTCAACCGCGGCGGCGATGGCCAAAGCCAGATTGCGGTGCTGATGGGCGCCGGTGAGCGGCGACTCCACCTTGACGCTGGCATTGAGCGCCTGCACGATATACGGCGCCCCCACAGCCACGCCACCGTCCGGCATGTAGCCCGTCGCGCTCACTCCGCGCACGTCGAGCGCGGTCGCAACCTCGCCAAGAGCCTGGTTTGCCTCAGGGTGCTGAGGAAGCGTGATCAGAGTGCCATTGCGGCGCAGAATGCCTGCTTTTTCGCGCGTGATCGCAGCAATCGTCGAGCCAAGCCACTCGGTGTGGTCGAGCGAAATGTCGGTGATCACCGAAATCAAAGGATCAACAATGTTGGTCGCATCCAGCCGCCCGCCCATGCCCACTTCCAGAACTGCTATGTCGACCTGGGCTTCAGCAAAGTACAGCAGAGCCTGCGCGGTAAGAATCTCGAAGAAGCTGGGGAGTTGGGGAAGGCTTCCATCCAGAACCAGTCTCTGTGCCGCATCGTGTACCCGAAAATAGAGCGCTGCAAACGGATCGTCGTCTATCTCTTCTCGATTCAATCGGATACGTTCATTAACGCGCGAGAGATGGGGCGAAGTATAGAGGCCGGTGCGCAAACCCGATGAGGTCAGAATGGAAGCCAGGGTCGCGGCCGTCGAGCCTTTTCCATTGGTTCCTGCAATCAAAACAGATGGGAAGCGGCGATGTGGGTCGCCGAGTGCAGCAAGCAGGATGCGAATCTCGTCGAGCGAGAATTTGCGCCGAGGCTGGCCGGAACTCTGGTAGAGTTCGGGCACCATGGCGTTGAGTTGTTCGACGGCAGCGACGTAAGACATGGAAAAATCAGTATAGAAGAGCAGGGGTCTGGCATCACGGAAGGGCGATGAACTGCTCCAAATCCCTCTCGCGCTATCCTTGCCGCCCTCACTTCTTCAACAGCAACTGCAATGCCTCCCGTGCGCTTTCCAGGCAGACACGCGCCTCCACTTCGGAGACCATCCCCTGGTGCACCGCCTTCCTTCCCACGTCGTTCACCTGGTTTGCGACGCGAGGAAAGCCCACATCAATTCCCGTAAGCAGCAGATTATTGTTCACCTCGTGCAGCAAATTGCCAAGCGTAGCGGCGTTGCGATATCGGGTGCGAACCTGCCGGCTAAGCGCCGCGGGCAGTCGCTGCCGCACTGCCTCCTCCAGCACCGAGCGGCACATAACGGCGCAGGCGGTAAATAAGCCAAAGAAATAACAGCGGGTCGCTTCGTCCAGATAGCTGTCGGCCTCCTCTGAACTCGGCGCGTCCACCACGCATTCCCTCAGTTGCGTCGCGCGCTGCACAGCAGGCTCAACCAGCTCCAGAAGTTCCAGCGCAAACGCTGCCCGCAGCAGGTCATTCTGCTGTGCATCCAACGCACGCTGAATCTCCTGCCAAATTGGCGTGAACGCCTCGTCACCCGCCTGGTTCAGCCGGGTCAGCGAGGTGAGCCGGAACCGCGCGTGCTGGACAAATCCCTGCCGCATCTCGTGGCCCAGTATCCGCCATCCGTCTACAAACGCTGCAGGATCCTGGAGATAGCGATTCCACAGTTCGTCGTATACAACTGTTGGAAGAATGTCGCGCAACTGCGCAAACCGGCCCGTCCTTGCCAGTTCCGAGATCGCTTCGCAAAATCCTCGCCCGGGCGCCCCCTCCTCAATCATTTGCAAGAGTTGGGCTTCCAGCCGGCCTATGTCAATCGTCGCGGACACACCAGCCTCCGTAATCCGAGTTTAGGAAGACCGAGGCCCGATTACACCGCCGAGTAAAGAATTATTCCGAGGTCCGTACTGGAACGGGAACCGAAAAATCACCCGGCAAGGATGGGAATGGCAGAGAACCAGATGGCTATTTTTACCGCACTAAGTCCGCGTACGGAAATAGTGCAAACTGCGTCTGCTGTGGATCACAAGGATCTTCGAACTCCTTGCCTGACGCGAAAATGGACGCACTTTTCACATTCGTCACCGACTTTTCACAGCCCTTTTCAGGCAGCCTGTGGGAGTGGTGGGAAAACAGGGTCAGCTTCGCCTGCATGCAGGCTTGTTTTCCAATAATCCTGAATTGCACAAGCACGTTTTAGAAAACCGCGCAGCCAGTCAAACCGCTGGCCCATAATCAGTTCGCTCCAATTTCCACTTTTCCTGTGCCAACTACGGGTATTACTGTCTTTTTCTAATTAATAACTACTCATTTCCTCAGAACCCGTCGCGTCCTTCGAATCCTGATCGCAAACAGTGTTGCTCGCGCAGACTCACGGCTAATGGCCGCGCCTTGAGGACCCTTTGAGAGATTGGCCCAAAGAATCCAGAAAACGGGCCCTGTTTTCCACGCATATCGCCCGACGGAGATGAATACAATCAAGAAGTAGAAAATACAACCACTTCCGCCAGACGGGTTTGTGTTGTAGAGTGTGGCCAGTGCCGGAACTTAACTTCAGAGCGAAGGTGAGTCTATGCCAATTGAAACCGTAGTGGACAAGCCGGCCGTGCAGGGGGCAGCGATGGAGATAACCGTAAGCCGCCAGGACCTGGTGAAAGAGCTCACCGCGACGCAAAGCGTAGTCGAGCGCAAAACCACCATTCCAATTTTGTCGAATTTCCTCATCGAGGCGGATGGCGACCGGCTGTACATCACCGCAACCGACCTGGATCAGGCCATCCGCACCAGCGTCGATGTGAAGGTCAAGAAGCCAGGCTCGTGCACCATCCCGGCCCGTAAGCTCTACGACTACATCAAGTTATTGCCCGATGGCGACATCTCCATCAAGCTGCTGGATAACCACTGGGTGCAGATCCGGTCAGGCCGCTCCAACACAAAGATGGTCGGCATGGCGCGCGCCAACTATCCCCAGGTACCTGAGTTTCCCGCAGTGACCGCCACCAGCATCTCCACCACAGCACTGAAGACGCTGATCGCGCGCACCATCTTCGCCATCTCCAACGAGGAGTCGCGCTACACCCTCAACGGCGCCCTGCTGGTTATCAAAGCCGAGTCGCTCGCCATGGTCGCTACCGATGGCCACCGTCTCTCTTTCGTCGAAAAGCCGAATGAGTCGCTCGAAGGCATCAGCGGCGAAAAGCGCGTTTTAATTCCTCGCAAGGCCCTGCAGGAACTGCAGCAGCTGCTGAGCAACACGGAAGCCGAAAAGGTGGAGTTTGCCGATGACGAGCACACCTTGTTCTTCCGCGTGGGCCATCGCACGCTGAGCACCCGCAAGCTCTCCGGCCAGTTCCCCAACTTTGAGGCGGTTATGCCGCGCGACAACACCAAGTTCGCGGTGGTGCGGTCCAGCGAGCTTTACTCGGCTATTCAGCGCGTGGCGCAGTTTGCCGACGAGCGTTCAGGAGCCATCAAGCTTCGGCTTGAGGGCAACGAGCTGAAGATCAGCTCCAGCTCGACGGAATCCGGCGAGAGCGAAGACACCATCGACACGCCGTACTCCAGCGACCCCATCATGGTCGGCTTCAATTCCGGTTACATCCTGGACTTCCTCAAAGCGCTCGGCAACGAAGGCGAGGTTCGTTTGGAGTTCAAAGACTCGCAGTCGGCCGGCCAAATGCGTCCCGAGGACCCCGATGCCGAATTCAAGTATCGGTACGTGTTGATGCCGATGCGAATCTGAAAAGCAGAAAATAGACGAGAGAAAAGCGGTCTGGCAGAGATGCGGGGCCGCTTTGTTTCGCCACTCGCACAGCGTCAGGCCGCGGCTGTAGAATTTGCCCGACCCCTATGCGGAACAAAATCCTTCTCGCTACCGCCGTCCTTGCCGTCCTCCCGGTGAACATTTTCCCGCAGTCCCCGCAGACGCCCGCCGTGATCGGCGTCGACGCCGGCCATCCTGGCGCCTCAATCTCTCCTCAAATGTTCGGCATTTTCTTTGAAGACATCAACTTTGGCGCAGATGGTGGTCTCTATCCCGAATTGGTTAAGAACCGCTCCTTCGAGTTCAACCAGCCCCTCGCTGGCTGGAAAGAAGAGTTGGCCATCGGCGGCGGCGGACTCGGCAGCCCCAGAGGCGAAATCGCGGTGCGCACTGAACAGCCCCTGAACGCATCCAACCCACACTATCTGCGCGTGCGCGACTACGAACCTGGCTTCGGCCTCACCAATGCAGGCTTCCGCGGCATGGGCGTCAAGAGCGGCGCGGACTACCGCTTCTCGGCCTGGGTGCGCAGCGGCGGGCCCAAATCCATACGGGCCTCGGTCGTCGATGCGGAAGGCCACGAGATCGGCAGTGGCAAGCTCGAGGGCTTCAACGGAAGTTGGAAACGGTACGAAACCCTGATCCACGTCGCCGCCACCACTCCCCACGCGCACCTGACCCTCTCATTCGACGACAAGGGCACTCTCGACATCGACATGGTCTCGCTCTACCCGGTTGACACGTGGAATCATCGCGCGAATGGCCTGCGTCCGGACCTGGTGCAGTTGCTCGCCAACCTCCACCCCGGCTTCCTGCGCTTCCCAGGCGGGTGCATCGTCGAGGGCCGTCAGCTAGCCACGCGCTATCGCTGGAAGAAGACAATTGGTGACATCGCCGAGCGGCAAACCATCATCAACCGCTGGAGTGACGAATTCGACAACCGTCCCACACCCGACTATTTTCAGTCTTTCGGCCTGGGCTTTTACGAGTACTTCCAACTGGCTGAAGATATTGGTGCCCGGCCGCTGCCTATCCTCAACTGTGGCATGGCCTGCGAGTTCAACTCGAACGAAACCGCCGCTCTGAGCGACCTGCATGAGTACATCCAGGACGCGCTTGACCTTATCGAATTCGCAAATGGTCCTGTTACCTCGCCCTGGGGCAAGCTGCGCACGCAAATGGGCCACCCCGAGCCGTTCCACCTCGCCATGCTGGGGGTAGGCAACGAGCAGTGGGGACCGCACTATGTGGAGCGCTACAAGCTGTTCGCGGCGGCTTTAAAGGTCAGCCATCCAGAGATCCAGCTCGTAGTGGCTGCCGGTCCCTCGCCTGACGGCGAAACCTTCGATAGCGCCTGGGCCAACTGGCGCAAACTCAGCGCGGACATTGTGGATGAGCACTACTACATGAGCCCCGATTGGTTCCTCAAGAACAGCGGGCGCTACGACCACTACGACCGATCGGGGCCCAAAGTATTCGCTGGCGAATATGCGGCGCAGACGGTGGGCAGCACCAGCCCGAACAACCGCAACAACTGGCAGGCAGCGTTGGCGGAGGCCGCTTTCATAACTGGCCTTGAACGAAATGGCGATGTGGTCCGGATGGCCAGCTACGCGCCGCTGCTGGCCCACGTGGACGCATGGCAATGGACGCCGGACCTCATCTGGTTTGACAACCTGCGAAGCTATGGCACGCCAAACTACTACGTGCAGCAGATCTTCTCGCGCAACGTCGGCACCCGAGTGATCCCCGTCTCGCCCCAGGTGGACAGCGGCCTCTACACTGTAGCTTCGCTTGACGAGCGTACGCACGAATTGGTTGTTACCGCAGTCAACACAACGGCGCAAGGGCGCGCCGCCGAGATCAAGCTCGACGGCGTAACCCCTGCAGCAACGGCACAGGTGACCACCCTGCAAAACGCTGACCTGAAAGCAGAGAACAGCTTTGATCAACCAACAAATGTGACGCCGGTCTCAACGTCGGTTGACGTGAAAACGGGAACCCTTTCCGTGCAGTTACCCGCGCAGTCGGTCACGGTCTATCGGATACCGGTGAAGTAATGGAGGGATTTGTGCCAGAAAACAACGATGACGACGCGGATCTGACCCCGTGATTCGCAGCCCGTTTCAGGCGGAATATAACTCCGAAGCTAACGATCGATACTCGCCGACCTCGTCGTCAGGCGAAAAGATGCATACACGGTCCCGTCCGTTGTTTTTGGCGCGGTAGAGGGCGAAGTCGGCCTGTCTGAATAACTCATGCGCATTGGTGTCCGCGCATCCGTTGGTATTCGTTACGCCCCAGCTTGCCGTCACCTGCACCTGGGTTCCAAACAGCGTAAGCCTCTTCTCCCGAAGGGCCCGGCATAGGAGTTCCACGGTCGCTTGCGCCGCGGCCAGAGCGGTATGCGGCAGTAAAATCAGAAACTCTTCTCCGCCAATCCGGGCAAGCACGTCCGTATCGCGAAGACGGCTGCGAAGGAATTCTGCCACTTCGATCAGCGCTGCGTCACCGGCGGCATGACCATAGGCATCGTTCAGTTGCTTGAAGTGGTCAAGATCCAGCAGGACCAGCGAAAAATCTTCCCGGTAACGTCGATAGTGCGCAAGCTCCCGATCGAGCGCCGGAGCCAGGCCCCTGCGGTTATATACATTGGTCAGCTCATCCACCACAATCTGCTGCTGCAGCTCAGACTCAAGCCGCGAATTCATCATCCAGATAACGGCCAATGGCAAGAGGGACACGTTGACGATATAAGCAACGGCGCTGATGAAGACCAGCGTTGGGAAAGTCGAATCGGGCTGCAGGTGCATTCCGAAAGCCACCCAGGCCCGCGCAAACTCGAGCACCGCAAAGGGGACAAGAAACATGCTCATCAACACTCGCGGTGCGCGTGTTGAACGTTCACTGCCAGACAGCAGGATTGCCGGCGTGATCGTGCATTCTATCGCAATCATCAGGTCGCCCAGTGAATCGCTCCAAACCGGATTCTGATTGCCGCTCAAGACGACGAAAATCGGCAGGGACAAAAGCAAAAACCCGCACGAAACCCAAATCGCCAGCTTTGCGCGTCGCTCAAAGTGTACAAATGCCACGTTCAGCAGCGCGTACGAAAACGGAAACGTTATCGGCTCAATCGCATGGCGAATGAGGTTGGGGAGATGTCCGGGATAGAGATCGATGATCGATCCGGCACAATTGGCCAGAAAACTGTATAGGATCCAGCGCCTGGT
>Ga0302187_10005550_pt1 | contig 9949 bp, 6 predicted proteins | sample II_Bog_E1_3_FD_202120 | JGI IMG/M metagenome (GOLD analysis project Ga0302187, IMG submission 202120) | Peat permafrost microbial communities from Stordalen Mire near Abisko, Sweden - II_Bog_E1_3 | ecosystem: Environmental > Terrestrial > Soil > Wetlands > Peat | place: Sweden: Abisko, Stordalen...
CGTGATGCTTACCCTGCGCGATCTTTTTGAAGCTTCAACTGTTGAAGACCTGGCGGCGCACATCGAGGAGCTGATCCGCGAAGAGATCGATGCCATGAGTGAGGAAGACGCCTTGCGCATGACTTCGGGTGACGCCGAATGATGAGCGCGAGGCAGTCCGCTCGAAAGAAAGAGGCCGAGTACAGCCTTTTTCAGCAGCTCAAGCCTGAGGTAATGGCTAATCCATACCCGTTGTATCGCAAGCTGCGGGAGTTCGAGCCGGTGCATTGGGACCCGTTTATGCATAGCTGGGTGGTTACGAGCTATGCGGAGTGTGTGACTGTGCTTTCGAAGTACAAGGCTGCGCGAACGCCGACTCCGGAGTATCTGGAGTCGATGGGGCTTTCTGTCCTGGCTCCTTATGCGGCGATGATGCTGAAGCAGATTATGTTTCAGGATCCTCCCGTCCACGCGAGTATGCGGGCGATGTGTGCGATCGCGTTTACTCCAAAGCGCATAGAAGGCCTGCGCCAAAGCGCGGAAGCGATGGCCAATGGATTGATCGATCGCGTCGTCGAGCGCGGTGGAAGAATGGACGTGGTTGCGGATTTTGCGGTGCCGTTTCCGTCCCTGTTTCTCACCGCGATGATGGGACTGCCGGCTTCCGATTCCGCTCAATTGAAACGATGGGCCGCCGATGTTGCCGAGCTCATTGGGAACTTTGAGCACGATCCCGATCGCATTCAGAAGCTTGTGGCGAGCCTGGAGCAACTGAGGTTGTACCTGACCGAAAAGGTCATCGAGCAACGAGCGAGGCCTTGTGACGGCGTTCTTTCTGCGTTGCTTGCCGCAGAGATTGACGGTGTCCGTCTCTCAGAAGCAGAGATTGTTGCCAACGCGGTTCTCATCTGTTCCGGCGCTCTGGAAGAGCCGGTAAATCTTGTTAGCTGCGGTATGTTCTCGTTATTGCAACGGCCGGAAGCCCTGGCGCAGTTGAGGGAGCATCCTGAGATCGTTCCAACAGCTGTTGAGGAGTTGCTGCGTTTTGAGTCGCCAACCCAGCACACGGGACGCCTGGCGCCCGAGGACGTGGTTCTGGGCGGAAAGCAGATCCGCAAGGGCGACCTGGTAACGGCAGTGATTGCCGCGGCAAACCGCGATCCGTTGAAATTCAAAGAGCCGGACCGGCTTGACCTAACCAGAACGGACAACCGGCATCTGGCCTTTGGATGGGCTTCGCACTACTGCCTTGGTGCACCGCTGGCGCGGATGACCGGACAGGCCGCGTTTACGGTGTTGCTCCGACGCCTTCCTTCACTTACGTTGATCACGAAGGAACCGCAGTGGCGCGGGATGGCGGCGCTGCGTGGGATTGTTTCGCTCGAAGTCGAATTTGACGCAAAGCTGGCCGGAACTGTGCAAGCGGAGCAGGCCTATGTCCAATAACGCGGGCCCGCGTGCGGAAACGATGTCGGACGCTAAGCGCGCCCTGATGGCGCAGCGTCTGAAAGGGATCTCACTTGCGAAGCAGGAAGAAGGCCAGATAAAGCCATGCGGTGCCGGGGATCGCTTCCCAATCTCGGTGGACCAGTACCGCATCTGGCTGCATGCCTCCATGCATCCGGAGATGGCGACCTATAACGAGCCGATCACGATTCAATATCGTGGCGAGCTCGATGCTGCTCTCCTCAAAGAAAGCCTCAATTACTTTCTTCGCCGGCATGATGCGTGGCGCACGGCGTTCGTGATGGAGAACGACGAGGTGTTTCAGGTCGTTCAATCGGTGGTGAAGGTCGAGCTTGAACTGTTCGATCTGAGTGATCTTCCGGAAGACGAACGCGAAGCAGAGTCGCTGAGCCTTGCGACGGAGCAGGCGCTTTCTCCTATCGATCTCACGCGGGCGCCGCTGTTTCGTGCCTTGGTGGTTCGTGTTGCACCCGACGACTACCGCCTGCACATGGTGCTCCATCACATTGTGTTCGATGGGCTCTCTATCCAGGAAACATTTATTCCCGAGCTTGCGGCGATCTACGCTGCTTTGAAAGCGGGAGACAAACCCTCGCTGCCTGCGCGAACGCTGCACTATTGCGACTACGCAGCGTGGCGGCAGGAGCAAGTTTCCCTGCCCGCGATGGAACGTCACGTTGCGTACTGGCAGAAAGAGCTTGAGGGCGATCTGCCGGTGCTCCGGCTTCCGACGGACCGGCCTCGACCGGCGGTCATCAGTCAGCGCGGCGATATCGAAACGTACGCTATATCTCGTGAGCTGACGGATGCGCTGCGGGAACTGAGCCGGTCTAGCGGCGTTACGCTCTACATGACGATGCTTGCGGCGTTCCAGGTGCTGTTGTTTCGCTATAGCGGGCAGGAGGACGTAATCGTCGGCGGGGGAGCCGACGGGCGCAGGAGACCCGAGCTGCGCGGGATGATGGGTTACATCCTGGATACGTTTGCAGTGCGCACGCATCCCACGGGCAAACAAACGTTCTCTGCGTTCCTGCAAGAGGTGAAGCAATCCGTGCTTGGAGCGCTGGGCGCCGCGGAGGTTCCATTCGACCGCGTCGTTCAGGCCGTAGGCATCAAGCGCAATTTGAGCCATCATCCGATCTTCCAAACGTTCTTCTCATTTCTGGCGAGCGGCGGAAAACTGCCAGCTGGATGGGAGATAAAGCCGAAGACGGTAAACGGCGGCGCAACGAAGTTCGACATCTATCTTGAAGTGGAGGAGCTGGCGACGCACACATCCGTGTGCTGCATCTACAGTACCGATCTCTTCGATTCCGACACGATCCGGCGGATGTTCGGACATTGGACCACGCTGCTGCAGGCGGTATGCGATACGCCGGAGCGTGCCCTCGCCGATCTTCCGGTGCTGACCGCTGAAGAGCAGGAGCTGATGCTCGTTCGGTGGAACAAGCAGGCGGTGGATGTTCCAGCGACTACGATGCACGGCCTTGTCGAAAATCAGGCGCAGCGCACGCCGAACGATATTGCCGTCAAATTCGAAGACGTAACGTGGACGTATGCAGAGCTGGACCGGCAGGCGGAGAGGCTCGCAACGCACCTGCGCCACGCCGGCGCCGGACCGAAAACCTTGATAGCCATCTGCATCGACCGCTCGGAGATGCTGCTTGCAGGACTGCTTGCGATTCTGAAAACGGGTGCGGCCTATCTGCCGCTTGACCCAGGAACGCCGCACTCCCGCATCGCGCTGTGTCTGGAAGATGCTCAGCCTGCGATTGTGATGACACAAAGTTCCGTGGTGAGCGATCTGCCGGACGTCGGGGCAAGGGTCCTTCTGATGGAAGACCTTGTTGCTGCTGATTCGATCCCTGGTAAGCATGGCGAAGCGACGAACGATCTGGCCGGGCCTGAGGATACGGCGTACATCATCCATACTTCCGGTAGCACAGGGCGCCCCAAGGCCGTGGAGCTTTGCCATGGCGCCGTCGTGAATTTGCTGCTATCCATGCAGCGCGAGCCGGGCTTCAAGGCTACCGACACACTGGTTGCGGTGACGACTGTGTCGTTCGACATCGCTGTGCTCGAGTTGTTCCTTCCGCTCATCACAGGTGGACAGGTTGTTATCGCAAGCCGCAGCGCTGCATCGGACCCCTACAGGCTGGCAGCGTTGATGGAGACCGCGGGCTGCACGGTGATGCAGGCAACACCGGCAACATGGCGGGCCTTGATGGCGATTGACTGGCAGGGCCGGCCGGGAATGAAGGTGCTCTGCGGTGGCGAAGCGCTTACGCGGGATCTCGCCGACAAGCTGCTGGTGCGAAAGGCCGAGCTATGGAATGTCTACGGTCCTACCGAAACGACGATCTGGTCGACGGTGAGGCGCGTGCTGCCTATTGGCGGTGCAGTTCCCGTCGGCCGGCCAATTGCGAACACGACGACGTACATCCTGGATGGCAACGAGCAGCCGGTTCCCATCGGGGTGGCCGGTGAGTTGTACATCGGTGGCATGGGATTGGCGAAGGGCTATCGCGGCCAGCCTGAGTTGACCGCGCAAAAATTTGTGTGGCCTGCGATTACGAAGGGCGAGCGGGTTTACCGTACCGGCGACTATGCCGTGTATCGAGCCGACGGAACGATTGAATGCCAGGGACGAGCCGATAACCAGGTGAAGATTCGCGGACACCGGATTGAGCTTGAAGAAGTAGAGCTGCACCTCAATGCGCATCCGCAAATTGCGTCGGCCGCTGCAAGGATCTGGGAGGACCAGGTTGGAGGGAACCGCTTGAGTGCTTACTTTGTCGCCAAGGATGGCATGGCGCCGGGCATTGCGCAGATACGCGACTTCCTACGCGACCGCTTGCCGGAGTACATGATTCCTTCGGACTTCACGCTTCTTGAAACGATGCCACTGACCCCGAATGGCAAGATGGACCGCAAGGCATTGCCCGCCCCGAATGATCCAACGGCAGCGCGATCGGCCTCGGAGCAGAGCCTAAGCGAGGAAGAGCAGAAGCTCGCGAAGATCTGGCAGGACGTGCTCGGTGTGAAGTCGGTTGGGAAAGAGGATAGCTTCTTCGATCTCGGGGGGCACTCGCTTCTGTTGGTCATTCTCTTCGCGCGCATCAATAAAGAGTTCACATCCAACCTTCCGATTACGACGATTTTTGATGCTCAAACCCTGTCAGCGCTGGCAAAAGTGCTGAAGGAAAAGATTCGCATCTCCTCGCTGGTTCCGGTTCAGATGGCGGGCAACAAGCCGCCGCTGTTCATGGCACATTCCTACTTGCTGTATCACGGGCTATCCAGCGCGCTTGGGACCGATCAGCCGTTCTACGGCTTGCGGGAGCTGGAGCAGGATGGTGATCTCTCGATTGAAGAACGGGCCCGGTGTTACGTCGCGGACATGCGCAGAGTTCAACCGCGCGGCCCATACAGGGTCGCTGGGTGGTGTGCTGCAGGACCATTGGCCGTGGAGATTTCCCGCCAGTTGCTGCTGGCCGGCGATGAAGTAGCCATGTTGCTACTTTTTGATTCATGGCTCCCTGGATATCCGGAAAGCCTTGCGAAGGTCGAAAGAAGCAAGTCGATTACGAAGGTGATCAAGGGCAAGATTGCGGGTTTCAAAACTCGCTTCTCCGGGATGACCGCGACGCAGCGGGTAGAGCATGTGTGGCATATCATCCGGCGGCGGATCAAGCAGAGCCGCGATGATTTCTACATTCGGCACTGGGCGCAAACGAACGGCCTTTCCCAGAAGCTGGGGATTCCGCTTCCGCAGTTTATGCACAACACAACCCTCCAAACCTTTGCGGCAATGAGAGAGTTTCGAGCGGAGAGCATGGCGGTGCGGATAACGCTTCTCCGCGCTACCGAGTCTGTACGATTTGAAGGGGCGACCCTGACCTGTGGTTGGGAGGCCGTTGCCTCGTCCGGAATCGATGTGTTGTGGGCGCCGGGCGATCACGAGACGATGTTCCGCGGGGCAAACCTGCAGGTAACAGCTCAACTGGTCAGGCAGTCGCTGGCGGCGATCGAAACGGAGAATGCCGCAAAACCAGCGAGCAGGGCACAACAGCGGCGGGAGATGAGACAGGCAGCTCAATCTCAGCAACTGGTCGGTAGCGGAGCGCTCGATAAATGAGCGGCGCGCAGTCGCGCACTGTTCCTCGTGGTTTCGAACGTATACTGGACGCATCGTGAATCCCCTGGCGTTCCACAATCAACAATTCGACGCATCCATCATCATCATCTCGTTCAATACGAAGGTGATTTTGAAGGAGTGCCTGGAGTCGGTGATTCGCGAGTCGGTCAATCTGCGGGTTGAGATTTTCGTCGTCGATAATCATTCGGCGGACGGGTCCGCGGAGATGGTGGAGCAGGAGTTTCCTGATGTTCGTCTGATCCGCAGCGATGTCAACCTTGGCTTTGGCGCCGCGAATAACGTTGCCCTGGAGCAGGCGCGCGGACGATACTTCGTCCTGCTGAACTCTGACGCATTCTTTCAGCCTTCCGCACTCGAGCTTGCAATCCAGCATATGGATGCCACGGTGGATTGCGGCCTCGGCGGCGGCTTGCTCGTGGGACGCGACGGCAGCTGGCAGCCGTCAGCGCGGTCGTTCCATTCCCTGCTTGGAGACTTCCTTGTGCTCACCGGGCTGGCGGCGAAGTTTCCGAAGTCGAAGTTTTTTGGAGGCTTCGATCGCACATGGGCTGATGTGAAAGAGCCTGCCTCCGTGGATTGGGTTCCGGGCGCATTCTCGATCATCCGGCCCAGGGCTCTTGTGAAGTCCGGCATCTTCGATCCTGCGTTCTTCCTGTACTACGAAGAAGTCGATCTCTGTGTCCGCATCAAGCAGGCTGGCTACAGCATCTGGTACTGGCCCGATATCGTAGTCGTCCACATCGGCGGAGAGTCGTCGCGTCAGTTGAAGACGCTTGAGTTCTCGTCGCAAGCGGCGCAGGTCGTCATGTGGAGAATGCGCAGCACGCTGCTGTACTACCGCAAACATCACGGCGTGCAGGCTTACTTCGCGAAGGCGCTTGAGAACACATTGGCGCGTGCCACGGTGCTGCGGAACAAGCTGAGCAGCAGTCCCGCAAGGAAAGAGCGCGGAAAGCGGTACAGCACTCTGATCGCGCTGATGAACCAGGCCTGGAAGGACACGCGCGGAGGACGGGTTTCCCCGCCAAGACCATGGTGAATCAGAAGCCTGCCGGCAGCTACTGGCTGAAGTCGATTCTGTTGTTGCCCATCCGCGCATGGCTGTCCATCACGTCAAAGTTGCAAAAGTCCTTCCGCCGGCTTTACTCGCATGCTTCTCTTGAAAGCCAACTGTCTACAAAATTGCCAAAGTCTGTTGTAGTCCTGGGGAAGATGTTCGTCGATGGAACTGGCGCTGTCGAGTTTGGAGAAGCGTGTTATCTCTATCCGGATTTGCATCTTGAGACTCGCGACGGTGCCAAGATCCGTATTGGTGATGGAGTAGTCATATCGCGAGGCTCTCACCTGGTGGCCATGTCTGGCATCACCATTGGTCGCGGAACGATGATTGGCGAGTATACGAGCCTTCGAGACGCGAATCACCAGAGGGACGCGAACGTTCCGCTTCGTGACGCTGGCCATACAGCAAAGCCAATCGTGATCGGCAGCGAAGTCTGGATTGGGCGAGGCGTCACGGTGCTTGGTGGTGTCACCATCGGCGATGGCGCTACGGTCGGGGCAAATGCTGTTGTTACGCGCGATGTGTTGCCGCATACGACCGTGGGTGGAGTTCCGGCCAAGCTGCTGCAGCGAAGACCAAGCCAGGACAACGAAGCTCCGCGCTGAGGCTTGCGAAACGGGACCAGCAGCGGTATTGATCGTGTGGAGTAGATTCTATATAGTCAACGTACCGCGGAACTGCACCCTGCCTTGATCGTTATCAACCAGGAAAGCGATAGCGAATCGGCAATCGCCATCGGCATCATTCAAGCGTCGTTGTTAGCCATACATTCGACTGAGACCCGTGTGAACCTTCTTATCGTTGATGACGATTCGGCAACAAAAGCTCTGATGCAGGTCTGGCTCCAAAGCTCAGGTCATGCGGTCACCTGTCTCGGCAGTGAGCATGTAACGGCCTCGACCTTCAGCGACACCAACTACGATATCGTTCTGTGCAACTGGAATCTCACGTCGATGAACGGCGCGGACTTGTGCCATCTCGTCCGTCAGGACCCGTCGTATCACTACGTGATTGTGTACTCCTCCGATGGCCGGGAACTGGACTTTGAGGAGTGTACGGCTGCGGGAGCCGACGATATCCTGAGTCCGCCGCTGAACTCTCCGCAGTTGCAGGTGCGCATCCTTGCCGCGGAGCGCACAATCAATCTGCAGCAGGCCTTCGCGGAACAGAACGCCGCGCACAAGGCGTTGAACGAAAAACTCGACCTCGCGTACCAGGCGCTGTACGCGGAACTCCAGGCTGCGTCGGAGTTGCAGTTGAGCCTGTTGCCTACCGTTTCGGACGTGCATCCGAACTACAGCCTGGACTGGCTGGTGTTGCCGAGCAGCTTTCTCGCCGGCGACAATCTCAACTACTTCATCATGCAGGAGCGGTATCTCATCTTTTACCACCTGGATGTGGCAGGGCACGGCATTCCTTCGGCGCTGCTTTCGGTTACGCTGAATCAGCTTCTTTCGCCGCAACCGGGAAGCCCAATGGTTCGCTTCGATCCTCAGTTGGAGTTGAAGCGGATCGTTCCGCCGGTTGAGGTCGTGAGCGAGTTGAACCGGCGTTTTCAGCCGCAGGGCGATGGCTACTTCACGATGATCTATGCGGTACTGGACACGGAGACGCATGAGATCCGGCTATGCCAGGCAGGACATCCGAGCCCCATCAAAATTGCCGCCGACGGAGAGATTTCAGAGATCGGCGATGGCGGTTTCCCCGTTGGTCTGTGGCCGGATATGACCTACGAAGAGACCCGGACAAACCTTATGCCGGGGGACCGGCTTGTGTTGTATTCGGACGGAGTCATTGCCTGTCTGAATGACCAACAAGTGCCATACTCCCTGGACCAAATGAAGGCTATCATTGGTAGCCAGAGCGGAAAGCCACTCAAAGATGTGCTGCAAGCCGTACAGGCAGACCTTGAACAATGGAATCAAGGCAAAGATTTTCCCGATGACATTTCTCTTTTGATTGTTGAATGTAAGGCGTGACTTTTCAGCTGCGGGAAGGTTTCACAGTGTCAGGAGAAGGCAAATTGGCGATATCACTAGAGATCGAGAGCCGGCTGGACCAGGTTCGTCTTATCCGTGCAGCCATGGCGGGCATTCTCGATCACATGAAGGTGATTGAAGCCGACATTCTTTCGCTCGAACTTGCCGTAACCGAAATCGTGAATAACGCCGTGGAGCACGGCTACGCCGGCGCGGAGCACGAACAGATCAAGGTCCAGATTGAGGTTCGCGGATCGGTGGTTCGGGTGGAGATCATCGATCACGCAAAGCCGTTTCCAGAAGATGAGCGCTATCGCATCGTGGAAGACCTGCCGCCGCTGGAAGATCCGGATGAGGAGTGGTCGCCACGCGGCCACGGACTGCAGATTGTGCGGCAGATCGTCGATTCCCTGGTGCTGGAGTGCCGCGCATCACAGAATGTGCTCACGCTTTCCAAGAACGTGGGCATACGCCCCGAGTAGGCGTATCTGTCGACTATCCGGCAGAGCTCGCGCCTTGCTTGCGCATGGGCACGATGAGCCGCCCGAAGTATCTCAAGGCAAGCATGAAGTCGTGCGATAGGCTTTGCTGCACGCTGTAATAGGCGTCCGCGAGGTAGAGCTGCATCTCATCGCTGACATCCGTGGACGTTGTGCCTGCCTCGGTGATCAGGCCGCTCTTGCCGCGAAGGTAAATCGCGCGCCAGTCTTCCGGCAGCGCTTCTACCTCCTTGATGGTTCGCGGCGGCATGCCGACAAGGTTCATCTTGCCGGAGGCGACGGCAAAAAGTCCCGGCAGAAACTGACGCAGAAATGCCGACCAGCCTGCGGACCGCGGAACCGACCACGCATCTGCGCCGACGCACAACAGCGGACAGGTTGAAAGTGGGCCGGGTTTATCGTCCACCGGCAACTCCACGATCTCAATCGTTTTGAACGGGACGCCGCGGATCAGCCAACAGATCGCCGAAATCAGCAAGATGGGCAGAAAGATCATCAGCAGCACCAATGCGAAGATCGACTGAACCGCCGTGCCGATCATGGTGCGACGGTTCGGGCGCTCGAGCCGCCCGAGTAGAAAGTTCTCCGAGATATCGACGCTGGCGTCCAGACGCACATTGACCAGCAGATTGTGCGCGACGATGGCCTTATGCACTTCGAGCGCCTCACCCACATAGCTGCCTTCGAAGATGAGCGAGTTGTCGATCACCGTATTGGTATCGACGATGCAATCGGCGCCGACAACGGCGTACGGCCCGATCTTGACGCCCTTGCTCAGACGAGTGTTGGTTCCAATATAGAGCGG
>Ga0302187_10005570_pt1 | contig 9927 bp, 9 predicted proteins | sample II_Bog_E1_3_FD_202120 | JGI IMG/M metagenome (GOLD analysis project Ga0302187, IMG submission 202120) | Peat permafrost microbial communities from Stordalen Mire near Abisko, Sweden - II_Bog_E1_3 | ecosystem: Environmental > Terrestrial > Soil > Wetlands > Peat | place: Sweden: Abisko, Stordalen...
TGCCGGATGAACATAGATGAACTGCCCCTGCAACCCGAGCGCGGTATAGGCGCCGGTCTCGTCGAGCTTCCAGATCTGAAAGCCATAGCCTGACCGCGCAAACGGGCTGGTTACGGCGGCAGGCGGCGGCAGCGCGCCCGGATCGGCATTGGGGATCATGGTCGTCGCCTGGCGCACCCAGTCGGCAGGAACGATCTGATGCCCGTTGAAGCGCCCTTGATCGAGCATCATTTCGCCAAGGCGCGCAAAGTCGCGCAATGTCGCGTTATAGCCCATGCCGTTCAGTTCGCGGCCCACCCCGGGCGCGCCATCGGCCAGCCAGAAGCCATAGGATTCCATGCCCATCGGCTGCCACAGATATTGCGCGGTGAAATCCGCGAGCGGCTTTTTGGTCGCGCGTTCGAGCACCCAGCCGAGCACCGAGGTGTCGAGCGTCGAATAATTGAAATGGCTGCCCGGCGCCCGTTTGCGCCCCAGACGCGGCGCCATATCGGCAAAGCGTTCCTTGTTGGACGCTATCGCATTGAGGAAAATCTGCGCCGCGATGCTCGGCTTGGCGCCGAAATCATAGCGTTCTTCGTAATCGACGCCCGATCGCATTTCCAGCAATTGGCGGATGGTCACCCCGTCATAGCCCGACCCCTTCAGTTCCGGGACATAAAGCACGGCGGGATCGTCGATCGAATGGATCGCGCCTTGCCCGACCGCAATGCCGACGAGCATCGAGGTGATCGTCTTGGCCATCGAGAACGAGATGTAATGCGTGCCCGCGTCGGTATTGTTGCGATAGCTTTCGTGCAGAATTTTCCCGTCGCGCATGACCAGAAAGGCCGAAGTATAGGTGCGGTCTTCCCATTGATCCTCGGTCATCCGCTTGCCGCCGATCACCGCTTCGGGCAGCGCGGCGTCGGCGTGGGCGAGCGGCGCCACCGGTCCCGAACGCGGCACCGGGCGGGTCTGGAACAACTGATCCATGTTGTGGAAGGTCAACATGTTTTCCGGCGCTTCCAGCATGTGCTTGCGCGCCTCCAGCAAGGCCGGGGGAACGCTGCCGTCGGGCAGAACATGGCTGGGCGCGGTCTGCGCCGCGACGGGAAAGGCAAGTGCGAGCGAACAGGCCAGAGCTGTCTTGCGGAACAAAGTCATAAGTCTGGGCAACCTTGTACGAATAAGAGTGTAACGGGCACAGTTCACTGGCGGAGCAGGAGCGTCATGCCAAAGGTGCGCGGACGCAGCATGATGTCCTGATACGAACCGACGCCGACCACGCTGATATATCGCGACAGAATCGGGTGCGAATTGGTCAGGTTGTCGACAAACAGCGACAGGTCCATCACATCGTGGCGCCAGCCGAGACGCAAGCTGGCGAAATGCAGCGCCTGTGTGCGGATTGCGCCGGGGTCCGCAGAGCCGGATACGCCATCGGTGACCGTCGTGGTCGGCCCGGTACTCTTGTACTGATAATCGCCGCGCAAATAGGCCGATCCCGATCCCAACGGGGTTTCATAATCGCCGCCGACAGTCGCGGTCCACGGATGGGTTTCGAGATGGTCGGCGGTTATCGCAAGCGGAAGCGCGGCCGCGCCAAGCACGATATTCTGGGTAAAGTGTGCGTTGGTATAGCTGACCGAGCCATCGAGCGAGAGCCCCCTGGCCAGCCGCACCGTGCCCTGCAGATCAAATCCCTGGCTGCGCGCCTTGCCCAGATTGTCGGTAAACTGCGCGCCGCAATGCTGCAGATTGACGTTTTGCTGGATATTGTTCCAATCGACCCGGAACGCGCTGGCGGCAAACGTCACCGCGCGGCCCACCCGCCCCTTGGCGCCTGCTTCGTAGCTCCACAGACTGTCGGACTTATAACTACCCGGCACGTCGCTATAGCCAAATGCCTGCAGATCCTTGCCGCACTGCGACAGTGGCACGGGGGCATTGGTGCCGCCGATGCGATAGCCCTTCGAGGCTGTCACATAGAGCAGCAGCGAAGGCGTGCTCTGCCAGTTGAGCGCAAATTTCGGTGTGACCGGCGTTTCGCTGACCGATTGCGGGGCCTGCAGCTCAGTGCCCGAAACCGGCCCCTGGAACAGCGAATTGCCCTCGAACCGGGTGCGCGCCACCCGGACGCCCGCCGTGGCCTTCAATGTCGGCGTGATCGCGAAAGTCGCATCGCCAAACCCGGCGATCTGTTGATCGGCACCGCGACCGGCACCCGACAGCGAATAGACCCCATTGACCAACCCGGTGCCAAAAACGACTTCTGGCGGCGCACCGCCGAACATCTCGGCAAAATTCGGATCATAGACATTTTCCGAAAAATGCTGGACCGATTTTGAGAAGAACACGCCCAGCACCCATGACAGGCGCGCATCACGATTGTTTGATTGCAGACGCATTTCTTCCGTAAATGTGCGCTGCGAATTGGTCATATAGGCCAAAGAGTTGTAGTCCGGCGCGACCCACGGCGTGCCGTCGAACACAGCGGGCCACAGCGTCGAATAATCGATCTGCGCGTTCTGGTCGCGGATGTAGTACGAAGTGTTGTTGATCAACTGCGCCGCGCCGAAATCGTAGGCGACGTTGAGCGCGGGCAGCAGGAAACGGTCATGATCGGGCGAGGCATTGGGCTGTCCGCTGATGAAGCGGTTGTTCGACGGCGAGGACAGTTGCTCCCAGGCGTTGTCGCTGTCGTTGATCGTCTTGCGTTGGTAAAACAGCGACGGGGTAATCGTCAGACCATCGACCGGCACCCATTTCAGCGCGACGCGCCCGACCTGGGTGTCGCTGAAATTGACATTCTTGAACAACGGCTGATTGGCCAGCATGGGATTGGCGTTCTGCCGATCGACCCAGCCGCCGTCGTGGCGATCCCACAGGCTGGCCGCAAAGCCGAGCTTGCCCGGAATCAGCGGACCGGTAATCGATACGCCGAATTCGCCCGAAGCCGCGCCGCCTTCGGTCGCCGAAACCTCGCCGCGTGCATAGATGTGCACGGCATCGAGGCTGGGCTGGGTGGTGATGAAACGCACCGTGCCGCCTTCGGACCCCGCGCCGAACAGCGTGCCTTGCGGCCCGCGCAGCACTTCGACACGCGCGAGGTCAAAGACCGCCGGAAAGGCATTGGTGGTCGAATAGCCGACGACGCGGCTCTGAATCGGGGTATCGTCGATATAGACCCCGGTGGTCGCCGCGCCGACGGTGGAACTGACCCCGCGAATGGCGATATTGGTCTGGTTGCCAAATCCGCTCGGGTCAAACTGGATGCCCGGCGTCTGGCGCACCACACCGCTGATGTCCTTGATCCCGCGACTGTCGAGCGAAGCCTGGCTGAGCGCGGTAATCGAGACCGGCACTTTGCTGAGCGATTCGGCGCGCCGCGTCGCGGTCACGACGATTTCACCAGGCGCCGCAGCGTCCTTGGCAACAGTCGCATCTTCGGCAAATGCGGGCGTGATCAGGCCCAGCGCGAGAGCGAAAGCCCCCGATGTCGCGGCCAGTGCAACGGCGTGCTTGGTCATGGCTTCCCTCATGGTTTTGCCGTTTGCCGCGCGGACGCACGACGAATCGGCGATTTTCCCCTCGGCCGAGCTGCGGTCTTTTGCAGGCGCTCACGGGGAACACCCGCGCCGGTTCCGGCGTGGTTTGCCATGGATGCATCATGCGGGGGGCACGCGCGCCCCCCAAATGGTATATGCTATACCAAAATAAATGCGATCAGGCCGGTTCCCCGGCGACCGACAGACAGATGCGGCGCACCAGTTCGGACTGGCGCCCCGCGCCGGTCTTGGCCAGAACGCGCTTCAGGTGTTGCCGCGCCGTGCCCTCGGCAACGCCGCGCGCCGCAGCAAATTCGCTGACACTCATGCCTCCGGCCAGGTTTGCAGCAAGCGCCGCCTCGGTCAAAGTCAGGCCAAAGAGCCGCGCGATGTCGTGGGCATCATAGCGCACCGCACAATCGGGCCGCGTCATCACCAGCAGGACAAGGTCACGCGACAAGGCGAACTGCCCCGGCGCAGGCGCGGGGCGACGGGCGCGCAAATGCAACACCGGGCCACGATCGCCGCCGATCGCACGCACAGCGCGGTCCGCCCGGCCTTCGACCAGTGCCGCAAGCGATTCCTGATCCTCGCGCGCGGCGCAGGCCAAATGACCATCGCGCAAGCGCAGCTCCACGCCCGCGCCCAACAGACGCCGCGCATCGGCATTCATCCAGTGTACGCGCAAGCGGCGATCGCAAGCGACCATCGCGGTCAGCCCGGCCTGTTCGACCAGCAGGCGCCGCGCGTCGGCCTCAGCCAGGCGCATCCATAGCCGCACCGCCTGGCTGAAATGGGGCGCCATCGCCTCCAGCAAGTGGCGGTCGTCCGATCCCATGTCGCGCCCGTCATCGGCTGCACGGTGAAAGATCAGGGTAAAGTGGCGATCCTCGTCGAGTTGCTGGCTGATCCAGAATGCGGGGCCCAGGCCGCAGCGTGCCAGTCCGTCGCGCAAAACATGGCGATCCCGAGTGCTGTAATCGCACCATCGCTGGTCGCTGTCGATCTCCAGAGCCTGCGGCGGGCCTTGCGGTCGGCGAAAGCGGGGGTTGGCGGGCGTGTTGGCCCAGGAATCATGGAGTGCGCCATTGCGTTCCGACACGCTGTCGCGCGTTTCCCACAAAGGCCGGAGATCGTCACGCGAGGGGACCAGCAATTGCGCCGCCACGCCTTCGACGCCAAGCCGCTGACGCAAGAGATCCATCAATTCGACCCAGCGGGTCTTGTCATCCACCGCTCCGTAGAGCGTGGCGATCACCTGATCATCAAGCGTAGTCATGGCCTCCTGCCGATCCGCACCATGCGACCGCGAACGACAGGATACCGCATCCATCAGGATCGGCAAGCAGCGCCTGCCGAACCGGAACGGCATCGGGTAGCGCGCTGTTCCATCGCGGCGGCGCATCACGTCGCGCGGACCATCCGGATCAGCAAACGGTCAAGCGACCAGGCTCCGCCGCCCCGCGCGATCAGCGGCAAAAGCAATCCGGCCCAGGACAAATGCGTCGGCCAGGCTTCGGGATAGACGAACAGCTCGATCACGCTCGTCATGCCGAGCAAGGCCAACGCGGCAGGGCGCGTAGCGAGGCCGAGCACCAGCAGGATCGGAAAGAGATGTTCGGAACAGGTCGCGACAAGTGCCGCCAGATGCGGCGGGACGAACGGCAGTCGATAATCGGTTTCGAACAGATAATAGGCGCTGTCGGTAATGTGCAGCAATCCGGTCACTTTGGTACGGCCGGACAGGAAAAAGATCGCGGCAATGCCGCACCGCGCCACCAGCGCCAGCAAGGCATCGGGCAGCAAGCGGCGGGCCAGCGCCGCCGCATTGTCGTAGAGAGCAATCATGAGGCAAAGCCTTGTTCAAGCGATGACGGCGCAGCCACGGTCATCTGGTGCGCGCAGTCAGCGATCCGTTGCCTTTGGGCGTCTTGATCGCGGTGCATGTGCCCGCCTTGACCAGTTTCCACGAATTGCCCTGATAATCGGCTTTCTGCGTGCCCGCGCAGCTCGTGCCGGCACCGGCGGCGCAATCGTTCTGCCCGGCGCGGGCAATGCCGTAGCATTTTTCCATCGCGGGCCTCGCGTCGACGGCATGGGCGGCGGCGGCATGGGCGGCGGCGGCATGGGCGTCGGCGGCATGGGCAGCTCCGGCGGCGAGGCCGAGCGCGATACTGGCCGCAAAGGCGGCGGGGGCAAGTTTCATCGGCAATCTCCATGGACAGGAATCAAGAACGGGCAGGTCGCCCTCCTTGCCAGGCCCTTTCGCACGCACCGCCCGATCGGTTACAAGCAGCGCATGGATCATGCGGCGACACACTTTCGTTGCGCTGCATGTAACCGGCGCGCATTCCCCGACGAATGGGGTCATGCCGCACCGGCACAATGAGGAGTACCGTCCGATGACCAAGCCCGTTTCTCACTTCGCCCCTTCTGCCCTTGCTCTGGCCAGCCAGGCCGCACTGCTCGCCGCCGCGCTGGTCGCGCTGCCTGCCCCGGCCCAGGCCGACGCGCCCAAGGCCGCCAAGGTCGTGCATTGCTATGGCGTCAACAGCTGCAAGGGCACGTCCGATTGCGCCACCGCCAAGAACAGCTGCAAGGGCCAGAACAGTTGCAAGGGCCAGGGTTTCAAGGCCGAAAGCAAGGATCAGTGCGCGGCCCAGGGCGGCAGCCTGACCGAACCCAAGTAAGCCGATGACGGTCGCGCTGCCCGGCGCGGCCGTCCCCGCCTCCCCGCCGATTGGAGCCGACATGAGCAATCCGCTTTCCGGATTTGGCCTAGGCATGCGCCGACCGCATTATGCACAGTATGTCGCAGGCGAGGCCCCGATCGACTTTGTCGAAGTCATTTCCGAAAACTTCATGATCCCCGGCGGGCGCCCGATCGACACCTTGACCCGCGCCAGAGCACATTACCCGGTGGCGCTGCATGGCGTGTCGTTGTCGGTCGGATCGGCTGATGGACCGCGCGGCGATTATCTGGACCGGCTCAAGGCGCTGGTCGACCGGATCGAACCGGCGGTGGTATCCGACCATTTGTGCTGGACCGGGATCGGCGCGTTCAATTCGCACGACCTCTTGCCCGTGCCTTTGACCGATGAAGCGCTCGATGTCGTGTGTCGGGCGATCGATCAGGCGCAGACGCATCTCAAGCGCCGCATGCTGTTCGAAAACCCGTCGAGCTATATCGCCTTTCCCGGAACGATGCCGGAGTGGCATTTCCTGAGCGAAATGGTCCGCCGCACCGGCTGCGGCCTGCTGCTCGATGTCAACAATGTCTTTGTCAGCGCGACCAACCACGGGCTCGATCCGCTGGCCTGGCTCGACGGGTTGCCCTTGCACGCGGTCGGGCAAATCCATCTGGCCGGACACAGCCGGGGCGAGCACGGCCTGATCGACACGCACGATGCCGCCGTCGATCCGGCCGTCTGGGCGCTCTATGCCGAAACGATCCGCCGCACCGGCCCTGTCGCCACGATGATCGAACGCGACGGGAACATCCCGGAGCTTGGCGAGCTGATCGACGAACTGGCGCAGGCGCGCACCGCGGAAATCATGCCCGCATGACCGCGATCGTGCCGCTGGCCGAACTGCAACGGCGATTCTGCGCCTGGCTGCGCGAGGGCGATGAGGATGTCGCGGCGCGGCTGGCCGAAACGCTGAACGTCGGCGCCGGATTGTCCGTCTATCAGAACGCCTATCGCGTCTCGCTGGTCGAAGCCTTGCGCGAAACCCATCGGCGCGCCGCGCTATGGCTGGGCGAGGCGGCATTCGAGGCGGCGGCAGCGCGATATATCGATGCCGAACCGCCGTCGAGCTGGACGATCGATGCCTATGGCGCCGGATTTCCCGCCGCGCTGCGCGCCGACGATCCGGTCGCTGCCGATCTGGCCGCAATCGACCGCGCTGTCGGCGATGTCTTTGTCGGCGCCGATGCCATACCTGTCAGTGCCGCCGCGCTGGCCGAAGTCGACTGGCAGACGGCGGTGATCCGTCCGGTTCCGGCGCTGGCGCTGGTGCCGATCCAAACCAACGCCGATGCGCTGTGGCTCGCCCTGGCCGGCGAGGAAACCGTGCCCGCAGCGAAGAACGGGAATACCGCCACGCTGATGGTCTGGCGTCAGGGGTTCGAGCCGGTGATGCGCCGCGCCGACCCGGTCGAATGCGCCATATTGCGCGCCTCGCTGGCAGGCATCGGTTTTGGCCGGATCTGCGAAGAGCTTGCGGACGAAAGCGATGAAGCCGACGCCGTCACCCGCGCCGGCACCGTGCTGGGCCGCTGGATCGGCGAGGGGCTGATCGCGGACTTCGCCTGATTTACCAGCGCAGCAGACGCGGGCCGAGCAAAGCGCCGAGCGCCGCTGCGCCCGCCATGCCCAGCGTATACCAGGTCAGCACGAACAGCGCCGAGGTTTCGGGGCAATGCAGGCAATAGAGCGTCGCGCCCCAGGCCCCGGCGGCCATGCCCGCGGCCATCCCGGCCAAAGCCAGCCGCGTCGGGGCCAGCCGACGAAACGACCACAAGAGCCCTGCGAAAATCGGCACCGACAGCGCGAACACGTTGCGCGAACAGACCTTCCAGCTTGCCCCCAGCCACATCGCCAGCCAGTCTGCGCGCGGCGTATGGGCCAGTTCGCCCACGCCGATCAGCGCAAGCCCGAGCACCGGCACGATCATCAGCCGCAGCCAGCCGCCGACCCCGCCGTCGGGGCGCGCCAGCCGCAGCGTCGCCGCCGTGGCGCAGATGGCCAGGCTAATCGTATAGGCCCACTTGATCCAGAACGTGGCGCCATGCATCGCCCGCATGAGATCGGGGCGAAAGCCCATCGCGCCGACCAGGACAAGCGTCATCAGGGCGCCGACAACCATGCCGAGCCCCACGCGTCGGCCGAGCGCATGGCGCGGCACCGGCGGGACATCGCGCGACAGCGCGGCGATCAGATCTTCACTGTTCATCGCAAGCTGTCCCTGACCCGCGCGGCCAGCGCCCGGAGCCCGCGATGCGCCGACACTTTTACATCGGATTCGCCGATGCCCAGCCGTTCGGCTGCCTCTGCGGTGTTCAACCCCTCGATCCGCGTCGCGCGCAGCACCGCCGCCTGCTTTTGCGGGATTTTATCGAACAGGCGATCGAGATCGGCACGCGCATCGCTCGCTTCGGCAAAGGCAAAGTCGTCGGCCAGTTCGTCCAGATCATCGAGCGACGTCGTGCGCCCGCTGCGTCGATAGCGATCGATCAGCTTGTAGCGCGCAATCGCATAGAGCCACGCGCCGAACGGGCGGGCGGTATCATAGGTGGCGCGGCGTTGGTGCACGGCCATCAGCGTTTCCTGCACAAGATCCTCGACGTCATCGTCCCGCCCGCCAAGGCGGCGACGAAAGAAGCGGCGCAACGCGGGCAAGAGTGCGCGCAGCAGCGCCGCATGCGCGACACTGTCACCCGCCAGACCTGCCAGCATCAAGGCCCGCAGGGGATCATCTTCATGCTGCATGCACATTGCCCCAGCGAATTCGTCGCGAGCGGAGGTTTGGTTACACCAAGACGCGCAAGCCGTCAGCGAAAATCACAAGAGCGCCGCGACACGCCATCCGCCGACCGGGCGATCCTTACGCGGCGACCATGCTCCACGGCGTCGGGCGCGGGCGTGCCCAAAGATAACCCTGCCCCATGCGACAGCCCGCTTCGCGCAGCATGTCGGCCTGATGCGCCGTCTCGATCCCTTCGGCGATGACCGCGATGTCGAGCAGCCCGGCAAGGTGGATCACGCCTTGCAACAGGCGATTTCCGCGCGGGTCGGTGCCGAGCGCGGCGACGAAACCCTGATCAAGCTTGAGCAGATCGAACGGATAGCGTTGCAGATAGGCGAGCGAGGAATATCCGGTTCCGAAATCGTCGAGCGCCAGGCGGATGCCCAGCGCGCGAAGCTCCTGCATGTGGCGCTGCGCGCCCTCGACGCTGCCGATGGCGGTGCTTTCGGTGATTTCGAGCACCAGTCGGGCGGGATCGAGCCCGCTGCGTTCAAGCGCGGAGCGCACGAGCGGCAGGACATTGCCGTTGGCGATCCATTGCGCCGACAGATTGATCGAAAAGCTTACCGTGTCGGGGGCCCGCACAGCCTCCTGGCAGGCGCGAAAGAGAACCCACGCATCGAGCCGACCCGACAAGCCGCACGCCTCGGCAAGGGGCACGAAATTGTTTGGCGCGATCACCCCGAGGCGCGGATGCCGCCAGCGCACCAGCGCTTCGTAGCCAAGGATCGTGGTGGTTTCGAGATCCTGATACGATTGCCATTCGAGGAACAGTTCATCGCGTTCGATCGCCAGAGCCAGCTCGCCGCCGGGCGCATGATCGGTGTCCAGGGGAGTTCCGACCGTTGCAGTTTCCTCTTGCGCCCCG
>Ga0302187_10005575_pt1 | contig 9920 bp, 6 predicted proteins | sample II_Bog_E1_3_FD_202120 | JGI IMG/M metagenome (GOLD analysis project Ga0302187, IMG submission 202120) | Peat permafrost microbial communities from Stordalen Mire near Abisko, Sweden - II_Bog_E1_3 | ecosystem: Environmental > Terrestrial > Soil > Wetlands > Peat | place: Sweden: Abisko, Stordalen...
AAGAATGTCAGGATTCATGCCCAGGCACATGGAGCAGCCTGGCTCGCGCCACTCGAAACCTGCCGCGCGGAAGATGCGATCGAGGCCCTCGGTTTCAGCCTGTTCCTTCACGGCCTGCGAGCCCGGAACAACCATCGCGCTCACCTTTGTCGAAACCTTGTAACCGTCGGCGATGCGGGCGGCGGCCCGCAAATCTTCGATGCGCCCATTGGTGCACGAGCCAATGAAAACGCGGTCAATTGCGACTGTTTCAAGCGGCGTGCCAGCTTTAAGACCCATATATTCAAGCGCGCGTTCCAGCCCGGTGCGTTCTTGTTCGGTGGGCGCTGAGGCCGGGTCAGGCACGGTGGCCGTAATGGGCGCGACCATGCCGGGACTGGTGCCCCAACTTACATACGGAACCAGCGTGGCTGCGTCAATCACGAGTTCGCGGTCAAACTTTGCGCCGGGATCGCTGGGCAGTTTGCTCCACTCACGAACGGCTTCATCCCATGCCGCGCCCTGCGGCGAAAAACGGCGGCCTTTCAGATAGGAAAAGGTCTTTTCGTCGGGAGCGATCAGCCCCGCGCGGGCGCCGGCCTCGATGCTCATATTGCACACCGTCATGCGGCCTTCCATTGAGAGCGCGCGAATGGCCGAGCCAGCGTACTCCACAACGCAGCCAGTCGCGCCGTCGGTTCCAATCTGTCCGATGATAGCGAGAATAATGTCCTTGGCCGTGACGCCGCGCGGCAGTTTGCCCTCGACCGCAATACGGAATGTCTTCGGCTTGGATTGGGGCAGCGTTTGCGTAGCCAACACATGCTCCACTTCGCTGGTGCCGATGCCGAAAGCCAATGCCCCGAAAGCGCCGTGAGTGCTGGTGTGCGAGTCGCCGCAGACAATCGTCATCCCCGGCTTGGTCAGGCCCAACTCCGGCCCGATGATGTGAACGATGCCCTGGCTGGGCGAGTCCACGTCGTAAAGTTCGACGCCGAACTCCGCGCAGTTAGCGCGCAGCGCGGCAATTTGCGTGGCCGCAATTTGATCGACGATGTTGAAGCGCTCGGTAAGCGTCGTGGGCACGTTGTGGTCCACGGTGGCGATACATCGGTCAGGCCGCCGCACCTTGCGGCCAGCCAGCCGCAGCCCCTCAAATGCCTGCGGTGAGGTGACCTCGTGCAGCAATTGCAGGTCGATGTAAAGCAGCGTTGGTTCGCCCTCGGGCGAGACCACCACATGCTGCTCCCAGACCTTTTCAAATAGCGTCTTTGGTTCGGAACTCATTGATCACCTTTGTTTCATTTCGTTGTTTCTTGCGAAGAAATAGGGAATCGGGGAAAAACTTACGCGCTAACGAGTACTGCCTTAACCGTCTCGCGGACCTTCTTGCCCATCTCAGTCGTCGAGAGCACAGTAAATCCTTGCGGGTTGGAGCGCGCAAGATCCGGCGTACGGAAGCCTTGCTCCAGAACCTTGCGTACCGCCGTCTCGATCACAACGGCCTCAGCTTCAAGGCCGCCGGAGTGGCGCAGAATCAATGCGCCGGTCAGGATCGCGCCCAGCGGATTGGCGAGCCCTTTGCCTGCGATGTCCGGCGCCGAGCCATGTACCGGCTCATACAAATTGACCTTGCCGCCGATGGTGGCCGAGGGCAACATGCCAAGCGAACCGGTGATCACCGCCGACTCATCTGTCAGAATATCGCCAAACAAATTCTCAGTGAGCACCACGTCGAAGTCGCGCGGGCGATTCATCAAGTGCATGGACATTGCGTCCACGTATTGATGCTCCAGCGTCACATCGGGAAACTCCGAGGCCACTTCAATCACAGTCGCGCGCCAAAGTTGCGAGACTTCGAGCACGTTGGCCTTGTCCACGCTGGTGAGCTTCTTGCGCCTCTTCTGAGCCAACTGGAATGCCACGCGGGCTACGCGCGCCACTTCATCGCGGGTGTAGCGCATGGTGTTCCAGGCTTCACCCTTTTCGCGATTCCACTCGCGCGGTTGGCCAAAATAGAGGCCGCCAAGCAGTTCGCGAACAAAGAGAATATCCGCGCCATCAATAATCTCGGGACGCAGCGGGCTGTTGACGGCTAGCTCTTTAAAGGCAAATGCGGGCCGCAGGTTGGCAAAGCCGCCCAGAGCGGATCGCAATCCAAGCAGGCCGGCTTCCGGGCGTTTGTCTGGGGGGAGGGAATTGAACTCGTTGCCGCCTACCGCGCCCAATAAAACAGCATCGGAGGCGAGCGCGGCTTCAAGCGTTTCAGCAGGAAGTGGTGTGCCGTCTTGCACAATCGCCACGCCGCCGATGCGCTTCTCTTCGATTTCGAGCGTGTGGCCGCCGGCTGCCGCAACTTCGCGCAATACTGAAACAGCTTCGCGGGTAACTTCGGGACCGATGCCGTCGCCGGCTGTGACAAGAATCTTCAGCTTCATGCGTTCTCTCTTCAACTTTCAGTTGTTAGTTGCCAGCGGTCAGTTGAGCTTCTAGGCGAGTTCGGAGACCTGCTCCTGGCGGCGATCACGAATCTGATCGGGCAAACAGCCGATTAGATCGAAGTCGTAGATGTTCTTCTTGCGGTCGGCCAGCGCGACAAAGCGGTAATAAGCGTGCTGCAACTCGTCGCGGGTGAGCGTATAGCCCAACTGTTCCAGTCTATTCCTCAGCGCCGCGCGGCCGGAGTGCTTGCCCAGAATCAGATGCGTCTTGGCCACGCCCACCAGCGCGGGCGTCATGATCTCGTAGCAGAGCGGGTTGGCCAACATGCCATGCTGATGAATGCCGGACTCGTGCGCAAAAGCGTTGTCGCCCACGATTGCTTTGTTGGGGGAGGGGCGGAAGGTGATGATCTGGCCCAGCACCTGGCTGCATGGATAGAGCTGATTCAGATTGATGCCGGAGGTGACGCCGTAGCGGTCGCCGCGCACATAGAGGGCTGCGGCAATCTCTTCCAAAGCCGCATTGCCGGCCCGCTCGCCGATGCCATTGATAGTGCATTCCACTTGCCGCGCGCCGTTATTGACCGCGGCCAGCGAATTGGCGGCGGCCAGGCCGAGGTCGTCATGGCAGTGCGCCGAGAGAATGACGCCTTGCGCGTCGATGGCCGGAATGCGCTCACGCACTTCGGCGAACATGTGGCCGTATTCTTCTGGAGTGCTGTAGCCCACGGTGTCAGGCATATTAATCGTTGTCGCGCCGGCTTCGACGGCCACCTTCACCATCTCGACCAGGAAGTCGCGCTCCGAGCGGGTAGCGTCTTCGGGCGAGAACTCGACATCGTCCACCAGCGAGCGCGCCAGCCGCACGCACTCGGCGGTCTGATCCAGCGCCTCGGCGCGGCTCATCTTGAGCTTGTACTCCAGATGCAAATCGCTCGAAGCCAGAAAGACATGAATACGTGCGCGGTCGGCGAACTGCAGGGCGCGCGAGGCCATCTCGATGTCCTCTTTTTTCGCGCGAGCCAAAGACGCAATGCGCGGCTTCCGTATAGCCTGGGTAATGGTGGCTATGGCGGCGAAGTCGCCCTCGGAAGCCATGGCGAAACCGGCCTCGATAATGTCCACGCCCAGATCTTCCAGAGCATGCGCCATGGTCAGCTTTTCCTGTGTCGTCATGCTGCAGCCGGGCGATTGCTCGCCGTCGCGCAGCGTGGTGTCGAAGAAGACGATGCGATCGGTCGCCATGAATCTGCCTCCCAGGGGAAAACTGTCCCAGCACTCATAGTGTCCAGCATTTCGCCTCCATAAGGCAAAGTTATAATTGTTGTAGAAGAGATTAGAATTGCTTATACTGCAGTGGGCAGTGATTAGTGGTTAGTGGTCAGTTGCCTCTCATGACGACCAACAGATTCGGGTTTCTGGATGTTTTGCCTGGTAAGTTGGAAGAGTTGCGAACAACTTCATCTGACCACTGACGACTAACCACTAACCACTAGCCACTAGCCACTAACCACTAACCACTAGCCACTAACCACTAACCACTGGCCACTGCTATGGAACTGAGTCAACTGGAAACCTTTCTCGCCGTAGCCGAGGAGCACAGCTTCTCGCGGGCTGCCGTGCGGCTGCGCAGGACGCAGCCGGCCGTGAGCCAGGTCATTCGCAAGTTGGAAGCCTCGGTGGGCGAGACGCTCTTTGACCGGGCGGCGCGGGATGGATCGCTGACCGCGGCCGGAGTGCTGTTGCGCGATTACGCCCTCCGTTTGCTGGCCTTGCGTCGCGAGGCGTCCAGCGCGCTCGATGAGCTGAAGAGCGTGGAGCGAGGACGGCTGCAACTGGCGGCCAACGAATACACCTGCTTGTATTTGCTGCAAGCCATCGACCGGTACCGGCGGGAGTTTCCTCACGTCAATGTCGCCGTGCACCGTATGTTGGCTTCGCGCATCCCCGACGAGCTGAATCTGCGCACCTTCGAACTGGGAATGACTTCTTACCGTCCCGACCCGGCGCAATACCGCAGCATCGCTGTGTATGCCGACAGCGTGGCTCTCATTGTCAGCCCCGGTCATGCATTGGCCGGGGCCAAACGCGTCTCTATCACTGACCTGGGCGAAGAGGTCTTTATCGCGCACAACGTGGCTTCGCCAATGCGCCGACGGGTGATCGAAGCTTTTCAAAAGTACCGGACGCCGCTCAATATGGGCATCGAGCTGCCCACCATTGAGGCCATCAAGCGCTTTGTGGCCATGGGCAACGGTGTGGCGCTGGTGCCGCACCTGGCCGTCGCCAGGGAACTGGAGGCTGGGGATCTGGTGCGTGTCCCCGTAGACGAATTGGAGGTCAAGCGCGTCCTCAGGCTGGTTTACCGGCGGCAGGCGACACTTTCTTACGCGGCCAGGGCATTCTTGCGCACCGTCAGGGCACTGGCTCAGGAGCTAGGTCCACCATTCCACTGCCACGTCGAGCGGGCAGGCTGAATCGGGAGATTATTTTTGGCGGGTTCAAAGGCGCGTCTAGCCCGGAAAAGCGGCTCTTTGCGGCGTTTTGCCCGGTGGAAAGCGCCCGTTTTCATCCCTTTGCGTCTAAAGCCTCAGATCGATCCCGGACCCCTCTTCCGCCATGGACCGCTCCGGCCAGTTACAATGCTGAGAGTGGGGCCCGGCTCGAACCGGAGCACCGGAACCGACAAACTCGTTGCCAGCCGGACGGTTGAGCAGTCGTGAGGATCAGGACCGAATGAAGAAGATCGCCTTAATTGCATTTTTGCTGATCGTATGCGTGGCGGCGGGCCGCGCCCAGGAAAGCCGCCAGGATATCAGCCTCAGCGGCACGGCTCTGGTTGAACCGTTCATCGCCTCGGCCACCGACGTACAAGTGAGCGCGAACCGCGCATTTGGCGCGCTGGTCAGCTACCGCTTCATGCTTACGCCCTCGAGCGCCATCGAGGCCAACTACGGCATTACCTACCAAAACAAGATCCACTATGTGATCAGCAACACCAATCATTACGTAGTGTTGACTCGCACCCAGGAGATGTCGGCTGCTTACGTTCGCAGCTTCAACTTCCGCAAGTACAATCCCTTCATCGAAGCGGGCCCGGGCGCGTTCATCTTCCTGCCCATCCGCAACTCCGGCACCACCTCGCTGGACGTCAAGCAGCAGACCGAAATCGGCGCCATCTACGGAGCCGGCATCGCTCGCGAGATCAGCCCCAGCTTCGACGTTCGCGCCGAGTTCCGCGGCATGATCACCAAGGTGCCCACCTTCGGCGACACATCATTCGGCACCAACAAGTGGTACAACGTCTACAATCCGGTGATCGGCGTGGCATACCACTTCTAACTCCGGCAGGCTTTGCGGTTGAAAGAAGGGGATGGGCTGAGGCTCATCCCCTTCTTTTTCTCCAAACGGCTGCATCACTTGAAGGTTGTGTTTCTTCACTGCCGCTGCGGAAGGACCTGCCAAATGGCCGGGTCTTCGTCGCCCAGAACCCAGGAACAGAAGCCTTCGAGGCCATTTTGCTGCGCCAGCTCGTAGCGCTCCTTGAATGTGCGCTGATCGGTGAAGAAGACCCATTCGCGCAACTGGTCGCGGTAAAAAAAGAACCATGCGCTTTTGTCTTCCTCGTCCCACTGAATACTGCTCTTGTAGGCTTGGGCGAGTTGCACGGCGTTGAGCGCAGTGACGGCGTCTGCGGTGGGATGCATCCTCATCTTGTCGGAGGCGGGATCTTTGATGGGCGTACCGGTGTACCAGTGATAGCCGTAGAGGGGAATGCCCAGCGAGAGCTTCTCTTTGGGGACGGTCTTGAGGGCGTAGTTGATATTGTCCACGGTCCACTGCCAGCCTGCGACGGGGCCGGGGGCCGTGCCGCTAGTGTGCTGATCGTAGGTCATCAGGCAGATCAGGTCTACATACCTGGCCAGAGCAGCAATGTCATAAGCGCCGCGCCAGTCCGTGAACATCCACTTGGAATAACCACCCTGGCCTGGGTAGCCGGGCGCATTCGGCACGGTGGCGATGGTCAATTGCAAGCTTGCCGCGTGCATCGCCTCCGCCGAAGTCCTCACCAGCGCCGTCAACAGATCGCGGTCCGTCCAGTCGATCTCCTCAAAATCGAACTGGAAGCCGGTGTAGCCGTTGAGCCGGGATTCGCGGATCATCGCCTCGTTCATGTGAGCCTGGGCAACGGCGCTGATGAGCAGAGAGTGAAACTCCTTCTTGTTCATCAGGGAGACAATGGGCATCACGGGCAGCTTTTCGTCGTGCGCGCGCTTGAGGACGGCCGGGTCGGGAGCGCCGGTGACCAGCCCATTCTCGTCCACCTGGTACCAGGTAGGCACCAGCAGATCGATCTGCGAGGAGTGCGCCAGGAACGAACGGATGGAGTCCGGAGACCTGGTCATGTAAAAAAGCGCCACGGGCGGTGCGGCTGTCACGCAGGGAACTGCCGTAAGAGAAAAGCAAATCAAGAAAAGGAGTCGTTTCATGGTGTGCTCCGATAGAAGTTTCATAGCCAATATAGCCGCCCTGGGCGCGACCGATGTATTCTCACCCCATGCCCGAGGATATTTTCCCCACTCCTGCTGAATCTGCAGCCAGCCACGTCAACCTGCTGGAACACTCAGCCAGTTCTTATCTGCGTTCGGCGCGCCATCAGCCGGTCCGGTGGCATCCATGGGGCGAGGACGCCTTCGCACTCGCCCAGGCCGAGGACAAGCCCATCCTGCTCGACATTGGCGCCGTCTGGTGCCACTGGTGCCACGTGATGGACCGGGAGTCGTATGAAAACCCTGAGATCGCAGCGCTGATCAACGAGCATTTTGTGGCTGTGAAAGTGGACCGCGACGAGCGGCCCGACATCGATGCGCGCTATCAGGCCGCGGTTTCGGCCATCAGCGGGCAGGGTGGTTGGCCGCTGACGGCCTTTCTCACTCCCGATGGACGGCCTTACTTTGGTGGTACCTATATTCCGCCTGACGATCGCTATGGGCGGCCAGGATTTGGGCGCGTGCTCACAGCTCTTTCCCAGGTGTGGCGGGAGCGGCGCGACGAGGCGTTGGAAACAGCCGCCAGCGTCATGGCCGCCATCGAGCACAACGAGTCTTTCTCCGGCCGTGGCGGAGAGCTGACGCTGGCGCTGGTGGACAAGATTGCCGGCTCGATTTTGGCGCAGTTCGATTCGCGCAATGGCGGCTTTGGCTCCCAGCCCAAGTTTCCTCACCCGGCAGCCCTCGACCTGCTGCTGGAAGTGGGCATCAATAGCGCCAACCAGCAAGCCGTTGATGCTTTCTCCACAACGATGGAAAAGATGGCGCGGGGCGGCGTCTACGATCATCTGGCCGGCGGCTTTCACCGCTACAGCGTGGATGAACACTGGCGCGTTCCGCACTTCGAGAAGATGCTCTACGATAACACCGAACTGCTGCGCAACTATCTGCATGGCTACCAAAGCCTGGGACGCGAGGATTTTCTTCTCACCGCCAGAGAGATTGTGGGTTGGCTGGAAGAAACGATGAGCGAACGCGAGCGCGGCGGCTTCTATGCCTCGCAGGACGCGGACATCAACCTGGACGACGACGGCGACTACTTCACCTGGACGCTGGCCGAGGCACGCGACGCGTTGCAGGCAGCGGAATTCTCCCCGGACGACTCGAAGATTGCCCTGCGCTACTGGGGCGTCAGAGAAGTGGGCGATATGCACCACAACCCCGCCAAGAACGTGCTCCACATTGACCATACTCTGGAGGAAATGGCTGCTGAAACGGGCCGTAGCTTGAACGATTTGCGCCCGCTGGCGGATGCTGCCCGGCGTACACTGCTTGCGGCACGCGCAGAACGGCCCACGCCGTTCATCGACCGCACGCTCTACACGGGCTGGAACGCGATGGCGGTGACGGCCTGTCTGGAGACGGCGCGGGTACTCGGCAGAGATTCGACGCGTGAGCTGGCCTTACTCACTTTGAACCGTTTGCTCGCCGAAGCCTGGGATGGCGACCAGAGTTTGAGCCACGTCATTGCCTATGGCGATGAGCAGAGCCAGGAACCGCGGCCGCCTGCCACGCTCGACGACTATGCCTTCACAGTTCATGCCTGCGTTGACGCGTGGTTTTCGACTGGCGAGATGAGCTACTACCATGCCGCTGTCAAGCTGGCCGATGCGATGATCGCCCGTTTCAACGACCGGCAAGCGGGAGCGTTTTTTGACGCCGCCGCGCCTGCGGACGGGGTTGCGCCGCTGGGCGCACTGGCCGCGCGACGCAAGCCGTTGCAGGACACGCCCACTCCGGCGGGCAATCCCACAGCCGCTTCCGCCCTGCTGCGCCTTGAAGCGTTGAGCGGACGCAGGGAGTATCGCGAAATCGCCGAGGAGACGCTCGCCTCTTTTGCCGGGATTGTGGAGCATTTCGGCCTCTATGCAGGCTCTTATGGGCTGGCTCTGGAGCGGTTATTGCTCGATCCTGTGCAGGTTGTGGTAATCGGTTCAGGCCCTCACGCCGAACGCCTCGAAGCGCGAGGACTCGCCCGCTTTGCCGTCAGCAAGGCCGTGATGCGCGTCGATCCGGAACGGCTGGTTCCCGGAGGCATTCCCGAAGTGCTGGCTGAAGTCCTGCTGGAAGTTCCAAAGCCGAGCGGAGCAGCAGCCTGGGCAATCGTTTGCCGCGGACGCACGTGCCTTCCGCCTGTCACCGATGCCGAGGCGCTTGAAAAGGCGCTGAATAGCCCTGTTTAGTGAATGGAATCCGGCGCGCTGATGCCCGGACAAGCCTTCCGTGGCCGGCAAGGGAGCGGATAGAGCCTTCGCGCTCCAACTAGCCCTTTCATTCCAAAGGGCCGATAATACCTGTGTCGAACTCATCTCCGAGGGTTGTATCGTAAAAGGAACTCATGAGGCGGGTTAGTTTAGTCCGGGTTCTGGCATGTTTGTTGGCTTTTTCAGCAACCATGCAGGCGCAGCAGTATGTCTTTCGCGCTTTTCGTCAGGCCGAAGGACTCAAGAACCTTTCAATCAGCTCGCTGGCGACCGACCGTTCCGGCTTTCTGTGGATGGGTACTGAGAGTGGTGTTTACCGCTTTCTGGGCACCGGATTTGAGCGATTCGGCGCGGGACAGGGGATTGCTGAACTTGATGTCCGGGACGTAGTTTCGGATCCGAACGGCACCATCTGGGTTGCCACCGACTGGAATCTTTACCACTGGGACGGTCAACGGTTTATTTCCGCCGGACGAGATCCAATCGTGGTCGCGGGCGCGCGGCGCATTGTTGTAGAGGATACGCGTCACCTCTTGGTCGTGGAAAATGGGCAGCCCTACCGGTTGGAGCATGATGCCGAAGGGAAGATGCTCTCTTTTCTGCCGCTGTTTTCGGGCCGTGTGCTGGCTTCTCTGCCGGATCTGGCTCATGTGACCAGCCTGAGTATAGTACGGGAATCCGGAGGTGACATTCGCCTCTGGGCCGGCTGCGGCAAGGGCCTCTGTTCCTGGCTGGAACACGAGACC
>Ga0302187_10005585_pt1 | contig 9911 bp, 10 predicted proteins | sample II_Bog_E1_3_FD_202120 | JGI IMG/M metagenome (GOLD analysis project Ga0302187, IMG submission 202120) | Peat permafrost microbial communities from Stordalen Mire near Abisko, Sweden - II_Bog_E1_3 | ecosystem: Environmental > Terrestrial > Soil > Wetlands > Peat | place: Sweden: Abisko, Stordalen...
TGAGATCGCCTTCTGGTCGGAGTCGAATCCTTCCATATGCAAACGGGCTCGAGCCTTCGGCGCTCACGAAAAATGACCCACTTCTGCTCGGTTAGAGTGACCCACCTGAAGAACAGGATCTCGGTCGGAGCGGTCATCATCATCCACGCCGCAGGCGTGTGCAGTTCTTTGTGGGAGTGCGGGGGGCTGCACTCGATATCATCCGCGCCGAAGGCGCGTTCGGTTCGTGGTTTGTGGGAGTAAATACAGGCTATCGGGCGGGAGTGGAACGTAGGAGTTTGTTGCGGAGATGCCGGAAGTATTCCGGCCCAACCTTGAGTTGCAGAACTTCTTCGATGACCGGCGCGAAGTAAGCCAGCGACCGAACCGTCCCGAGAGGCGCAGCGTCGACCGGTCTCGCCGAACGCCGCGCCGCCGCAAGTATCAGCGCATGTTCAACAGTGGTCAGAGGCACGCCGCGTTCATACAAGCGCGCCGCAAAAAGGCGATCCGCACGGCGCACTACGCCCGCAGTGCCGGGCGTCAAACGATACGCTTCCAGAACCCGCCGCACATACTCGCACTGATCCATCGACTGTAAACCTCAGCCCTGCGGCTCGCGCAGTGACGGACCGCTGATGGTCACCGTATGACAGTAATGCCGAACGCGGCTCAGCAGCGCTTCGACCATGGACTTGTTGCCGAGGAAGTTCTGCCACTCGTCATAGCCAAGGTTCGTCGTGATGATCGTCGAGTGGCGATGATAACGCTCCTCCATCAGCTTGAAGAACGTGTTCGACTGCTCGGGCTTCAGATTCAGGTAACCGAACTCGTCGATCAACAACACGTCCAGGCGCGCCAGCCGATTCAGTAACTGACGCGTGGAACGATCCGCCAGCGAGGCATACATCTCGTCGAACAGATCCTGCGCCCGAACGAACTGACAGCGATGTCCGTTCTGTAAAGCCTTCAGCAGAAGGCCGCAGGCGAGCCCGGTCTTGCCCACGCCGGTCGGACCCACCAGCACCAGGTTCTCGTGCTTTGCCACGAAGTCGAGTTCGGCGAACGTGCGCATCTGCTTGCGGTTCACGCCCGGCTGGCGCGACCACGGAAACGTCTCCAGCGACCATCGCTCCGGCAGATTCGCCCGTTGAATGCGCCATTCGAGTGCACTCTCCTGCCGCTCGTGCCACTGCGACCGCAGCAGTCCGGCCACGAACTCGGTGTAAGGGATCTGCGCCTTCTCGGCGGCCTGCAGTTGTTCGTCGTAAACGCTCAGCATGCGCCGGAGCTTGAGATTCTTCAGCAGTTGTTCGAGTTCTTCAGTCATTACCTTCCGGCTCCTTTTCGCCGATCCGAAAATAGTCGCGGGCCACGCGCCGCAGAATCATGCGCTCCAGCCGGTCGAGATCGTAAAGTCCATAGCGGGCCGCTTCGGCAACGGCAGCCAGGAACGGTTCGCGCGGATACTCACGCAGCAGACGCAGCAGTTGCCGCAGGGCAAGAGCGATTACTTTGCGGCTCTTCTTCTTCAGTTCCGACACATAAGGCGCGATCTCGGGTACGGCCTCAACGAGCGCAGTCTCTTCCGGATGCGAATCGCGCTTCACACCCGTGCCACGCGGCGGTCGATGCTCGGCCAGCATGATCCGCTGATTGAGCGGTGTCAGAACGCGGACGTGCGTAACGATATGGCGCGGGTCCAGTTCGATCTCGATCTTGTCGCGGGACTCGCGCACCTCAACACGGCGTCCGATCCATGAGATCGGAACCGAGTAGCGAATCGAGTTCACCGAGACATAGCCTTCAGAGTCCGCGGTACGCTGATGCAGCCGGTACACTTCCGGGACCCATGCGGGCAGGGGTTTCAGGTGCAGTTGCTCGACTGCGAACAGCTCTCGCGGCACAGCGCGAAGATGCTTCTTATAAGTTGCGTTGACCTTGTCGCACCACTGGCGCGCCTGAAGATTCAGATCCTGCCAGCTGGTAAAAGTGCGGCCCGCCAGAAAGTTATTTTCGATGAATGAAAACGGCCGTTCCACGCGCGCCGAACGATTGGCGTGGCCAATCGCATGTGCCACGAAGCGGAAACCGAGACGATCCCCGAACGCTTCCATCTCCGGCACCGGAACCATCTCGCGTCCGGTGCCGCGCAGCACCACCACATGCGTGTTGTCGATCATCACGCGCTCCACGACGCCGTTCATATAGCGCACCGCATCGGTGAGAAACACCTTGCAGTCGAAGCGCTGAAAGGTGGGCGCGATCTGAAAGAACAGCATGCGCGAATAACAGAGCACGGCAGAGGCGGTCTGCGCTTTATACTTCCTGCCGCCGACTTCCACTTCATGGGGCGAAGTGTCGTGCTGCATCTCCACACCGGGCTCGAAGTGATACTCGCCCGAGGGCACAACCGGCGTTTGTCCGATTCCCTGTCTGCGGCAGAACGAGGTCAACGCCTGATAAGACAGCGCCGCGCCGCTCACCTTAAGCTCCTCATGGACTCGCACAAGATTGCCCTTGCAGGAAGCCAAAAGATCCAGGATCTGTTGGCGGTAGGGTTCGGCCTTTTCCTTCCGCTGTATCTCCGGCACGCTGGAGGAGTTCAGGCGCAGGACTTTGCGCACGGTCGCACGCGATACCTGCAGCGTGCGGGAGATCTCGTGTCGGCTCACTCCCTTCGCGTGCAGTTCCAGAATGGCCGTTCGCTGCGCCTGGCTGAGCATGTCTCGCTTCCTTTTCCTTTCCGATTCGTTCCGACATCCGGTTCAGTTCACGGCGGGCGCTCTCGATCTCGCGTTGGGCCTGCTCCTGCTGTGCGGCGTTCATCTCCGGCAGCGCTTCGGTAAGCTTCCGACCGGCGCGGCGCAGAATGGCAAGCGCCATCTCCAGATCGCGCTGGATCTGTTCGGCAGCCGCAGGCTTCGCCGTTTGCGGTTGCCGCTGGGTTTTCAAAAACAGTTCCGGTTCGGCGAGAATGCGCTCTCGAACCACACGCGAGCCTTCGCGCCAGGCTGTGTAAAGCTGCGCCGCCTGCCTGGTATCGCAGCGGTGCTTCACGAACGCCTCGGCCATTCGCTCGCAGTCTTCGGCACTGACGCGCGCCACCGGCACCAGATACTTCATGGCGACCTGCGCTGTGATGTTTCCTTCGCGCACATATCGCTGGACCGCTTCAGGCAACAGCTCGACAAGGGCCAGCCGCCGCGACACCCAACTCATACTTCGGTCGAAACGGCGAGCCAGTTCGTCGAGCGAGTAACGGAAGCGATGTTCCATCTCCGACAACAGCCAGCCCTGTTCGAGCGCGCTTTCCTGCGGGCTCATTCGCTGCGAACGCGATAACAGCAGGGCTTCGGCTTCGCTCATCGGCCAGACGGTGGCTTCGACGGTGTCGCGGCCCAGTTGCCGCAGGGCGGCGATGCGTTTATGACCGTCGATCACCAGATAGCGGCTGTCTTTCGTGCTCACCACGACGATGGGCGTCTGCTGTCCGCTCTCAGCCAGCGACGCCAGCAGATGGCGCTGGCGGTGCGGCTCACGGACTCGCAGGTGTGCCCATCTGAGGTCGAGCTGGTGAAACTCCAGGTGCATGGTCGGGCGGCTGAGTTCGAGTATGCGGGAGTCCGGGACTGGTCTTTTGCGGAAGCGAGGGAAGTGTACCGGGAACTGCTTTGGGCTCAGTGAGATACGGGCGGATCTGGTCTTTCGCGGCGCGGACGATTAGTGCTCCCATAACGCCAATGAAATCAGCGCCTTGCGGGCCGAACTGGTCTTTCGCGACTTCCCAGGGAAGTTGGTCCAGCGGAGGGGGCAATCGAAGCGGTTCCGGGCTTTCGGCCTGCGTCGCGCGCTGGTCGATTCGCCAGGCGATGGAGTAGCCAGGGTTTCGATTACGCCAGTTTGCCTGGGTTTTCTGACGGCGCGCCGTCTGGCAGTCGGGATTCCCGCAGGCGCGCTGACGGCTTCCCACTCGCGGGTCGGGCCGGAACCACCGGCGACAGATAGTGCACGGTCTCTTCCGGGCCTCGGGCATCGTGATGATCTATCGTCTTCATCACACCCTTTCGGCAAGGTTCGGCAACGGTGCGTAGTCGTTTCCGGGGTCACCTATTCTCAGGGAAATAGGCTGAGATTTCGGCGAACGGAAGTGCGCCGAGTGCCCTGCGGGCGATCTTTGCTCAGTTCAGAATGCCTGGGCCATTTCTGGCGAGCAGAGGTGGGTCAGTTCTGGAAAGCGCCGAAGTGCCACACATCGCCGGTCCGGTTGCGTGCCGGATCGAGATCGATCTGCCTCGAAGGAACGTGGTCGTTCGGGTGATCGAAGAACTCCAGGCGAACGCGCGTCGCGTGGCGGCTGAAGAATGCAAAATTACCCCCGTTCTCCTGCTGAGAAGTTCCCAGCGGTAGAGCGGAACCCACCCGGACTCCGGTATGGTCGCAAACGGTTTTCAGGTAATCGTGCAGGGGACGTTCAGGCAGATTGGCCGTTTTTGTCGGCGTGATTTTCAACGGCGCTGCCACAGGATTTGAGAGGCCTCAAGGGGAATAGCCGCACCACTGAAATACGGTACGACCCGAACTGTATAGTCACCGGGTGGGCGTGCAGCCGGCGCCTGGGCGCAGTAAGCATAGCCAGTCCCTTCGAGCGGGTGGCCGCGCTTCATCTCCTGCAGGAACGGGGTGCCCCGGTTTGTTCCGTCGGCGTAAAGCTCGACTCGGACGGAATTCGGGTCCATCTCGCCGGGAAAGAGCTGAACCTCAAACGTGTGGTATTCCGAATCGGTTTTGACCGTGACTTTACCCAGTCGCACCGCAGACCATCGCTGTTGCAGTGCTTCCTGCCAATCGACCACTTGTTTGCCAGCTGCGCCTTTATCGGAGGCGCGCGCCCGGTAAGCCGCCGCAGCCGGGATATAGTGTTTCTCGGCGTAATCGCAGACTGCGCGGTTCGCGGAAAAACGCGGCGTCAGCCGCGCCATGCTCTCGCGCATCCGCGCTACCCAAGCCACGGGAACGCCATTCGCGTCACGGGTGTAAAACTCCGGAATCACTTCGTTTTCGAGCAGGGTATACAGAGCTTCTGCCTCGGCGGCATCCCAAGCCGGGTCGTCGCCATGTTCCTTGCCGTCTCCGAGCGCCCAGCCAACTTCCGGCGCATATGCTTCCGCCCACCACCCGTCCAGCTCCGACAGATTGATGCCGCCGTTGACAAGCACCTTCATGCCACTCGTTCCGCAAGCCTCCCAGGGACGACGCGGCGTGTTGATCCAGACATCCACACCCTGCACCAGATGCTCGGTCAAAAGCATGTCATAGTCGCTCAGAAAGATGGCATGGGGACGAACCTCGGGCTGCCGGATGAAGCGCACCCACTTCTGTATCAGGGCCTGCCCAGCCTGGTCCGCCGGATGAGCCTTTCCGGCAATGATAAGCTGCACGGGATACCGGGAGTTGTTCAAGATCCGAAGCAGGCGCTCCGGATCGTGCAGTAACAAGTTCGGTCTCTTATAAGTGGCGAAGCGGCGCGCGAAGCCCAGAGTCAGGATGTCGGGATCGAAAAGCTCTCTGGCTCCTTTGACGTCCTCGGGGCGAGCGCCCGAGCCAGCCAGCTGACGGGATAATCGTTCGCGTGCATATTCGACAAGAGCCTTACTGGCAGCGGTTCGGAATTCCCACAGCTTTGTCTGGGAGATACCGCGAATATCCTGTTCCAAATGGTCCACCGGCCCTAGCCACCGGTCCTTGCCACAGGCCTCGGTCCAGAGGGTGTCGGCCGGGGCCGAATCCCAGGTGGGCACATGAACGCCGTTCGTTACATATCCAACAGGGACTTCTTCTTCCGGCCACTCCGGAAAAAGAGGTTGAAAGATGTGACGGCTCACCTTGCCGTGCAGCCGGCTGACGCCACTGACCGCCCCGCTCCCGCGAATTGCCAGATATGCCATGTTGAAAGGCTCCGAAGAGTCATCCGGATTCTGGCGGCCAAGCGCAAGTAACTCCCGGAGCGAAATGCCGAGTTTCTCCTGGGCGTATCGGCCCGCGTATTGTTTGACAAGCTCCGGAGCGAAACGGTCAAAGCCGGCCGCCACCGCCGTATGGGTCGTAAAAAGATTCCCGGGGCGCGTGGCAGCCAGTGCCACTTTAAAGGGCTGGCCGGTCTCTTCCATGAAGTCGCGGGCGCGTTCGAGTACGGCGAATGCCGCGTGACCTTCATTCAGGTGACACACTTCCGGTTTGATCCCGAGAGCACGAAGCAAACGCCATCCACCTATCCCAAGCAGGATTTCCTGCTTGAGACGCAGTTCGGGCCCACCGCCGTAGAGCTCGCTTGTGATTCCCCGGTGAATGGGGAAATTCGCGGCGTCGTTACTGTCCAGGAGGTAAAGCTTCAACCTGCCAACCTGCACCTGCCAGGTGCGTAGCCAAACCGAATATCCAGGCAGCGCGATTTCCAGACGCAGCCATTCCCCGTTTGGATGTCGCAATGGTGTGATTGGCAACTGGCCGGGATCGTTATACGGATAAAGCGCCTGTTGCGCGCCGTTTTTGTCAATCTCCTGCCGAAAATAGCCCTGCTGATAAAGCAACCCGATGCCGACCACGGGAACACCAAGATCGCTCGCCGCTTTCATCTGATCGCCCGCTACATTTCCGAGTCCGCCAGAGTAGATCGGCAGAGCTTCGCTCAACATGAACTCCATGCTGAAATAGGCGACGCACGTCAAGGACTTGTTAGCGTGGTGCTTTTGAAACCACGCGGGTGCCTCCGACGCCTGCCGGCTGGAATCGATCAACCCATCGACTCTTTTTCGAAAAGCCGGGTCGCCCAGCACTTCCTTGATCTTGTCGCTGGATGCTGTCTGCAGGACGACCCATGGGTTATTCGTAATGTCCCACAGTTTGGGATCTAACTGACGCCACACTTCGTCGGTGGAGTGGTTCCACGACCATCGCAAATTCAAGGCGAGTTCCGACAGAGAATCGAATCCATCGATTCCAGCAGCCTGGTGAATATAGGGCGACGCCATTGGCCGAATCTCTTGGCTCATGAGTGATGCGGGTTACCACACAAAAAAACAGGCACCGCCGGCCGGTTGCCGAATGCGTCCGGCCATGACCGAGGCATCGCCCACTGGTGTTACAGTTTGGCGACGCACACCGGGTAGCTGTGGCTCGGGACCAATAAGATCGGCGACTTCCATTGCTCCGAGCCGGTTCATTATATTTCCGGCCGTCGCAACCTTCTCTTCCGGACCGGTGGCGAAAGCCAGCGCTCCTCCGCGCCGCAGTCCTTCGACGTAAGCCTGCGCCTCGGGTATAGTCGCGCCGATTCTCGTGAGTTCGCGGTTTAAGTCAACTTCGTAATCGAGCCGAGGAAAGCTCATTACGCCCGTGACTTCGAAGTTCGCCGGCTCCCGAATGGTCCGAACTTCCTGCCGCGGAAAGCCCAGGGCCTCGATCTCGCGAACGGCGTCATCCACTATTTGGGCATTCTCAAATAATCCAACTACGGTATTCGGCATGAAACCTCCCGTCGCAACTCAAGTTCAGTATGCGACGCGAGATATCAAAACGCCGTCAAAACCAAACCAAATCGCACTTGTCGCCCGCGATGTAAGCATTGTCATCAACATCTTCATTTTTGACGGCGTTTTGATGCGGTTTGCCCTACATTTCAAGCTGGGACGAGGTTTGGAACATTAGCTTCGACCCGTGAGCGGCCTGAGATGAAGAGGAGTGTGGGTGCAAACAGAGTCTGACGCGACCAACTTAAGTGAATGTGACCCACGCGATCACCGCTGGGGAGTAATTCTGGCCGGAGGAGACGGAACGCGATTGCTCCCCCTGACGCGAAGAATCACTGGCGACGATCGGCCCAAGCAGTTTTGTTCCGTGATAGGGGAAGAAACGCTCCTGAGGCAGACTCAACGCCGGATTTCAGCGCTGGTGTCGCCGCAGCGGACCTTGACCGTATTGACAAAGACACATGAGGCTTATTACGGCGATCAGGTCGCCGCAGCTCCGCCTTCAGGAATGCTGATCCAGCCCTGCAATCGAGGTACGGCACCCGCGATCATCTACAGTTTGCTGCAACTCCGTGAAATGGACCCACAGGGTATCGTTGCCTTCTTCCCCTCCGATCATCATTTCTCCGACGATGAGGCTTTCGCAGGCCATATGGAATCGGCCTACACGGCAGCTGCAGCTCTCCCTGAGCAGGTGATCCTGCTCGGTATTCCCCCCGACTCTCCGGAGGTCGAATATGGGTGGATCGAGCCCGGGGTCTTTATTGACGGCTTTGTGCCGAGTTCCGTTTTTCCCGTTAGCCGCTTCTGGGAGAAACCGTCCCGCAAACTAGCCGCAACTCTGATGGCGCAAGGTTGTCTCTGGAACAGCTTCGTCATGGTTGGGCGAGTCAACGCCTTCCTTAACCCCGTTCGCCACACGCTTCCATTACTGCTTGCTGCTTTTGAATCCATCCTGTCATCGTTTTCGACAGCATTCGAGGAAGAGGAATTGCGCGCGCTTTACTCAGATATTCCTACGACCAGCTTTTCTCAGGACGTCATGTCGTTGCGGCCCAGTGACCTCGCTGTCCTATGCGCCACGGGTCTCGGCTGGAGCGACCTTGGAGAACCTGGCCGTGTCCACTCTGTTCTCGAAGGCAAAGGCGTCAAGACAGAGTGGGGATTTAGCGCAGGTCGCCAACTCGGTCGGGTGACGGCACGCGCGGAAGCGGCGGGATAACAAGATGCCGGGCTGCGGTCTGGAGCAGATCTGACCATGACTCGTGCGCAGTTGGGAAGCCTTGGGGTCAGGCTGGAAGCGAGCCTCCAGCGGGCCGACATGTCTTTTGAGCAAGTTCGCCTCTTAGGAATGGCGCTGGCTCGAATAGCCGCCGGGACCTATGGCCAATGTGTCAGGTGTGACGGCGATATCGGGATAATCAGGTTGACATCACTGCCGCATGCCGGTTTCTGCATTCGGTGCCAGGACGACTCGCTCCGCCACCGCGACACAGGCAACATGAGCAGCCGGAGACTTCTCGATGAGGGCGGCCATGATGTGTGATTACTCGCTTATGGCCTTTCCGAGCCGCCTGGCGGTTGCCGGGGACGAACTCGTCGTGCGCAGATTCGACGCCAAATCGTTGGGTCTCGCGGCTGCATTGGATGTTCGGCCCGTTCAGGAACGTCGTAACTTCACTAATCAGGGATTCTGGGCCAGGCTGAGGGCTCTGTTTCATCCCTTCTCAGACAATCCGATCCGGGCCGTCTGCATTCCACCGGGTGCCCGTCTGCTGATACGGGATATCTCAGCAAGATTGCAGTACGAATGCGGTTTTCGGGAGGAGCTTGCGGAGGCCGTCTTTACGCAGATCTCGGCCGACGCGAACAGTTTTCGGGACGCGGTTCGGTTTCAAAACGGTGTTGTCGTGTTGTTGCAGAGACTGCATGAAGGCCAGAGTGTGCGCGTTTTGGATCTTTCTTCGGCTGAAGAACAGATAGGCGCACCCAAAGGACGTCAGGGCGTGACGATCTGAACGGGTAATAGATGCAGCTCTATGCAGTTCGTCCCGCGCTTTTAATCCGGTCGCTGATTTAAAGAATGGCTCGCAACATGCATTGCGGTTGCAAGCAAGGAGAAGGGAAATAACATGTCCAAAGTCATTATCGAGAAACCTGAGACCGCCAGTGAGATGAGCGTTCTTAACGACGAAGCCAATACCATCAACGGCCGGATTCGCGAACGAGCATTTGAACTATTCGAGAAAAGCGGCGAAGCGCGCGGAAACGATTCGGAAAACTGGATTCGAGCCGAGGAAGAATTGCTCCAGATTCCGCAATCGAAAATTGGCGAGCAGGACGGCTCGATCGTTCTTCACGTAACGATAGAGGGTCACCACGAACAGCCATTGAAAGTCATCG
>Ga0302187_10005588_pt1 | contig 9909 bp, 5 predicted proteins | sample II_Bog_E1_3_FD_202120 | JGI IMG/M metagenome (GOLD analysis project Ga0302187, IMG submission 202120) | Peat permafrost microbial communities from Stordalen Mire near Abisko, Sweden - II_Bog_E1_3 | ecosystem: Environmental > Terrestrial > Soil > Wetlands > Peat | place: Sweden: Abisko, Stordalen...
CGGGCACGGTGGGTCGGCTGGCGGAGTACCCCGGTGTCTGGGTGGGCGTGGACGGTGCCTCACCGCGGAAGCTCTGTGCTGTCGGGGTACGCACGACGCGTGGGCGGACCATGCACGGCTTCGCGCTCAACGTGGACACCGATCTGGCCATGTTCGGCCACATCGTGCCGTGCGGGATCCCGGACAAGGAGGTGACGTCCCTCCGTCAGGAGGGCCTCGACGTGACGATGGCCGACGTCGTTGACGCCGTCACCGCGGCGGCCTCGGAGCGGTGGGGCCCCGACGGTGCGGTCGACGTGCAGCGGGTCACCGACGGCGCGGCGGCGGACCGGCCCCGGCCGTCGGTGACGTCCCCTGGCACCGACGGGGACCGCCCCGCTTCCGGTGACGGTGACGTCGGGGCCGTCCGCGGTGTCCCGGTCACCCTCTCGACCGGGAAGGCCCCGGCACGGGCCCTCGACCGTCGGCTCCTCCGCTCGGGGGTCGACCCGTCGGCGGGGTTGGCCATCTCCGAGCGCAAGCCGCCGTGGTTGCGGGTCCCGTTCCGCAGCGGCCAGGACTTCCTGGGGTTGCGTACCGACCTGCGCGACCGTGAGCTCGTGACGGTGTGCGAGGAGGCCGGCTGCCCGAACATCTACGAGTGCTGGGCCGACGGCACGGCGACCTTTATGATCAACGGCTCGCGCTGCACGAGGGCGTGTGGCTTCTGCCAGGTGGACACGCGACACCCGCTGCCCCTCGACCCCGGGGAGCCCGGTCGGGTGGCCGACGCCGTGGAGCACTTGCGGCTGTCCCACGCCGTGGTCACCTGCGTGGCCCGCGACGACCTGGCCGACGGCGGTGCCGGGGCCTTCGCCGCCACCGTCGCCGCGGTCCGGGATCGCTCGCCGTCCACCACCATCGAGGTCCTCATCTCCGATTGCAAGGGTGATGCGGGGTCGCTCGCGACCATCTTCGAAGCCCGCCCCGACGTCCTCAACCACAACATCGAGACGGTGGCCCGGCTGCAGCGGGCGGTACGGCCGTCCGCCGGGTACGCCCGGAGCCTGACCGTCCTGGCCCGGGCCAAGGACGCCGGTCTGACGGTGAAGTCCGGCATGATCCTGGGTATGGGCGAGGAGGTCGGCGAGGTGCTGGCCACGCTCGAGGACCTCCGGGCGGTCGGGGTCGACATCGTGACCCTCGGGCAGTACCTGCGGCCCAGCTCCCACCACCTGCCCGTGGCACGGTGGTGGACACCCGACGAGTTCGAGGAGCTCCGTCGGGCCGGTGAGTCCATGGGCTTCTCCCATGTCCAGTCGTCGCCGCTCACCCGGTCGAGCTACCACGCCCGGGAGGCGGCTCAGGCCGCCGAGGTCGGCGAGGCCGATGCATCGACGGGCCGGCTCCGGGTAGCGGTGTCGTAGTGGTCGAACCGCTGGGGGAGGCCGCGGAGCACGCCCGGATCGGTCGCCTCGGGCGTGTCCGGGACCGCATGGGTGAGGTGGGCGTCGATGTCCTGCTGCTGTCCCACGGGGCGGACCTCCCCTGGCTGACCGGGTACCGGGCCATGCCCCTCGAGCGGGTGACCGTGCTGGTGCTGCCGCTCGTCGGTGACCCGGTCCTCGTGGTGCCCGGTCTCGAGGCGCCCCGGGTGGCGAGGGCGGACCGGCTCTTCACCGTCCGACCATGGTCCGACGGCGAGGATCCGGTGGCCATCGTGGCGTCCCTGGTGGGGCCGACCGTCCGGAGGGCGGCGGTCTCGGACCGGGCCTGGGCCTCCACCGTCCTCGATCTGCAGCAGGCGCTGGGCGCCACCGACTGGGTCGCCGCGTCGACCGTGACGTCGCCGGTCCGGGCGGTCAAGGACCCTGGCGAGGTGGCCGCCCTGCGGGCGGCCGGTGCCGCCGCCGACCGGGTGGCGGCCCAGCTCCAGGCCGGAGCGATCCCCCTGGTCGGCCGGAGTGAGGCGGACGTCTCGGCGGAGATCGGTCGTCGTCTCCTGGCCGAGGGTCACACGGCGGTCAATTTCGCCATCGTGGGGAGCGGCCCGAACGGGGCCAGTCCCCATCACGAGCCGGGTGCGAGGGTCATCGGTGCCGGGGAGACGGTGGTGTGCGATTTCGGCGGGACGCTGTCGCCGGGCGGGGACACGGGGTACTGCTCCGACATCACCCGTACGGTGGTCACCGGGGAGCCGTCGGGCGAGGTCGCCGAGTGCTACGCCGTGCTTCTCGAAGCTCAACAGGCGGCGGTGGCCGCAGCCGTCTCCGGCGTGACGGCCGAATCGGTGGACCGGGTGGCACGGGACATCATCACGGCGGGCGGCTTCGGTGACCGTTTCGTCCACCGGACCGGCCACGGCATCGGCATCGAGGAGCACGAGGATCCGTACCTGGTGGTCGGCAACGTCGAGCCACTGCGGCCCGGCCACGCGTTCTCCGTCGAACCGGGGATCTACCTCCCGGGACGGTTCGGCATGCGCCTCGAGGACATCGTCGTGATCGGTGACGACGGGCGTCCGGAACCCCTGAACTCGGCTGACCACGCCCTGGTGACGGTCGACGGCTGACGGGACCGTGGTGCGGCGGACCGACGCCGTCGGCGTTCCCTCATCGTCGGTCCCGGGGCCTCCGCGTCAGACTTGGCGTCGGGCCACGTGATCGGTCCACCGGGTGCCGTCCCAGTACCGAACGGTGTCGGCTTCACCTGACGGGTCGGCGTGCCAACCCTCCCTGGCCGGTGACGGTGGCGGGTACGACGCCACGGCGGCTGGGGCCGGTGGAGCCGGCGGGGTGGGTGGGGCTGGTGGCGGCGGCGGCGGTGGTGGGGCTGATGGGGCCGACGGGGCCGGTGCACCCTGCGACGGCGGAGGAAGTGGTGGCGATGCAGCCGGCGTCACCCCGGCACCGGGGGGAGGTGGTGGAGGTACCGCAGGTCGTGCCTCGGCGACGGGCGATGACGCGGCCCCGGTCGGTGGCGGCGGTGGTGGCGGCGGAGGTGACGGTGGGATCGCGGCGCCCGGCGCTGACGGACGTGGGGGTGGCGGGGGTGGTGAGGATACGGACCCGGGCGGCGGTGGCGGCAGTGGAGGCGACGCGAACGGAGCGGACGCGGCACCGGGGGGAGGCGGCGGAAGCGGCGGGAATGCGGCATCTCCGGGTGGAGGTGACGGGGCCGTCGGCGTGGTGACGATCGACGGCTGTGAGGGTGGAATGGACAGGGCGGATCCTCCGCCGAACGACGGCAGTGGGGCGTTGGAACCCGGAGATGGCCGGGAGGGCACAGGGGGTACGCCAGTGGTGACGACGGCACTCTCCTGAGGCACGGCCTGGAGCGGCAGTGGGACGAGGGGGACCGAGGCCGCAGCTTCCAGCGTCCTGGTGTCGTCGAAGTTCGTTGAACCCGGACGGGCGTACGGATCGGTGTAGGACGTCGTGGCGGCAAGACGCTTCTTGCGGTTGCGCCGCAGGGTCAGACGGCGGATCAGCAGGATGAGCAGGGCCACGACGATGAAGATGAGTGCCCCGAATTCGGCCCTGCCGTAGGTGCCCTGGATGAATCCGATCGTCACCACCGGCTGCCCCGTCCCCGGTCCATCACAGCCCGTGACCTTCGGAGTCAGCTGTCGGTGCTCCGCACGGCGACGTGCTCGGTCCATGCGGAACCGTCCCAGTACCGCACCTGGTCGGTGTCACCCGACGGGTCGGGCAGCCACCCGGCCGCGGAGTCGACGGGGTGGTCGACGGGGTCGTCGACCCCTGGCCCGACCGGCGTCCCGTCGGGTCCGTCCTCGTTGTCCCCGGATCCTTCGAGATCGGGGACACCGACCGGGGCCTCGCCGGTCCCCGCGGGCGAGGTGAGGAGCACGAAGCCGGCCGGCGCCAGCAGAGCATCGAGGCCCTCGCCGCCGTCTGCGCGCGCGTTGCCGTTCCGCCGCCGACGAGCGAGGAGGAGGAGCACGATGAGGACGACGAGCACCACCACGATCACCACGGCGATGACCGGGCCGTTGGAGCTTCCGTCGCTGGCCGACGCAGCGGTGTGCGGCGACGCCACGTGCACCGGTGTCACCGACGCCGGCACGCCGACGACCAGCTGGTACTGCTCATAGGCGACCGCGACGGCCTGCGCCGGGGTGAACGGTGTGGGATTGATCGACGCCGAGGCCGAGGCCAGTTGCACCTCCGCCACGTAGCCCCCGGTGCGAAACACCACGTTGTGCTCGGTGACCGGGACGCCACCCGGCCCGTTGGTGACCGACGTCGTACCGGTGGCCCCGGCGATGCTCGGGACGGCGAAGGAGGTTGCCCCCGCGGTCGTGGCCAGCTGCTGGCGGAGCCCGATGGTGAACTCGACGGCCGCCGCCGGAGACGGGATGCGGAAGAGCAGGTCGGCAATGACGTTGGCTCCCTGGCCGGGGCCGTGGACGTCGGTCCACACGCGCTGGTAGGCGGCGAACCCGGGCTGGGATGCGGCGACGTCGAACTGCTGGGTGGCCACCGTGGGGTCGTTCGAGAACTGGGCGACGGCCGGGGCGGTGAGCGGTCCGTTGGTCGGCCCCGGGCTGTTGACGGTGAAGCCCGGGAGCGGTGTGGTGAGGACGAGGGACTCGATCGGGGGGACGACGGGCACGGTCGTCGTGGTCGACGTCACGGCCCCGGCGGTGAGCGGGCTCGTGACGGCGAGGAGGGAGAGCACGGCCGCCCCGACCGCAGTGCGGCCGAGGGTCCGCATCGAGCGGGACCGGTCAGGCAACGAAATACTTCGCCTGGGGATGATGGCAGATGATGGCGGTGGTCGACTGCTCGGGGTGGAGCTGGAACCCCTCGCTCACCTCGATGCCGATGCGGTCGGCCCCGAGGAGCTCGACGACCTTGGCGTTGTCCTCCAGGTCCGGGCAGGCCGGATACCCCCATGAGTACCTTCCGCCCCGGTACTGCTGGCGGAACAGGCCGGTCAGGGTCGGGCCGTCCTCGGTGGCGAAGCCCAGCTCCTCCCGGATCCTCCGGTGCCAGTACTCGGCCAGCGCTTCGGCCATCTCCACGCCGAGCCCGTGGAGGAAGAGGTACTGCTGGTACTCATCGGCGGCGAATAGCCGTCCGGTCTCCTCGGAGATGCGGGGGCCCATGGTGACGACCTGGAAGCTGGCCCAGTCCTCCTCGCCGGAGTCCACCGGTCGGAAGAAGTCGCTGATGCACAGCCAGGGCTCGACCACCTGGCGGGGGAAGCTGAAGCGCATCCACTCGGACGTTCGGGTCTCGTCCTTGAAGATGACCAGGTCGTCCCCGTCGGCGTTGGCGGCGAAGTGGCCCCAGGCCACCTGGGGCAGGAGGAGCTGGTCGGACACGGCCCGGGACAGGCGTTCGCGGAGCTCGGGCCGCACCCGTTCCTTGAAGGCCGCGTCGTCCTCGCCCCCCGTCGGCCGGTAACCCCACTGGTTGCGGAACAGCGCCGTCTCGTTGAGGTACTCGGCGATGTCCTCGACCGGGATCCCCTTGGCCACCCGGTGGCCCACGAACGGGGGCGTGAAGACCGGATTGTCGATGGCCACCCCGGGAGACCGGGCGGGCAGGGTCTCGCCCCGCGCCGCGGCCTCGCGGGCGGCGGCGGCCCGCTGCTCGCTCATGCGGGGCGGGAGCTCCCGCCCGCCGGCGGTGCGGCCGAACTCGGGGTCGTCCTCGCCGGACCGGGCCAGCTCCTGGAGGCGGTCCATGGTGCGGAGCCCTTCGAAGGCGTCCTTGCCGTAGAACAGCCGGCCTTGGTAGACCGACCGAAGGTCGCGCTCGACGTACGTCCGCGTGAGGGCGGCTCCGCCCAACAACACGGGGATCGAGGACATCCCCCGGCGGTTGAGCTCCTCGAGGTTGTCCCGCATGATCAGTGTGGACTTCACCAACAGGCCGCTCATGCCGATGGCGTCGGCGCCGAATTCCTCGGCGGCCTGCAGCATGTCGACGATCCCCACCTTGATGCCGAGGTTCTTCACCGTGTACCCGTTGTTGGTGAGGATGATGTCGACCAGGTTCTTCCCGATGTCATGGACGTCGCCCTTGACCGTGGCCAGCACGATGGTGCCCTTGCCTCCCTGGTCGGCCTTCTCCATGTGCGGTTCGAGATGGGCCACGGCGGTCTTCATGGTCTCGGCCGAGCCGAGGACGAACGGCAGTTGCATCTCCCCCGAGGCGAACAGCTCGCCCACCACCTTCATCCCGGCCAACAGGTGGTCGTTGACGATCTCCAGTGCCGGGTGGCCGGCGGCCAGGGCCTCGTCGAGGTCGTCCTCCAGCCCGTTGCGGTCCCCGTCGATGATCCGCTGCTCGAGGCGTTGTTCGACGGTCCACCCCGAGCGGTCCTCGGTTGCGGCGGCCGACGACGCCGTGGCCCCCTCGAACAGGGCCAGGAGCTCCGACAGCGGGTCGTACCCGTCGGACCGACGGTCGTAGATGAGGTCGAGGCAGACCTCCCGGGCCCGTTCGTCGATCTTCGAGAGCGGGAGGATCTTGGAGGCGTGGACGATCGCCGCGTCGAGACCGGCCTCCACGCACTCGTGGAGGAAGACCGAGTTGAGGACCTGGCGGGCCGCCGGATTGAGCCCGAAGGACACGTTGGACAGACCGAGGACGGTGTACACGCCGGGCAATTCGGCCTTGATGCGACGGATCCCCTCGAGCGTCTCGATCCCGTCGCGCCGGCTCTCCTCCATGCCCGTGGACAGTGGCAGGGCCAGGGGGTCGAACAACAGGTCCGACGGCCGGAGTCCGTAGCGTTCGACGGCGATGTCGTGGATGTCCCGGGCCGCACGGACCTTCCAGTCGGCCGTGCGGGCCTGTCCCTCGGTGTCGATGCAGGTGCACACCACGGCGGCCCCGAATTCCCGGGCCAGGGTGAGGAACGAGTCCAGTCGGGTGCCCGGTCCGTCACCCTCCTCGAGGTTGACCGAGTTCACGATGGCCCGCCCGCCGATCCACGACAGGGCCGTCTCCACGACCGGCGCCTCGGTGGAGTCGACCATGAGGGGAACGGTGGACTGGGTGGCGAACCGCGAAGCCACGGCTTCCATGTCGGCCACGCCGTCGGCACCGGTGTAGTCCACGCAGACGTCGATGACGTGCGAGCCTTCCTTCACCTGCTCCCGGGCCATGGCCACGCAGGTGTCCCAGTCGGCGTCGAGCATGGCCTGGCGGAACCGCTTCGACCCGTTGGCGTTGGTCCGCTCGCCGACGACGAGGAACGAGGTGTCCTGGTCGAACGTGACGGGTGCGTAGATCGAGGCGGCCCCGTGCTCCGGCGCCGGTGTGCGGGGCCGGGGGACCAGGTCGGCGCAGGCGTCGACCACGGCGCGTAGGTGGTCGGGCGTGGTGCCGCAGCAACCGCCGATCACCGACACCCCGAGCTCGGAGACGAATTCGCGGTGGAACTCGGCCAACTGCTCGGGGGAGAGGTCGTAGTGCATGGCCCCGTCGACCACCGACGGCAGTCCGGCATTGGGCAGGCAGGATACCGGGGTGACGGCCTGGGCCGTGAGCAGGCGCAGTGGCTCGAACATCTCGCTCGGTCCGGTGGCGCAGTTGAGCCCGACCAGGTCGACACCCATGGCGTCGAGGGCGCAGAGGGCGGCACCGATCTCCGTTCCCGGGAGCATCGTCCCGGTCAATTCGATGGTCACCTGGACCTGGATGGGGATGGTCCGGTCGGCGGCCGCCATGGCCCGCCGGGCGCCGTTGATGGCCGCCTTGGCCTGCAGCAGGTCGAAGACCGTCTCGATGAGGAACAGGTCGACACCACCGTCCAGCAACGCCGCGGCCTGCTCCTGGTAGACATCGCGCAGCTCGGCGTAGCGGATCTGCCCGAGGGTGGGGAACTTGGTGCCGGGTCCGATGCTGCCCGCCACCCAGCGGGGGCGGTCGGGTGTGGAGAAGTCGTCGGCGGCATCGCGGGCCAGGCGGGCGGCGGCCAGGTTCAGCTCGCGGACCCTGCCCTCGAGGCCGTACTCGGCCAGGACGGTGGCGAAGGCCCCGAAGGTGTCCGTCTCCACGACGTCGCTGCCGACTTCGAGGAAGGACCGGTGCACCCGGTCGATGGCGTCGGGGCGGGTGACCACGAGCAGTTCGTTGCAGCCTTCGAGATCGGGTCCACCGAAGTCGTCGGCGGTCAACTGCATCAGTTGGAGGTTCGTGCCCATGGCACCGTCGAAGATGACCACCCGTTCACGGGCGGCCCGAAGGTACGGAGAATCCTCGGAGGTGCGGTGGGCCATCGTCCAAGGATACCGGGGTCGTGCACCCGTCTGGCCCTTGATCACCGCCGCGGCCGGTGTTGGCTTAGCATCCACCGGGTGAGGACGACGAGGTGCTGACCCGGTGGTGAGGATCTACACGAAGACGGGGGACGACGGGACCACCGGCCTGCTCTACGGCGGGCGGGTGCGCAAGGACTCCGTCGTCATGCAGCTCAACGGTGCGGTGGACGAGGCACAGGCCGCCATGGGCCTGGCCCGGGCCGAGGCCGAACCCGGTTCCGAGCTCGACGCGCTCCTCGTCGGCCTCGAGCGGGACCTCTACGTCCTGATGGCCGAGGTGGCCACCGACGAGGCCAAGCGCCCGAAGCTGGTGGCCGGAACCACCCTGGTGACCGGCGACATGGTGGCCGCGCTCGAGGCGCACATCGACGACCTCATCGACCGCTTCGACATGCCGGCGGAGTTCACCATCCCAGGGGCCAACCGGACCTCGGCGGCGTTGGACCTGGCCCGAACGATCGTCCGACGGGCCGAACGGCTGGCCGTGGGCGACCCCGTTGCCGGGTCACTGGTCACCCGGTACCTGAACCGGCTCTCGGACCTCCTCTGGGCCATGGCGCGCTGGACCGAGGGGGAGCACCACCTCCTGGCCCGGGGTGACGGACACCGGAGGCGGACACGCGGTGCGGCGGTGGAGATCGACCAGACCGGGGGAGTGGAACCGTGAACATCGAGTGCGCATCGGCCGCTGCCCTGCCCGAGGACCTCGTGGCCGTCGGGGTGCCGGTCTTCTCCGGGACCGACGGTCCGCAACCCGCCGCCGGGGTGTCCGCCGACCTGGCCGGAGCCCATGTTCCCGCGGTGTTGGACGCCACGTGGTGCGAGCAGCGGGGGTTCTCCGGCAAGGTGGGCCAGACCCTGACGTTCCACCAGGTGGCCGCGGCGACATCGCGGATGCCGGTCTTCGGGGTGGGCGGTGGATCCACGCCGGCCACGGCGACGTTGCCGGCCACGGTGTTGATCGGGCTGGGCGACGCCCGGGAGCTGGTGGGGGACCGTGGTGTGGAGTCCCTCCGGCGCGCCGCCGCGGCGTTCGTGCGGTCGGTGGGTGACGGGGAGGGGGCCGCCCTGCTCCTCCCCCGGAACCTGTCGGTGCCCATCGACCGGGCCACGGCCGCCCTGGCCGAGGGGGCGGCGCTCGCCTCCTACCGGTTCGACGCCTACCGGACGGGCAAACGACCGGGGCAGCTGAAGCGGCTCTCCATCGTCACCGAGTCGCCGGGCGAGGCCATCGAGGCGGCATCGGGGGTGACCCGTGGGGCCCGGGTGGCCGAGTCGGTGAGCCTGGCCCGCGACCTGGTCAATGAACCGCCCAGCAGCCTCACGCCGCGCCGACTGGCCGAGCTCACCGTGCGTCGTTTCCGCGACAGCCCGACCGTGACCGTGGAGGTGTGGGACCAGGACCGTATCGCCACCGAGCGGCTCGGCGGTCTGCTCGGCGTGTCGCGGGGGTCGTCACAGCCCCCCGAGCTGGTACGGGTCGACTATCAGCCCCTCGATCCGATCGAGATCGACGGGCGGGTACCCCATGTCGTGGTCGTGGGCAAGGGGATCACCTTCGATTCGGGTGGCCTGTCGCTCAAGACGGCCGGCGGCATGGAGACGATGAAGACGGACATGGGTGGTGC
>Ga0302187_10005598_pt1 | contig 9895 bp, 8 predicted proteins | sample II_Bog_E1_3_FD_202120 | JGI IMG/M metagenome (GOLD analysis project Ga0302187, IMG submission 202120) | Peat permafrost microbial communities from Stordalen Mire near Abisko, Sweden - II_Bog_E1_3 | ecosystem: Environmental > Terrestrial > Soil > Wetlands > Peat | place: Sweden: Abisko, Stordalen...
AGGGATACCACGACGGCTTTGAAGCAGCCCGCCGCGACGTCGAATCCGGCCAGCCTCCGGTCTTCAACCACCACCCACGCTGGCGCAACCCGCCGGTCCCACGCCCAGGCTGGCAGGCATACCGCACAGGATTCCGCGACGGCTACACCAGATTCCTGCACCCCGGCCCGCCACCCGCATAGCTCGACTCTTCCCGTTGATCGGCACCAAGTCCTGGCTTGCGACCAACGGGAGCACCATGCGAAGCAGTAAAAAGGCGTGCGAACGCCCGCAGTGGGCCCGTCCGGCAGGACGATTCCTCAGCTGATCTCCAGAATCGCCTCGCTCGCCCCGGCAATCTCCTTCGCCCGCTCCGCCACCTTCCGCGCCACGTCGAAAAACGGCTTGGCGATCACGCTCTCTTCTCCCGCCAGCGTAACCGGCAGCCCGCGGTCCCCACCCGACCGAATCTCCGGATCAAGCTCCAGCGATCCCAGAAACTCCAGCCCAAACTGCTCGGCCATCCGCTCCGCCCCACCACTGGAAAAGATGTCGATCACCTGCTGGCAGTGCGGGCACGTAAAGTGGCTCATATTCTCCACTAGCCCAATGATTTCCACCTTCACCTGGTGGAACATCTCGATCGCCTTCCGCGCATCCTGCAAACTCACATCGCTAGGCGTCGACACCACCACCGCCCCCGTCAGCGGCACCGTCTGCACCAGCGAGATCACCACATCGCCCGTGCCCGGCGGCAGGTCCACAATCAGAAAATCCAGTTCGCCCCACTCCACCTGCTGCAGGAACTGCCGGATGATCTGGTGCAGCATCGGCCCACGCATCACCATCGGCTTATCGCCCGGTGAAAGCAACCCCACCGAAATAAACTTCACGCCATGCGCCAGCAACGGTCCAATCCTGTTCTCGCCCACGATGCTGGGCTGCCGCGTCTGTCCCAGCATCATCGGCACGTTCGGCCCATAAATATCCGCGTCGATCAGCCCTACTTTGTATCCCAGCTTAGCCAGCGCCACCGCCAGGTTCACCGCCACCGTGGTCTTGCCCACGCCGCCCTTGCCACTACCCACCGCCACCACATGCGCCACACCCGGCAAAGGCTGCGGCGCCTGCGGTACTCCTGCTCCCATATGTCCCATCAACTTCACCTCAAGAAGCTTGTCATTCTGAGCGGAACTAAGAATCCCCGCATTCGTCTTTGCCTTTGCCTTTACTAACCACTAACCGCTAACCACTGACCACTGCACTAAACATGCCACCCAGCACCCAGCTCAGCCCGAATCTCTCTCGCCCGTTTGCTTTCTCCCGCCCGCATCTCCCGCCGTCGCCCAGCGTCCGCAAACCGCCGCTTCTGATGTTCTGTCTCCGGAATCACGCACGGCACCGGAATCGGCTTCCCTTCCCGATCCACCGCAACATAAGTCACATACGACGAAGACACATGCCGCAGCGTCTGTCCGCGCGCATCCTCCACCATCGCCCGAACCCCAACTTCCATGCTGGTGCGGAACGCACGGTTCACGCTCGCCTTCAGGATCAGTAGATCGCCCACATGCACCGGCGCAACAAAATCCGAGTGGTCCATCGAAGCCGTTACCACGATCGCCCGTGAATGCCGAACCGCGGCCACCGCTCCCACCAGGTCGATAAATTGCATCAGCCGTCCGCCAAACAGATTCCCCAGCGCGTTCGAGTCCGCGGGAAAAATAATCTCGCTGCGTTCCGCCTGCGACTCGGACACCGTCCGCGACACAATCTTGTCGTCACTCATCCCACTATTCTAAATCCCAAGGAAGAAACCACGGATTGACACGGATGATCGCGGATAAGACATAACAACTAAGGGGTTGTCCTGATCCGTTTTTTATCCGTGTCAATCCGTGCTCGGTCTTTCAGCCTGCAAACCACTAGAATCCATGTATGGACAAGCTAGCCGCCCTCAACGAAATCCTCCAACTCGATCCCGCCAACGCCTTCGCCCGTTACGGCCTCGCCATGGAACACATCTCGCACGGCAACCCCGAAACCGCCCTCGCCGAATTCGCCACCTGCATCAGCCACAATCCCGACTACGTCCCCGCCTATCAGATGTCCGCCCAGACCCTCGTCACGCTCGGCCGCATCGAAGCCGCTCTGGAGCAGCTCCACACCGGCATCGCCGCCGCCAACCGCACCAACAACCAGCACGCCCTCGCCGAAATGGAAGCCATGCGTGAAGAGCTAGCCACCCGCTAGCCGCCTGCCGCGAACCCCCACAACACATAAATCGTCGTTCTGGCCGAGTCAGAATCTCTGTCGTTGCCTCTTTGTTCAGCCCCTACTGCTGCAACCCCAAATCCGACAACTGCTTCGGATTCGCCTCATCGCTCGCCAGCAGATTGTGGCATACCGAGCAGTCGTTCGTGATCGTCTTCCCATCCTTCGATGTATGGTTGCCGTCGTGGCAGCGGAAGCATCCTGGTGCCGGATTGTGTCCCGGCGCGCTATGCCCCATCCCACTAGGATATGTCCCCCACGTCACCTTCATCTCTGGGAAAACGTTCCGGGTGTAGATCGCCACCAGGCTCTTCGCCGCCGCGTCTACTGCACCGCGCTGTCCACTCCAAATCGCCGGATACTGCGTGCGATAGAAGTCATCCAGTCCCGTCGTAATCTTCGTAGCCGCGTCTGCTTGCGACGCGTACTGCGCCTGGATCAGCTCCAGCCCCTTCTTGTGCGCAAACGGTAGCCCCGGATTCGGGCTCCCAACTTGCATCGACTCGTCGATCGCATCCTCAGCCGTCTGGAACGTATGCGTCGCCTGCTGATGGCAATCCATGCAGTCCATCTCCCGGCTCACGCCTTTGATCGGCCCCTTCCAGTCAGAGCTGACGAACTGCGTAACCGACCCGTCCGGGTTGTGCTTGCTCACCGCAATAATTGTCTGGTACGTGCTGTCGGTCGCAACATACTCATAGTTGTCCAGATGGTGTCCGTGAATGCCGCTCGACCGCGAGAGCGAGTCCACACCGCCGAGATGCAGCGCCAGAATATTGTGTGTCACCGAGTTCTTCTCATCGTCGCCGTACATCGTCTCCACCAGCAGCTTCTCGCCCACAAAGCGGGTTGGCGAATGGCACTCTTCGCACGTCGCGCGCGCCGGCCGCAACTCCGAGAGCGGAGCCAGAATCGGGCTCGGATAGGTGTGCAGCGTCACTTCGATAAGTTGCTTGGTCCCGTTTACCTTGGCATGTACTTCCGCAGCGACGCCCGCGCCAATGTGGCATTCCACGCACGCCACGTGCGAGTGCGGCGAAACCTGGTACGCGGTCCACTGCGGCGCCATCACGTGGCAGGTCTGCCCGCAGAAATTCGGCGAATCCATGTACGAAATGCCGCGATAGCTCGCCGTGCCCACAATGATGAAGTTGATGAATGTGGCCGCAAACACAACTTCAATTCCGCGCCGGAAGAACGGGTCTTTCAGATCAAGCGCCGGATACACCGTAGGCACTTCACCCGCTGCCTTCAACTGCGTCCATCTCAGCCACATGCCCACCGGAATCAGAACCAGCCCCAGGACGAACAGCCCCGGAAGACACAAGTCCACAACAATCCCGACATAGGGGTTCGTTGGACCGCTGCGCCCAAAGATCGACACCACCCAGAAGCCGACCAGCACAAAAGCCGCCGCTGTAGTCAGCGCCCCGCCAATTAGGCTTATCCAATTGTTTCCGAAGAAGAGAATCGGACGAAGGCTCTTCTCCAACCTGCTGAACTGAGACATGGAAACCTCAAATGATGCTTTACGCCGTGCCGAAGTAACCGATCAACGTCAAAACCAGAAGAACTAGCCCGATAAGAATAGCGGTAAACCCAATCACCTTGGCGAAATTGACCCACCAATACACGGGCTTATCCCCAACCCGCGTTTCCAGCTTCCCTTCTTTGGCCAGACGCTCGTACTCCAGAGTTCGCTTTTTCTCGAACTCCTCTTCCGTCTCTTTCCCGGTAAAAATCACCATGTCCATCGGGAAGCTACCAGGTCTTAGATGCGTGTTGACGAAATGTATCGAAAAGATGAACAAAATCGCAAGGAGCGCTTCCTCGCCATGTACCACCAGGACGGCGTTCAATGCCCAACCCGGCAGGAACTTCGCGAAGAATGGCGCAAACCACATCGCATACCCCGAAAAGCCAATGACAATCATGCCCCAGAAGACCGCCCAGTAGTCGAACTTCTCCCAGTAAGCGAAGCGATCGAACTTCGGCTTCGGCCCCAATCCCACAAACCACCGAAGGTGCCCAATCAGGTCCTGCACATCCTTCCAGTTCGCCACCATCGAGTTCGGACCCCACAGCAGGCCCTTCTCCTTATGGATCAGCACCCGCGTCGCAATGTCCTTCAAGTGGTAGAGGAAAGCCAGGGTCAAAATGATCGCGCAGAATTTGTGGAAGAACAGAATTGCGCCGAAACCACCCACTGCACTCGCCACCGCCCGCGCCGTCGCATTGTCGCTGAACCGCATCGGCAAGCCCGTCGCGGCCAGTCCCAGAAACGAAGTGAACAGGACCGCGTGCAGGTATCGCTGCGCCAGCGTGAACCGCACATAGAACTTCTCTTGCTTAGCGCCTGTCGTCTGTTCCGGCTGCACCGTTCCCGTCTCTTCAGTCATGTTTCTCCTCTGCTGCCGGCTGGTGCTTGCCCTGCTCCTTCTTCGCGCGAATAAACCACAGCAGCGTGTGCAGCGTGAAGAAACTCAGCGTGCTCCACAGCAGTAAATTCATGAACAGCCGCACAAAATACAGTGCGGGATTCAGCTTGCGATTGTGCGGATTCGCATGCGGCTGATACTGCACAAAGCTCAAATTCGCATCCGCATGGCACCGCCCGCACGTCTTCACTAGGTTGGCCTTGTTCACCGGCGACGCCGGGTCGGACGCCGGCAGAATGCCGTGCGCTCCGTGGCAGTCCCAGCATCGCGCCGTCTCCACATACCCGCCCAGCAGCCCCAGTTGCGAGTGGAACGTGTCCCGGTAAGTCGCCAGTTGGTCCTTGTGGCACGACCCGCAGATCGGCGTCGACTGCATCCGGAACGATGCCTCCGTCGGCTGCAGAATCCCATGGGCCGTATGGCAGTCCGTACAGACAGGCACCTTGGTGTTGCCACCCACCAGCAACTTGCCGTGGACCCCCGAAAAATACTCGTCCTTTACACCCCCGTGGCAGGCTCCGCAGGTGTTCGGAATATTCTCCCTGGACGTTGTGCTTTTCGGGTCCTTGTGGCTCAAAATATTGTGCGACCCATGACAGCTCATGCAATTCGCCGCCACCAGCAATCCTTCTTTACTCACCGCATATCCGTGAATCGAGTCCATGTAGGTCGCATAGACATTCTGCAGCCCATACTTCTTCGCCAGTGCCTCATTCGCATGACAGGTGCCGCACGTCTTCGGGATGTTCAGCGGGTAGACCGCCGACTTCGGATTGTCCTTGGGATAAATCGAGTGGGCATCGCCGTGGCAGCTCGTGCAGGGATGCGCACTTGCCTTCGCATGAATGCTGCCGCCAATTGCCGAAGCCTGGTCCGCGTGGCAGGTCTCGCACTTCACCGCCTCCAACTTGTCCGGATGCGGATACTCCTTGATGGACGTGTGGCAATCGCTGCAACTCAGGCTGCCGTGAATGCTCGCGTGGAAGTGGTCGGCATCCACGCTAACGCTGTGCCCCGAAGCGTCCTGCATCGTCTTGTCGCCGTGGCACGAGAGGCAGTCGGTCTGCGCATGCAGAGTCCCCGGAAAGGCCATCACCAGGAAAATTGCAAGTGCCGCTGCAAGTGTTAGCGAACTTAAACTAACTCCGGTCGCTTCAGTAGTACGTCGATCCGCTTTCATAAACGCAACACTTCCCCGCGGGCGCAACCAACTCACCCGGTATGCCACAACCTCACTTGCTCAAATCCTGTTGCAGACACTTGTGGAACCGGGAAGCAGCCGCACATACCGGAAGAGCCTGCGTGCGGAGGCAGTAGTTTTTCCGCCTCCGCACCCCGCTGGATCCGATGTATCGGCAGAGAGGAAGTCTTCACTCTCTCCAAACCCAATCGGCCCAGCCACAGGCAAATCAAACCGGCTTACTTCTGCAAGGTCTTCACGTATACGACGACATCCTTGATCTGCGCATCCGTCAGCTTGCCCGCGAAAGCCGGCATCTTCCCTTTTCCAGCCTTTGTCTCCGCGATCATTTCCGCTTCCGACTGCTTGCTCGCCTTGAACGACGGCACGTTCATCGACTTGCCCGCCGGCCCGCTCGCAGTGCCGTCCGCCGAATGGCACATCGCGCACTTGGCCTTGTAATTGTCCGCCCCCGACCCCTGGGCAAATGCGGTTGTCATCGTCGCCGCCATCATCGCTGCAAGCGTAATTCCGGTCCTCATCTTCATTGACAATCTCCTAGTCATGTTGTGAATCAGTGTTCGATGAAACCCTAGAACTCGTAGTGCATCGCCAGGGTCACGTTATTGGCATGGAAGTTCCGCGGTGCAGTCAGACCAGAAGACGGTTCAGTCAGACCGGTCGGAAGGCCGGCCAGCGTGGAAGAATTGCAGGGGACAACCGCCGCCGTCGCAGAGGTTGCCAGGCTGCAGAGAGGTGCGCCGGAGGGGCCGCCCTCGCCGTAGCCGTAGTAGTTGTATTCAACTCTCCAGATCCAATTGGGCTTTACTGTCCAGGCAACGTTCACAAACGGAGACTGGTAAGCAGACTGTAGCGAACCGTTCACTTCCTGGGCATCGTTGAAAAACTGGTTTCCGCTCACCGCGCTGATGCGATACCCGATGTCCGAGTGAATCGCCTTCGTCGGCGACAGCGTGAGCGCCATGGACGCATATTGCGTAGGTGCATCCATGAAGTCCTTCACCGGACCCCACAGTGCAAGAGGGCTCCCTGCGAAGTAGCTCCCACCCCTGGCATACTGGAATGGGCATAGGTTGTTGGCCCCCGTGCTCGTCAGCGAGGCCGCTCCAGGCAAGGAAGCGGTGCTGCTCGCCGTCGCCGTGAAGGCGCCGCTCAGATAGCAGATATTCGTCGACGTATATACATCGCTGTAAGAGTAGTTGACATCGAAACCGACGTGTTCGTTCGGCGCCAGCACGACTCCCAAGCTCACCACCCGGCTGTGATCGACATGGTTGAGTGGGCCGTCGTAAGGGCTGCCGCTAGGAGTCGCACTAGTCGTGTACGTCGAATTGAATGCCGCCACCGCAGCCTGATTGTTGAACGTGTTGTTGTGCCGTTCCAGGTCGTTGAACGCACCCGAAATCGTCGCCCAGGGCTTCAGCCGATACATCGTGTGGATCCGGTAATGCTGCGTTTGCCGCGGGCTCAGTGGCGTGAAAGCATTGTCGTTGTAAGCTATTTCCGCCGAACCATTAAGGTCCCAGTGATCGGTTGGACGCAGGGCAGCGTTCAGGATTCCCGCATTCTCCGACTGGTCGATCACCGAGGCGGATGTGCCCGTCGCCGCACCCTGCACAATCTCGTGCTGCTTGTACCGGTAAGTCAGCGCAAACGTCGCGCGAGGCGTAGCGTCGACGCTGATCGTCGCATTGTTTGTCAGCAGCCGGGTGCCAAAATAACCATACTCGGAGCCAATAACATCGCCGGAGACACTGTAAGCAGCGCCCGTCGTAAGCGGACCAGAGTAGTTGATGGTTTCGTAGCCATTGTTCCCAGCCACTACAGTAGCGGGGGTATTAAGAGTAGAACCTGCGAGGGTGACTGTGCCGGGTTGATGCACATTCGAGTAGCTCACCTGGTCCGCGAGGCTTATCTTCGACGTAGCCTGCCAGGTCATGCCATAGTCGGCCGCGATGACCTGCCGTTGTGCGCTCGCATTCCCCGTCGTTGTTGACGACCGAATCGTTCCGTCCAGACCACTAAAGGCCTCGTAATAGTTCGGCAGCGTGCTGTTGGAGTTCGAAAAACGGAAATCTCCGTTCAGAGCGATGTTCTTGATGCTCGTGCTCTGCAACCGCAGAATCTCAGTCGGATAGAGAATCCGCGTCGGCTGCGACCGCAGGTAGCTCGTAACCACGTCGCACGCCGGATTGATAATCGGCAACCCGCCGGCAGTCTGCGGAGCCGTGAAGATGGTGTAGCTGGTCGAACTCGTGTACCCGGTGCCCATGCTGCCCGTGTTGCAGGCGCCGCTGGTGTACGGACTGGACGGGGCATCCCAGTCTCCTAGCATTACCGGAGTTCCGTCCGCCTCCTGTGCGATCAAGCTGGCCGGGTTCAGCGTAAAGTACGAATCGGCCTTGTAATGGTCCACCTGCTCTTCAAATGTCACCTTGGTGTGTGCAATGGGCTTCCAGTCGATTGCGCCTAGAAAATCGTCCGTACTGTTGCGTTGATACTCCGACACTAGCGCAGAGTACTTGCCAACTGGATAAGCGGGAGAGAGGCTTGGGCCCTGGAAAATATTCTGCGAGTATCCAACCCGAAATGTCACCTTGGAGAGTGGCAGAATCGTCAGATCCGTGTCCGTCATCCTGCGCACGGTGTTGAACATTACCGGCGAAGTGGTGGGATGGGTAAAGGCGAGCGAAGCAGCCGTCGGAACACCGCCAACCAATCCATAGGGCACTGCCATCGTGGGCAGGTTCACACTCCCCAGCAGATCGTAGTCAAAGTACTGACGGTCGCGCCGGAATAATCCAGAAAACTCGTAAAGCTTGCCCTTGGAGATGTCCATCCTGGCGAAGTTGTTCGGATCGCCGCCAAACCCTGAGCTGAACATCGTCGCATCGTCCATCAACGCGTGCTTCGAGCCCGGAGCCGCATGCATCGTAAACGTCTGCCCCAACACCCGCGGCCCCGAATGAATATTCACCAGCGTGTCATACATGGACCCGCTGCCCGAGATGTTGGCCAAATGGCCCCCAAGATCCACCGTGTTGTGGATCACAAATCCGTCCTGGACCACCGGCGGTGCATCCGGAGTCTGCGCAACTGCCATCCCCGCCATCATCAGAACAATGGCCATTCCCATGTTGGGCAGCCCAGAAAACCGGTCGATCTTCATCATCTCAAGCCTCACTTGCTAACTTCGAAATCTTGAATCGGTGAAACAGTTCGTGCGTAAGCCTGGCCGCACCGCCCAACACTTGCTGGGCGGCGCAGCGAACTTCCTACCGGATGAAAGCCGGATTAATGTTGGACCCGTGAATCATCGTGTGGCAGTTGATGCACGGCTGACGCTCGTTGGAACCCTGATTCATCCCATGAACCGTGCCGCCTGCAACCGCGCTATGACACTGGTTGCACAGCTGATTGACGTTGCCTACATTCAGCAGACGCGGGTTCTGCGACCCGTGCGGCGTGTGGCAGCTCATGCAGCCTTCGCCCTTCACCGCCGCATGCTCGAACACAAACGGTCCGCGCGTTTCGGTGTGGCACTTCGTGCAGACCGCATTCTGGTCAGCCGTCGACTTGAGGTTGTTGGCCCCAAATGTCCCATGCGCGTCATGGCAATCGCTGCACTTCACCAGGCCTTCATTCACCTTGTGATGGAAGGGCATGTCGAATGCCGGCTTCACGTCGGCATGGCACTGGAAGCAAAGCTGCGGCTGAGGCGCCTTCAAGAGCTTCGCCTCGGTGTCGCCGGCATGCACACTGTGGCAGCTGGTGCAGCCTACGCCGGCTTTGGCGTGAGGCGAGCGCTGGAAGTTCGGATGCGCCCCCGCATGGCAGCCCAGGCACGTCTCACTCACCTGCGTAGGTGTCATCTTCGCGAGTTGCTTGATCTTGGTCGGATCGCCACCACTCTCGACGTGAGCCTTCCCTGGACCGTGGCAGCTCTCGCAGGACGTTCCCGCACCGTGCGACAGCTCAATCTTGGTATGTGGGTTGTTGGCGA